>Ga0302320_10009026_pt1 | contig 21518 bp, 11 predicted proteins | sample Bog_T0_3_FD_202130 | JGI IMG/M metagenome (GOLD analysis project Ga0302320, IMG submission 202130) | Peat permafrost microbial communities from Stordalen Mire near Abisko, Sweden - Bog_T0_3 | ecosystem: Environmental > Terrestrial > Soil > Wetlands > Peat | place: Sweden: Abisko, Stordalen Mire...
CACTACTTCGTCTCGAGGGCTAAGCGATGCTGGCTGAGATCTCGAAGCGTTGCAATGCCGTGGAAGAGTGTTACGAATTTATGCTGGCTTACGCAGCGCAGGGGCTCCCCAGCGACCACGGCAGCACATCGGGTGGGCAAGTCCGTGAATTCCTGCAGCGAGCCGTGGACGCTTTGGCGGGGCTGGCGGAGACTTGCCGGCTGGCAGCCAAAACGGAAGGACTTGAGCCCGCCGATAAATACCGGGCCTTCTTTGCGGTGCTCGATCGCGACGCTCGCGATTCTCTTGCCGCCCTTGAGCTGGTTCTGGCCCAACCCGCCATCAGTTCCCAGTTAATCGACAATCTGAACGCCTCCATCCATCTCCGCGCCTTGCTCACCGACTTGTTTCTGGTGGATGAGATCGTGAGAAAACACAGCAAACTGGCGGGGCAAGTCGTCACGGGTGAATGAAGGCGATCGGGATTTTCCGGGGTCGCATCGTCAAAGTGATGTCAGCCGCGATCCTTCCGACATGACTTTACATTTTCTGCCCGGGACGATACCTTTCTCTTCCTATGAAGGCCACCGATTGGGAATTCAGGAATCGAGCGATGGTTTTCGGACTCATCTTTGGCTTCACGTTTCCGCTGTACGTCTTGGACCCTCAGAATGTGACCGCTGCCGTTGCCAACTGGCTCGAAGCCGGATTACGGGTAAACGCAGATCTGATTGCTCGCGTAATGTTTGCTTGCGCCGCTTTGATACTAGTTGTGGCTGCTCTCATCCGAACCTGGGCCTCGTCGTACCTTCACGCCAACGTGGTGTATGCCGCGGAAGTAAAAACAGAGTCGCTGGTTGCCGATGGGCCATACCGGCGCGTTCGCAATCCACTGTATTTTGCCAATGTGCTGATGGTCATCGGTATGGGCTCGATGATGAGCCGGGTCGGATTCCTTGTGGCCGTCGTGGCGATGGTGGTGTTTTGCTACCGGCTGATCTTGCGTGAAGAGTCCGAACTTCAGGCAACCCAGGGAGAGATATATGCGCGCTACCGCCAAGCGGTGCCTCGTTTATGGCCGCTGCTGGGGCCGGGCATTCCTGCGGCCGGGCGCGAATCCCAGTGGGCGGGGGGATTCAAAGCGGAATCCTGGTACTGGGGATTCGCTGCGGCGGTTGTGGCCTTTGCGATAACGCTGAACCTCAAGCTGTTTTTCGCGATACTCGGGGCGAGTATTGCTTTGTTTTGGGCGCTCTCGACGGTTCTCGAGAAGAAGTCAGCCTCGCAAGCCTGACATGATCTAGGGCGCCGCACGGGCGGTCAAGGGCACGCCGCTTTCACTTGCCGTCTTCTCCCTTGCAATCTTTTCATTTGCAATCATGGTTTCCTGCAAGAGCGTCCAGTCCCGAGCGACGTCGCTCTCGGAGACGTAGGGTTGCGTTTTCCGGTTGAGTTCCGTCTGCAGTCTGGCCTCGAGGAGTTGCTGTACCAATTGCGGAGGAGTGTCGGTCGAGAAGACGTTGCCGGCAGAGACGCCGACACTGAACAGTTGCCGACCGACGTGCATCTGAAGGATCGGGCCGCCGCGCTCGTCGACATCGGCTTTGGCTCGGGATTGCAGGCGTCCCCATGCTTTTTCGAGGTGCGGCCCTGACGTCTCGGGATGAGTCTCGGCCAGGAGATGCTGTAACTCTATCTGATAGGCGCGACGATCCTCGCGACCCAGCCGCGACTCAGGGCCGTTGGCGCTGAAAAGCGGCGCATTCGCAGTAGGATTAAAACGACCCGCGCCGGTGAACACATAGACAGTGGCCACGCACCCGGCAAAAATCGGACTCGCAATCGCACTGGGCACTATGTACTTCTTGGATTTCAAGAATGATTCCATCACGCCGTGCACGGCCGTACTGCGCGGCATGGTGCCGGGAACCTGGGCATAAACGATGGTTGAGAAATACAAGTCGGAATGGTTTTTGCTGAACTTGAGCAGTCTCTTAGCAATCTGCTTGGGCGTCGTGATTCCCACATCGGCGACCACACTGCGGCGCAGGGAATGCGGGTAATAGAAGTTCATCACGTCTTTGGCAAAATCGGCGCAGTTGTTCGAGGCCAAGTGGAAATGGGACCGGTTGGGCGAGGTGTTGAGTTTCTGAATCAGCGCGGCATCCTGGGCGGGCGTGGTCTCGATTTCGAAGCCGAGGATGGCGCGATCGTAGGAAGAACCCACGAGTTCGTACCAGTTTCCACCGGGAGTTTCTCCGTTCTGCAAATCGGGGGCGAGGGCCTCCAGATATTTTCGTCGATAGCGATCGCGGAGAAAGGCGACTAGTTTGGCGTCGGCGAACAGCGGCACGTCTTCCGGGCGCTCCACGGCATACAAATAAGGGATGAGCGGGACGGCGATCCAATCATATCCGGCTACGCCATCGTAGCGGCTCAGGACGATGCCTGTTTCTCCAGGAAGGCAGACGCGCAGGATCACAGGGGAGTCAGCACAAACATCAGACAAATACACCGCGGCGTGACCCGTCGCAGTGAACAAAGCCATCTTGCCGTAAGGTTCTTCCACTAGAAGAGTCGCCGAGGCGAGGGCATACGAAGCCAGCCCCGAAAGCAATACGACCAGGGCGAACAACGAGCGAAGTGTTTCCTGACTTTCGCGTGACTGCATATCCTTCCCCTTCAGCTCTCTAGCGCTTCCCACTCAGATGCGATCCCCTGTCTCTTAGTCTCTAACCGTTGATCGGATCGATCTCCGGCGACCGTTGGAGAGTTCCCCACGATCTCCTTAGATTTTAATAAGATGACCGTTTGCGGCAAGACGATTTGAACTGTCTGCGGTAACTATTTGAACTGTCTGCGGTAACTAAAGATAGGGCACAGTCTCACATTGAGATGCGGAAGTATAGTGGGACGAATGAACCTCAAAAAATCTCGAAATTCGCCCCGTCCAAGACGGGAGTCTACGGAACAATTTTCTCCCATTCGGTCATCCTTGCACTGTGCAAAATCGCTCACTTCCTGGGACGTGAGAGTTATAGGATAAAGACCGGTTTATGGGTTTGGCAGCGGACTTGCACCTATGCCCCAAGAATAAAATTCTTCGACCCGGAGACTGCGATGAAGGAAATACGATTCGCTTATTCCGTGATGTTGGCGGTAGTGGCCCTGAGTGCTGTTTTGTTTTCTGCAGGGCAGGCGGCGCTGCGGCAGAGCGCCGATTCTTCACGCAACCCCGCAACTCAACCACGTCCCGTGCAGCTAGACAGCAATCAGAACGCTGGGAGCGCGGCTCCGGAGACGATGTTCAGCGGAAAGATTGTGAAATCTGGGGCCAAACTTGTTCTGACGGACCCCGACAACAAAACCACCTATCAGCTCGACGATCAGCAAAAGGCCCGGGACGTCCTCAATCAGAGGGTGAGGATCACTGGAGCCCTGGACCCCTCTACCGGAACGATTCGCGTGAGCGTGATCAACCCAGCCTGATCGCTAGAAAAAAGCGGGCCGCAGGGCAGTCGCCTGCGAAGACGGTGAGGGCGCATAACCGCCTTTCTTCTTTCTTTTGCTCGTTGACGGTAAAACGGTAAATAGACCGCCGTTGGAATTCAGAACTGGCGAACAACCAGTCTGAGTGCTGTCGCGTCAAAGACCAGGGCCAAAGGAACCACGCATGCGATTGTTAAGTGTTCGCCTTATTGCTTCCCTTGTTCTCGGCATTACCCTCATATCGTCTGGTTTTTCCTATTACGAAGTGCTGGGGCAAAAGCGCGCTCTGCGCAGCGATCTGGAGCGTCGGGATGAGATCCTTGGGGAAAGCCTCGTGGGCAATGTCGAGAGGTCGTGGCGTGCGATCTCGGAAACCACCGGCTCGGACAAGGAACTGGAGAGCCTGGTGCAGCGCTTCGGAAACCGCGAACATCTGTTGGGTGTGGTCATCTACGACCGGCAGGGCGCACTTGTAGCCATGACTCCCGAACTGGCGAAAACGTTGACCGCGATTCCGGCTCCGGTAACCCAGGCCATGGCGCAGGGTCGCGGAGAAAGTTCGTTCGTCCGGCTGGGGAGTGTGCCGGTTCACATTCTCGCGTTGCCGGTTCGCCGGCAGGATGAAGTGTTGGGAGGCCTGGCCGTGGTACACGATGTGAGCTACATCCGTGCCCAGATTCTTCTCGTCTGGCGGCAAACATTTTTCCGTGTTCTGGCTCAGGTTTTCCTCATCGTTCTGATTACGTTGCTGATTGTCCGCTGGAGCATGACCGGGCCAATTGCTCGGGCTGCGTTATGGATGCGCGCGCTGCGCACGGGAAAGATTCCTTTCCGCCAGGAAGCGCCAGACCTCGACATGTTCCGGCCGTTGGCGCGCGAGGTTGCCACCATGGCCGAGAGCCTCAACCATGCCCGCAACGCGGCCGAAAATGAGGCGCGGCTGCGCGAAGCGGGCGAATCCATGTGGACGGCGGATCGTCTCTCGGTGCAACTCCGCGCCCGTCTCGACGACGGCCACCTGTTCGTCGTCTCGAACCGAGAGCCCTACATGCATCAGAGAAACGGGAAGGCGATTGACGTGGTCGTTCCGCCAAGCGGCTTGGTCACCGCGCTCGAACCGGTGCTCAACGCGTGCGATGGCACCTGGATCGCGCACGGCAGCGGCAATGCCGATGCCGAAATGGTGGACGCTGGCGACCGGCTGCGCGTTCCTCCCGACGATCCTCGCTACAGTTTGCGGCGCGTGTGGTTAAGCAAAGAGGAAGAGGAAGGATACTACTACGGCTTTGCCAACGAGGGACTCTGGCCGCTCTGCCACATCGCGCACACCCGTCCGCTTTTTCGGGCTGCCGACTGGCAGCACTATCAGGATGTAAACCGCAAGTTCATGGCGGCGGTGCTCGAGGAAATCGAGGATGTTGCGAAACCGGTGGTGCTGGTTCAGGACTATCATTTCGCGTTATTGCCGCGCCTGATCAAAGAAAAGCGGCCGGATGCGCGCGTGGCCATTTTCTGGCATATTCCGTGGCCGAATCCGGAGGCCTTTGGCATTTGTCCCTGGCAACGACAGTTGGTGGATGGTCTGCTCGGCGCCGACCTGATTGGATTTCACATTCAGTCGCACTGCAACAACTTTTTGGCGACCGTCGACCGCGTGGTCGAGTCGCGCGTGGACTGGGAGCATTTTTCCGTGCTTCGCCAGGACCACCGCACCATGGTGCGGCCTTTTCCGATCAGTGTTGCGTTTACCGGCGATGATGCCACCGAAAACAGCAATCATGGCTTCAATTACCTCGAACGTTCTGCTCTGCTGCGGAGTCTGGGCGTGGAGGCGACCTTCATGGGGATTGGTGTCGATCGCATTGACTATACCAAGGGAATTCTGGAGCGCTTTCTGGCGATTGAGCGTTTCCTCGAGAAATATCCAAGTTATCAGGGAAAGTTCACGTTCGTGCAGATCGGAGCGCCCAGCCGCACGCATATCAAGCGCTATCACGATTTGCTGGCCGAAGTAGAGGCCGAGGCGGAACGCATCAATTGGCGTTTTCAGGGCGGCAAGTGGAAGCCCATTGTATTTCTCAAGCGCTCGCACAGCCATCAGGAGATCGAGCCCTATTACCGCGCCGCCGATCTGTGCCTGGTGACTTCGTTGCACGACGGCATGAACCTCGTCGCCAAAGAATTTCTGGCCGCGCGTAAAGATGAACGGGGAGTGCTCATCCTCAGCCAATTCACCGGAGCGGCGCGCGAACTGCGGGACGCTTTGCTGGTCAATCCCTACGACATTGACCAGACCGCTGAAGCCATTCGCGCCGCCCTGGAAATGGAACCGGAGGACAAACAGTTGCGCGTGCATCGCATGCGCAAGGTCATCAAGGAGCACAACATTTACCGGTGGGCGGGGAACCTGGTCACCGAACTTTGCGAGGTCCGGCTGGATGCGCCGGAAGACGTGCAGGAGAAATTTCGCGCCAACGCGTCAGTAGCGTGATAGCGCAGTTCGCGAGAGTTCAAAGCTCAAAGATAAGGAGGAACGCGTTGAGGGCCATCGTCCGATCGCAGCTCGCGCCGTTTCTGCGAACTGTGGCGCAGGCGTCCGAAGCGGTCCTGCTGCTCGACTATGACGGGACGCTGGCGCCATTCCAGGTCAAGCGCGACCAGGCGTATCCGTATTCCGGAGTCATGCTCCTCCTGCAAGAGATCGTGCGCAATGGCCGCACTCGATTGGTTGTCGTTTCCGGCCGGGATGCGAACGATGTTCTCCCCTTTCTGACGATTCACCCGCGTCCTGAAATTTGGGGAGTCCATGGATTGCAACGCTTGAAGACAGACGGAAGTATGGAGATGCCGCGCCTCGCCGAGCGCACGCTCGATGGTTTGTCGGATGCCAACCGCTGGCTCGGTTACCAGCAACTGAGCTACGTTGCGGAATTCAAAAACGGAAGTATTGCGGTTCATTGGCGTGGATTGAACGAAATCGACGCGGAGGATGTTCGGGCGCGCGTGTTGCTTGGTTGGCAGCCGATTGCGGGGCATAGCGGGCTCAATGTGCTGGAATTCGATGGTGGAGTGGAAATTCGCGCGCCCGAAGCCAATAAGGGCGACGCGGTACGTACGTTTCTGAGTGAAGTCAGTCCCGACACGCCGGCGGCTTATCTAGGCGACGATACCACCGACGAATCCGCTTTCCGGGCTATGGAGGGGCGCGGCATCAGCGTGCTGGTACGTCCCACTTGGCGGTTGACAGCAGCCCAAGCATGGCTGCAGCCGCCCGACGAACTTCTCGACTTTCTCGAACTATGGCGGAAGGCCTGTGTCGAACACGATGCCTTTGGCAACGACCTGTTTGCGGCCGTGATCGGTTGACAAGCACAGCGCAGCAATCCTAATCGGCAGGCTTGGGGATTTCCGCCCCGTGAAGTGTTGCCGCCGCAGTCCCAGACCAGCCCCGCCAGCGGTTTGAGTTATAGTGTTCTGCGCGGGGTCAAATTCCACCCACCCGAAGAAAGAGGCCGGGATGAACCGAGTTGCGAGGTTGGCGTGTCTGGCAGTTTTATGTAATACCATTTTCGCGGGCATCGTTCTGTACGCACAGGCGCAGGGCCGGACGCCGGACGCCGCCACCATCGCACGCCGCAACGCCACCGAAAAAGAACTCGAGGCCATCGCCATCATCGAGCGCAAGGTCATGGTGCCCATGCGCGACGGCAAGCGCATGCAAGCCGATATCTATCGTCCCAAGGACCAGTCGAAAAAATATCCCATCATTTTCGTCCGTACCCCGTACAACTTCAACTACTGGGATGTGGACCTGGGCGCGCCCCGCGATATGACAACGCAATTGGAAGCGGTCAAGCACGGTTATGCCTATGTCGAGATGAACGAGCGTGGCCGCTACTTCTCCGAAGGCGACTATGACATTCTCGGCCCGCCGCTCACAGACTCCGACGACGAACTCGACTGGATGGGCGGCCTGCCGTGGTCCGCGGACAAGGTTGGCCTGATCGGCTGCTCCTCCACAGCGGAGTGGCAATTAGCAGTGGCTTCGCGCGGCAACAAGGCCCTCGCCACCTTTATCCCGATGAGCTTCGGCGCCGGGGTCGGTCGCGTTGGCCCGTACTTCGAGCAGGGCAACTTGTACCGCGGCGGCGCTGTGCAAATGCTCTTCGGCGCGTGGCTCTACGACTACGGACTTGAAACGCGCGACGGCCGCCCCACCCTGCCGCCAGGCATGTCACAGGAAGCTCTGGTCACAGCCGCCAAGTCCTACGATCTCTCCGCGCACCCGCCCACCGTGGACTGGTCCAAGGCCCTCTGGCACTTGCCAGAAAACGACATCCTCGCCGCTGCCGGAAGCCCGCACGGAATCTATGCCGACACCACGCCCTCAAGCAAGCCCGGTATGATCGAACGCACTCCCAACGATCCCGCCTGGTACCAGGGCGGACTCTGGAACGACAGCATGCGCATCGACATTCCCGGCTTTTGGCTCATGACCTGGTATGACGTCAGCGTCGCTCCCAACCTTGCCGCATACAATTACGTCCGCAAAACCGCCACTACAGCCGTTGCCAGCCAGCAGTATGCCATCATCGCGCCCGTCCCGCACTGCAGCTACAAGCGCGCCGCAGAACATACCATCGTGGGCGAGCGCGACCTGGGCGACGCCCGCCTCGACTATGACGCCCTCACCTATGGCTGGTTTGACCACTTCCTAAAAGGCGAGGACAACGGTTCCCTCGCCAAGACGCCAAAGGTCCGCTATTACACCATGGGAAGCAATCAATGGCAGTCGTCCGACACCTGGCCCCCGGAAGGCGCTAAGCCAGTTACCTATTACCTGGCCAGCGGCGGCCACGCCAATTCCCTCAATGGAGATGGCGCGCTGCTCCCCTCGCCGGAGCCGAAGGACAGCGCCGACCAATTCGTCTACGATCCCATGAATCCCGTCCCCACCCATGGTGGAGGTTTCTGCTGTATGGGCACAGAATACAAGGCGGGAGCGCTCGACCAGCGCGGCGTGGAAACGCGCGGCGACGTCCTCGTTTACAGCACCGGCCCGCTCAAGGACGGCATGGAGGTCAGCGGCCCCATTGACGTTACGCTCTACGTGTCGAGCGATGCGAAGGACACTGACTTTACCGTGAAACTCATCGAAGTGCTGCCGGATGGCACCGCTTACAACATCGACGAAAATATCCAGCGTGTGCGCTACCGCGAAGGTTATGACAAGCCGCCCGTGTGGATGGAGAAGGACAAGGTCTACAAAGTCACGCTTCAGCCCATGCAAACGAGCAACTACTTTGCCGCCGGACACCAACTGCGAATCGAAGTCAGCAGCAGCAACTTTCCACGCTTCGACCGCAATCTCAATACCGGCGGCGACAACTACAATGAATCCCAAGGCGCCGTTGCCCACAACGAAGTTCACCACTCAACGCAGTTTCCGTCGAGCATTACCCTGAGCGTTGTGAGGAAGTGACCATGATCGTTTCGTATACACGGCTCAGTTTTCTAGCTACAGCAAAGCCCCTATGTACGGCAGAGCAAAGCGGTGGCTGTCGTAGCTTGAATTTGTCTCGCTTCGGAGGCCCCATTCTTCCCGATCGCACGACTTTAAAATAAATGCCCAGCCAGCATCAAACCATTGTGTGGCCTGGCCGACCGTATCCCTTGGGGGCGACTTGGGACGGCGAGGGGGTCAACTTCGCACTCTACTCTGAGCACGCGGAGAAAGTGGAGCTTTGCCTTTTCGACATTTCCGGGAAGCGTGAGACGCTTCGAGTTCCGCTACCCGAACAAACTGATATGGTGTGGCACGGCTACCTGCCGGAAGTTCGTCCGGGCCAGTTGTATGGATACCGCGTTTATGGTCCGTATGCCCCGCAGCAAGGCCATCGTTTCAATCCCCACAAACTTCTGCTCGATCCCTACGGCAAGCAGCTTAGAGGAGCACTGAACTGGACCGACTCGCACTTTGGATACAAGCTCGGACACAAGCAAGAAGACCTGTCGTTTGATCGTCGCGACAACGCCGCCGGCATGCCGAAGAACCGAGTGATCGACTCCGCTTTCACTTGGGGAACGGATGCGCCACCCAGAATCCCCTGGCACGAGACCGTGATTTATGAACTGCACGTTAAAGGGTTCACGATGTGTCACCCGGATGTTCCGGCCAACTTGCGCGGAACCTATGCGGGCCTGGCAACTGCCCCCGTGCTGGAACACCTCACGCGACTGGGAGTGACCTCGATCGAACTCATGCCGGTGCATGGCTTCGTGGACGACCGTCAACTCGTGGATCGCGGCCTCCGCAACTACTGGGGTTACAACTCCATCGGTTTTCTTGCGCTGGAGCCTCGTTACCTGGCGACCAACTCCATCCGCGAGTTCAAAACCATGGTCAAGACCCTGCACTCGGCGGGATTCGAAGTGATTCTGGATGTCGTCTACAACCATACGGCGGAAGGGAATCACCTTGGTCCTACGCTCTCGCTCAAAGGGATCGACAACAGCACGTACTACCGCCTCGTCCCCGACGATCTACGTTATTACACGGATTACACGGGGACCGGAAACACGCTCAACATGCAACATCCGCGCGTTCTGCAATTGATCATGGACAGTTTGCGCTACTGGGTCCTCGAGATGCACGTGGACGGATTCCGCTTCGACCTCGCCGCAACTCTCGCCCGCGAACTGCATGAGGTCGATCGCCTCGGGGCGTTTCTCGACATCATCCATCAAGATCCCATACTCTCGCAGGTCAAGCTGATTGCCGAACCCTGGGACCTTGGTGAAGGGGGCTATCAGGTGGGAAATTTTCCCGTGGGCTGGGCGGAATGGAACGATCGCTATCGCGACACGGTTCGCGGCTACTGGAAAGGGGATGGCGGCCTTGTAGGAGACCTCGCCTACCGCATTACCGGCTCCAGCGATCTCTACGGGCACAGCGGCCGGCGTCCCTACGCCAGCGTTAATTTTGTCACCGCGCATGATGGTTTCACGCTGCAGGATCTGGTGAGTTACAACGAGAAGCACAATGAAGCGAATGGCGAGGAAAATCGGGACGGCAACAACGATAATCGAAGCTGGAATTGCGGAGTAGAGGGCCCGACTGACGATCCTAATATCCAGGCCCTGCGTGCGAAGCAAAAGCGGAATCTGCTGGCAACTTTACTGCTGTCGCAGGGCGTGCCGATGATCTCCGCGGGAGATCCGCTCGGGCATTCGCAAATGGGAAACAACAATGCTTATTGCCAGGATAATCCAACCAGCTGGCTGAACTGGAATTTGCAGCCGCAAGATCGCGACCTCTTGGCGTTCGTTCAGCGCGTGATCAATCTGCGCCAGAGGCATCCCATCTTCCGCCGCCGGCGTTTTTTCCAGGGGCGCCCGATCAAAGGCGCAAATGTGAAAGATGTGCAATGGCTGAACCCTGGCGGTACAGAGATGAGCGAAGACGAGTGGCGCGATGCTTCGGTTCGCTGCCTGGGAATGTTCCTCTCCGGCCAGGGACTGGACGAAACGGATGAACGCGGACGGAAAGTCGTCGACGAAAACTTTCTCGTGCTGCTGAACGCTCACCATGAGGATGTGGGATTCGCTCTGCCAGCGTCCTCTCCCCCGGCTCGCTGGAGCGCATGGATGGACACGTCTCGAGACGGTGGATTGCGCCCCGCCGATACCTACGACGGAGGTGCAGTCTATCCGCTGCAAGCGCGCTCCCTGGTCGTTTTGATGGAGCGCCGCAAGAATGGCAAGAAGGAAGAGCCGAATGAAGCGGCGTCATGACATGCCGTTCGGCGCCCAGTGCCGCGACGACGGAAGCGTGCGCTTTCGCTTGTGGGCTCCCGCTGCCCGTCAAGTGGAGCTTTGCCTTGGCGACGTGAACCGATCGACACACATCCCTCTGAACCGGCGTGATGATGGCTGGTTCGAGTTAGTCACCGATGCAGCAAAGCCCGGGACGCAATACCGTTTCCGGATTCATGATGCGCAACAAGTCCCCGATCCAGCTTCGCGGTTTCAACCCCGTGACGTCCACGGCCCCAGCGAAGTGATCGATCCCAATGCTTTCTTCTGGCTGGATCAGGATTGGCGGGGCCGCAGGTGGGAAGAAGCAGTCATCTACGAATTGCATGTTGGAGCGTTCACGCCGGGCGGCACTTTTGCGGCCGCGCGCGATCGACTCGACTATCTGGCGGAACTCGGAATCACTGCGCTCGAACTGATGCCGGTGGCCGACTTTCCCGGACAGCGAAACTGGGGTTATGACGGTGTCTACCCTTTCGCTCCCGACAGTAGTTACGGCCGGCCCGAAGATCTTAAAGAGCTGGTGCAAAGCGCCCACAGCCGCGGAATGATGGTTTTGCTCGATGTCGTTTACAACCACTTTGGCCCGGAAGGAAATTACCTTGGTGGTTACGCTCCGCAATTCTTTACCGATCGGCATCCTACGCCTTGGGGCGATGGCCTCAATTTCGACGGTCCTGAAAGCCGGACAGTCCGGAAGTTTTTCATCCACAATGCGCTCTATTGGCTCACCGAATACCATATGGATGGACTGCGCCTGGACGCGGTTCATGCCATCGCTGACGAATCCGCGCCAGACATCCTGACGGAGTTGGCAGATAAGGTTCGAAGCTCCTTTGCGCCCGAGCGCCAGATTCATCTCGTTCTGGAAAACGACCGCAACCAGGCTCATTACCTTCAGCGTACGATGAACGGGAGCTGCCACCCTCGAACCTATACCGCGCAATGGAATGACGACATCCATCATGCATTGCACGTATTGATCACTGATGAGAAGGATGGATACTACTCGGACTATGCCGAACGGCCGCTCGACCAATTGGGCCGCTGTCTGGTCGAGGGGTTCGCTTACCAGGGAGAGATTTCTGCCCACAGGAACGGTGCACTCCGCGGTGAGCCCTCCAAAGGGCTGCCGCCCACCGCATTCGTTTCATTCCTGCAGAATCACGATCAGATTGGAAACCGAGCGTTCGGCGAGCGGATCACCAAACTTGCGGATCTGCGCGCGATCCGTGCGGCGACGGCAATTGTTCTGCTCGCCCCTTCGCCACCCTTGCTGTTCATGGGCGAAGAATTCGGAGCGGAAACTCCGTTTCTTTTCTTTTGCGACTTCGGGAAGGACCTGGCTGCGGCGGTTACCGCAGGCCGAAGAAACGAGTTCGTTCATTTCACTCGGTTCAATGATCCAGTCGAACGGGAGCGGATCCCCGATCCGAACGCTGCCGCAACTTTTGAAGCTTCCCGCCTCAACTGGACCGCGGTTTCGCAGCTGCGCCCTGGGGACTGGCTCAGCTTCTATCGCCAGCTATTGAAATTAAGGTCCGAATCCTTGGTTCCCCATCTTTCCAATGCGTGCCGGATCGAGGCGGATTACGAAGTTCATGGAGACCGCGGCCTCAGTGCGCGTTGGAAGTTCGCGGACAATTCGAAGCTCACTCTGTTGGCGAACCTAGGACCGGCTCCGCTTTCCGGGTTCCAATCCTCCGCGTCACAGATTCTCTATGCCAGCGAGGAAGTTCGCGCGGACCTTCTGAAGCAGGAAACACTACCCGCTTGGTCGGTAGTATGGTCGCTGGAGTCATGAAGCCCCGCTCGCACATCCCCCTCGCGACTTATCGGCTGCAACTCAACCGCGACTTCACCTTCACGCAGGCCACCGAAGTTGTTCCCTATCTTTCAGCGCTTGGCGTGAGTCACTGTTACATCTCTCCGTGCCTGAAAGCTCGCCCCGGCAGCATGCATGGATATGACATCGTGGATCACAACTCCTTTAATCCCGAGATCGGGAGCGCTGACGAGTTCGATCGCTTTACGTCCGCGCTCCATGAGCACGGCATGGGGCTGATTCTCGACATTGTCCCCAATCACATGGGAGTGATGGGCAGCGACAACGCGTGGTGGCTCGATGTGCTGGAGAACGGTGAATCGTCGATCTACTCCAGCTTTTTCGACATTGACTGGCAACCGTTGAAAGATGAACTCCACGGAAAAGTGTTGATACCCGTGCTGCATGATCATTACGGTGCGGTGCTGGAGAGCGGCGAGCTTACGCTCGTCTTTCATGATGAGCGCGGAGAATTCGCCATCGCCTATCGGGAGCATCGTTTTCCCGTCGATCCCAAAGAATATCCGCGCATTTTCGACGCCTGCGGACTCAAACCGACCGAAATGCTCGGGGAGCAAAATCCTGATCTACTCGAGTTTCAGAGCCTGATCACCGCTTTCCGGCATCTGCCGGGAAGGCGCGAACTCAGCGGCGATCGCGTCGCCGAGCGCAACCGCGATAAGGAGATCCACAAGCGCCGACTGGCTGAGCTATGTACACGTTCTACCGGGATCGCAGGCTGCATTCACCGAGGCGTCGATTTGATCAATGGGAATCCCGCAGATCCTGCAAGTTTCGAAGAACTTCACGAGCTCGTCAAGGCGCAAGCTTTTCGCCTGGCTAATTGGCGCGTGGCCTCCGATGACATCAATTACCGGCGCTTTTTCGATACCAACGATCTCGCCGGCATTTGTACGGAGAATGAGAAGGTATTCGAAGCGACGCATCGTTTCGTCCTCAGTCTGATGGCAGCAGGGAAAGTGGATGGCTTGCGCCTTGACCATCCAGACGGCCTCTACGATCCAGCGCAATACTTCGAACGCCTCGAGCACAGCCTGTCTGCCGCCACGAACAGTTCCGCGAACGGAGCCAGCAACGAGGCGGACGAAGGATCACCCTATGTGGTCATCGAAAAAATTCTTACCGGTTCGGAACGACTGCGCGCCGAGTGGCCGGTGAGCGGCACCACCGGCTACGATTTCTCGAATCTCGTGAACGGCCTGTTTGTAGACCAGGCAGCCGTGAAGCGATTGGACCGCATTTACCGGAACTTTATCGCGCAGGAAACCGATTTTGAGGATCTCGCCTACCGCAGCCGAAAACTTATTATGCGGGTTGCCTTGGCCAGCGAATTGAATGTGCTTGCCAACCACTTGGCTCGTATCGCCCTCGCCAAGCGTCGTACCTGTGACTTCACGCTCAACAACTTGCGCGATGCGCTGACGGAAGTGGTGGCCGCCTTTCCCGTCTACCGCACCTATGTCAGCCCCGCGGGCGTTTCGGAGGAGGATGCGCGCTACATCCGTGTCGCCATCGCCGCGGCGAAATGGAGAAGTCCGGCCGCGGATACCACTATCTACGACTTCATCAGCGAAGTGCTTCTGAATCGCATTGCCGAAGGACAAAACCAGCCTTACCGCGACGCTGTCATAAACTTTGCCATGAAATTCCAGCAGTTCACGAGCCCGGTTATGGCCAAAGGCCTGGAAGACACCGCCTTTTATCGCTACAACCGGCTGGTCTCGTTGAATGATGTGGGAGCCGATCTTCACCGGTTTGGATTCACCACCGCCGAGTTTCACTCTGCAAACCAGGAACGCCTGCGCTCGTGGCCGCACACCATGCTGGCCACCAGTACGCACGACTCGAAGCGGTCCGAGGACGTGCGCGCCCGGATCAACGTGCTATCCGAGATTTCGGGACTATGGAGGCTTCGCCTGCGGGACTGGAAGCGCTTCAATCGCCGCTATAAGCGCGTAGTGAACGACAAACCTGCCCCTTCACCGAACGATGAATATTTGCTCTATCAGACGCTGGTCGGCGTCTGGCCATCGCGGTGCGACACGGGCGACGATAACGACGGGAAGACTTTCTGCGACCGGATCGAAGCCTACATGTTGAAAGCAATCCGCGAAGCCAAGCGGAATACCAGTTGGATCAATCGAAACACAGAATACGAAGCGGCAGTTTCATCCTTCGTAAAGGCATTACTGGGTCCGGGTGCGAAGAATCGGTTCCTCAACGATTTTGCACCGTTTCAACGGCGTGTGGCTCGCATTGGCCTATGGAATAGTTTGTCGCAGACGCTTCTCAAACTCACTTGTCCCGGCGTCCCCGATATTTATCAGGGCAATGAATTGTTGGATTTCAGTCTGGTTGATCCGGACAATCGTCGTCAGGTCGATTATCTTCGCCGCCAACAATTGTTCGAATGTGTCCGTGGGGGAAGCAATGCCCCCGATGCGTCCTCGATCAGTCGCTTGCTGGCGACGTGTGAGGACGGTCAAGTCAAGCTGTACTTGATCTGGAAAATCCTGGAACTGCGTCAACAGCAACCGAACCTCTTTCAGCATGGTGAATACGTGCCGTTAGCGGTCGCAGGCGCGAAAGCGGATCATGTGATCGCATTTGCCAGGGGATTTGAAAGCACCAGAGTGCTCGTGATCGTTCCCCGCCTGGTGGCTGGCTTACTCAATCCCAACGAGAGCGACCTGCCACCGATCGGACCGCAAATCTGGGCAGATACTCACGTCCTGCTGCCGCGTGGCTGCCCAGAAAGGTATCGCAATGTGCTAACCGGGGAAGTCTCGGACCTGGAAGCGCAGATCAGTGTCTCGAGTGCCTTGGGCGACTTTCCCGTAGCGCTTTGGGCTCGGGCCTAAACCGCCCTTTTTTCACGGCAACCCGGTTTTATGCAGCAGGCGCTTGATGCGCCAGTCTTCTTGTTTCTGCTGTTCGCCGTGAGATCAAAACGGAAATCCCACCTGCGCGCTGCGCCCTGTATTCGCCCCTGCCAGCACGATGTGGATGCTCCTCGATTAGTCCCGTATTTCGCATATTCCAGCGGACTCCCGGTCCACGACCTCTAGCGCAACTCTTTCGAGGCCTGTCTGGTGTCATCCCCGATTCAAAATGTAATTGTGGACGAGTGTTGCGGAATATCGAATGGATGCTGTAGTTTTGTTGAATAGCAGCCCTAGCAAAGAAACGGCCGGCGGTGGCGTGCACCGACGTCCGCGACAAACCTTAGAAACAGTTTCGGCATCTTTAGTGGGATCAATGTGAGTGAGTGCTCGGCGCCGAAACACTATCCGACGACCCACTTCGTTCGTCTGGCGTCCATCTGGCGTTTGGAATACCCTCGAAGTACGGAAAGAACCCAAGCATGGCCGAGCACAAAAATTTCTGGACAGGGTGGCGCGAGCGTCTCTCAGCCCTTCGCAACGTGCCGGCTGTGCTCAGGATTGTATGGGACTCCGGGCCGGCGGTGGTGGTGTTTGGACTGGCTTCCCGGTTGCTGGCAGCGCTCCTGCCAGTTGCGCTGCTATGGATTACGAAGCTGATTATTGACGGCATTGTCCATGCCGTCTCGACGCATCAGTCGGTGCAGCCTCGGTTCTGGTGGCTGGTGGCTACGGAGTTTTCACTGGCGGTTCTAACCAGTATTCTCACACGGGCGATCGACTACTCCGATTCGTTGCTGGCTGACAAATACACTCGTCACGTCAGCATTCAAGTCATGAATCACGCGGCGGGACTGGATCTATTGGCATATGAGGATCCGGTTTTTTACGACCGTCTGGAGCGGGCGAGAGTGCAGGCCACCGACCGGTTGGGGATGATTCAAGCCATCGGGCGACTGGTGCAGCAGTCTATCACCACACTGACTTTGTCGGTCTCGATCATGGTGTTCTCTCCCTGGTTGATGCTCCTGCTGATCGCCGGAGTGGTTCCGGCATTCCTCGGCGAGAGTCATTTTGCTTTCCTTGGTTATGCCAAGAACTTCCGCCAGACGCCGATCCGTCGCCAACTGGACTACTTGCGAATCCTGGGTGGGAGCAAAGAAGCTGCGAAGGAGTTGAAGCTCTTCGGCTTGAAAGATTTCCTCCTCACGCGGTTTACCGGCTTGTCGGACGAGATCTACCGCGAGAACGTCGCCTTGTCGCGACGCAAGCTGATCGCGGGCTCGATGTTGTCGGTGATCGGCACCATGGGCTACTACTCGGCCTACGTATTCGTGATCTGGCGCACGGTCAATGGCGCCCTGAGCATCGGTACCTTGACGTTTCTGGCGGGTGCGATTCTGCAGGCCAGCAGCAACATTCAACAGATTTTTTCGACCCTCGCAGGCATCGCGGACCAGGCATTGTTTCTCACCGATTTGCTGGCATTCTTTGCGATGCAACCGGCGATTCGCTCCAAACCGAACGCGCTGCCTGCTCCTCGACCGATGGTGCGTGGATTTGAGTTTCGGAACGTCTCCTTCAGCTACCCAGGAAACTCGCGCCTGATTCTCAACCGCTTGAATTTTCAATTGCGCCCAGGAGAGCGGGTGGCGCTGATTGGCGAAAACGGGCAGGGCAAGACCACCATCGTAAAGTTGATTACCCGGCTTTACGACCCCTCCGAAGGACAAATCCTGCTCGATGGCATCGATCTTCGCGAATACGAGATTGAAGATCTCCATCGGGAGATGGGTGTCATCTTTCAGGATTTCATGCGCTATGAAATGACTGCCCGCGAAAATATTGCAGTTGGCCGCGTCGAGGAAATCGACAATCTGGAACTCCTCGAGACAGCAGCGCGGAAGAGCATGGCGGATGACATTGTCGGACGACTGCCCCAGGGCTACGAACAGATGCTCGGCCGGCGCTTCGATCATGGAGTAGACCTCTCCGGGGGCGAGTGGCAGAAAGTCGCACTGGCGCGCGCTTATTTGCGCGACGCGCAACTCCTGATCCTCGACGAGCCAACTGCCGCACTCGATGCGCGCAGTGAGTTCGAAGTCTTTCGCCGCTTTTCCGAACTTACCGCCGGCAAAACCGCGCTCTTTATTTCACACCGATTCTCTACCGTGCGCATGGCCGATCGCATCGTAGTGCTCGACAATGGCAGCATTGTCGAGGAGGGAAGTCACGACCAACTGGCAAGCCTGGGAGGTCGCTACGCCGAAATGTTTGAGATGCAGGCCTCCAGCTATCGTTAGGAAGCGTAAGAGATGCCAGAGAACGCTCATCCGGAACTCGTCAGTGCGGAAGCCGAAGGCCTGTGCCCACCTCCGAAGAAAATGGCCTCGGACATTGACACAAACTCCTTGCGTGTACGCGCTGCAGAATTGTCCCGCAGCCTGGCTTGGATACCGGGTCAACCGGGATTGCGTCCGTTTCGAAATCGTTGCCGAGCGCTGTGTCATGCACTCAAGCCATTGCTCGCGGCGCTCGAATCTCCAGCTCCGAAAACTGTGTCGGATGATTTCCGCTGGTTGTATGACAACCTCCGCTTGCTGGAAGCGGAACTGGAGGATCTTGGGGAAGCTTTCAACCTGCCCGATAAAATCCCTCAGGTTCGTCTTCCTGACGGAACCGTCATTCCCAGAATAGCCGCAGTCGCGGAGGACTTTCTCGCGGGCACCGCATACCAGTTGGGGGGGCCCGCCTTTACGGCTTACATTCAGGCCTTTCAGGAAGTCATGATCCTCAAAATGGCTGAGCTGTGGAGGCTCGCCTCCGTCCTCAAACTGGTCTTGCTCGAACAGATTGCGGCGCGCGGCTGTCGTCTGCTTGAGGATCCAACCGGAATGCACGGCATCGACGTTTTGGTCCGAAGTCTTCGGGAGATCGGACAAACCGGCTGGAAAGACGTTGTCGAGCCGCTGATTCTGTTCGACCACATTTTGCGCGAAGATCCTGCGGGAGCTTATCCCCGAATGGACTATGACAGTCGCGAACTGTACCGGAAGAAGCTGGTGAAGATTGCAGACCACTCCGACTGCACCGAGATAGAGGTTGCCAGCGAAGCGCTTGCGCTTGCCGGCCAAGCCCAGGAACAACCCGACCCGCGGGTGACCCTGCGTGGCTCGCACGTCGGCTTGTACCTGCTGGCTGAGGGAGCCCCACTGCTCAAGCGGAAAGTGGGTTTTCGTCCTCCCGTTGCCGAGCGCATGCGCGCTTTCTTGCGCGCCCACCCGGATGAGATCTATCTGCCTGGCATCGCCGTGCTCACCTGCGCGATCCTGGCAGGAGTTGTCCTGATTCTGACCAACCCGCACAATTCGCCTTGGCTCATTCTGCTCGCGACGCTGGCCGTCTTGTTGCCCAGTTCGCAGAGCGCTGTGCAAATCATCAACTACCTGATTACGCTGCTGCTGCCTGCGAAGATTTTGCCCAAGCTGGACTTTTCGGAAGGTCTTCCCAGCGATTGCGTCACCTTGGTATCGATTCCGACCGTGCTCTTAAATGAAAAACAGGTCCACAAGCTGGTAGAAGATCTGGAAGTGCGTTTCCTGGGGAACCAGGATGCAAATCTGCATTTTGCATTGCTCTCCGATCTGCCCGATGCGGCGGCGGAGCCGCGCGAACACGACCCGCTCGTAGACCTGTGTGCCGATCTCATTAACAGTTTGAACGAGAAGTATTCTGGGCAAGGGACGGGTTCTTTTCTGTTGTTGCATCGGCGCCGCATCTACAATCCACGCGAAAAACTCTGGATTGGTTGGGAACGCAAGCGGGGCAAATTAATGGACCTGAATAACCTGCTGCGCGGTGAGTTTGACAGCTTTCCAATCAAGGCCGGCAATCTCTCGATCCTGCCCAGCGTTCGCTTCGTAATAACTCTCGATTCCGACACCGAGTTGCCACGCGGATCGGCCCTTCGGATGGTTGGGGCTTTAGCCCACCCTTTGCATCAGGCGATCCTTGATCGGGAGCGGAGCATTGTCGTCGCCGGCTATGGCATTCTCCAACCTCGAGTTGGGGTCAGCGTTCAAAGTACGGCGCGTTCCAGGCTGGCGAGCATTTATTCGGGGCAAACCGGTTTCGACATTTACACCCGCGCTGTTTCCGACGTCTACCAGGACCTATACGGTGAGGGCAGCTTTGTCGGAAAAGGCATCTACGAAGTAGAAGCACTCCACCTCATTTTCGATCGCCGATTCCCCCGCAATGCTCTGCTGAGTCATGACCTGATCGAAGGCGCCTATGCGCGAGCGGGCCTGGTCAGCGACATCGAGCTAATCGAGGACTACCCTTCGCACTACAGCGCCCACAATCGGCGGAAACATCGTTGGCTGAGAGGCGACTGGCAGATTACTGCATGGCTCCGTCCGCAGGTTCCTGACGAGTCGGGGCAGCGGGTTCCCAATCCACTCTCGGTGATTTCCCAGTGGAAGATTCTCGATAACCTGCGGCGCAGTCTGGTAGAGCCTGCGATGCTCCTTTTGTTCGTGCTGGGCTGGCTCTGTTTGCCAGGACGGCCGCTGTTCTGGACTCTCGCCACGATGGCCATTCTATTCTTGCCCGCAGTCAGCCAGTTCGTGCTCGACTTGGCGCACGCCGCGGCAGTGAGGAAACAGGTCATCGCCCTGGACGGTATGAATGCGTTCTTCGACGCTATTGTGACTGACGGGTTGACGCTCACATTCCTGGCGCACCAGACCTTGTTGTCCATCGATGCCGTGGTGCGAACCATCGTGCGTCGTCTGATCACGCGCGAGCGGTTGTTGCAATGGGAAACGGCAGCCCAAGCGGAGTTGGCAGGCTACAAACGCACTGTGCTCGACATTTATCTGGACTGTACTCCCGTGCTCGCGCTGGCGTTATTTCTGTTGGTATGGCTTGTGAACCGGCCGGCACTCTCGGCTGCGCTGCCCGTCCTCTTGTTGTGGGCGTCCAGCAAACCGGTCTCGTTATGGCTGAACCGACCCTCTCGTGCTCCGCGCAAGCAAGCCGCGGAGAGGAATCAGCGCTTCCTCCGTCTTGCCGCGCTTCGCATCTGGCGATACTTCGCTGAGTTCAGCAACGAGGAGCACCATTGGCTGATTCCCGACAACGTGCAGGAGGAACCCGCCAACATTGCAGGCCGCATTTCCCCCACCAATCTCGGCTTTCTTTTCAATGCGCGACAGGTGGCGTGCCGCTTCGGCTATCTCACGGTGCCGGAATTCGCCGAGCAGACCCTCCGAACCTTGGCCACTGTTTTCGAAATGCAACGATATCGCGGCCACCTGTTCAACTGGTATGACACACGAACGCTGGCCCCGCTCGGACCGCCCGTCGTTTCCTCCGTGGACAGCGGTAACTTGCTGGCTTCGCTCTGGACCCTGCAGCAAGGATGTCTCGAGCTGTTGGACCGGCCTCTGCTGCAGATTGAATTGTCGGATGGTTTTCTGGATCACCTTCGCGTGATGACCAAA
>Ga0302320_10009028_pt1 | contig 21516 bp, 28 predicted proteins | sample Bog_T0_3_FD_202130 | JGI IMG/M metagenome (GOLD analysis project Ga0302320, IMG submission 202130) | Peat permafrost microbial communities from Stordalen Mire near Abisko, Sweden - Bog_T0_3 | ecosystem: Environmental > Terrestrial > Soil > Wetlands > Peat | place: Sweden: Abisko, Stordalen Mire...
ATCACCGGGAAATAACGCGTTCCGGGTTATGATTCAAATCCTCACGGGCATCCAAAACACGTCCGCCGCGCTGGACGCGGAGCAAACGCGGCTGGAGGTGATTTCGCAAAACATCGCCAACGCGCACACCGCGCATGACGTGGACGGCAAGCCGTATCAGCGCCGCGTGGTGGTGTTTGACACGGTGCTGCAAAACGCGATGGGCGGGGACGTCGCCGGCGGGAATCTGCCGGCCGTTCAAGTGGCCAAAATCGAGCGGGATACGCGGCCGCCCCTGCAAATCTATGATCCGGGCAACCCCGATGCCGATGGGCGCGGCATGGTTTCCATGCCCAATGTGAACATCCACGAAGAAATGGCCGACTTGATTTCCGCCTCGCGCTCGTATGACGCCAATCTGGCGGTGGTGAAAAACGCCCGCTCGATGGCCCTGCAAACGCTGTCCATCGGCAAACACTGATGAACTTGAAGCGCTAAATCTGGAAAACCCTTTTACCCGAAACTGACATGTCGCCGCTGTCCGCCATTCCCGCGTATTCGCCCAATCTGCTCTCGCAGATTGACCGACTGCCGGGCGCCAGTGGCGATGTGGCCATGCCCTCCGCCCTGCCGGTTGCCGCGCCGGCTGACAGCAACTCTTTTTCCTCGCTGCTGGGCAAGATGGTGTCGGAGGTGAACGCGCAGCAGCAAGTCTCCGCGCAATCGGTTAATGCCTTGCAGAGCGGGGCCAGCGTGCCGCTGCATCAGGCGGTGATTTCCATGGAGGAGGCCAGCGTCTCCTTTCAGCTGATGGTGGAGGTGCGCAACCGGCTGCTGGAGTCGTACCAGGAAGTCATGCGGATGACGATGTAGTAATATAATGAACAACAACCTTTCCAAGCTCGGCAAACAATTGGTGGACATCTGGGGCCAGTTGGGCGCGAGTCAGCGTGTGAGCGTGATCGCCGCGACGTTTGTCCTGCTGGCCGGCCTGGTGGCGGCCGGGCTATGGTCGTCCCGGGCCGATTACGGATTGCTTTATGGCGGCCTGTCAGACGCGGAATCGGCCAAGGTGGTCGCGGCGCTCGACGAGGCCAAGGTGCCCTACAAGGCGGGCAGCGGCGGCGCCATCATGGTGCCGGCGGACAAGATTTATGCCATGCGGATGCAGCTCGCCAGCAAGGGCATTCCCCAGGGCGACGGCGTGGGCTTTGAGATTTTTGACAAGCCAAATTTCGGCATCAGCGATTTTGTGCAGCGCGCCAATTATCTCCGCGCCTTGCAGGGCGAACTGGCCCGCACCATCAGCCAGTTGGACGAGGTGGCCGCGGCGCGCGTCATGATCGTCCTGCCGGAAAACCGGCTGCTGCTGGACAAGGACAAATTTCCCACCGCCTCCGTGTTTGTGCACGTGCGCGGCACTTCGCAGCTGCCGGCGCAGACGATCAATGCCATCCGCTTCCTGGTGGCCAATTCCGTGGAGGGCTTGAAACCGGCCCACGTGGCGGTCGTGGACAATCTGGGCAACACCGAGGAAATATCCGACAGTGATTCGCTCGCGGGACTTTCGTCCTCGCAGCTCGCCGCCCGGCGCAGCTTGGAGCAGTATCTATCCAAGAAGGCCCAGGACATGCTGGAAACCGTGCTTGGCCCCGGCCAGGCGATCGTGCGCGTGTCGGCCGAGGTGAATTACGACACGATCAGCAAGACCGAGGAAAAATTCGACCCGGACGGCCAGGTGGTGAAGACGCAAACCAAGAATGATGAGAACACCGACACAGCCACGGCGCAAAACACGGTGGCCACCGGCATCAGCGCCAATACCGGCACGGAAACCAACGGCCAGCAGGCCTCCGCCTCGCCTGTCAATAGCAGCAAAAACCACAAAACAACTTCCACCATCGAATACGAGATCGGCAAAACAACCAGCGAGCTGACCCAGTCGGCGGGCGGCATCAAGCGGTTATCCGCAGCCGTCACGGTGGCGCAACAGATGGAAGGCACCGGCGCGGATCGCAAGCCGGTGTCGCGTTCGCCGGAGGAACTTCAGAAACTGCAGCGTATTGTGAGCAGCGCGCTGGGCGCGGACCTTACCCGCGGCGACACCATTGAACTGGCGGAACTGCCATTTAACGACCAGTTCGCCACGGACCTCAACCAGCAGCTCGATCAGCAGGTAAAACACGACTTCTGGTGGAATCTGGCGCGCAATTCGGTTTATCCGGCGCTGGGCCTGGTGGCGTTTCTGATCCTCCTCCGCACTTTCAAACAGACCCCCGTCCAGGATATTCCGATTGGCATTCCCGTGGGCCGGCTCGCCCTCAAGAATGGCAATGGCAACGGCAACGGCAATGGCAACGGCCATTCGTCGCGGTTTCCCGACTACAGCTTTGAGCCCGAGCCTGGCGTCGTGACCGTGGACGTGCTGAACCGGCTCGTCAAAGACAATCCCAACAACATGACGCAGGCCATCCGCGAATGGATGAACCGCGGCCACACCCCGGAATCCTGATTATGCCTGTCGCCGAAGCCATGCCCGAAGCTGCCGAGGAAACCGGCACCATGAACAAGGTGCAGATGCTCGCCGCGCTGCTGGTGATGCTTGGGTCCGAGAGCGCCTCCGTGATTCTCCGGCAGTTTCCGCCGCGCGAAATCGAGGCCGTTTCGCGGGAAATGGCGAGGTTTACCCTCATCACCCGCGAGCAGCAGCGGCAGATCCTGGAGGAATTCTCCGCGGTGGCCTTGTCCGCCAGCACGTCCATTTCCGCCGGCGCGGAGGTCACCCGGAACACCCTCGAAAAGGCGCTGGGCTCTTTCAAGGCCAGCGACGTCATGGGCCGCGTCACCACCACGCGCTCGCCGCTCGGCTCCATGCAGGCGATCGCCGATATGGACCCGCGCCAGATTTTCAACCTCGTCCGCGACGAGCAGGTGCAGGCGGTGACTTTTGTGGTGAGCCATCTTTCTCCCGAAAAAGCCGCGCAAGTGCTGAATCTGCTTACGCCCGAAAAACGCGAGCTGGCCATTGAACGGCTCGCCTCCCTCGCCGCCACGCCGGTGGAGGTGGCGGAAAAAGTCATGGAGGTGTTAAACACCAAGCTCGGCGCCAAACAGACGCGGGCAATGTCCCAAACCGGCGGCGTGACCACGGTGGCCGATGTGCTGAACGCCATGGATAAAACGGTCAGCCGCGAACTCCTCACCAACCTCGAGAACCGCAATCCCGAGCTCACAATGTCCATCCGCAAAAAGATGTTCACCTTTGAGGATCTGCTCCTGCTGGCCGGTCCTTCGATCCAGCGCATCATGCGGGAAATTGACATGCGCGACCTTACCGTGGCGCTCAAGAAAGCCAGCACCCCGCTGAAAACCCTGCTGTTGAGCAACATTTCCCGCCGCGCCGCCGAATCCGTGCAGGAGGAAATCGCCTTCCTGGGCTCCGTCAAGGCGCGCGATGTCGAGGCCGCCCAATTTCGCATCATTGATGCCGTCCGCAAGCTGGAGGCCGAGGGCGAAATCGAACTGGAAGATTCCCGGGCCACTGAAAATGAAATGGGCTGACACAATTTTATTCGACCAGCCGTTGCGCGACGCGCGCCTGCTGGCGGGCGCCCCGGCGCAAGACTGGCAGCAATTCCTGGGCGACCGCGAAGCGGCGGCGTTCGAGCAGGGCCGGCGCACGGGCGAAAGCGCGTTGAGCGAACAACTGCTCCGGCAGCGAAACGAAACCGTGGAACTGCAGCGCGGCATTCTGGCCTCGCTCCAAACGGCCCTGCCCAAGGTGGCGCACGAGGCGGAGACAGCGCTGATTGACCTGGCCCTGGAATCCGCGAAGAAAATCGTCGCCGGCCTGCCCATAGACGTGACGCTGGTGGAATTGACCGTGCGCGAGGCGTTGCGCCAAGCCGAGGACACCGCCGAAATCATCATCCAGTTGCATCCTGAAGATCTCGCGCTGCTGCGGCAGCACCAGTCGGAAATTCTCAATGGCCTGCCCGAGTCGGGCCCGCTCCGGTTCTCGCCCTCGTCCGAGGTGGGCCGCGGCGGCTGCGTCATTCAAACGCGCTTCGGCCTCGTGGACGCGCGCCGCGAAACCAAAATTGAACAACTGCGGCAATCGCTGAACGCATGACTTCCACGCTTCCATGTCCGAATGGCCGGTTTCAGCGCGCCTTGCGCCGCGTGCGCGAAACCCGCGTGACGGAAACCTGCGGCCGCGTGGTGCAACTCATCGGCCTCGTGGTGGAATCGGAAGGGCCGCTCGCCGCGGTGGGCGAAGTTTGCCGCATCCAGTCCGCGCCCGGCCAAGTCGGGATGCTCGCGGAAGTCGTCGGTTTTCGCAATCATCACCTGTTGCTGATGCCCCTCGGCGAATTGCACGGCATCCATCCCGGCAGCGAAGTCATCGCCACCGGCGCGCCGCTGCGCGTGGCCGTCGGCAGCGCGCTTAAAGGCCGCGTCATTGACGGGCTGGGCAATCCCCTGGACGGCCACGGCCCGATTGTCACCGACCATCTGGTGGGCTTGAATCTCCGTCCGCCGCACCCGCTAAAACGCCAGCGCATCAACCAGGTTTTCCAGACGGGCATCAAATCCGTGGACACCTTCATCCCGCTGGGCCGCGGCCAGCGCCTGGGCATTTTCGCCGGCAGCGGCGTGGGCAAATCCACTCTGCTGGGCATGATGGCCTCGCAGGCCGAGGCGGACGTGAACGTGATTGCGCTCATCGGCGAACGCGGCCGCGAAGTGCGCGAATTCCTGGAACGCGACCTCGATGAGCGCGGCCGGGAAAAATCCGTCGTCATCGTCGCCACCTCCAACGAGCCCGCCTTGAACCGCGTCAAAGGCGCGTTCCTCGCCATGGCCATCGCGGAATATTTCCGCGATACCGGAAAGAATGTCCTGCTGATGATGGATTCGGTCACGCGCTTTGCGATGGCGCAGCGCGAAATCGGCCTGGCGGTGGGCGAGCCGCCCACGACGCGCGGCTACACCCCATCCGTTTTCTCGCTGCTCCCGCAGCTGCTGGAGCGCGCCGGCGCGGGCGAGCAGGGCGCCATCACCGGCTTGTTCACCGTGCTGGTGGAAGGCGACGACATGAATGATCCCATCGCGGATTCGGTGCGGTCCATCTTGGACGGCCACATTGTCCTGACGCGCGAACTGGCCACGCAAAACCATTATCCCGCGATTGACGTGCTGGAAAGCGTGAGCCGCCTGAACCGCGATTTGCTGCCGCCGGAAAAAATCAAGCTCGCCGCCGAAGCCCGCGAGCATCTGGCGGTGTACCGCAAGAATCAAGACCTCATCAACATCGGCGCGTATCCCGCCGGAAGCAGCCCGGCGATTGACCAGGCCATCGCACTCCACACGCCGCTCAACCAGTTTCTCCGGCAGAACATCACCGCCGGCTTTGCCACCGCGCAAAGCTGGCATTCGCTCGGCGAAACTCTCAAGCCCAGGCCCAAGCCCAACCTCAAAGCGTCATGAAAGCCTTCAACTTTCCGTTGGAATCGCTTCGCACCCTGCGCCAACAGCGCGAACGGGCCGCGCAGCAGCGCTATGCGCGCGCCCTGGCCGCTTGCGACAGCGCGGGGCAAGGTTTGCAGCTCGCCAGCGGGGAACTGAGCGCCGGCCACGCCGTGTTCTTGGGCGAGCTCGCCGCCGGCGCCGCCGCGGGCCGCCTGGTCAATTTGCGGACCTGGTGCTCGGTCCTGGAAATCCGGCGCAACGAACGCGCCGCGGCGCTGGCGGAAGCCCGCCGCAATGCCAATGACGCTCTCCGCCTGCTGACTGCCGCCGCCCGCGAACGCGAGGCGCTGGACCGCTTTCACGACAAATCGCAGCACCTGTGGCAGCGCGCCTTTCAGGCCGACGAGCAGAAAATGCTCGATGAGCTGGCGGTCCAGCGCCAGGCGCCGGCCGGCGTGGAAAAATCCCTGTTGAATTAAAATGACCCGCATCCTCCAATCCCCTGTCACCGTCCTGATCGTTGCCTGCGCGGTGTTTTTTGCCACCCTGTTTCTCCTCTTGCGCACCCTGCCCCTGGGCTCCGCGGCGGCACCGTCAAAAGAACCGCTGATAGCGGAGGATGATCCCTCCTGGAAATTTCACAACCCGGACATTGACCAGTGGGTCTCGCAAATCAAGGAGGAACGCGACACCCTGGCTGTGCGCGAACAACAACTCAAGGAATGGGAGACGCGGCTGGCCGCCGAGAGCCGGGAAATCGCCGCGGTCACCCAAGCCGTGACCCGGACGCAGCAGGAATTTGACAAGCGCATGCTGATCTTCACCGACCAGCAAAAAGACAACGTCAAGAAGCAGCTCAAGGTCATTGCCGACATGACCCCCGATGGCGCGGTGGCGATGCTGAACGAAATGCCCGATGACGAGGTGGCCCTGCTGTTATATTCGCTCAAGGCGGACGTCTCCGGCGCGATTCTCGACTCGATGAGCAAACTCGGCGGCGTGCCGGCGAAACGCGCCGCCTCGCTCACCGAGCGGATCAAGGACATCTTGCCCATGCCAGCCACCAATAACCTCACTGCTAATGCCAGCCGTTGAAGCTTGGTTCCCCGCCACGCCGCCAGCGCGGGGAGGGGCTTTTGACGGCTCCCGGGAAGGCGCCGCCGACCCTTCGGCCGCGGGAGGGGATTTCGACCGCGTGATGCAGGCCGCCCTGGCCCCGCACGCCCATAAAGCGCCCGGCAAAAATCCGCCGGACGGCAAGACTTCAACGGGCAATGCCCCGGCCGCCGCCAGCCGCGGAAAATCTCCAGCCGCCGCCAGCCGGACGAGTCCCTTGAGCCCCAGTCCTACCCAGACTCCGAAGGACGCGCCGTTGACCTCCCCCGTTTTGCCCTTGGCGGTAAACCATGGCCCGGCCGACGCGGATCTGAGTGACTCGACAAACTTGATCCCTCCACCCACTGCCGCGGAAGCCACCGAACCGGAGCTGGCTTTTTTATCACTTCCGCTATTCTTACCTGGCTCGTCGCCCGAACCGGCGGCAGTTCCCCCGCCGGCGGCAATACCGGATCCGGTGGGGAAAAATCCCGCTCTCAGCACCCAGGCAAGTCCCGCGATTCCGGTGCTTCCCATGCTTCCCATAGTTTCCAGCAGTCCAAAAGACGCTTCGGTGAGTCCGGTTGGTTTGCCATTGATGGGAAAAGCAGAAATGGCCGCCGCCGGGACTGAATCTGAAGCGCCGAATTTGCGGAGGAAAGAATCTCAACCGGCTGCGGCAGTGGAAGCGGCGGGCATTGAGAAGAATACGACGAAACCAGAAGCCGCAGATATTTCCGCTGCGGAAATGCCGGCGCCGCCAACCGGCGAGTCCTTGACCGCACCGGAGCAACTAACCACGCCCCCCCAGGCAGCCGACGCGACGATTGCTGAAGCGACGGGCAAGGTTCCGGGTTCCACTGGGGTGGCCTCAACGGATATGGCGGCCGAGATTGCTGGCACAGGAGTTGCGAATATGACTTCGCCGATGAAAAATCCGCAAAAAACGAACAATGTTGCCGGTCTGGCCGTGAAAGTTTTGCCGGTTGGCGAAAACGGGGAGTCGGACGAGCAGAATTTGCCTTCGCCATTGCTGGCCACGCCGGCCGGCGCGGTGGATAACCATGGCTCGGATTTGAATTTTGCCTTTGCCGATGGCCACCACCAGGCGTCCGCTGCGGAGAATACTCCGGCTTTGAATGTGCTGGATTTGCCCTCGCTCGCAGATGCGCGGATGCGCGCCTTGGACCGGACCCACGATATGATGGCATTGCACACCATGCGGTTGGTGGAATCCAATTCGGACGTCCTCTCGGTCGTGATCAAACCGGCGGTGGGCACGGAATTGTCGCTGGAACTGCGGCAGCGCGCCGGGGGTGTGGAGGCGCAAGCAACGCTGACGCGCGGCGATCATCAGTTTTTGAGCCAGCACTGGCCGGAGTTGCAGCAACGACTGGAACTGCGTGGCATCAAACTCGCTCCTTTGGGCGGCGAGGCCGGTTTTTCCGCGGACGGCAACAGCCAATTTCAGCAGCCACAATCTGCCGACGAAGAGGCGGCGCAACAGGCCTCGGCGTTTGCAGAATTCGCCTCCGCCAGCCCGGCCGGGGGCGCCACCGCGCGACTGGCGGCGATTCACGACGGCTGGGAATCCTGGGCTTGAGCTGCTTGGCACACTTATTATGACTGTTTCATCTGTTAATCCCCAAACCCTCTCGAATGCGCTCGCCGCGGCAACTGCCGCGGTGCCGAAGGCGTCCGCTGCGGCCACTGCGGCCACTGCGGCGACGGGAACCACCGGCAATTCGCCGGCGACCACGGACACCGCCACCAATCCCAGCAGCGTGCTGAACCAGGCGGATTTTCTCCAGCTGCTGGTGGCCCAGATCCAATATCAGGATCCCATGAACCCGCAGTCTGACACGGACATGGCGGCGCAAATGGCGCAATTCACTTCGTTGCAGCAAGCCACCCAGTCGTCTGCGTCGCTGGCGATGATCCAGGCAAACAGCCTGGTCGGCAGCACGGTGCAGGTGCAGGTGGACGCGACCAACACTGCGAGCGGCGTCGTGACCGGCGTCGTGTTGAACAGTGGCACCCCCCAGGTCACGGTCGGCGGCACGAACTACGGCTTGAGCCAGATCACTTCGATCACGCCAGCCGCGGCCGCCGCGGCCGGCGCGACCACAAGTGGAACCACCAGTGGAACGACAACCTCAGGCACCTCAACCACCCCTTAAGAAAGGAAAATCATGCTTCTCTCTCTCGACACCGGCGTCAGCGCCCTGGAACAGTTCCAGCAGCAAATCAATGTCATCGCCAACAACATCGCGAACGTCAACACGGTGGGCTTCAAACAGGCCGACGTGAACTTCGCCGACACGCTGAGTGAAACGCTTGGCTCCAGCTCCGCCGGCTCGACTCAGATCGGCACGGGCGTGACCACCTCCAGCATCACCAACGATTTTTCCACGCCGGGATCGCTCTCCAACCAAGGTGTTTCAACCGACCTGGCCATCAGCGGCAACGGCTTCTTCGTCGTCAAAGATCCTGTCAGCGGCACCTCCTACGTCACCCAGGACGGCACTTTCACCGAGGACGCCAACGGGTATCTGGTGACCAGCGGCCGCCAGCGGCTCCAAGGTTCCAATGGAGACATACAGATTTCGAACGCCGCCAACAGTTCAGCCAGCGTAACCGGTTTCCAGATCGGCACGGATGGGACCGTGACCATTGACATGTCGGACGGCACGACAAACTCGCCCGGGCAGATCATGCTCCAGAACTTCGCCAACCCTGATCAATTGATCAAGGTTGGCGGCAACCTGTACACCGCGACAGCGGCCGCGGGCGGATTGGCGGCGGCGGCGGCTCCCGGCAGCAGCGGCTTGGGCACCATTGAATCGGGCTATCTGGAAATGTCCAATGTGGACCTCGCGGGACAGCTTACGGACCTCATCTCCGCGCAGCGCGCGTATGAGGCCAACAGCAAAGTCATCACCACCAGCGATGATATTCTGCAAACGCTCATCAATTTGAAGCAAGGTTGAAACTCTGAATCCTATGGCCGAAGACCGCAAACCTGCCGGAGCCGAACCGGCCACCGAAGCCGCGGCCGCCTCCTCGGGCGGCGGCGGAATCAAGGCTTGGCTCCCGCTCATCCTGGCGGTGGTCCTGATGCCGGCGCTCGCCTTCGGCATGACCAAATTTGTCCTGGTGCCGGAGTTGCAAAGCAGCCTCGGCCTCAAGCCCGCCGCCGAGGGCGGCGGCGGCGCCAAGTCCAAATCCGGCGGCGACGCCAAAAAAATGTCCGTGCCCTTCAACAAGCTGCTCGTCAACATCGCCGGCACCATGGGCGCGCGCTATCTGCTCGTCAGTGTCACTGTGGTGGGGACGGGCGGCGAGGCCTTCAAGGCAAAAATGACGGAGAATGACGCGCAACTGCGCGATATGGCCATGGGCGCGCTGTCCAGCAAGACGCTGGCCGACCTCGAAAAGCCCGGCGCGCGCAACCTCATCCGCGCCGAACTGATCAATGGATTCAACAACGTGCTCGGGGACAATGCCGTTCAAGAAATCTATATCACCGAATTCGGCATCCAGTAACTCCCATGGAAGCTCCCGCGTCAACGGCCGAAGAAATCACGGTGCTCACCTCGCGCGGGGTGCGGGAACGCCGTCCCGCCGCCTCGGTCCGCAGCCACAATTTCCGCCACTCGGGCTTTTTGGCCGCGAGCGAACTTCGCCGCATCCGCCAGCGGCATGAACAGTTCGCCCGCTCTCTGGCCGCCCGCCTCGCGATTTATCTGCGGTTGGAATTTTCGCTCCAACTGGCCAAGGTCCACATCGAAAGCTACCAGAAGTTCAGCGAGTCGCTGGCCAATCCCACCTACGTCACGCTGTTCAAAACGGAGCCGTTGAAGGGCCCGTGCCTCCTGCTCATCCCGCCGCGGCTGGCGCTGACCCTGGTGGACCGCCTGCTCGGCGGCCCCGGCCAGATGCCGCCGGACAACCGCGACCTCACGGACATCGAAGTGGCCTTGAGCGACCAAGCGGCCATGCTCATCCTTTCCGAATGGTGCAATCACTGGCCGGAGATGCGCAATCTTCACGCCACCATTCTCGGCCACGAAAACAACAGCAAGTTTCTCCAGACCTCGCCGCCCGATACCTCCATGCTGATTCTGACCGTGGCGGCCACCATTTCGGAGCAGAGCGAGACGTTTCAAATGGTGTTTCCCTACGCCACGCTTGAACCGCTGATGCGCCTGCTGAACCCGGAATTGACCGGGGCCGCCGCCGCCAGCCCGCGCCCCGCACAGCCGCGTTGGAATTCCGGGTTCGACGAAGTCAAGGTGGCGCTCACCGCCGAGTGGCAGGGCTTGAAATTGTCCGCCGGCGACATCACGCAGCTCAAAGCCGGTGACGTGCTCAGTCTGGATGCCGCCTGTGCCGCCCAGGTGCTGGTTCGCTTCGGCAATATTCCCAAATTTTACGGACGTCCCGGCACCAGCGATGCCCAATGGGCTGTCCAGCTCACTGCCGCCGTCACCCCATGAATGCCACCCTTGAAAATCCCTCGAATTTGAGCCTCGTGCTCGATGTGCCCGTCAGCCTTACCATCGAACTCGGCGGCTGCAAGCTGCCCATGCGCGAAGTCCTCCAGCTCTGCATCGGCTCCGTCATCCAGCTCGACAAACCGGCCGACGCGCCCGTGGAGTTGAGCGTCAACGGCAAGCTCATCGCCCGCGGCGAAGTCGTGGTGATCGAGGATCGCTACGGCGTAAAAATCACCGAGGTCATCGGCCAGCCCATTGCGGCATGAACCTTCCGATTCCATTTTGGTCTTCGCGTCCCGTCCGTGTCCTTGATTTTTTTCGGTTTTTTTTTCAAGGATCCCGGACGGGCACGAGGGCTGCCTCGGCCAGGCCCGAAGCTCGAAATCCGAAGCTCGAAATCCGAATCCGCGGGTTCCGGCAGGATTTGACCCGCGTTTTTGCAAAGTGGCATGACCCTGATTTCGGAATTCGGATTCCGGGCTCCTTTCGGATTTCGGGTTTCGGCTTGATGCTTGCCGTTCTCTTCGTGGCGCAAAATCTTTTTGGCGACGCCGCCACCCCGCCGGCCGCCGCTCCGCAGTTTCCTGAAGCGGGCGTTTCCCTGATCCGCGTCACCGGCGCGCTGGCGCTCGTCCTGGGCCTGTTCCTCGGCGGGGCCTGGCTGTTCAAAAACTGGCAGCGGCTCGCCGTTCAGCGGGGCCGGCAGCCGAAGCTGAACATCCTTGAAACCCGCTCGCTCGGCGCCCGCCAGGCGGTCTTGGTCGTCGCGTACGAACGCCAGCGTTTTCTGGTGGCCACTTCGGCCGCCGGGGTGAATTTGTTGAGCCATCTGCCGGACGCGGAAACGACCGAAACCGAACCCGCCGCTCAACCCGGCGCGCGGATGGCGTTCGGACTTGCCCTGGCGCAGGTGCTCAAGAAAAAATGAAAGCGGACCTTCAAAGCTGCTCCTCCTCCGCCTCCGGAAAATCGACTGCGGGGATGAGGACGATTGTCTGCGCCATGGTGTCGTTGCTCGTCTTGCTCGCCGCGTTCGCCGCCCCGGCGCAGACCAACGCCGCCACCACCACGCTCGGCCCGCTTTCCATTTCGCTTGGCCCAAACAACGGCGCCCCGGACGTGGATTCCGGCATCAAAATCCTTTTTCTCATCACGCTGCTCTCGCTCGCGCCATCGATTCTGCTGTTGATGACCTGTTTTACCCGCGTGGCCATCGTGCTGGGATTTGTCCGCTCCGCGCTGCAACTACAGGGCTCCCCCGCTAATCAGATCATCATCGGCCTTTCGTTGTTCATCACCTTCTTTGTCATGGCTCCGGTCTGGGACAACATCAACCGCGACGCGCTGGAACCCTATCAGGCGCACAAGCTCACCGGCCCGCAGGCGCTGGAGGCCGCGAGCGGGAACCTGCGCAATTTCATGCTCAAGCAGACCCGGCCCAAGGACGTGGAATTGTTTGTCTCCATGGCCAAGCTGCCGCCGACCAAAGTCGAGGACCTGCCGCTGCGCGTGGTCACCCCCGCCTTCATCATCAGCGAACTGCGCACCGCGTTCCAGATGGGATTCCTTATCTACGTTCCGTTCATCCTGATTGACATCGTGGTGGCCACCGTGCTCATGAGCATGGGCATGATGATGATGCCGCCGATGACGATTTCCCTGCCATTGAAGCTGCTGCTCTTCGTGCTCGTGGATGGCTGGTCCCTGATCGTGCAGTCGCTGGTGCGGAGTTTTGGAATGTGACTAAAAACATGAATCCTGAATTTGCCATCGAATTGCTAAAAACCATGATTTTTCAGGCGCTGACCATCGCCGCGCCCATTCTGCTGACCGCCATGGTTGTGGGCCTGGCTATCAGCCTGTTTCAGGCAGTGACCACGATTCACGAACAAACGCTGGCTTTTGTGCCCAAGGCGCTGGCGGTCATCGGCGTCCTGTTGCTGCTCATGCCCTGGATCGTCCGCTCGCTGATTGATTTTACCACGGCGGTCATCTTGAAAATGCCGGAGGTCGCCCGCTAAAAATCCGAAACCCGAATGCCGAATCCCGAAGGAATTCCGAAATTCGAATGCCGAATGGCGCGTCCGCATGCGTCTTTCTCATTTCGAGCTTCGCACTTCGGGCTTCTTCCGGGCTTCAGGTTTCGCATTTCGGATTTACGCTGATGGAACTCGATTTCTACACTTGGTTCCTGGTGTTTGCGCGCTTGGGAGCGTTCTTGCTGGTGCTGCCGTTTTTTTCCGCGGTGAACTTCCCCGCCATGCTGCGCGTGGCGATGGTGGCGCTGGCCTCGCTGCTGCTCGCGCCGCTGCTGCCCCCCCTGGCCTTCAGCCACCTGGATTTATTGGACCTGTTCGGCCTGCTCGCGCGCGAGATCGCCATCGGCCTGCTGTTCGGCTTTTTCGCGCGCATGATTTTTTTCGCGGCAGACATCAGCGGGATGATCATTTCCAACGAACTCGGCTTGAGCATGGGCAGCCTGATGGACCCATCGTCCCGCCAGCCGGAACAGGTGCCCGGCTTGATCCTGTCGTTTCTGGCAATCATCACCATGCTGTCGCTGGATTTGCATCACGGCCTGTTGCTGGGTTTCGCCCGATCATTCGACGTCCTGCCGCTCGGCGGCGGACATTTGAGCTCGCCCCTGTTTGAGCTCATGGTCCACCGCACCGGCCAGATTTTTGTCATCGCGCTCCAAATCGCCGCGCCGGTGATGGCGGTCTCGTTTTGCATCACGATCTTTTTTTCCGTGATGAGCCGCGCCGTGCCGCAAATGAACGTGTTCGCGGAAAGCTTCGGCATCCGCATCGCCGGCGGCCTGGTGGTGCTGGGTTTCACCCTGCAAATTGCGGCGCAACACATCGCCAATGAACTGGGGCGGCTGCCGGACGATTTGCTTGCGTTTGGACAACTTTTGGGAGGCGCGCAATGAGCGAGCAAGGCGGCGAAAAGACAGAGCAGGCGACCCCGCGCAGGCTGGAGGACGCCATCAAAAAGGGACAGGGACCCCGCAGCGCCGAGGTGCAGACCGTCTTTGTGCTGTTTGGCGGCGTGGCGGCGCTGACGTTTTGCGGACGCGAAACGTGGAGCCTGTTCGCCAGCACCGAGGTACAAACCTTCAGCCATCTTTATGACACACCCGTTTCCGCTGATTCGTTGCAGGGCTATGGCGTGGCGGGCGCGCTCATGTTGTTCAAATGCGCCGGGCCGTTCGTCCTCATCACCATGCTCGCGAGCCTGGTCGCGGGTGCGATCCAAAACCGCTTTCAAACCGCCTCGGAAGTGCTCGCGCCGGATTGGAACCGCGTTAATCCCGTCGATGGATTCAAGCGGCTGTTCTCCAGCCAGTCGCTCGTGCCCACCACGATTGCCGCGGTAAAATTCGTCTTCGTCCTGAGCCTGACCTATTCCGAAATCCGCTCCATCATGCTCGACCCGATATTCACCACCGCTGTGAGCGTGGGCCGGCTGGCGGAATTCCTGGGCCAGACCGGGCTCGGCATTTTGTTGCGCGTCTCGCTGGCGCTTCTGGTCGTGGCGGTCGCCGACTATGGCTATCAGTACTGGAAGGTCGGGCGCGACCTGATGATGACCAAGGAAGAACTGAAGGAAGAGTCCAAGAACACCGAAGGCAACCAGCAATACAAAAACGCCCGCCGCCGGCGCCGCAGCAAGGGCAAGGCCAAGCAGTTGGCCGAAGTCGCCAAAGCCGACGTCGTGGTGACCAACCCCACGCACATCGCCGTGGCGCTGCGCTACGATCGCAAAACCATGAAAGCTCCCCGGGTGGTGGCCAAGGGCATCCGTCTCAACGCCCAGCAAATCCGCGAACTGGCCATGCGGCACCAGGTGCCGATCATGGAAAACAAGCCGCTGGCGCGGTTGCTGTTCAAGCACGGGAAAGTGGGCGGCGAAGTGCCGGCGCACCTTTACGCCGCCGTGGCGGAAGTCCTGGCTTGGGTCTATCGCATCAACCGCTACCGGTATTTTTCTGAAAGGAATCAGGCGTGATGGCTGTGGCAGCCGACGCGAGGAGGCCCTAACAGTTTTGGAAGCGGCTATTTAGCCGGAAACCCGAAGTTCGAAAATCCGAATCAGAATAGTGGCGCCGGCCTTTCAACTCAGCAGGCAGAACGGCGGAAGATTCATTTCGGATTTCGGCCCGCTTTCGGATTTCGGGGATTCGGATTTCGGATTTAATCGGAATGGCCCAGGCTGCTGCCTCGAAAGGCGTCAGCCCTCCGCGATTCCCAGCGGCGGCATGGTTTTCCACAGGCCGCGCGTGAAGTCCGGAAGTTGCACCGGCGCGCTGCCGCCGGCCACGGAATGAACTGACGCCTCGATGATGCTGCTCCATGCGGCAGCGTCATACACCACGCTGTCCGGCGTCGCGCCGCGGCGCAGGCAGTCGAGCAGACGCCAGCTCATCACAAAGTCCATGCCGCCATGCCCGCCGCCCTTGGCGCGCTCGGCAAGCTTCTTCCAAAGCGGATGCGTGAATTTGTCGCGCATGGTCTGCAAGTCCTTGTCCGGCAGCCAATTCTCCGAGCTGCTGGCTTCCAGCCCGAATTGCTTTGGATGGTCCACGGACAGCCGGGCCGGATAATCAAAAAACACCGCGCCGGTGCCATACAGGGCATTGATGCGGCTGTATGGACGCGGGCTGACCACATCGTGCTGCAGCAGGATGGTGCGGCCCAGTTCGGTTTTGATCAGCGACGTGTTCATGTCGCCGCAAAGATACTTCTCGCCGGCGTGCCGGCCGCCATTGGGCTGCTGCTCGTCGCGGTAATGCGTCAGGCTCATTTCCGGCGAGCTCATGGACACCAAAAACTTGAACTGATCGCCCCGGCCCAGGCCCAGATATTGGGCCACCGGCCCCAGTCCGTGTGTCGGATACAGGTTGCCGTTGTACTGCCAGTGATAATTGCGCCGCCAGTCGCCTTCTGTGCCAAGCGAGAACAGCACGGTGCGCAAGTCGTGCAGATAAGCGCACTCGGCGTGCGTTAACTGGCCGAACACCCCCTGGCGGGCCAGATTGAGCACGAACAATTCATTCTCGCCATAACAACAGTTCTCCAGCATGACACAATGCCGCTGCAGCCGTTCGCTGGCATCCACCAGCCGCCAGCAATCGTCCACCGTCAACGCCGCCGCGACCTCCACCAGCGCGTGCTTCCCGTGCTCCATGGTCTTCAGGCACATGGGCACGTGCCAGGCCCATGGGGTGGCAATATACACCGCGTCCAGGTCGTCGCGCGCCACCAGTTGCTCCCAGATGCTTTCATTGCCGCTGTAAATGGCCGGCTGCCGGCCGGACTTCTTTTCGCACAGGTCGGCGGCGGCTTTCGCGCGGTCATCAATGATGTCGCAAACGGCGACGACGTCGGCGAACTCGAGGCCGAGGCAGTTGGTTACGTGCGCCAGTCCGCGGTGTAAACCGATGACCGCCACGCGCACCCGCTCCCGCGGCGGGGTGGTCAGGTCGTGGACCGGCTTCTGGCCCGCCGGACGTGGGCGGGTGTCGCTGTAGTTGGAGCTTGGCCCGCCGGTGCTCGTGGCGGCAACAGCGGCAGGAGTCGGCTGCCCCGAGGCGCAACCGCCCGTGGCCTGGGCCAGGGAGGCGCCGACTCCGGCCAGCATGGCAGCCTTCAGAAATTCGCGGCGGGAGGCGCTTGCATCATTCATAATCTTGAGGCCAAAGATTAATCAGTCCTTACGGAAATGTCGAGGCACACCACGGCTTTCACCAGTTTGGTTCCCGGATGTTTATCCTGGGCAGCGAGCATGACCGCGAACTGGGTCGCCATCTGCGGAAAAGGCCGGAAGGACGAACGCCAAATCACAAAAGAATCCCCATTTCCGGATTCGGGCGAAAAGTTTCCTCAAGTGCTGCCGTCGGGCCGCCGATAGCAATCCGGGCAAGCTTTGAACCGGCTGGACCTGCCGATGCGTCGGCGTGGACAATTTGCGACCAATGAATTTAACCTTGAAGTTCCGTGACTGGAAACCATCACCGCGCCAGCAAGCGCCCTGGCAAAGCGCCGCATGAGCGGCGCACATTGAATCATGCTACCAACTGGCAAATGGGTGATCACGCCGCCGCGCAAGACTTTCGTGGTGGGGGTGGCCGACATGGCTGTGAGCAACGACAGCAGCGCCGAGATTGTGACGTATTCGCTCGGCTCCTGCCTGGGCATCACCATTTACGATGCCGTCAAAAAGATCGGAGGACTGCTTCACCTTATGCTGCCTGATTCCTCGATTGACGCCGCCAAAGCCGTCAGCGCCCCGTACATGTTTGTGGACACCGGAGTGCCGCGGCTGTTCCATGCCGCCTACAACCTTGGCGCGGACCGCAGCCGGCTGGTGGTCAAGGTGGCGGGCGGCGCGCAACTGCTGGACCAGCAGGGCATTTTCAATATCGGCGCCCGAAATTATGCCGCGTTCGAAAAACTGCTGGCGCAAAATGGATTGAGGCTCGCCGCCACCGAAGTCGGCGGATTGTCCTCACGCACTGTGCGGCTGGATTTGACCACCGGCCAGGTCAGCGTCAAAACGCCTGGCGCAACTCCCTATTTGTTATGATCACCACCCGGTCCGCCTCATCACGTCGCGGCTGCAACCATCCGCCTCCCTGCTTCGGCGCCTGCCATCCGGCGCAAACCCCTGTTTTTTATGACCGCACCTGAAATCATCAGCAAGGTAAAGAATCTGCCGCCCATATCGCAGGCGGCGCTGAAGCTGGTCAATCTGCTCGAACAGGCCACCATTTCCAATGACGAAATCGTGGGGGTCATCAAATGCGACAATGTGCTCACCGCCAAACTGCTGCGCGCCTGCAACTCGCCTTATTTTGGTTTGGACGAGCCGGTGGCATCCGTGGATCAGGCGGTGCTGATGCTGGGCCATCAGCAGATTCTGCACATTGTGCTCACGCTGGCCTTCGGCAGCGCGATGGTGGTGCCCCTGCCCGGCTATGCCGTGGAGGCCAACGAACTGTGGCGACATTCACTGATGGCAGCCACGGCCGCGGAAATCGTGGCCGCCAATGCCTTCGATCTGAACGTGGAAGCGCCCGTGGCGTTCACCGTGGGCCTGCTGCACGACATTGGCAAACTGGCCATGAGCCAGGCGATCACGCCGGAAGTTCAACACAAACTCCGCCAGCTCATCGAGCAAGAACAGTGCTCGCGCACGGAGGCGGAGAAGAAAATCCTGGGCACCGATCACGGGGAAATCGGCGCCTGCCTGCTCCAGAGCTGGAACCTGCCGGAAGACGTGGTGGAAGCGGTGGCCAATCATCACCAGCCGGCCTGCCAGCCGCGCCCCAGACTTTCCGTCATCACCCACGTGGCCAACTGCCTCGCCCACTTCGCCGGCTCCGCGCCAGGGTGGGACGGCTTCGCCTTGCGGGTGGATCCAGCGGCGGTTGCGGTCTTGAACCTGGACTCAGCGCGGCTCGAAACGATGGTTATCGGAACCCGGGACGGGTTTGAGCGTGTGGATCAATTTATGAACCTGGCATGAACCTCCAGAAAAAAATCCGGGTGCTGGTGGTGGACGATTCCGCAGTCGTTCGCCGCATGATTTCCGAAGCGCTGTCGCAGGACCCCGAAATCGAGGTCGTGGGCGCCGCCTGCGATCCGTACGTGGCGCGCGACATGATTTTGCAGCTTGAGCCGGATGTGCTCACGCTGGACATCGAAATGCCGCGCATGGATGGGCTGACGTTTCTGAAGGTTCTCAAGGAACACCGTCCAATGCCGGTGGTCATCGTCAGTTCGCTCACCCCCGCCGGATCGCAACTGGCGCTGCGGGCGATGGAACTGGGGGCAGTGGACGTGATGGCCAAGCAAAGTGCGGCTTGGAACATCGGCAGTCTGCGCGAACAACTGGCCCACCGGGTCAAGGGCGCGGCGCGCGCCAGGCTTTCCCTGCTCCACCCGGTCAAGCCGTCCGCTGAGGCGTTGGAAAGCACCGCGGGCGCCCAATTTTCACCGCGTCAACTGATCGTCATGGGCGCCTCCACCGGCGGCACCGAAGCGGTCAAAAGCGTGTTGATGCGCCTGCCGCCGAACTTGCCGGGCATCTGCATCGTGCAACACATCCCGCCGGTTTTTTCGCGGACCTTTGCCGAGCGGCTCAATGAATGCTGCGCGCTGGAAGTGCGCGAGGCCGTCCACGGCGATGAAGTGCGTCCCGGCACCGCGCTGGTCGCGCCGGGCGATTATCACATGGTGGTGGAACCGTCAGGCCACGGGTATCGGATCCGGTTGCGGCAGGATCCGCCGGTTCATTTCACCCGCCCCGCCGTGGACATGCTGTTTCATTCCGCCGCCCAATGCGCCGGACGCTTCGCGGTGGGGGTGTTGCTCACCGGCATGGGGCGCGATGGCGCCCAGGGCATGCAGCAGCTGAAAGCCGCCGGCGCCGTCAATCTGGCCCAGAACGAGGCCACCTGCGTGGTGTACGGCATGCCCCGCGCGGCGGTGGAACTGGGCGCGGTGGACCGCGTGCTGCCGCTGGACCAGATGCCCCACGGCATCATTCACGCCGTGCGCGAGCGCGCGCCGCAAGCCGCCCACCCGCCCGCCCAGGAAATTAATTTATGAAGCATATTACTCAACCACAAGCCGGGGCAGTGCCCGGCGCTCCAGCCCTGCCGGTCGCCCACCGGCGAAAGAGCAGGCTGCCAGCCTGCGCCACCACCCCCGGAAACTGATTTATGAGCCAGACCATTCAAGTCCCCAATATTTGCGAATTCATGAACCGCCACCTGTTGGATGTGTTCGAAACGATGCTCTCCATGAAAGTCGCCGCGGTGGCGGACGCCGGCTTGCCACAGTTCGAGGACCGCGTCACCGGCTGCGTGGCTTTTGCGGGCGAGCACGTCAACGGCGCGGTTTATCTGCACCTGGGCACGCTGTTCGCCGGCCAGGTCGCCGCCGCCATGCTCGGATTGGCGCCCGCGGACCTGGGCGAAGCCGAAGTAAACGACGTGGTGGGCGAAGTCACCAACATGCTCACCGGCGGACTCAAATCCTGGCTCTGCGACTCCGGCGCCGAATGCGCCGTGAGCACGCCCGCCATCATCCGCGGCTCCTCGTTCGTGATTGAACCGGTGCCCGACGTGAAGCGGGAATGGCTCGTGTTCGACTGCCACCCCAACCGCATTGTGATTGAACTTCATGTGAAAGTTGGTTAAACTCAATATTGGAATACATTTTATGGCCATTAAAATACTCAGCGTGGACGACAGCCGGACCATCCGGCTCATCGTGGGGAAGGCATTCCGCCCTTACCATGTGACCATCGTGGAAGCCGCCAACGGCGAAGAGGGGCTGGCGGCAGCCGCGCGCGAAAAGCCGGACCTGATCATTCTCGATGTCACCATGCCCGTGATGGATGGCGTCACCATGCTCACCAAACTCAAGGAGGATCCCGCGCTGAAGGCGATTCCCGTGATCATGCTCACCGCCGAATCGGGCCGCGAAAATGTGCTGCAGATCGCCCGGCTGGGAGTGCGCGATTATCTCGTGAAACCCTTCAAGGAAGACCAACTGATTGAAAAAGCGGGCCGCTGTGTCACCTTGGAAAAACGTCCCGCTGCCGCGCCCGTGTGATGCCACCCCCGCCCGACATCAACCAATACAAGGAAATCGCCCGCCGCTACGGCATTGCCGCGGCGCCGGAAAGTGTTTCGCGCCTGACCCAGCTGGTGGCCCGCCAGGACTCCTGCGTGGATGACATTGTCCGCGTCATCGAGAAGGACCCGGGCTTGAGCGCGCGGCTGTTGCGCGTGGCCAATCCGCGCGCGGCGGACGAGTCCGAATACACCATTGGCACCGTGGACGAGGCGCTCCTGCGCAACGGCATCGGCTGCGCCCTGCTGCTGGCCATGGGCACGCCGCTCTCGCTGGCGCTCACCAAAACCTTTCAGACGATGCTTTCGCTGAAGCTGGAGTCCGTGGACCTGCATCAATTGGACACCCTCACCGGGCTGCACATGCTCGGTTCCATCGGGTTTGCCGGCAAGGTGGCCGGCCATGTTTACCTCCGCCTGAGTTCCGCCTCCGCCACGGCCATTGCCGCCAGCATCCTCGGCCTGCCGCCCGAGGAACTGGGCACCGATGAAATCCGCGACGCCGCCGGCGAGCTGCTGAACATCATGACCGGCAATTTCAAATCCAACCTCTGCGACGCCGGGCTGGACTGCAAATTGCAGCCGCCGCAGGTGGGCATGACCGACGATTTTTCCACGCCCATTGAACCCGGCGGCGGCCTCGAGCGACTTGCCTTCCGCGCCGATAAAATTGAGATCTTCGTCGAAGTCTCCGCCAACCCGTGGTCGGACTGACGGGGCCGGTGGGCGGGGGAGGATGGAGGCTCGAGCCTGGAAGAATTACAGAAAGCAGCGAAGAAATCACACCGTAAAAGGGGTCAAACCAGAATGGCACTTAAATTAGGC
>Ga0302320_10009029_pt1 | contig 21516 bp, 23 predicted proteins | sample Bog_T0_3_FD_202130 | JGI IMG/M metagenome (GOLD analysis project Ga0302320, IMG submission 202130) | Peat permafrost microbial communities from Stordalen Mire near Abisko, Sweden - Bog_T0_3 | ecosystem: Environmental > Terrestrial > Soil > Wetlands > Peat | place: Sweden: Abisko, Stordalen Mire...
ATTACTGCGCCCCAAAAGCGCAGATTCGCAGCTTGCAGAGGGCAATTTGTGAACATTAACGTCCTAATATTATACACGCCCCCTGCATGGTTCACAGCAGCGAACAGAATGCCATGAAATATGCAGACCATAAAAAATGGTCGGCGTGGGTTCACCTTGGTGGAGATTATGATCGTAGTTGCGATCATAGGATTGCTGGCGGCGGTCGCCATCCCCAATGTGTTACGCGCACGTACGACCGCGCAAACAAACGACTGTATTGACAACCTGCGGATGTTGGATGCCGCGCAGCAACAGTGGGCCCTGGAAACCGGGGCTCTGGGCACCACTGTTCCGGCGGCGTCCAACATCCAGCCCTACCTGGGGCGCGGTAACGGGGAACTTCCCATCTGCCCGACGGATCCGAGTCAGTCTTTCGCCACCAGTTATGTCCTTAATAACTGTCAGACCAAGCCGACGTGTCGAATAAACCCGTCGGATCATTCGCTGCCGTAGATGCGGCGGCGCGTGGTCCAACAGGCCGGGCTCGGGCCGCTTATCGGCCCGCCAATGCTTGGCGCCAGGCGGCGGTGACCAGCCCCGCCAAGGCCAGCGCGGCCAGGACGTTGGCCGTCCTCCGCTGCAAGCGCACGGGACGAACTGTGTTCAATCCGATGCCCACGAGGGTGCCGGCGACAAAGCCTCCAAGATGTGCCGCCACGTCGGACCCGGGCCCAAATCCCGTCAGCACCAGGATCAGGAAACCGGCGGCCACACTACGCCAAACCCCGCGGCGCGCGGCTTTGTATTTTCTCCAAATTGAGAAAGAGTGGACCGAAAGCATCCCCAACGCCCCCATCACCATGCCCGAGGCGCCCAGACTTTGGCTGTCCTTGGAATGCACCAGCAGGTCCAAACCGTTCCCCGCCGCACCGGCAAGAAATGCCGCCAGCAGCGCCACTCCGGGCCCATACCGTGACATCGCCAGCCCAAACAACAGGAACCCGGTTCCGAGATTGGCCACCAGATGCGTCAAGTTCTCATGCAGCGTGATGGCCGTGAAAAGACGCCACCACTGCCCGTCCGCCACCAGATCGTTCTTCATCATTCCAGCCGATTGCAATTGCGGAAAAGCCTCCATCGTCCAGTAATAGAAACCCGCCATCGCCGCAGCCCAGACGATGGCGCCGTAGTGGAACATCAAGCCGGAGGCGGGCAGACGGAGTTTCCAGCGCCAGCCGCGGTTTTCGTGGATATATTGCTGTATTACAGCGACAGCTTTGTCGTAATCGCGCGCCTCCACCCCCAGTCCCCACCCCGTCTCGGTCCGCAGAATCGTGGCTTCGATTTCCTGGCTGAGGAGCGCCAGGCTCCAATCCATGACCTCCCGGCGATTCCGGGCTGGGATGATGCGATCAGGATTCAATTCCGCCATGCTCGCGGAAATCTAATACTGAATCCCGATTTCCAAAAGACTTACTTGAAATTGGACGTGAAGCCGGACAAGTGGAACTGTTTATGCTTTGAATTAGCTCGTGAAAGTGATTCAACCGAACTGTCGGGTGCAATTCACGGCCGAAGACGTGGCATTCATCGTGTCGGTTCTGGCAAAAAACGGGAATGAACCTTCATTGGTGGAGTTGTTGACTGACCTCGAAACGCGGGATTCGATCCTGGATGATCCGGCCCTGTTCCGCGCCCTCCTCGAACAACGCGGCTGTCTTCGCGTCTCGACCCACTTCTACTTTTACGTGCTGGTCCGGCACGTTTTGCAGGAGGCGGGGATCAAGGATCGGGCGGTGGCCGATTACGTGGCCGAGATGCTGGCGGAGTTTTCGAGGGACGACCGGCGCCAACTGGTTGCGCCGGGGCAGGCCGGCCCGCTGGAGTATTTTTTTGACATGCTGGCCGCCCTGCAAACGGCCGACGATTACACCGCCTTTTCCATCCGCGCGCACATCGGCAATCATTCCCTTTTCCTCTCGGGCGTGTTCCCGGATCGCATCCGTCACCGCGCGGAAACGCGGGCCTGCCCGAACTTGCGGTATTACGAAGAGTTGGGCCGGATGAATTTCCGCGCCGCCAGCGGACATCGTCTGGCCCAGCGCTATGATTTGACCAATATCTTCGAAACGCTCTCGGCCCGATTTGACAAGACGCGCCTGGCGCTGAATGACCTGGCGGAACGGGTTTTTTCGCTGGGCGACCCGGATATTCCGCTCTTGCCGATGTTCAAGAAGGATGTGCCATAGGGAGAATTCACGTGGCAGAATCGCCCAGTCAGTCAAATGGTGAGCGGGGAGAACGAAAATAGCCATTGCCCTGTTCTTGCGTGTTTGGGGAAGACCTTTTAGTGTGCCAGACAAAGAACCGGACTTTTTCGTTTGAAATTGCGCGCCAGATTTCGATGGCTGGTGTTTTTGCTCGCGTTGGGCGCCGTGGCCTATTGGGGATGGGACACGTGGCGGGAGCGTCGGTATGACGCAATCATCGTGGCGGCGGCGCAGCGGTATGCCGTTGATCCCGCGCTGGTCAAAGCCGTGATCTGGCGGGAGAGCCGGTTTAACGCCAATGCCCGCGGCCGGGCCGGCGAGTTGGGACTGATGCAAATCCGGGACACCGCAGCGATGGAATGGGCCAAGGCGGAACATCTTCCGTCATTTGAACACGCCGCCTGCCTCGACCCGGAAACCAATACCCTGGCCGGAACATGGTATCTGAAGAAACTTCTGGGCCGCTACCAGAACACCGACAATCCCGCCGCCTACGCCTTGGCGGATTACAATGCCGGCCGCGGTAATGTCTTGAAATGGCTCGGCGGAGCCGGGGCAACGCAAAGCGGAGCCTTTGTGGATCAAATTGGGTTTCCAACGACACGCGACTACGTGCGGGCGGTGTTGCGGCGGGCAGAGCATTATAGGGCTATGTGATCGTTCGGGTGCTCGCCCACATTCGGTTGCTGCTTCTCTTGAAGTCAGATCAACGGGGCTATTTTCCCAATCGGCAGATCAGTCTGCGCGGCGTCCCAGCAACGCGCGAGGTCGTCATCGTGCATGGAAGCCCATTCGATTACGTAACCGAGGACGCGCGGTGGCAATCGCCCTTCAATAATTCCCGGATTCCGGATGGAAATCTGGGCTCCAAACTTCTGGGCTCCAAACTCATTGTAAATTGCGTGAAAGTGGGGCGGGAGATGATCGTCCCGATACATCCAAATGGAGATACCGAGGAATCGGCTGATTTCAGGCATGGGACGGTTGCCGCCTTTGGTTCGACAAATTCCCGAGCAGTTTGTCCGGTCACCTGCAACCAAAGCGAGTCAGGGCAAAAGTCAATTTCCTCGTTCCAGAACAATTCTCCCGCGTCACCCACCCGCGCCCTGCGGAAATTCTCGTAATCGTTCCAATAAGCAAACACACCAGTTCGCGGCTTCCCGGAGAAATCGATCTCGCCTTCCACCCCGTCGTCGAAGCGCAGCCAAAGGCGGAAGTTGGGTAGAACCTTCAGGTCCGTGATCTTCTTCATTGGTGTATCGTACTGCCAGGTCAGCCGCGACTCAACGGCAAAGCCTGTCTAAACCAGCTTCAACTTCGGCAAATCCTGCAAGTCAATCAATCCCACCGGCTCGCGCCGGGCGTTGATGACGATCAAATCATCAATGTTCCGTTGGTTGAAGATTTTCACCGCTTCGACGGCCAGAGAATCGTCGCTCACGCAAATTGGATTGGGCGTCATGACATCCCGGAGTTTCTTGGCCAGCGTGGCGCCTTTTTCCTTTTCGGCGGCCATCTGGCGGCGCAGATCGCCGTCGGTGAAAACCCCGGTAAGTTTGCCGCGCGGATTGACCACTGCCACACTGCCGGACTTGGCCGCGACCATGAGCAACAACGCCTCGTGGACAGTGAGGTTTTCGCCGGCCACCGCGTTGCGGGCGCCGGTGCGCATGATGTCCCGAATGGTGAGAAGAAGCGCCCGGCCAATCGCGCCGGAAGGGTGATGCTTGGCGAAATCCTTTTGCTCAAAACCGCGCGCCAGAAGAACCGCCATGGCCAGGGCGTCGCCCAAAACCAGCATGGCGGTCGTGCTCGAGGTGGGAGCCAGATTGAACGGGCACGCTTCCCTCGGCACTCTGACGTTGAGGACAACATCGCTGAACTTCGCCAGCGGTGATTTGGGGGCGCCGGTAAAACAGATGATCTTGACGGAAAACCGTTTCAGGGCGGGAAAGAGATTGAGCAATTCCTCGGAGGCGCCGGAGTAGCTGAGGGCCAGGACCACATCACCGTCCGAAATCAGGCCAAGATCGCCGTGCATGGCGTCCACACTGTTGAGGACAACGCTGGTCGAACCCGTGCTGGTCAGCGTGGCCGCAATTTTCTGGCCGATGTTGCCGGATTTGCCGATGCCGACGACAATGATTTTGCCACGCTGATTCAGGGCTTGGACGACGATTTCGACCGCAGCAGAAAAGCGTTCATCCAATTGCCCCCGGACCGCTTTGAGAGCCTGCAATTCGATGTCAAAAACAGAGCGGGCTCGCGCCAGATGATTCATCCGGGGAGCTTGCCAGCGCCCGCCGCCGTTTTCAATCCCGACTTGGCTACATCGCCGGAAGTGGCGCTTGGCAGCGTGCCCCCACGCGGCGCAAAGCCATACATTAAGTGTTCATTCCTCCCCTTTTGAGATATTCTCCGTCTAATTTAGAATGATGATGAAGACGCTTATTCTGCTATGTTGTCTGCTGATGGCAGATCAATTGCACGCACAAACAAATCCAAGCCCGGACGTTTCGCGGGCAAGGACGGTGTCCGCCGACAATGGATTTGGGTTCAGATTGCTGGCGGAGACACGGAAGTCGAAGCCCGACGGCAACGTCTTCCAGAGTCCGGTGGGACTGGCTCTGGCGTTGGCCGCGGTGGCGAACGGCGCCCAGGGCCAAACCTGGACAGAAATGTCCCGCACTTTGGGCGCGGAAGGCTTGACGTTGCCGGAGTTCAACGCGGGAAACCGGGCGTTGCTGGAGCATCTGGCGGGGATTGATCCGAAAATCAAACTCGAAATCGCGACGAGCCTTTGGACCGGGTCCAGCAGCCAGATCAAACCGGATTTTCTTTCCCGCTGCCGGGAATTCTATCAGGCGCGGGCCGCCCAGGTCGATTTCGGCAACCCGTCCGCCATCAAGACGATCAACGATTGGGTAAACGAAAACACGCACGGAACCATCCCGACGATTCTTGACAAACCTCCCGCGCGGGACTTGCGGCTGATGGTTCTCAACGCCATTTATTTCAAGGCGGCGTGGGACAAGGCATTCGACCAAAAATTGACGCGGGACCAGCTGTTCACGCTGCGGGATGGACAGGCCGTTTCGCTCCCCAGAATGACTCTGAAAGACAAAATGGGCTACCTTGAAACCGCGAGTTTCCAGGCCGTGATTTTGCCCTACGCCACCCGTCAGGCGAGTTTGTTGGTGTTTCTGCCCAAGGAAAATCTGGACAAATTCATGGCCACGTTGACGCCGCAGAATTGGGGGGAATGGACCCGGCAGTTGGTCACGCGCGACGGGACGTTGGAGCTGCCCCGATTCAAACTGGAGAACACCTATCTGCTGAATCGCGAATTGGAGGACATGGGAATGGCGCGAGCGTTCAGCCGTGAGGCCGAGTTCGGCGGAATCTCGACGGAGTCTTTACAGATCAGCGAGGTGGAACAGAAGACGTTTGTCGAGGTAAACGAGGAAGGCACGGAAGCGGCGGCCGTCAGCGGCATCCGGATGCGCCCGACCATGGTGGCCCGGCCGCCTGGGCCTCCCTTTACAATGATCGTGGACCACCCCTTTTACGTCGCCATCCGCGACAATGCCACCGGCGCCATTCTTTTCCACGGGACGATAGAAGACCCGCGGGGAAAATAAGAATGTCCGCTGAGAAATCCCGCCTGATTTTGTAAGTGGTCTTTTGGACGGGATGCACTATCCTGCGTTCGAGCAGATCGAGCGTATGAATGCAGACCATATCGAACTCCTGCGGCGATTGGATCAATTCCAGTTGGATTTCCCTGACGCGTCTTACCCGTTTTCCCGCAAGCTGGCCCGCGAAAACACCTGGAGCGACGACCATGCCCGGCGCGCGATGGCTGAGTACAAGCGATTCGCCTTTCTCGCGTGCGCCGCCGGTCATCCGGTCTCCCCCTCGGAAGACGTGGACCAGGTCTGGCATCTCCACCTCACTTATACGGAGAGTTACTGGAAAGTCTTTTGTCCTCAAGTCCTCCAGCGCGCGTTGCATCACCGACCCACCCGCGGTGGTGCCGCCGAAAGCGAGAAATTCGACTAATGGTACTCGATGACTCTCGCCAGCTACGCGAAGTTCTTCGGCGAAGACCCGCCCGCCGACATCTGGCCGGCCGCCGAAACCCGCCGCCAGGCCAAGCACGATTTCGTCCGGGTGGACCGCGAACGGAGTTGGGTGATTCCCCGGCCGGGCCTATCCATCGAGCCGAAGTTTGGCGGTGCCATCGTGCTCGTAGGGGTGGTCGTGTGTTGCAGCGGAGCGATGCTGGCGCAAACCGCGAATGTCTTCGACTGGCGCGGCCCTGACTTTTTGGTTTTCTACATGGTGCTGTACGCCGCCTTTCTTGGCGCCGCCCTCTGGCTGCGTCACCGGCTGCGGCAATCCGGGGACGCCGCCGAGGCGATAAGTCTTCCGCCCTTGGACGGCTATTCGGCTGCCTTCCTCAACGGCGGGCGGGTTCTTGCCGTCAACACCGCTATTGTTTCGTTGGCCAGCCGGAAGGCGGTGAGCATCAGTAAAACCGGGCGGACGATTACCAGCCTGGTGCCGGAACCGGAGTTCACCCACCCGTTAGAGAAGGCGGTCTATCGCGCGGCAGAAGGCGCATCCGGTAACAGCCTGTCCAACGTGCGCGACTCCGTCCTCGGAACCGAGTCCGCCATCGTGCAAAGCCTGCAAGCGCAAGGATTGCTGATGGATGCTGGCACGGCCGCGCACGCGGTCTGGCTTCCGCTAATCGTCGCTCTGGCGCCGGTGGCGGCGGGTATTGTCAAGATCATTATTGGATTAAACCGCGACAAGCCCGTCTCCTTCCTCGTGCTCATGTGCATTGCCTCCATTTTCATCTCGCTTCTGGCGTGCGCGCGCCGCCCGCGACGAACCCGAAAGGGCGATGCCGTCTTGAGCCTGCTGCGGAGCCGCCATGCGGGTCCCCGGCGCTTTGACCCAATCAGGCTGGGAGCATCGCCGGCGGAAATCACCCTCTTGATCGGGCTATTTGGTATGAGCGCCCTGGCTGGAACGGAGTTCGACAGCTTGCGCATGGCACTTAAACCACCCGGCAATAGCGGCGATGGAATATGGTCCAGTTCCTGCGGAAGTAGTTGCGGAGGCGGCGGTGGTAGCAGTTGCGGTGGTGGTGGCGGAGGAGGAGGCTGCGGCGGTTGCGGCGGACATTGAACTCCCGGCAAATGCAGGATGAAGACTTGGAAAATAGTTGTGGAGAAACATCCCGACGGTTATGTCGCTCACCTGCTTGGCTTCAAGGCTGCCATAGTTGGTGCGGGGAATTCCTATGAAGCCGCGCTGGCAGACTGCCATTCCGCAATCCGTTTTCACTTGGAGACATTTGCCGCGAACTGAACCTTTTCCGCCGCCTGCGCACATTTTCCTGCTGGAAAAATCAAACGGATTGATTAGAATTCAATCGTGAGTGCGATCGAAGTTATTACAGAAATCAAGAAGCTCCCACAGACCCAGCGACGGAAGGTTTTTCGGTTTGTGGATGAACAATTGCGCCGGGAGGAAGACCGCCGCGACAACGAGGCGGCGAACCGCGCGCTGAAGGAACCGGGCAAAAATATTCCGTGGGGCGAAGCCCGCAAACGGCTGGGCTGGGCGTGAGCCGTTACCGGCTGGAAATCCGTCCGTCGGTCGAAAAGACGCTGCGGAAAATACGGGACGCGAACTTGCACCGACGGCTGGATGATGCCTTCAACAAGCTCGCGGAAAATCCGCGGCGCATGGGCATGCAGAAAATGGGCGTGTTTGAAAATCGTTACCGCTTCCGCGTCGGAGATTACCGGATCATCTACGAAATTCACGACGCCGTCCTGCTGGTATTGATTTTAGCCGTCGGCGACCGCAAGGAGATTTATCGTTAGGACAATTATATTTCTAGATCCGTCTTCGCTCTGGCAGTGGATGTGGGACAATTCTTACGGAGCTAACATTCCATGGAATATGGTTGATCTACAAATTCGCTAACCCGGATATAGCATCTAAAATGCGGCGACATCTTGCAAAGAATTCCGCTCCGGGCTAGCCAATGGGGGAGAAGAGCGACTGCAGATCTTCCGGTGTCAGCGCCAAGGCGTCTTTCCGGTCTTCGTTGAGGAGGCCTTCGACCAGGCCGCTCTTGCGTTGTTGCAGCGCCAGGATTTTCTCCTCCACCGTTCCCACGGTGATGAACTTGTAAACAAAGACCGATTTGGTCTGGCCGATGCGATGGGCTCGGTCGGTCGCCTGATTCTCCACGGCCGGATTCCACCAGGGATCGTAGTGGATGACGGTGTCGGCGGCCGTGAGGTTCAAACCGGTGCCGCCGGCCTTGAGACTGATGAGGAAAAGCGGGACGTTACCGTCTTGAAATTGGGAAATCGGGGTCCCCCGGTCGGCGGTGTCACCGGTCAGGAGCGCGTATTTGATTCCGGCCCGCGCCAGTTCCTGTTGGATCAAGGCCAGCATGCTGGTGAACTGGGAGAAGAGCAAAATGCGGCGGCCCTCCGCCAGCATTTCCGGCAGCAGGTCCATGAGCAATTCCAGCTTGGCCGATTCGCGCACGGCGCGGGCGGCCTCAAGTTTGACCAGACGCGGATCGCAGCAGACCTGGCGCAGCTTCAGCAACGCGTCGAGTATAATTATATGGACCCGTGAAATTCCCTTTTCGTCCACCGCCGCCCGCACCTTGGTGTGCATGGCCAGCCGGATGGTTTCATACAAATCGCGCTGCGCGCCGGAGAGTTCGACCTTGTGGACAATCTCCGTCTTCGGCGGCAATTCCGCGGCCACCTCGTCCTTGCGGCGGCGCAAGAGAAACGGCCCGATGCGGCGGGCCAGGACCTGGCGGCGTTGGGCGTCCCCGCCGTTCTCGATGGGATTGCGGAAGACTTTGCGGAAACGCGTTTCGTCACCCAGGAATCCGGGAAGAAGGAAGTTGAAGATGGACCACAGCTCGCCCAGATGATTTTCCATCGGCGTGCCGGTCAGGCAAAGATGGTGGCGGGCGCGCAACTGGCAGACGATCTGCGCATATTTGGTTTTCGGATTCTTGATATATTGCGCCTCGTCCAAAACGACCAGGTGAAATTGTTCCTTGAGCAGGACCGATTCGTCGCGCGGCAACAGCGGATACGAGGTGACGATCAGATCGTAATCGCGCAGCTTCTCAAAGTGCTGTTTTCGATCCAGGCCGTGGAGGATCAGGCAGCGGAGTCCGGGCGCGAAACGCTCGGCTTCCTGGCGCCAGTTCGTCATCAGGCTGGTGGGAGCGACCACCAGACTCGGGCTGTCCGCGCGGCCGCTTTCTTTTTCCAAAAGCAGGTGCGCCAACGTCTGCACGGTCTTGCCCAATCCCATGTCATCGGCGAGGATGCCGGCGAGATTGTATTCCCGCAGAAATTGCAGCCAGTGCAACCCCTCCTGCTGGTAGGGCCGCAAATTGGCGCGCAGCCCGGGCGGCGGCGGAACCGGCTGGATCGAACGGAAATTGCGCAACTTGTCGCTCAGGGCACGCAGCGTTTCGCCGCCCAGCCAGCGCCAGGAGTCGGTGCCGGCGGCGCCCGACAACTCGGCGGCGCGCAACTTGGAAAGACGCAACCGGCCCTTGCCGTCGAGCACCTTCGGGTCGTACAGTTCCAGCAGCACGCCGAGCAGGGACTTGATGCGATGCACCGGGAACGGAAGCTTCCGGCCATCCGGCAAATGCACCAGCAGCAAGGCGTCGTCGCGGAGTTCCTGCAGTGATTGCGGGCTGAGAATGTTGGGATTGGCCTGGATTTGCCGCAGCAGCAACGGCAGAAGATTGATTTTCTCTCCCTCCAATTGGACGCCGATTTCGGTGTCAAACCATTCCGTCCCACTCTCCGGTTGGGCGTCCGCGTACCAGGCCTCCGGTTCCACCAGACGAAAGGTGAAGGTGGGATCAATCTCAATTTGCCAGCCTTCCGCTTTGAGTTCGGGGACGATTTGCCGCGCAAAAGTAAACCAGCGGTGTTCGTCCTCATACGCAAAATCTTCACTCCATTTCCCGCCCATTTCCCAGTAGATTTCGCCAGCCTCGACGAGTTCCAAATCCAGCAGCCGCTCCAACCGTTCCGCCTCCGCCTCCAAATCCCGCTGAATTCGCCGAAGCTTGCCGTTTTCGAAACGCTCGGTGGCCGCTTTCTTGTCCTGGGTGCGATATCTAGTCCCATTGTAATCAAATTCCAGGCTGGCCAGGTTTATTCTCTCCAGGTTCTCCACCGCGCCGCCTTCCCAGTAGCGGTCGGGGCGCGAAACCACGCCGGCGCTGGGGATGGAATGGAGGCGCAAATACGCCACGGGCTTGGCCGGGGGCACCTCCTCAATCTCAATCTGCACCGGCAATGGCAGCGTCAGATGGGCGGACGTTTTGGCCGCCAACGCCTCGTGCAGGAAATGCGCCTGCTCCGGCGGCAGTTTCGGCCCCCGCATCCATTGCGCGGCGGCGGCGGGCGGCACATTGGCCTCCAGCGGGCCGCAGATGGATTCCTTCTCGTCCACATACCAGAGCGGCGTCAATGGGAATATAATTGACGCAGCCGGGGTGACCTGCAAAACAGGACGTTGCCATCCGGAATCATCAATCTGCCACGAGGCGGTGGCGGTCCGGAGCGGGCCCGTCTGCAACGGCGGATGATCCTTGCCCACGCCCCGCCATCGGGCGTTGCCGGTGGCCAGAATATCCACCAGCAGTTCCGCGCCCGCTTTGCCATGCAACTCGAATTCCCAACCGGTGGGTGAGTCGTGAGCCAGGAAGATCCTGCGGGCGAGCAAACGGTCCGCTCCCACGATGCGCGGGGACAAACAGACCCGCGTCGCCTCATAAGGGGAAATGGGGGTGATGTAAGTCAGGCTGCGATCGCGCGAGAGGCGGGCCTGCGCAAATTCCAGCGGGACTCCGCCCTTGGCGTTGGCCGGTTTCAGGATATAGAGCAACCGGACGGATTCGGCTTCCGGGTCGGGGGCCGCCGCCTCGGACGGGACGGTCGCCTCGGCCATCCGTTGCACCCAGCGCTGCCATTCCGCCGGGAGACGAGGCTTGGCCGGTCCCGCTTTCGGCCGCCCAGCGTTCTTCGCGGGAGGCGGCAGCACCACCGGGATTCTGTCCGTCGCCGCTTTCAGCGCCGCAAATACGTGTTTGCAATTGAGCACCATTGGGCAGGAGCATCGTCCGTTGATAAAGAAGCTTCCGCTCATCGACCCGCACAGAACATGCACGTCATAAGGCACCGGCGCCGCCCCGGTAACGCGCGCCGATATATCGCACGCCTTTTCCGCACGGCTGACCGATTGCAAAAGAACTTTGCCGTCGGCCACGAGGCGTTCCGCCTTGGCCCGCGTCCCTTGATGAAACACCGTCTCGCAGTAAACGCGGAACGGGACGGACTTCAGGTCAAATGTGCGCGGCTGGTAGGTTGAACTCATCGGCGTGGTAGGAACTTCGGACCATTGGGCCGCTGGCGACGTGAATAAATCCAAGGCGTTCGCCGACTAATTTGTATTCGGCAAATCGCGCGGGGGAAATGAACGCGACCACCGGTAAATGTTGAAGTGTCGGTTGGAGGTATTGGCCGAGGGTGAGAATGTCACAACCGGCCTGACGCAAATCACGCATGGCCGCGTAAAGTTCTTCCTCCGTTTCCCCCAGGCCTAGCATTAAGCCGGATTTCGTGACAATGCTGTGGCCGCGCCGCGCTTTGACCTTGGCCAGCACGCTCAACGAACGGTCATACGTCGCGCGATGGCGGACGGTCGGGGTGAGGCGGCGGACGGTTTCGAGGTTGTGATTGTAAATGTCCGGCCGCGCCGCCAGCACGGATTCAATGGCGGCATCGTTGTCAAGAAAATCTGGAACAAGAACCTCGATGACGGTGCCCGGATTTAGTTCGCGGACTTTCTCGATGGTTTGCCGGAAATGATCGGCGCCGGCGTCCCGGAGATCGTCGCGTGCCACTGCCGTGATGACGACGTGTTTGAGGTTCATGCGGCGGGTGGCTTCGGCCACGCGCGCCGGTTCATCGGCTTCGAGCGCGAGCGGTTTGGCGGTGGAAACGGCGCAAAACCCACAGGCGCGCGTGCAGTGATCCCCGGCAATCATGAATGTGGCCGTGCCCTTGGCCCAGCATTCCCAGTGGTTCGGGCACTTGGCGCTCTGGCAAACGGTATGGAGCTTCAGTTCATCCAGCAACGCGCGGGTGCGTCCAAAACCCGGCCCGGACGGCAGTTGAAACCGCAGCCATTCCGGCAGACGCGGGCGTGCCTCAACGGGCGCTGTAGGCCGCGTGCCCTCATGCGGCTGGGACTCGTCCAAAACGTTTGCCGGCTTTGCATTCATCTTACTCAAATTGCTTCCAAAATTGTGCCAGTTGCCCGGTATCGAAGTCAGCCAGAATCTTGCCATCCACGTCAATCACGGGCGCCAGCGTTTGTCCCGATAAATCGCGCATTTCCTCCCGGCCGGCGCGGTCGGAGGTCACGTCCACGACTTCATAGCGGACGCCCTTTTCATCGAGCCATTCCTGCGCCTCCTGGCACCAGCCGCACCACGGTTTAACAAACAGTCGAATACGTTCCATTTTCATCACACTCATATAAAGCAACTTATTCCGTCGGCAGCCACACGCGGCCAAACCATCGCTCAAAATTCGCCTGCCCGAGGAAAAGGCCGGCGCCAATCAACATCATGGCCGGCCAGAACGTGCTGGAAAGCTGTTCGCCCAGACAAAAGTGCGCCCAGCCGGTGGTGCTGATCGGAATCAAATTGTTGAACAAATATACGCGGCTGGTTTGCCAGTAGCGCAAGGCGCTGTTCCAGATGGCAAAGGCAATGATGCTGCCGCCGAGCACGCAAACGAGTTGCGCGAGAATCAAGTCGCTGCGAATCGGAATCGGTTGGGTGCAACATTCCACCACGGCAAAGGGCGCCAGGATCAACCCGGCGCGCCAAAACGTGTGGGCGGAGACTTCCGCGCCCGTGAGGTCGCGGCCGAGATTGCGGCATTGGTTCCCGAAATTGGTCCAAAGCGGACCGCACGCCAGGCCGAGAAGTTCGCCGAAGGCATTGCCCGACGGCGCGCGCAAGGCCGGCCAGAGCAGGATCAAAACGCCGCAGAAGGCGAGCGCCGCCGCGCCGTAGCGTTGCAGCGATTTCCAGCTCTTTTCCGGCCGGCCCTCCCAGATCAACGCCCAAACCGGCGAAGCCCCGAGATAAAGCGCCACATGGGAAAGCGCGATCAACTTCAAGGACAAATTAAACGCGAGAATATATACCGCCAGGCTTAAGCCGCCACGCAGCCAGAGCCGCCGGTTCATCTCGCGGGAAACCCGGTGCGTTTCGCCAAACAGTTTGGTCCACCGCAACAGCGAGACGAGCAGCACTCCCGCCGTGATAAAACGGCTGCTGCCGGTGAAATTGGTCGGCCAGGTTTTGACCAGATATTTGGTGGCGGCGTTGTTGGCGCCCCAGACAAACACGGCAAAAAACAGGCCGGCGGTTATCAGCGCATTGCTCGGTTTATTTCGCACAGTCGGCCAACATCATCGCCCGGCCCGAGTCGAAGTTCAAAGATTTTAAATCGCACAGCTTCACTCAACCACTTCCGGCAGCAACCGGCGCAATCTCGACCGTCAGATGTGCCGAGTGCGAATTCGCGTTTCGGTCACCAGCCAAGCCGTATCATGCAAGCTCCGTTCACCCAGCACGACCAGCGCCTCGGACAATCGGCGAAGCAAATCAGCGCGGTTCGGTTTGTGCAACGTAATCACAATCGCGCCGTGATGATTTCCAAAGGCGAGCGGAATGGTGTGATAAAAATCCTTGTCGGTCGTCACAAATATCGCGTTGCACGTCTGGGCGTGGGCAAACAATTTGTCGTCCGAAGTGCCCGGTGGGAATGTATCCAAGGCGTGGCTGGCGCGGTGCCCGGCGGCTTGAAGTTGGACGATCGCGGGACGGGGAAAATTCTCGTCGAGAAAAAACGTCATCGCGCGGGAGCTTCGGCCTCAATCCCCTCCAACGCGGTCAGTCTCCCGGCAAATTCAAGACAGGCTCGCACATCCTCCTCCGTGAGCGACGGGTAATCCTGTAAAATCTCCGCGACGGACTCACCCGCAGCCAGCGAACCAACCACATTGGCCACCAAAACGCGTGTGCCACGGACCACCGGCTTGCCGTGACACACCGCCGGATCAAAAACGATTCTCTCTGACAGCCAAGTTTGCATAACCGCACTATAACTCTTAAATCTCCTCTTGACCAGCAAAACCCGAGGCGGGTTCAAGCACGTATCAACTCAAGGATTTTCGCGACGGCTTCTTCGGTTTTCACCAGGACCATCTGGCCGCCGCGGCGCTTGAGTTCCACCTCGCCTTTGGCCAAGGATTTTTCGCCGATGGCCAGGCGGATGGGGAAACCCACCAGTTCGGAATCTTTGAACTTGAAGCCAGGGCGCTCGTCGCGATCGTCCAGGATCGTGTCAATGCCCTGGGCGGTCAGTTCCGCGTAAATCTTCTCCGCGACCTGCATGACGGCGCCGCCGGGCGCGACTGACAATGGCGTCAAACATACGGTGTAAGGGGCGATGGCGATGGGCCAGACGATTCCATCCTTGTCGTGCGATTGTTCGATCACGGCCTGCATTGTGCGGGCGATACCAATGCCGTAGGAGCCCATGACGGCGGGTTGCTGTTTGCCAGCTTCGTCGAGGAAAAGGGCGTTGAGCGCCTTGCTGTATTTGGTGCCGAGTTTAAACAAGTGGCCGACCTCGATGGCCCGGCCAATGGTCAGCGCCTGGCCGCAATTCAGGCACGGCTCCCCTGCCCTGACCAAACGAAGGTCGTTCCATTGCGTCACCTGAATGTCGCGCGTTAGATCAACGTGCCGGAGGTGAAAACCGTCCTCGTTCGCGCCCGTGGTCATGCCGGTGACGCCGCGCAGGGATTCATCCGCGTAAACGGGAATCGTCTTGACGCCGACCGCGCCGAGGCTGCCGGGATGGGCGTTGAGGGCGGCAAAGATTTCCGCCGGTTCAGCCGGACGAAAAACCGCCGTGCCCACCGCGCCGGTGAGCTTGGCTTCATTCAATTGATGGTCTCCGCGCAACAAAATCAGGACCGGCTTGTCGGCCACAACATAGACCAGCGTTTTGATCTGGCGTTGCGCCTCGACGCCGTAAGGGGCGGCGGCGAGTGCCTCGATGGTCACGACGCCCGGGGTCGCGAATTTTTCCGGAGCGGGCGAAGGTGTTTCGGACAGCGGCAGTGCGGCAACCCGGCTGCCCGCCTTTTCGATGTTGGCGGAATAACGGCAGGCGTCGCAGGAGATGATTTCATTTTCGCCGGTTTCGGCCGGGACCATGAATTCGTGGGAGAACTTGCCGCCCATGACGCCGGTATCGGCCTCGACCGCCATCGCCTTAATCCCGCAACGCTGGAAGATGCGGGTGTAGGCGTCAAACATTTTTTGATAGGCCACGCCGGCGGCTTCGTCGGTGGCGTCGAAGCTGTAGGCGTCCTTCATGATGAACTCGCGCGTGCGCATCAAGCCGAAGCGCGGGCGGATTTCGTCGCGAAACTTGGTCTGGATTTGATAAAAATTCTTGGGCAACTGACGGTAGGAACTGAGTTCGCCCGCCATCAGGGTGGTGACGGCCTCCTCGTGGGTGGGACCGAGAATCCATTCCTTGGTGGCGCGGTCGCGCGCCTTGAACAACACTCCCTTGGCCGTTTCGTAGCGTCCGCTTTGCTGCCAGATTTCCGGCGGCTGGAGCGCGGGCATGAGGATTTCCAGCGCGCCGGCCCGGTCCATTTCTTCGCGCACGATTTGTTCCACCTTCTTGAGCGAGCGCAGTCCGAGCGGGAGGAATGTGTAAAGGCCGCCGGCGAGTTTGCGAATGAGGCCGGCGCGCAAAAGGAGTTTGTGCGAGGCGATTTCGGCCTCGGCCGGGGTTTCCTTCAGGGTCGGAATGAACGTTTGGGTCCAGCGCATAGAATTTAAGTTATAGCGAATAAGCTGTGGGTGTTAGCGGCCAAGAAAGAAGGGCCGGTCAGGTTTGGCTGGCCGCCTCTATTTGACCGTATTCACCAGCGGAGAAAGCCCCTGGATGCGGACTTCGAGGCGGTCGCCCGACTGGATCGGCCCCACCCCGCTCGGCGTCCCGGTGAGGATGACATCGCCCGGCAACAGCGTCATGTTGGTCGAGACGAAGCTCACAATGTCGTAACAATTGAAAATGAGCTGGTTGGTGTTCGAGTTTTGGCGAAGCTGGCCGTTCTGAAAAAGTTGAATGGTCAGGTCGTGCGGGTCCAGCTTCGTTTCCACAAAGGGTCCGAGCGGAGTAAAGGTGTCAAACGACTTGGCCCGTGCCCACTGGCTCTCGGAGTTTTGGATCGTGCGATCGCTGATGTCCTGCGCGGCCGTGTATCCAAGAATGTAACGCGAAGCCGCCGCCGGGGCGACGTTCCGGATACGGCGGCCGACGACGATGGCCAGTTCCGCCTCGAAATCGGTGCGATGTTCGGCAAATGGCACTTCGATCTTGCCCCCGTCCGGCAGAACGGAGGTGGTGGCTTTGAACCAAAAAAGCGGTTCCTTGGGCAGCGGCTTGTTTTGTTCGCGGGCGTGGTCGGCGTAATTCAGGCCGATGGCGATCACCTTGGACGGCGTGACCGGGGGCAGCGGTTTGAGACCTTTGGCCGGCATCGGTTTTTTGTCGAAGGAGGGCGAGCCAAAAACGTCGCCCCGAAGGCGAAACAATTCGCCCTCGACGACTTTGGCATAAATGATCTCGTTGCCTTTTTGAAAGCGGCCAATGGCTGCCATACGTGCGCCTATCAATAATGCACCCCACCCGCCCCCGGCAAGGCAAAAGGGAGATCCAGGCAATGCTCCCAAATCATTAGCGACAATCAGGAACTGCCACCGAACGCGTGAAATCGTTGGACGCGCAACGTTCCGTCGGCGGGACACCGACGGATGCGACCGGGACGGTCGCGCTCCCCGGAAAGTCGCTAACGATTCGGGCAATGCTCCTGCGCGGATCAGGATTGGATGCACTTCGCGGTAGTGATGCCCCCCCTTTGGGGGTCTGGAGGCGTCAGGGCGTCAACCTTGTTATCCATCAAGGACTTAGCGGGGGTTCCAGCCGTCAGGGCTGACGGCAGGGAGCGTCAGAGAGCCGTCAGGAAGGCGATACGCACCCGGGATAAAGGCATGAGCGTCTTGCGCCCTATATTCCAGTTTGGGAGGCGTCTGCACGCGGCCACTGGCGTGTTTCTCTGCGCGCCCCGTCCATGACCTATTGCCGAAGGTTGGCGTTGATGGAGGAAATCGAGATATGAAAATACCACCACCCTTTTACGAGAAACCCTGAAATGCCGAACCAAACTATGGGTGACCTTTTCTTGAAACCACTTCTGCTCGGCGTCCGTGATTTCGGCGGCGTCACCGGCACCTAATGGCGCAATTCCAGGGCGGGAGCTTGCGTGAAAATGTTGACGCTGCAAATCTGCAGGATTTCGTTTAACGTCTTCTTGACACCAAGCCCGGTGTTGGTTGGCGGAAGCCAGGTTGGTCCGGGTGACGCGGCCGCGAAATGCCCAATGGTAGAGCAATTCAGGGTTAGACTTCAGACAGCCAACGATGTCGCGGCCCAAATTCGGGATAAAGGGGATTCCCTGTCGCCCGAAGATGGGGCCGCGGCGTAGCACGGCCCTACCGTTATTTTAAAGCTGCCGGCTCCGCAGAGCATGGCGCGAGGATGGCGGTGCTCATGCCGTGGATGATTTTTTTGTCGGCGGGACAGATCGTGGCGAGGACGCCGGAAAGCACGGCGCGGGCGGCGTCACCTTCGCCGTTGACAAAATAGTAAGGACAAAGGCGGACCCGGCCGGGCATGGCCACCAGTTCGTTCTTCTCGAAATCGAACCAGTTCGACTCGACCAGCCGCGGCTTGTGGTAACGCTGCAAAACGTAGGGGGATTGCGGGAAGGAGCGAACGGCCTCGTCCACGGCGGCGGTCCAGTCGGCCGTGCTCAGGTCGCTGCCGAGGTAAACGCCGCGCGCGCCCCAGGCTTTGTCGGAATAGCCGGAGATCTTTAAAATCAGTTCGCGGTCGCGCTGCGAAAGGGCGGACAGTTGGGACCAGTCTGTCAGGTTCAATTCTGGAATGGCGCCCTGCGGCGGCAACGGCGCGGGATCGACCATCCAGGTGTAGGGAACCATCTGGAGGAGGCGGTCGAGAAAACGTTCGCCCAGTTCCTGCCGCCAATAGGGACGCAGGCGGCGGTTCCACAGGAGCGCAAAGAGCATTTTTTCCTCGAAGATCGGACGCGGCGGCGGCGTGAGCCGGATTTTCTTGGCCAGCGCCATGTCAATTATGGTTTTCGCCGACGGAATGTTGGGCAGATCGAACAGTTCAAAAAAACGATAGACGGCGTCGCCTTCGGCGAAGTCCGCAAAGTGAGCATCGCGGACGTGGAATCTCCCGCCGAGCTGGGCGGCGAGCCAGGTCATTTCGGGACGATAGGTTTGCGCCTCTTCGGAGATGATGATGTGGACGGATTTGGCCTCGCCGAAAATCCCAGCGAAGCCGCGGATCATGGCGTCGGGGCCGCCGATGACGCCCGACAGCGGCGGGACGCCGCTGCCACTTTGGAGAGGCGCAGCGGAGTAGGTTTGGTTGAGCCAGGCGGTGAGGCCGATGCCGCCGGGGACGCTGTCCAACTCCGTGATGCAGGGGCCGGATTCGTTCAGGATGATGTCGGGGCGGATGACGCGCGGGAGTTCGTTTTTGAGGGCGGCGGCGCGCTGGATTTCCAGCAGCGAGGCCGGCTTGCCTTGATCGAGCCATTGCGCCACCCAGGCCGGTTGCCGACCTTCGACGCTCAGGCGATAGAGCAGATTGACGGCGCGATTGAATTGGAGGAGGATGCGCCCGAGGTTTTCAAGAGACTTGGCCAATTCGGCTCCCAGCGGGAAAGGCGTCGGTGAGACGCGCCAGTCTTGTCCTGCGAACAGGCCGGCAGCGGGCATCGCTTCGCGCACAAAGCGGGCGCGAGCACCGGGTTCCGTGATGGGATTCATCGCGCTAGGTGCGAATCTGGCCGTTGCCGAAGCCGATCCATTTATAGCTGGTCAGCTCATCCAGGCCCATCGGGCCGCGCGCGCCGATTTTGTCGGTGCTGATGCCGATTTCCGCGCCCATGCCGAATTCGCCGCCGTCGGTGAAGCGGGTCGAAGCGTTCCAATAGACGGCGGCGGAGTCCACCTCCGCCAGGAATTGCTTCGCGCGCGCTTCATCGCGGGTGACGATGCTGTCCGAATGCGAGGAACCGAATTGGTTGATATGCGCAATGGCGCTGCCCAATCCATCCACCACCCGGATGTTGATGATGTAATCGTTATATTCCGTGTAGTAATCCTGTTCGGCGACCGGCCGAATGGGCCGGGCTGGATGGGGCAGGCTGGTTTCGAGGATTTGACGGGCGGAATCGTCGGCGCGCATTTCGACTTTCTTGGAATCGAAGCGGGCGCCGATGACCGGGAGAAACTCTTTTGCCACCGACGCATCCACCAGCAACGTTTCCATGGCATTGCAGACGGCCGGACGCTGGCATTTGGCGTTGAAGACGATTTCCCCGGCCATCTTCAAGTCCGCCGCCGCGTCAACAAAAACGTGGCAGACGCCCTTGTAATGTTTGATCACCGGCACCTTCGAGCAGGCGGTCACAGCGCGAATGAGCGACTCGCCGCCGCGCGGCATGCAGAGGTCCACGTATTCCGTGAGCGCGAGCAGTTCCCTGATGGCGTGGCGGTCGGTCGTGCGCACCACCTGGATGGCGTGTTCCGGAAACGACGGCAGCGCGACTGCGGCGGCGCGGGTGAGAACTTCCGCGATGGCTTGATTGGATTGCACGGCTTCCTTGCCGCCGCGCAAAATCGTGGCATTGCCCGACTTGAAACAGAGGCTGGCGGCATCCGCGGTAACGTTGGGCCGCGATTCGTAGATGATGACGACGACCCCGATGGGCGTGGAAATCTTTTGCAGGCGCAAACCGTTGGGACGGGTGCGGTCATCGAGGATTCTGCCGACGGGATCGGGCAGCGCGGCAACCTCGCGCAGACCTTTGGACATGGCGGCGATACGCTTGTCATCCAGCTTGAGACGGTCGAGCATGGCATTGGACAAGCCCGACTGCGCCGCCGTCTCCATATCCTCGGCGTTGGCCTTCTGAATTTCAACGCGGTTTTGATCCAAGGCGTCTGCCATGGCGAGGAGGCAGGCGTTTTTCTGGCTGGTGGTCAACAGCGCCAGTTGGCGCGAAGCCGCCTTGGCCTGCCGGGCCAGTTGCGCCATTTCATCGGACAGCATCATGGGGGGAACTTAATTCAAAAACGCGCGGTGGAAAGGGGAAAAAATGTTATATTCAGAACCGGACACCCGTAGCCATTGCGGGTGACAACGGCAGCCGCCTTTCCGGACGCATCGGTGATCTCGCGCAGGACGGGTTCGCGCAACGGGCGATCGTCCCCGTAGCCGTAATGTTGCCAGCCGAGGTCTCCGGATTGAAAATGGGCTCTTAAGTTGACTCTCTGAATCGCCCGCCCGGCATCGCGAGCGCGCGGGCGGCCGCGCTAGGCGCCGCCTGGGAGCTGGCTGCGGTAGTCCACGGTGCCGCCGAGTTTTTGGTATTGAGCGAAGGCGGCGTCGAAAGCCTTGCGGGCGGCGATGAGAGCCTGGTGGGCGCGGGCATCGGCGGCATCCACCGCCTTCATGGTAGTGGGGTTGGCCGGAGGATGCTGGCTGCGGGCAACTTGCTGCTTGTGTTCAGCAGATTGACAGGCCTGCGCTGCCGCCGCGACTGCCGCCAGCTTTTCCTGAACCACCTGGTCGGCACGGGTCAAATCGGTCAGTTTATCAAGCGCGTTGGCATCCACCGGCGTCGCGACGGGGACGGCGACCGCGGCGGCAGGCGACGCATCATGGCGATTGTAAACCGAAGCGGCCACCACCGCGCCGGCCACCAACACGAACGGAATTGCGCATACGCCGGCGATTTTCCAGTGTTTGAATTCGCGGAACAATTTGACGATGTTGGCGAAATTGAATTGAAACTTCGCTTTTGGTGGCGCAATCGGGCCGGCCAAACGCAAGGAGGAGGTCTGTTTTGGCGCCGCCAGTCCCGGAAAAATGATGGAGGTCTGGCAGCGGGGACAGGGAATCTG
>Ga0302320_10009033_pt1 | contig 21511 bp, 19 predicted proteins | sample Bog_T0_3_FD_202130 | JGI IMG/M metagenome (GOLD analysis project Ga0302320, IMG submission 202130) | Peat permafrost microbial communities from Stordalen Mire near Abisko, Sweden - Bog_T0_3 | ecosystem: Environmental > Terrestrial > Soil > Wetlands > Peat | place: Sweden: Abisko, Stordalen Mire...
GCTCGCGGGCATGCGCCACCACCAGCGAGCCGTTGAACGGCGTGTCCGGCAATTCGCGGCGCCACAAATCGAGCGCGCGCAGGCCGAGCCGGCTGATGATGGGTTCGGCGACTTCGCTCTCGCAATACGGCGCGAGCATGCCGCCGGCCCAGTGGCTGGTCGACAGCATCATCGCCTCGTCGCTGCGCTCGTGCAGCGTCACGGGGTGGCCGGCCTGCGCGAACAACAGCGCCTGCCAGGCGCCGGCAATGCCTGCACCGATGACGGAAACGGGGGAATCCCCCCGCGGTAACTTGGAACCCTGGTACATCCCTGTCCCTTCGCCGGCATGACCCGGATCAGGTTCAAAGGGTCACCGCGGTCCCCGGCCGGTAGGCTGGCCATAGCTTGCGGTATCTCAGCTCCTCATCGGAGCTCCCCTCGGAACAACGCTAATGTAGGCCGATGGGGGGCAGTGTCAACGGACCAACCCTCGTCATGGCCGGGCTTGTCCCGGCCATCCACGTCTTGTTCCGCGCAAAACAAAGACGTGGATGCCCGGCACATAGGCGAGCGGAAGCGACGCCGTCCTTCGGACGGCTAAGGCCGGGCATGACGGTTATCTGTGGGGAACCTGCTCCGCATGGGCGTCGGCGGGGTTTTGCCAGGCGTGCTTCGGCTGGCTGCCGATGGCGGCCGGCAGCGGATTGCCGGAACCGTCGATTCCGCCAAAGCGGAGCTGTTCGAGCCGCTGCCGTTTGGCGGCTTCGTAGTAGCCGGCCGCATAATAATGGATGGCGCGGGCGTGATCGCCGCCCGCGGCGTGATAGGCGCCGGCAAGGTATTTCACGCCATAGGCCAGGTTGGTGTCGGGATCGCGCAGGCCCTCGGCGTCGCCGCCATAGCCGAGGCCGCGCGCGGTCGCGAGCTTGATCTGCATCAGGCCGATGGTGCCGCCGCGGCCGAGCAGTTTCGGCTGATAGCGGCTCTCGCGCACGATCACCCGATGCACCAGCAGTTCCGGCACCGCATTGGCCCTGGCGTGGCGCGCCACCATCTCCTCGTAGTCGGCCCGCTGCGCCAGCGCCGCCTGCGGCAGCATCAGCGCGGCGAGGGCCGCCAGCCCAGCGAGTGTTAACGGACATTTCATCGGATCGCCTTCGAGGGAACGCGGGGTCAAGCCGCGGTTGAACGCTTTGGCCACCCGATTGTTGCATGGGCCGGGCAGGGATATGGCGAAAACCCGGCTTTTCCGGGCTTTTGGCGGCAAACCGCGGGCGCGGCTTTACCAAGAATTATGGCCTGGCGTGTTTCGATCCCGGAAGGAAACCGAAACAGATCGCGCCCTTATGACCCTGTCAGTCACCCATGCCGCGGAGCCGACCCGCCCGATGAGCGGGATGCTGCCATTATGGGTCGGCGTCTTCGTCTATGCGGTGCTGGTGCTGGCCGGGAACCACCTGCTGATCGATCCCGACACGATGTGGCACGTCACCGTCGGCCAGTGGATCCTGGACCACCATGCGGTGCCGCAAACCGATGTCTATTCCTTCACCATGCGGGGCCATCCCTGGATCACCATGTACTGGGTGGCGCAGGTGCTCTACGCCGAAGCCTATGCGCTGTTCGGCTGGAGCGGACCGGTGGTGCTCGCCGCCGCCGGCAGTGCGCTGACATTCGCCCTGCTGGCAAAATTCCTCGGCCGGTATCTGAACGACAGCACGACGATGGTGTTCGTCGCCGCGGCGCTGGCGCTGACGGCGGGGCATCTGCTGGCGCGGCCGCACGTGCTGTCGATGCCGGTGATGGTGGCGTGGTTCGCCGGATTGATTGCCGCGGCGGACCGGCGCGAGGCGCCGTCGTTCTGGCTGTTGCCGCTGATCGCGCTGTGGGCCAATCTGCATGGCGGCTTTATCCTCGGCCTCGCGCTGTTGCCGCCCATCGCGCTCGACGCGGTGGTGGGGGCCGATGCGGCGTCGCGGAAATCGCTGGCGCTGCGCTGGGCGGCATTCACGCTGGCGGCGCTGGCCGCGGCGTGCTGCACGCCCTATGGCTGGAATTCGATCCTGGCTTCGAAAAGCATTCTGGAACTCGGCGACGCGCTGCCGCTGGTCATGGAATGGCGGCCGGCGGATTTCGGCAGCGTCGGCCCGTTGGAGGTCTGCCTGCTGCTGGGAATCGGCCTGGCGCTGCTGCGCGGCATCAAACTGCCGCCGACGCGCATCCTGTTGCTGCTGGGGTTGCTGCACATGGCCCTCGCCCAGGGACGGTCCGGCGAAATTCTGGCACTGCTGGCGCCGCTGGTTCTCGCCGCCCCGCTGGCCGACCAGATCGGCGGCGCCGAGGCCTCGAAAACCCGGCTCCCGGCGTCGCGCGGGGGGCTGTTCGCGATCGTCGCGGTCGTGCTGATGGCGGGGACCTTGGTCTTTGCGTCGGTGCATCGCTTCGAGCCGCACAGCCACAGCTCGCCGGTCGCCGCGGTGGCGGAACTGAAGAAGCTGCATGTCGAGCGGGTGTTCAACGATTACGATTTCGGCGGCTATCTGATCTGGAGCGGTGTCGCGCCCTTCATCGACGGCCGCACCGAGCTCTACGGCGAGAAGTTCTTCGTCGACCACAACGCCGCCAGCGGCCTGATGGAGCCCGACAATCTGTTCCGGCTGCTGGAACAGTACAAGATCGAGGCGACGCTGATGCGCACGCAGAGCGCCGCCTCAAAGCTGCTCGATCACATCGACGGCTGGCAGAATATCTATAGCGACGACATCGCCACCATCCACGTCCGCAAGGCCGGCGCGGCGCATACCGTCGAGCCCGCGGCGGATCCGAAGGCGAAGTAGGTTTCGCCGCGCAAATCTGTTCATCGTTGCGCGCCGTGACGGTTTGCCGTTTTAAAGACTCAATGCTCTCCCAGAACCTCGCGCGCGGCAGCGTCGGAGCCCCCAGATCCGACAGCAATCCTGCCCCATTCGCTTTCGTGCACGATTAGCTTTCGTCAAAGAAAAGCAAAAAGGGAAAACGCGCCATGGCCCGAATCAATTTCGGCTGTCAGCCCCAGGAAAATCCCTGCGCCCAATGCGGCAGGCCGATCGCCGTCCCCGAATGGATCGAGAACGGCCCGCGCCGCACCTCCTATCTCTGGCATTGCCTGGCCTGCGACTACCGGTTCGAGGCGGTGGCCTTCTTCGACGAGGAACTCGATTCCGAATCGCTCGCGGCCTGACGGAACTATTGACCGGCCGGGCGGCACGCCACGATCAGTGTGCGCGCGCAGAGGCGGAAACGTTCCGCGGAACCAGCTGCGTATTCTTTGAATATTGGTCCGGCGATCTGGAACGGCTGATGCCTTGACGTGTTCTGTACCCATCGATTCATCCATGGGAGACACGACATGTTGAAAACTTTCTCGGCCGGTGTGGCCGCATCCGCTTTGCTTGCAACCGTTGCCTTCGCGCAGACTCCGACGACGCCCAGCGACCGCGCCAATATGGCGCCGGCCGCCTCGAGTTCGAATGCGTCGTATCAGGGCGACTGGCGCACCTCGAAGGTCGTCGGCCTCAACGTCTACAACGACAACAACGAGAGCGTCGGCACGATCAACGACCTGTTGGCCGACAAGAGCGGGAATATCAAGGCGGTGGTGCTCGGCGTCGGCGGCCTGCTCGGCGTCGGTGAGCATCTGGTCGCGGTGTCCTTCGACAAGCTGAAATTCGTCGATACCCCGGTGCCGTCGACGACGACCTCGAGCACGGAGACCCGGCCGGCATCGACCACCACCACCGGTGCGGCGACCACCTCTTCGGCTTCGTCGACGAAGTCGAACCCCTGGTATCCCGATCACGCGGTGTTCAACGCCACCAAGGACCAGCTGAAGGCGATGCCCGAGTTCAGCTACTCGAACTAAGGCAGTCCCGACCAAACCCGATAAGCGCGTCCGGCTTCCCGCCGGGCGCGCTTTGCGTTGCAGCAGGGGAGCGGCTTTCGGCGCGAAAATCCCGATGGCAGAGCGTTTTCAAGCGAAGTGGAAACCGGTCCGCGCCAGGAAAACGCGTCAAATCGCGAATCTAAAGCCCCGCTTCGATTCCATCGAAGCGGAAAAGGCTTTAGGGTCCTGACCGGCGGGAGCACCTGCCTCCTGCCTTCAAGCCGAACGGGAGGAAGCCATGACCGAGAGCGTCTACAAAGTCATCGAGCTGATCGGTACCAGCAAGGAATCATGGGAGAAGGCGGCTGCGGCCGCGATCGACAGGGCGGGAAAATCGCTCCGCGAACTTCGCGTCGCCGAAGTCGCCGAACTCGACCTGCAACTCGATGCCAAGGGCAAGATCGAAGCCTATCGCGCCAAGCTCAAGGTCTCGTTCAAATTCGAGGACTGAGGAGCCTTCAGGACTGAACCGCCGAACGACAAAGCGCGCCCGGTGTTGCCGGACGCGCTTCTTTTTGAGTAGCCGCGTAGGGTGGGCAAAGGCGCGTCTGCGCCGTGCCCACCACCATTGTTGCGGCAAACAAGTCGGTGGGCTCGCTTCGCTTAGCCCACCCTACGACTTGCCTCGCCCCGCAAGCGGAGAGAGGGAGAAGTGATCAGCCCTTGACCAGCGGGCAGCCGCCCTTGTCGAGCGGACGGAAGGCTTCGTCGCCGGGCACGGTGGCGATCAGCTTGTAGAGGTCCCACTCGCCCTTGGATTCTTCCGGCTTCTTGACCTCGAACAGATACATGTCGTGGACCATGCGGCCGTCGATGCGGATCTTGCCGCCGTGGGCGAAGAAGTCGTTGATCGGGGTCGTCCGCATCTGCTCCATCACCTTCGGCGCCTCATCGGTGCCGATGGCCTCGATCGCCTTCAGGTAATGCATGGTCGCCGAATACAGCCCGGCCTGGATCATGGTCGGCATGTGGCCGACCTTCTCGATGAAGCGCTTGGAAAAGGCGCGGGTCTCGTCGTTCATGTCCCAGTAGAACGCGTCGGTGACGATCAGCCCCTGGGTCGCCTTGGCGCCGAGCGCGTGGGTGTCGGTGATCTCCTGCAGCAGCGCGATCATCTTCTGGCCGCCCTGGGTGATGCCGAATTCCGACGCCTGCTTCAGCGCGTTGGTGGTGTCGCCGCCGGCATTGGCGAGCGCCACGACCTTGGCCTTGGAGGCCTGCGCCTGCAGCAGGAAGGAGGAGAAGTCGGACGAGTTCAGGGGGTGGCGGACGTCGCCCAGCACCTTGCCGCCGCTTTCCTTGACCACGTTGGCGGCGTCGCGCTCCAGCGCCATGCCGAAGGCGTAGTCGGCGGTGACGAAGAACCAGGTGTCCTCGCCGCGCTTGACCATCGCCCGGCCGGCGACGTTGGACAGCGCGTAGGTGTCGTAGGTCCAGTGCACCGTGTTCGGCGAACAGGCCACCCCGGTGATGTCGGAGCTGCCGCCGCCGGAATTGATGTTGATCCGGTTCTTCTCGCGGGTCAGGGCCGAGACCGGCAGCGCGACCGAGGAGGTCGGCACGTCGAAGATGGCGTCGACCTTTTCATTGTCATACCAGTTGCGCGCGATGCCGACGCCGACGTCGGGCTTGTTCTGGTGGTCGGCGGCGATCACCTCGACCGGCTTGCCCTTCACCTTGCCGCCGTAGTCGGCCACCGCCATCTGCACCGCGGCCAGCGAGCCCTTGCCGGTGGCGTCGGCGTACAGGCTGGACATGTCGGTGAGCACGCCGATCTTGACGACGTCGTCGGAAATCTGCGCGTTCGCCGCGGTGCCGGTTGCCGCGATCGCGAGGCCGGCCGCGAGCGCGGCTGCGAGTGACTTCATGGTTTCTTCTCCCGGGTCTTCTTGTTGAGGGTTTTGGTCGCGGCCCGTGTTCTATCCGGCTTGGCCGGCGTCTGCAAAGCCAAAGGCGGCGCAAAAAAGCGTCAAGGGTTCCTGGTGAAGCCGTGAACCCGTAAATCCGCTGGGCGGACGGCTCGGCGGAGACCGCTATAGTCCCGATAGCGACCAGATTCCGCGGCGCAACGAAAAGTAGCGATGTGCCAAAAGCGGCGGTCGGCACCGGCGTCGGCCATGACGTTAAGCTAGGAAAACAATTTCGAAAAAGATAATCCGGTAAGCCGAAAAACTAGGATGAAACTACTGGCAACCGACAAGAGTAGCACCGCCAGCAATATCTTCGATGTAGAGGTATGCTGCGTCGATATAGTTTTAGTCCCAAATTGGCTCTGGAGCATCCGCCAAAACTCACGAAACGACGTCAAAAAAATAAGTATTGAGCCGAGACTTATTAGCCAGAACGCGCCCTTAACAAATAGCAAGGCAGCGATAAAGACCCATAGAGCCAATATAATTCCAACATAAGTCACGCTCATTTCAGGTCACCTATTGCGCACCCTCGTGTTGCCTGAGAGCAAAGTCTAACTCCACCCCCAAGAAACAGTCCTTGCGAACTCTCGCGAGGAATCCCAAGAAGCACCGTACCAGTCCTGCGGTGGAGTGAGAAGAACCGGGCGAGGCAGAAGAATTCACAGCCCCGGCAGCGTCGTCACGTAGACGTTGATCGAGCCCTGCGCTTCCGCGATCACGCGCAGCGTCTTCGAATCGAAGGCGATGTCGGCGAGCCGCAGGCTGGTGATTTCGGCCACCACCCGGACGCCGTTCTCGTTCTTGCGGAAGTCGTCGATCACAGCGGCGATCTTCTGCTGCGCGCTGGTCGCGAACGGCTTGAGGTCGATGGTGGCCTTGTCGGTCAGCGCCTTCTGCAAATGCGGCATCACCGCTCGCGCGGCGGCGCCGAGCAGCCCGAAGGCGGCCTCGGATTCGACGGCGAGCGCGAGGTTGGTGAGCCGCAGCGTCTGTGCGTCCGGATCGAGCACCGGCTTGCCCCAGATATGAACGGTGGCCTCGCCGCCGAGCCCGAGGAAACTCTTCTTCTCCTTGGCGTGGACCAGAAGCGAGATCAGCAGCCGGTCGCCGGACGCGGCGACGGAGGCACGCTTGACGGTGACGTCGACCGAGCCGGAGCCGTCCTCGGGGAAGGTGCGGCCGGCGAACTGCGCCTCCACGATCCTGCTGAGTTCGGTGAAGGGAACGTCGACCGGCACGCCGATGGAAATCCCGCCCGGCGTCGGCGGCACGATGCTGATCCTGGCGGGGAACGGGCAGTCGGGCTGGGTCTGTGCCGAGGTGATGCGGGTCTCCGCCTCGATGCCCAGCGTCACCGTGACCGCTGACGCGTCGACGCGCGGCTGCACGGCGAGGGCGCGGGTCGGCCTGAGCTCCAGCCAGAGCGGCGGCGTGGTCGAGGCGGCGCCGGTGCCCTGCAGCGCAATCGAGCGGCAGGCCCTGGCCCACTGGATCCGCGCGTTCTGCTCGAAGGTGCGGTCGTCGCGGATCCGCGTCTCCGCGGCGGCGACCTGCTCGGCGACATTCTTGTCGATCAGCGGCTTGACCTGCGCCGGGACGTTGACCTTGGCGCCGGCCACGATCAGGCTGCTGTCGCTGAGCGTGACCTGGCCGGTCAGGTTGGGCTCGAGGTGCCAGCTTGCGGCGAGCTTCGGCCGCGAGGTGAAGGTGACGTTGCCCTTGAGCTCGGCGCTGGCATTGAGCGACTTGATGTTCACGCTGCCGATCTGCTTGGCGACGTTGCCGCCCAGAAGTCCGCCGAGCGCCTCGCCGACCGCGCCGGTGGCCTTTGCGGACAGCGAGCCCGTGACGTTGAGCTTTCCGGTCAGGGGCGTCGCCAATGTCAGCACGTCCTGGGCTCCGGTCGTCGCGATCGGCCCGCGCGAAGCGGTCCAGCCGATATCGGCGTTCTGCAGGATCTGCGACACCGGGTTGTCGGCCTTGCCGGCGAAATTACGCGGCGCGGCGCGGTCGGCGGCGTCGCGAATCGCGGTGAGCGCGATCGCGACCGGGGCCATCACGAACGAGCTGCGCGGCGCCGGCGGCAGCGGCGGCAATTCGACCAGCACCGGCGCCGGCCCCGCGCCGCGCGGCGCCAGCCAGTTCATCGCTTTCAGGCTGACGCCAAAAGAGACCGCGACCACCGCGATCCCGAGCAGGATTGTCTTGAGGCTAAGCGCCGGCCGCATCGTCCCCCCGGACTGATTTCAACCGGCGGAGTCTACAGGGCGGGGCAGGGGGGCGCCAGAGCGGGACGATGCCGATTAATTGAAGGTGTACCGGGACTTGCGCTGGTCGTCTCGGTACCGCTGCGGCTCAGAGTCTAACTCAGAATGCAGCCAAGGAATATGAGGGGTTTTCAAACCGTCATTGCGAGCGAAGCGAAGCAATCCATACCGCAACGTGAAGAAAGATGGATTGCTTCGCTTCGCTCGCAATGACGGAGAATAAAACTTTGAATTGTTGCCCGCCAGAAACAAAAAAGTGGCGCGGAAACCCGCGCCACTTTTTCACGATAAAATGTCGTCGCCGCGTCAGCCGGTCAGCTGCGCTTGTCCAGCGCGTTGTCGGCGCGGCGGTCCATCGGCAGCACGATCACGCGGGTGCCGACGTTGACCCGCGAATAGAGATCGGCGACGTCTTCGTTGGTGAGGCGGATGCAGCCGGACGACACGTGGGTGCCGATCGTCTCCGGAGCGTTGGTGCCGTGGATGCGGTACACGGTGCCGCCGAGATACATCGCGCGGGCGCCGAGCGGATTGCCGGGGCCGCCGGCCATGTGGCGCGGCAAATAGGGCTGGCGCGCGATCATTTCCGGGGGCGGGGTCCAGTCCGGCCACTCCGCCTTCTTGGTCACCGCCTGCACGCCCGACCAGGTGAAGCCCTCGCGGCCGACGCCGATGCCGTAGCGGATCGCCTGGCCGCCGCCGAGCACGTAATAAAGATAGGTGTTGGGGGTATCGATGATGACGGTGCCGGGCGCCTCGCGGGTGGCATAGCTGACGATCTGGCGCTTCAGCCGGGCCGGCATCTCGACCGCGGCGCTCTCGTCCTCGGACGGGGCTGCCTGCACCGGCGGTGGGGCCGATTGCATCGGCGGCGGCAGGATGAAGGGAAACAGCGGCAGCGGCGAGGCCGTGGCCGAGCCGGAGAGGGCAATCGCGCCGATCGCCAGCGCGCCGAAGGCGGCGGCACTGCGGCAATTCCGCTTCAATGCGTCAAGATTGAACATGGTCGTCCCCTGTTTTCGAAGTCTGTTTATGCGCCCCGGCGCTCGTCTCGGCGCCTTATCGAGGCTCTTCATTACAGGGCGGCCGTTTCAGAACGTTTGCGTCCCGGTCGCAAAATGGTTTCATCCGCTTAAGGATTTGTTTCGCCAATGTGTCGTCGGGACGCCGGCGGTCTCGGCAGGGGATCGCCGGAAACCGGCCCGCCCGGCGGAATCGCCGGCCGTGGTCGGCACGGCGCTTGCATCGCCTCAACGGGAAAATCCTCTTCTCCGGAGGAATGCACCGCCAGGGAGTCCGGCATGACCATCGCCACCACCGCGCCGACCGTCAGCGTCCGGTCGACGACCCGGATGTCCTCCGTGGTTTTCGCGAGCTGCCTCGGCACCATCATCGAATGGTATGACTTCCTGATCTATGCGACCGCGGCGGCGCTGTTTTTTAACAAGGCTTTCTTCCCGACATTCGATCCGCTGGCCGGCACCCTGGCCGCGCTCGGCAGCTACGCCGTCGGTTTTCTGGCCCGGCCGCTGGGGGGAGCGCTGTTCGGCCACTTCGGCGACCGCATGGGACGCAAATCGATGCTGGTGGCGACCCTGTTCATCATGGGCATCAGCACCTTCTGCATTGGCCTGCTTCCGACCTATGCATCGATCGGGGTGTTCGCGCCGATCCTCCTGATCCTGCTGCGCGTGATCCAGGGCATCGGGCTCGGCGGCGAGTGGGGCGGGGCCTCGCTGATGGTGCTCGAGCATGCGCCGCCCGACAAGCGCGGCTTCTACGGCAGCTTCGTCCAGATCGGTTTCCCGATCGGCCTGGTGCTGGCGTCGCTGGTCTTCGCGCTTCTCAGCAAACTGCCGGACGCCGAGTTCGCCGCCTGGGGTTGGCGGATTCCGTTCCTGATCAGCATCGTGCTGCTGGCGATCGGCACCTTCGTGAGGTCCCGCGTTCCCGAAACGCCGGTGTTCGAGGTGATGAAGGCGCGCGGCGAGCTGTCCGGCAATCCCGTCGGCGAAGCCCTGGGCAAGAATACCAAGACGTTCCTGGTCGCTGTCGGCCTGAAAATCTCGGAAGTGTCGTGGGTCTACATGCTGACGGTGTTCGTCGTCGTCTATGGCACGAGCCAGCTCAACCTGCCGAAGCAACTGCTGCTCGACGCCGTGATGTACGCAGCCCTGTTCGAACTTATCAGCCTGCCATTGTTCGGCTGGCTGTCGGACCAGATCGGCCGGCGGCCGATGTACATTCTGGGCGCGCTGTTCACCATCGCCTTCGCCTTTCCGCTGTTCTGGATGCTGGAAAGCAGGAGCGCAGCCCTGGTCACCACGGCCGTCATCGTCGCCATGAATTTCGGGCACGGCATGATGTTCGGGCCTGAATCCAGCTATTTCCCGGAGCTGTTCGGCTCCCGTGTCCGCTACAGCGGGGCGTCGTTCGGATTCCAGGTCTCCGCGGCGATCGGCGGCGGCTTCGCGCCGATCGTCGCGACCGCCATGGTGGGCTATTTCGGCGGCACCACCGGCGTGTCGGTCATGATGATCATCCTGGCGCTGATCACGCTGGCGGCCGCCCTCGCGGCGCGCGAGACCAGGGGATTGCCGCTGACCTGACCGCGGGAACGGCGTGCGCGATGCGGTTCGGAATATTCATCTATCCAGGCGTCGAACCGATCGATCTGGCGACCTATGGCGTATTGTCGATGGCGCGCCGGATCGCGCCGCAGATCGAGATCTGCACCATCGCGCCCGATGCCGGTCTGGTTGAACTCGCCAACGGGCTGCGGGTGATCGCCGATTACGGCATCGGGCAGGCGCCGGCCTGCGATCTCGTGATCGTCACCGGCGGACCCGGCTGGAGCGCGCAGGCGAACGCGCCGGCGACGCTCGATTACATCCGCGGCGTCCATGCCTCGGGCCGCATTGCTTCGGTATGCACCGGCGGCATGATCCTGGCGGCGAGCGGAATCCTGGACGGCGCACCGGCCACCACCAAGCGCGAGGTGGTGCCGCCGGAGGTCAGGCCGCTCGACGTCATGCGCGCGACCTATCCGGGAATCGACGTGCGCGAAGCGCTGCTGGTGGACACCGGCGCCGTGGTGACCAGCGGCGGCGTGTCGCTCTGCATCGACACCACGCTGCATCTGCTGGCGCGGATGCTCGGCCCGGATGTCGCCGCCGAGACCGCGCGCATCCTCGAATACGATCGCGCCTGGCGTGCCAACCGCGACCAGTTTGCGCCGGTCATCGAAGCCTGAGCACCGGTGCGATACCGAGCTCCGGCCGAAATCCGTTTGTCTCGACTTCTGACACAAAACCTTCAAAATCCGAAAAAAATCATTTCAGGGGGATGACGTCACACGCCTGAAATATCCATAGCCGAACGTCTGCCACTGAGAATCAATGGCTCCCGGATTCCGGTTCATGCGGATATTGATTGCGACCGATGCTTGGCGTCCGCAGGTGAACGGCGTGGTTCGCACGCTGACCTCGCTGGCGGGCAGCGCCCAGGCGCTCGGCGCCGAGATCGAGTTTCTGACCCCGGACGGGTTTCCGTCGCTGGAAGTGCCGACCTATCCGGGATTGCGGATGGCCTGGCCGAACCGGCGCGAGATCGCCCGCAGGGTCGAGGCGGCGTCGCCGGACGCCATCCACATCGCGACCGAAGGGCCGATCGGCTGGGCGGTGCGGGCCTATTGCCTGCGCCGCAAGCTCGCTTTCACGACCTCCTATACGACCCGCTTTCCGGAATATATCGCGGCGCGCTCGATCATTCCGATCAGCTTCAGCTACGCGGTGCTGCGGCACTTTCATTCGGCCGCCGCCGTGACGATGGTGGCGACGGCCTCGCTCCGGCAGGAACTCAGTGCGCGCGGGTTCAAGCGGCTCGGCAACTGGGGGCGGGGGGTCGACACCGAGCTGTTCAATCCCGACGCTCCGGTCGAACTCGATCTGCCCCGGCCGATCTTCATGACGGTCGGCCGCGTCGCGGTCGAGAAGAACATCGAGGCGTTTCTGCAACTCGACCTGCCGGGGTCCAAGGTGGTGGTCGGCGACGGCCCGCAACGCGCCGAGCTGCAGCGCCGCTATCCCAAGGTGATCTTTGCGGGCGAGAAGACCGGCAGGGAATTGAGCGCGCACTTTGCCGCCGCCGACGTGTTCGTGTTCCCGAGCCTCACCGACACCTTCGGCGTCGTGCAGCTCGAAGCTCTGGCCTGCGGCACCCCGGTCGCCGCCTTCCCGGTGATGGGCCCCAAGGACGTGATCGCCGATCATCCCGTCGGCGCGCTCGACCATGACCTGCGAAGCGCCTGCATCCGCGCGCTCGGCATGTCGCGCGAGACCTGCCGGCGCTTTGCGCTGGAACGTTCCTGGGAAAACAGCGCCCGGCAGTTCATCGGTAATCTGAGCACACTACAGCCGAGCCGCGCACCGCGGCCGGCCCGCCGCCTGGCTGCACGACGCCCGGTACAAAGTTGATCATCGCGGGTCCGATCCGGCGAAGGGATCGATCCCCCACAACAGCAAGAGCAGGTTCATGACGGAAATCGCAAAACTCACAGCTAACGGCGAACTCGAACTCGACTTCGACCGGGCCACGGTCGAACAGGCCTATGATCGCTGGGCGCCGGTCTACGACCTGGTGTTCGGCGGCGTGTTCAGCAAGGGCCGGCGGGCCGCCATCGTCGCCACCAACGCCATCGGCGGCCGTGTGCTCGAAGTCGGCGTCGGCACCGGGATCTCGTTGCCGCTCTACGCACCGCATTTGCGCATCTTCGGGACCGACATCTCGGAGGCGATGCTGCGCAAGGCCAAGGCGCGCGTCGCCGATCTCCGCCTGAAGAATGTCGAGGGGCTGGCGGTGATGGATGCCGAGAAACTCGAATTCGCCGACCATTCCTTCGACGTGGTGATGGCGCAATATGTCGTCACCGCGGTGCCGAATCCGGAAGCGGCGCTTAACGAATTCGCCCGGGTGCTGCGGCCCGGCGGCGAGATGATCCTGCTGAGCCGGGTCAGCGCCGATGCCGGGATCCGCCGCTTCATCGAGCAGCGGTTGCAGCCGGTGGTGCGTCCGCTCGGTTTCCGGACCGCTGAATTCGCCTGGTCGCGCTATGCGAAGTGGGCCGCAGGCGCGCATGATGTGGAACTGATCGAGCGTCGCCTGGTGCCGCCGCTCGGGCATTTCTCGCTGATTCGCTTTCGCAAGGTCGAACCCGCCGCCGTCGCGGCGTAAGCGACCCGGCCTCATGGCGACAGGCGCGGCAACGCCGCGTCTGTCGACCCATGCGCCGCCGTGACGCTGGACGTCGATGTGAGTGAGGCGTTAATTCGGATTAATTCTGCATGTCATTATCAAGATGTCACACGCGATACATCGGACTCTTGTTAAATATCGCCTGACTCGAATCGGGGGAGAAACATGCAGCGTTTCATGACAGCTTTGCGAACCCAGCGCTGGGATGACCATCGCTACTATCACCACAGCCGCATCAACCAGAGTTTGCACTTCGTCAGCGCCTTCAGTTTTCTGGTCGGCTATGCGCTGATGTTCGTCGATCCGGTCAAGGCCGCGCTGATCGGCTGGCTGGTCTCGATGACCACGCGGCAGGCCGGTCATTTCTTCTTCGAGCCGAAGGGCTACGATCACCTCAACCAGGCGACCCACGAGCACAAGGAAGAAATCAAGGTCGGCTATAATCTGCAGCGCAAGATCGTGCTGATGACGATCTGGGCGCTGTCGCCGCTGGTGCTGTACCTCGATCCGACCGTGTTCGGCCTGTTCACGCCCTGGACCTCACCGGCCGATTTCATGCGCCAGGTCGCCAAGGTCTGGCTCGCGGTCGGGATCGGCGGTCTGCTATTCCGGACCGTGCACCTGTTCTTCATCCGCGACGTCGAGACCGGCCTGGTCTGGATGACCAAGATCCTGACCGACCCGTTCAGCGACCTCAAGCTCTACTACAAGGCGCCGCTGTACCTGATGAAGGGCGAACTGATTGATCCCGGCCTCGACCTGATCGACCATGGACTCGAGGAAAGGCACGCCTGAGCCGCGACTCAAAGCGCGCCAGTTGTGTGTAATGCCGCCAAAGAGAAACTCGTCATGCCCGGGCTTGTCCCGGGCATCCACGTCTTAACGGCCCGATAGCAAGGAAGACGTGGATGGCCGGGCATAGGCGAGCGGAAGCGACGCCGTCGTTCCGACGGCTATGCCCGGCCATGACGGACAATGAGAGACGCCGCCGCGGGAATTCAGCGCTGCCGTTTCCGAAAGATCATCTCTTTCAGGATCTGCCGGCGGATCTTCTTGTTGGTGAGGGCGGCGTCGTGCCACCACCAGCCATCCTGCTTCATCTTCTCCGCGGCCGTCACGAAGCGTTTTGTCACTTCGGCGAAATCGGCGTCGGTGTAGTTCAGGCTGAAGATGAAGCGCCCGGTTCCGACCCAGCTCAGGGCGAGTCCTTCGGCGCGGAGATAATATTGCAGCATCCAGTTGTAGCGGGACGGCTCGGTGTAATGGACCGTCCAGATCGACGACAGATTGGCGACGCGGACCGGCAGCTCATGGCTCGCCATCATGTCGTTGAGTTCCCGGGCGCGTCCGTTCCAGGTCTCGTCGAGGCCCTTGTACACGGCGTTGAAATTCGGGCTGGCGAGCCGGGTCAGGAACTCGTCCATCGCCGTCATCACGTAAGGGTGCGAATTGAAGGTGCCGCGGGCAAAGCAGACGTCGGCCGGCCGGTCGTCGCGGAAGCGGCGCATCAGATCCTTGCGACCGCAGACCACGCCGATCGGGAAGCCGCCGCCGAGACTCTTGCCATAGGTCACCATGTCGGCGCGGACGCCGAAATATTCCTGGGCGCCGCCGGCGGCGAGCCGGAAGCCGACGAACACCTCGTCGAAGATCAAGGCGATGTTGCGCTCGGTGCAGACCTGGCGCAGCTCCTTCAGCCACGCGGTATAGGCGTCGCGGTCGAAATGGGCCTTGCGGGAGGAATCCACCAGCGAGGAATCGCCGGGCGCGTTGCCGTTGGGATGCAGCGCCTGCAGCGGGTTGACCAGCACGCAGGCGATGTCGCGCCGGGTCTTCAGCACGTGCAGCGTCCGCTCCGACATCTCCGCCAGCGTATAGGTCTCGTGCGGCGACACCGGATTGCCGACGCCGGGCTGCACGTCGCCCCACCAGCCGTGATAGGCGCCGGCGAAGCGCACCAGATGCGAGCGGCCGGTGTGATAGCGCGCCAGCCGCACCGCCTGCATCACCGCTTCGGTGCCCGACATGTGGAACGACACTTCGTCGAGACCGGAAATCTCGCACAGCCGCCGCACATTGTCGGCGACCACCGGGTGGTAGAAGCCGAGCACGGGGCCGAGTTCGTGGGCGCGCTTCTCCGCGGACGCGATGCATTCCTTGTAGAAATCGTAGCCGAAGATGTTGACCCCGTAGGAGCCGGCAAGGTCGTAGAACACGTTGCCGTCGAGATCGGTCAACGTGACGCCGGAGGAGGCCTGCATGAAGGTGCCGGCGCCGAGATTTTCCCGCACCAGCCTCGAATACTGGAACGGCACCCGGTAGGCCTGGGTGAATTGCAGGTCGGAAATCCGCAGCGCCGCCTCGGCCGTCATCTGCCGGCTCTTGGCAAAACGCTCCTTGTAGAGCGCCGCGAGCCGGAAGAAGGCATCGTGGCGCTGCGTGGCGATCTCGGCCGGCGCGCCGTCGGAACGGAAGAAGTCGCTGTCGTCGAACTCGTAGAACGGGATCAGCTTCGCCACCCGGCGCGACATCTTGGAGTGTCCGCCGAGCGAGCGGTGCTTGGCGCGGGACAGCGCCAAGCGCGCCTTGACCTTGGGAGCGACCATGGCGGTGGCGGCAACCGCGCCGGCGGCGGCGAGCGACAGAATCGGAATCGAGCTATCCATGGCTACAAGCGCTAACCAACCGAATTGACAGATTCATGACAGTGAAAACCCTGATTGCCAGCCTGACCCAGCAGGAAGACCTCAATTTCCTGCTGACCAACCGCGTGCCGCGGGCGGCGCTGACCCGGTTCATGGGATGGTTCAGCAAGATCGAGCAGCCGTTAGTCCGTGATCTCTCGATCGCCTGCTGGCGGCTGTTCTCCGATCTCGATCTGTCCGAGGCCAAGGAGACCCATTTCAAGAGCCTGCACGACTGCTTTACGCGGGAGCTGAAACCCGGCCTGCGGCCGCCAGATCCCGACCCCGCGATCGTGGTCAGCCCGAGCGACGGCATCATCGGCGCGTTCGGCGCCATCGCCGATACCGAACTGTTCCAGGTCAAGGGCGCGCCCTATTCACTGCTCGACCTGCTCGGCGATCCCGCACTGGTGGAGCGCCACCGCAACGGCCGCTTCATCACGCTGCGGCTGACCTCGAGCATGTATCACCGCTTCCACGCGCCCTGTGACGGCCGCATCGAGCAGGTCGACTTCATCCATGGCGATACCTGGAACGTCAATCCGATCGCGCTCAAGCGCGTCGAAAAACTGTTCTGCAAGAACGAGCGCGCGGTGATCCGGACCCGGCTGCCGACCGGCGAGGCGCTGACGCTGGTGCCGGTCGCGGCGATCCTGGTGGCCAGCATCCGGCTGCATTTTCTCGATCGCCTGCTCAATGCCCAGAGCCGCGGGCCGGCGGTGTTCCCCTGCGACGTCGCGGTCCGCAAGGGCGACGAGCTCGGCTGGTTCGAGCACGGCTCGACCATCATCATGCTGGCGCCGGAGCATTTTGAATTTTGCGACAATGTCATGGACGGCGCGCGGGTCCGCGCCGGACAGCCGCTGCTGCGAAAGCCCGGCTGATCGACGGCGCGCAATCTCGATTTCGTCACCGCGCTTGCCTATATAGCGGCGATCGAAATCGATTCGAATTCGCAAGATACAGGATTTTGAGATGGCGCGGGCGCCTGTTCTGGCGGCGGGAGGGATTGTGCTGCGACTGGAGGCAACCCCGCTGATCGCGGTGGTGCGGCTGCGCAAGCGCAACGAATGGGTTCTTCCCAAGGGCAAGCTCGACGACGGCGAAACGGCGCGCGCCGCCGCCGAGCGCGAGGTGCTGGAAGAAACCGGGCATGACGTCTCGGTGCACGAATTCCTGGGCACGCTGGTCTACGAATCCGGCGGCCGCTTCAAGGTGGTGCACTACTGGCGCATGGAGAGCAGCGGCGAGCAGGTCTATGAATTGATGGATGACGTGCGGGCGGTCGACTGGCTGCCGCTGGATGCTGCGGTCGGGCGGCTGTCGCGCGGCTACGAACGCGCCTTTCTCGCCAATGTCGGGCCGCTCGCGCTCGAGGCCTCAGCGCAGGGTTGGGCGCCGCAGCCGAAGGCGAAAAAGCCGGCAGTGCCGGAAAAGCGCCGGCGCAAGCCGGCGGTCGCGCCGCCGCCTGGCGTGACGACCCCTGTCCCGGTCGCCCCGGATCCGATGGCACGGCCCGAGTTCCCGCTCGAAGCGTTCGATGCCGTCGAAGCCGAAGCAATTGTTGCGGAGACGGAGCTTGCACCGTCACCGCTATCGGTCGCCGCAGAACCTGTCGCGGCAGAGCCGATGGAAACGGAAGCGACGCCGCCGGCGCCATCCTCCGGCAACGACGCGAGCACCGCGCGCGGCCGGCGCGGCAACCTGGTGCGGATGCTCCGGGACTGGCTGCGCCGGGCCGCCTGACCCGCATCAAGTGCGGGCCAGGCTTTCGCTCGAAAACGCTCTCAGCGCTTCTTCGGCTTCGGCGCCGGCTTGGCCTTCGGCGGGGCCGGTCGCCGCGGCGGCTGTGCCGCGGGCCGGTTCTGCAGAGCGGGCCGCTGCACGCCGGGCGCGTTGGGCTGCGGCTGCGCCGTTGGCTGCTGCGGCAACCCAGGCTTCTCGCTTCGGTTCGGCTGCGCCGGCTGGCTCGGCTGACCCGGACGGGTCGGCTGTGCCGGCTGTTGCGGCGAGCCGGGCCGCTGCGGCAAGCCGTTCTGCTTCGGCAGGCCGGGCTGGCGCGGCGGATTGGCGGCCGGATTGTTTCGGGGCGGATTGGCGTTGGACGGAGTGGTGTTGGAAGGATTTCTGGCCGGGTTGTTGCGGGCCGGATTCTGCTGACGCTGAATCTGCCGCTGCGTCACGATCTGGCGGCCGACGGTCTGCGCGGCGTGGACCTGGCGCACGATGCCCTGGTCGCGCTGCGCCTGCTGCGGCGAGATCGCCAGGGCCTGCGCGGCGAACCGCCCGCCGGCGCCGGGCCGGATGGTGAAGCCGCTGGCGCCCTGGGTGAGAAACCCCAGCCGCGCGCCCGAATGGTCGTTGACCTCGATCCGGCCGACCTTGCCGTCGGCGTCGGGATAGAGCTTGATCGCGACATGGTTGGCGCTTGCGGCGCTCGCGCCCTCCGGCACTTCGACGAGGCCGGTGGTGCCGCGAATGCCCAGCGTCGCGGTCGGCGTCGAAATTCTCATGTCGCCGGTCTTGGCGACGGCGGCGGCGGCGAAGGCGACGGTGCCCTTGACGATATCGAACAGCGCGCCGTTCTGTTGGCCGCCTTCCTCATAGACAAAACTGTCCACCACGATCCGCGCGTTGGCGGTGAGATTGAAGGTGGTGGCGTCGTTGAAAGTGACGCCGAGCGTGGAATTCGCCGAGGTCAGCAGCGCGTCGTTCAGGTAGATGTCGTCCTGCAGCTTGAGCGCGATCGAATCCTTGTTGCGGATCACGGTGGCGATGCCGGTCAGGGTGGCGACGTTGCCGATCGGCTCGTCGGCGGGCGCAGGCGTGGCGGCTGGTGTGGGCGAGGGGGCCGGTGTGGCCGAGGGGGCCGGCGCCGGTTGGGCCTGGGCAAGTCTGGCCGGGGCGGAAGCCGCGTCCATGACCAGCCGCGCGGGCTCGATCTCGATCGGGGACGGCATCGCGGCCGCATGACGGTTGCCGGCGATCGCGAGGCCGCACATCAGCAACGCCGCGAAGGCAAATCTGGTCTTTGTCATGATCGACTGCGCCCGGATGGTTGGTCGGGGATTGAGGCCTTGGCCGGCTGAACGGCGGGTGAACGGCACTCTATCCGAACCGCCGGCGTTTCCAATTTGTAATCGATTCCGCCTGAACCGGCGCGGCCGTCAGGCGCGACCGATAGCTGACACGGCTATTGCCGGAATGGAGAACTCAAATGAAACGGATTGCCCTGGTCACACTGCTGCTGCTCGGCGGCGCGCTGAATGCCTATGCCGACAACGACATCTACGACAATATCCGAAAGCAGCCGCGCGGCGACGACGTGCTGCAGGCCGACACGTCTTATTGCAACGAAACCCTGGGCACGCCGCAAAACGGCGTGCCGACCCCGAGGGCCTACAAGCGCTGCATGCTGAGCCGCGGCTGGCGCTTCAATCACACCGCGCGCGATCACTCGCGGGACGGCCTGTACCCCGACCCCGACGACCCCGGCATGCTGTGCAAGAAATTCACCATCGGCGGCATCACCGGCTCGGATTGCTCGAATATGTGGTAGCGGGTGAAACAACTGTCATTCCCTCCGTTCCCTCATCCTCGTCACCATCATTTCGGCGACCAGGTGACTGGAGGGCGAGGCGTTCCGCGAAGCAAGTCGCACCAATGTCACCTGCGTTGCTTCCAGGCGATTTTCCCTCAGCGGGACCGCCACGAGCGTGCCGGCAATCAACGCAGGCATCGCGGTATCCCTTGGCAAAAACGTAGCCAGGTCGGTACGCGCGGCAAGCGTTTGCGCGAAGGCGAGGGAATTGGTTTCGTTGCAAATCTCCAGGCGGACCTGAGCCTGCGCGCAGGCCCGATCGATTTCCTGACGGATACCGAATGAAGGATCGGGTACGACGACGCGCAGGCCCGCCAGGTCCTTTACGGTGCAACTGCTCTTCGTCGCCAACGGATGGTTCGGCGCAACGATCAGGCATAGCGATTGGCGCATACGGGCGAGTTCAATCAAATCGCGCCGCGGCGCCCGCCCGAAGACGAAACCGAGGTCGACGTCGTTGTGCCCCACGAGTTCGGCGACGTCTCGTGAACCGACCACGGTCAGTGCAATCGAGATACCCGGATATTTTCCGGCGAGATCGACGACAAAATCCGAAAGAAAGCTGGCCAGCAATCCCTCGACAGTAGCTATCTTGACCTGGCCGCGGCGCAGCGAGCCGAACTCCTCGACTTTGCTGCGCAACCCGTCCAGCTGTTTTCGGTTCTCGATCGCATAGCGATAGAGCACGTGTCCGGCGTCGGTCAGGACCATGCCGCGTGCAGCGCGTTCAAACAGCTTGACCGACAGTTCTTCTTCGAGCCCTTGCACCTGACGGCTGATCGCGCTCGGTGCGATCCGCAAAGATGCGGCAGCCTGCTTGATCGAGCCGAATTGCGTGACTTCCCGAAAGTATCTGATGGCAGCAGATTCAATCATTCGTACCTTCCCAGGGCCGACGCAGTTTGCCCAAGGATACGGCAAGCGCTGGCTAGCGTTCTAATTTTGAGGCCGGTTGCGTCTAATTTCAATGCTTTTATTCGAACTCTGGATTTGCCATGCTTGGCCCGCCCGGCCCAAGTCGCTGCCAGGTCGCTGATGGAGAAGATCGATGGTTCAGTCTCGGCTCGCTCGCTTCGCCCGCGTTTCAATTCCGCTTTTGCTTGCGGTTGCCGGCGGCGGCCTTTGCGCTTCTGCTGCTTCGGCGGACGATGTCATTCGCTTCGGCGCGCCGTTGCCGATCACGGGACCTTTGGCGCCCGAGGCGGTCAAGCAGCAGCAGGGGTATGATTTGTGGGCCGAGCAAGCCAACAAGGCGGGCGGAATCACGATCGGCGGCAAAAAGTACAGGGTCGAGATCGTCTATGCCGACTATCAGTCCAACACGCCACGCGCGGTGCAGGCCACCGAGCAGATGATCACGCAGGACAACGTCAATTTCCTGTTCGGGGCATTCGGCTCGGGCGCGGCCAAGGCAGCCAGCACCATCTCCGAGAAATACAAAGTGCCGACCCTGGCTGCGACCGCGTCGTCGTCCCAGGTCTACGACCAGGGCTATAAATATCTGTTCGGTACCTTTACGCCGAACGACACGCTGACCACCCCGCTGACCCAGATCATCAAGGCGAAGGCGACCGACGTGAAGAAGATAGCGATTCTGGCGCGCAACGATCTTTTTCCGCTGGCGATTGCCCAGGAGATGGAGAAGTCCGCCAAGGCCAACGGCATCGAAGTCACATACTTCGAAAAATACGCCATCAACACACTCGATCACTCGGCCTCGCTATCGCAGATCAAATCGCTGGCGCCGCAGTGGATATTCGTCACCGGCTACATCAACGATCTGCTGCTGATCCGCAAGCAGATGGTCGACCAGCAGATGAAGGCGGCCGTGGTGACGATGATCGCGGGACCCGCGTATCAGGAATTCATCGATGCCGCGGGGCAGAGCG
>Ga0302320_10009034_pt1 | contig 21508 bp, 22 predicted proteins | sample Bog_T0_3_FD_202130 | JGI IMG/M metagenome (GOLD analysis project Ga0302320, IMG submission 202130) | Peat permafrost microbial communities from Stordalen Mire near Abisko, Sweden - Bog_T0_3 | ecosystem: Environmental > Terrestrial > Soil > Wetlands > Peat | place: Sweden: Abisko, Stordalen Mire...
GCGCCGCCGCCGGCGGCCGGCGCGCAAGACATCCGCCGCGGCATAACGCGTGGTGCGATAGAGCCACGCGGACACGATGGTGCCCGGCCCCAGCGACGACGCCTTGCGGGCCAGGACCAGGAAAACGGCCTGCGTCACTTCCTGCGCGAGGGCGGCGTCCGTCACCTGGCGCAACGCCGCCGAATACACCAATCCAAGGTGGCGTTCCACCAGGCCGGCGAACGCGGCGTCCGATTGGTGGGCGGCATACTCCCGCACCAATGTCATGTCATCCGGCTTCATCCACCTGTTATATGGCCGGCCGCACCCAAAGGGGACACTTTTTTATTTCATAACTTCTGCGCGACAAAGACGATCACTCCGGCGGCGGGAACGAGGAGCAGTTGCGCCAGCACGGTGCCGGTCAGGCGGCCGCCCACCAACCAGACGATCGCCCGGCGGAAGCGGGGTTCGCTCCGCCGGCCTTCGACGACGTCGTCGGTCATCACGGAGAGTTGCGGGTCAACGCCCGTAATGTTGAAGAGCGCAAACGAGACCGCGATGCGCCGCGTCCGCACCCCGGCGATGCGCACGGCATACGCCAGCGTGCCAATCAAATGAATGACAAAGGTGAGCAGGCAGATGATGGCGGGATTGAGGTCCATGCGCGTGGCCAGTCAACGCCGTATTAAGAGCCAACCCGCGCGGGAATGTCAACCGGGAAGCGACGGTCAGGTATTAATTAATAAGCATCAACCGATCACGAGGCGTTGATCTGTCGAATCCAGGGCGGGTATTGCAAAAACATTGCAATTCTTGTTTTCCAGCAACAATCCGGCGGGAAATGCCGATAAACGGTATAAGTTATTGTAAATCATTGTGTTCCGATTGAAATCGCGGCCGGAAATAACCAAAAACAACCATAAATAACCAAAATCACAGTTTCATTTTTTGCCGCCGTCTTCCGGGCTGAAATTCCCCTCCTTACACGCGTCCGGCTTGGGCTGGTTTCGTCACCTGACGCAGCATCTGGCGACCGGGACGGCGGAGCGCGCTGGTCCCCAACAGGTGACGGGACGGCGCGCCGGCAAGCCCTGTCCTTGGCTGTAAAATAGTTCGGAACGTTTTTTAATCTTCGGTGTCTATATTCAATCAGGTACACCATATTCAAATGCAAGGCCAGGTTTGGGCTCTGAACGCAACGATTGCGCGCGGTTCCATCCGGCCATTTTAATTGTCCTGTCATGAATGGAGCGAGTGTGTTGCCCGGGGAATCATCGGGGCCGGCTGGTCCCGCGCGGCTGGAAGTGTCGCCGGACGTGGTCCGGCTGGTGCCGGCCGGGTTTGCGAAGCAGCACCGGATCCTGCCGCTGGAGCTGCGGCGCGGTGGGCTGGTCGTCGCCACCGCCGCCCCGGCGGACGCGCGGGTGATTGATGATCTACGGCTGTTGACCGGGCTGGAAATCGAGGAGCAGACCGCGCCGCTCAACGAGATTCTGGAGAAGATCGCCGGAGCCTATCAGGTGACGGTGGAACAGATGATCGAGAATCTCCACCCGCAGCAGACCGTGGACGGCGAGACGCGGAATCTCCATGACATCGAGGTGATGGCCAACGAGCCGACCGTGGTCAACTTGGTGAACCTCATCATCTCCACGGCGTTGCGGGAACGGGCGAGCGACATCCATGTGGTGCCCTTCGAGGAGACATTGCAATTGCGCTACCGGGTGGACGGATTGTTGCAGGAGAAGCAGCCGCCGCCCAAGCAGCTTCATGCGGCGCTGGTGTCGCGCATCAAGATCATGGCCGACATGAACATCGCCGAACGGTTCATGCCCCAGGACGGACACATCCAGATCAACCACCGCGGCAACCGGGTGGACATCCGGGTGGGAACCATGCCCACCATCTACGGCGAGAGCCTGGTGATGCGGTTGCTGGAGAAGCATTCCAAGCTTATGACCACCCGCGAGTTGGGCCTGGATGCCGCGCGCACAGCGACGCTGGCGCGCATGGTGGAAAAACCTCACGGGTTGTTCCTCACCACCGGGCCGACGGGCAGCGGCAAGACCACGACCCTGTACTCCATCTTGCAGAGCATCTACACGCCGGAGTTGAAAATTCTGACGATTGAGGATCCGGTGGAATATGAACTGGCCGGGGTGGCGCAGATACCCGTCCGGCCCACACGTAATTTCACCTTCGCCACCGGGTTGCGCTCGATCTTGCGGCAGGACCCGGATGTGGTGATGGTGGGGGAAATCCGGGATTCGGAGACGGCGGAGATCGCCATCCGTGCGGCGCTGACGGGGCATCAGGTGTTCAGCACGCTTCACACGAACGATTCCACCGGGGCGGTCACACGCCTGCTGGACATGGGGGTGGAGGCGTTTCTGATTGCGTCCTCGCTGGAAGGGGTGCTGGCGCAGCGATTGGTGCGGATCATCTGTCCGGCGTGCAAGGTGGAATATCCGGTGACGGGGATCATTCGTGACCAGGTGGAAGCGCTGGGAGGCCGGGCGATTTCCGGGACGTTTTACCAAGGGCAGGGGTGCGAGGAATGCCGCGGCACGGGCTGCCGGGGCCGGACGGGGATTTTTGAATTGCTCTCTCTGACGCCGGAGCTGAAGGAAATGATTTTGCAAAAACGCTCCAACGCCGAACTGAAGACGGTCGCGCAACGCAGCATGATCACCATGCACCAGGACGCGCTGCAGAAGGCGGCGGCGGGCATCATCTCGCTGGAGGAGATCCTGCGGGTGTCGTCGGGGGATTTGCAGGAATGAACTCCTTTCGTTACCAGGCGGTGGCGGCCGGGGGAGCGGCGGTGGAAGGCTTGATCGAAGCCGATGACCGGCGCGCCGCCCTGCAGTTGCTCGGCCAGCGCGGGCTGTTTCCCTCGCACTTGGAGGTGTGCGCCGCCGCCGGGGCCGCCCCTGCGTCCCGCCCGGCCGCTGCGGCGGCGGTACCTTCGGGCCGGCGGATCAAGCGTCGGGATGTCACGGCCTTCACCCGCGAGATGAGCGCCCTGCTCGGGGCGGGGATCCCCATCCCGCAAGCGTTGGAAAGCCTCGGAGCGGAGGAGGAGAATCCGGCCTTGAAAGCCGTGGTGGTGAAAGTGTCCGAGACCTTGCGCCGGGGCGCCTCACTGTCCGCCGCGCTGGCGGAGCATCCGCAGTTGTTCGGCAATCTCTACGTCAGCATGATCCGCGTGGGTGAGGAGGCCGGGGTATTGCCCAAGGTCATGGAAGATCTGGCGAACCTGCTGGAGCATGAGGACGAGGTGCGCGGCGAAGTCAGCGCGGCCGTGGCTTATCCGGTGTTTGTGTTGATCTTCGGTCTGATCACCGTGACCGTGCTGCTGACGGTCGTGATGCCGCGGTTGTTCAGCATGTTGCAGGACATGCTCCCGGTGCTGCCGTTGCCGACACTGATTCTGCTCAAGGTCAGCAGCTTCCTCCACCGCTTCTGGCTGGTCCTGCTCGTGGGACTTGCCCTGGCCGGTTTTGGGCTGCGCCAGCTCATGCGGACCGAGTCCGGCAAGGTGGGCTGGGACAAGCTCAAGCTGCGGTTGCCGTTCATCGGGCCGGTGTATCGCTCGTCGGCCTTGGGGCGGTTTGCCCGGACGTTGGGCACGCTGGTCAACAGCGGGGTGTCGCTGCTGCCGGCATTGAAGATTGTGGAACACACCATTGGCAACCGGATGCTGGCCGGGCAGGTGGCGCGCGTGGCCGAGGAGACGCGCAGCGGCGATTCGCTGGCCACCCCCCTGCGCAAAATGGGCATCTTCCCCCGCACAGCCATCCAGATGATCGATGTGGGCGAGGAGTCGGGCACGCTGGATGATATGCTCCTGAAAGTTGCCGACATTGAGGAGCGCCACATGCGCGGCCGGATCAAGACCCTCATTTCCCTGCTCGCCCCCGCGTTGATCATGGTGGTGGGCGCCTTGGTGGGCTTCATGGTCATCGCCATTCTGCTGCCCATCTTCCGGATGAGCCGGGCCATCCATTAACCCTTCGCTTTAACCAATATTTACCCATGAAAATTAAAACGAACCTGTCCGCCGCCTTCACGCTGATCGAGATCATGGTGGTGGTGGTGATTCTCGGCATTCTGGCCGCCACCATCATCCCCCAGTTCATGGGCACGACGCAGGACGCCAAAATCAGCGCCGCCAAATCACAGGTGGCCGAACTGGAATCGGCCCTGGAAAGGTATAATGTTCACATGGACCGGTATCCCAGCTCGGAGGAGGGGCTCAAAGCATTGGTGGACGCGCCCGCCGGGGACGAACAGAAGTGGCGCGGGCCGTACATCAAAATGCTGCGCAACGATCCGTGGGGCAACCAGTTCCAATACAGTTATCCCGGCACGCATCATCCCACCAGCTTCGATATCTGGTCGCGCGGTCCGACCGGCTCGGGTGGCGAAGGGGCAAACGCGGAAATTGGCAATTGGTGATGAACTCGGCGCAAACAACTGTACGCCGCGCGGCGTTCACGCTGATTGAACTGATGGTCGTCGTCACGATCATTGGCGTCTTGACGGCGTTGATCATCCCGGAGATGCAGGGCAGCTATCAGGATGCGCTGCTCCGCTCCGCCAGCCGGGAATTGCTGGATGTCTTCGATCTTGCCTACGGCCGCGCCGTCAGCCTGAACCAGGTGCGGCGCGTCCGGTTGAATGAAAAGACCGGACGTTATCTGGTGGAAAAACAGGTGTGGGACGGTGGTCAGGAAAAGTTCATTCCGGTCGATGAGACCGGTGGCGCGGGCGAATTGAATTCCAAAATCACCCTCGCCTTTCAACGGCCGGATGCAGCGTTGGACACTGGGGCAGACCAAGCCGTGATGCTGGACACCAGCGCGGCGGTGCCGGATTTGGGCGCGACCATCGCCTTTTATCCCGACGGCACGGCTGATTCGGGGGTTATTGAACTCACCGACCGCGAAGGGTTCCGGCTGGCCTTGAAAATCAACCCGATCACCGCCCGCGTCCTAGTGGAGGAGCTGGCCCGCCAATGAACGCTGTGATGAACACTGGCCGGAGCGCGGTTGTGGCGGGACGCATTTTGCGATGGGAGCGTGCCGTTTACGTCGTTTCCACGTGCCAGTGCCAGCCGGGTCAGGCGTTTCGGGAATTGTGCATGCGGTGCGCGCTGAAGCGGCATCAATGCCACACTCCCGGGGCGGGTTGCGGAACCGCCCGCGCCGGGTTCTCGCTGGTGGAGGTGATGATCGCGATTTTGATCTTGGCGGTGGCCGTGGTGGGGCTGACGCAGGGCTTCACCACCGCCCTGGCCTCGAGCAAGGATTCCGAACAGCAAACCACCGCCGCGCTCTTTGCCGCCGGCCAGATTGAAACCTTGCGTGCCGGCACGGGGTTGGTGGATGAAACCACCGAGGGCGATTGCGGGGACGAACTGCCACTGTACCGCTGGCGGCAAACCATCAGCCCGGCCGACGTGGACGGCCTGCATGAAGTGACCGTGGCGGTGGAGCATGCGAAAACCGGCGCTCTGATATACGAGTTGAAGACGCTGTTGTTTGAGGTGCCCGCCACCGCGCCCGAAAAATCCCCAAAGCCGAAATCCAAAGGAGGGGCTGGCGAATGACCGCAGGCCGTTCAACGCCGCGTTCCGCCGGCTTCACCTTGATCGAGGTGATGATCGCCTCCGCCCTGATGGCGTTGATTTTGGTGAGTGCGTACGCCTGCCTGAGCGCGGGTTATTCTACGCAGAAGATCATCACGCCCCGCACGGAAATTCTCCAGAACGCCCGGGTGGCCATGGCCATCATGACCGCCGACTTGCGCGCCGCCTGCTCATTGTCGCCCGACGCGGAGTTCGTCGGCACCGCCCGGGTGCTGGGCGAGGCGGAGGCGGACAACCTGGATTTCGCCACGCACAATCATACGCCCCGCCGCCTTGGCGAAGGCGACTACTGCCAGGAGAGCTTTTTCGTGGATCACGATGCCGACACCGGAAGGCTGGCCCTGTGGCGCCGGCGAAATCCCATCATTGCGCCGGACCCGCTTTCGGGCGGCAGCCGGGAAGAAATCGCCCAAGGCGTGCGCGGGCTGAAATTGGAATATTTCGACGGGTTGGATTGGTACGCCAGTTGGGGCGAGGTGAAGCAACGCGGGCAGAAGACCTCGGGGGCGGGCGCCGGCACCGCCATGACCGGGCTGCCCAACGCCGTGCGCATCACGTTGTATCTGGATTCCAGTCCGCGGCGTACCGCGGCCATGGAAGCGGAGAAGCCCGAGCCGCCGCTGGTGTTCCAAACCGTGGTCTGCCTGAACCTGGCCGGGGCGGTCCAGGCCGCTGCGTCGGCGACGAACAGCGGGGCTAATACCGGCCCCGACGTCGCCAACACCCCCAACCCCGGGAATAACCCATAGCATGCGGCAGGAAGCCTCCATCCTCGTCGGTTTGCTCTGGTGCCTGGCGCTGCTGTCGGTGCTGGCCGTTGGGGTGTTGCACACCGTGCGCATGGATTTGCTGGTGGGGAAGAATTTTGGCGACCGCATTCAGGCGCATTATCTGGCGCTCGCGGGCGTGGAAAAAGCGCGGGCCTTGCTGTACCAAAACGCCCACGATCGCAGCCGGTCCCGCACCAGTCATGACCACACGCTCTACGACAACGCCGCGCAATTCCGGGACATCACCTTGGGTCGCGGGGTGTATCGGGTGATCCGCCGGGCCCGCTCCGATGAAGGCGGCGGGATTGTTTATGGCGTCAGCGACGAGGAAAGCCGCCTCAACCTCAACACGGCCACGACCGATGAACTCAACCTCCTGCCCGGCATGACCCCGGATGTCCTGGCCGCCATTGATGGCTGGCGGGGTGGCAACAAGCTGACGACCGCCGTCGCCGAAAATGATTATTACGCCTCGCTGCGGCCGCCGTCGCAACCGCGGGGCGGTTCGTTTGAAACGGTGCGCGAACTTCTGATGGTCCGGGGCGTCACCCCGCAGTTGGTCTATGGCCGGGATGCTCATCTCAACGAACTGCTGGATGTCGCCGGCGAAAACGGGGAAGAATTTGCGACGCCCGGTGCGGTGGAGACGGACGATCTGGGCTGGGCGAATTCGTTGACCGTCAATTCGACGGTCAACAACGTCAATGCCGCCGGCGAGGACCGCGTGAATGTCCAGACCGCCGACGAACAATCCTTGACCGCGCTCCCAGGCGTGACCGCGCCGATTGCCCGCGCCATCGTCACCTATCGCGGCCAAAACCAGTTGCAAAGCATCGCCGATCTGCTGGATGTCACCGCCATCCAGAATCAGGACCAGAACCAGGGCGGCCGGCCTGCTCGGGGTGGCAATGCCGGCAATGCGCCCTCCGGCTCGCGGGCGATCAGCCCGGAGTTGTTCACTGAGATTGCCGATGACGTGACGGTCGGTTCGGATTCCGCGCTGGCCGGCGCCGTCAACCTGAACACCGCCGGTGTGGAGGTGCTGATCTGCCTGCCGGGGATGGACCGGCAACTGGCGCAGGCCGTCATTTCGCAACGCCAGTCCAATGGCTTTTTCACCGGCCTCGGGGATTTGCTGAAGGTGCAGGGCATGACGCCGGACATCCTTAAACAAATCGCGCCCCTGGTCACGACCCGCTCGGAAACCTACCGCATTCTCAGTGAAGGGCGCGTCACCTCCACCGGGGCGCGGCAGCGCATCCAGGCCGTTGTGCACGTCGGGCTCAGCGAACTCCAAACGCTCTCGTGGCGGGAGGATGACTTGTGAAGAACCTCGCTTTCATGAAATCACTGCCGCTCTACCTTGAGTTCAATGGTTGCTCGCTCAAGACCTTCACGGAAAACACCGGCGCGGAATTTCCGCTGGAACGGACGCCGGACGGCCGGCTGACTGCCGCGAGCCGGGAAACTGCCGCCGCCGCGCTCAAACATTTCCTCAAAACCCATGGCGGGCCGGCGCGATCCGAGGCCTGGTGCGCGATTGACGCCCGCGGAGTTTCGCTGCGCCGGCTCTTGCTGCCGGCCCTGCCCGGAGAGAAGCTGCCTCCGTTGGTGCGGCTGCAAATTGAAAGTGAATTTCCCTTGTCCCCCGATGAACTGGCCTGGGGTTATCAATTGTCGGGCGGACCGCAGCTGCAACCGGACGGCACGTTCAAGCAGGCCGTGCTGGTGGCCGCCGTCAAGCAGGCGATCGTCGAGGAATATGCCGGGCTCCTGGCCGCCGCCGGGGTGACGGCCGTTTTCACGTTGGCCGCGCTGGCCCGCACGGTTTTGTGCCCCCGGCTGCCCGGCTCGTACGCGATCTTGGAACTGGGGCCGGAGCAGTCCGAACTCGCCGGTTTTGAGGCCGGGGACCGGGCTTTTGTCCGTTTGTTGCCGCCCATTAAATCGGCCGATGATGCCGCTTTGGAGGTTTTGGCCAAAGCCGTTGACGGCCTGCGGCACCACCTGCCTTTATATATCTTTGGCCCGCAGGATCTTGCCGCGCCGCTCGCCCGCCGGTTGACGGACGCGATCGTCGGCGACCCGCTGCAACACCGTCCCGGCGCAGGTTGTTCTTATGCCATTTTGGGCCTGAAGAAGCTCGTGGAAGAGCAGGGGGGCGTGCCGTTGACGCTGCAGTCCCGGCCCGTGGCCGGTCCCAAGCAGACCGCCTCGCCGGCGCTGGTGGAATGGGGCGTTCGCGCCGCGCTGCTGCTGTTGGCCGTCCTGCTTTTCCCGTATTTGGAGGCGTTGTTTCTGGCCGCGCCGTTGTCGGGAGAAGTGGCCGCTTTCCAAGCCCGGGCGGGATTGCTGGAGACCAATGTAGATCGCGACCTGGAGTTTCTCCAGTACTTGAAACAAAACCAGCCGCCGTATTTGGAGTGCTATTATGTCCTGGCCAAAGCCGCGCCGGCGGGAATTCACCTGGAATCCCTGACCTTGAACCGGCGCGGGGAAATGACCTTGCGCGGCACCCTCCGCAACGGCGATCAAGTGGCGGATTTTCGCTCCAAACTCATTGCCTCCGGCTTCTTTGCCAGCGTCACCGTCGAGGACCAGACGCCCGCCCCCAATCACCAGCAGGTCACCATCCGGATGACCGGGCAGTGGAAACCCTCCGTCCAATTGCAGACTCTTGCCGTTGGCCCGACCCCGGCGGAACTGGGCGGAGAAACCAACCGCGCGGCGCCGGCGCCCGTGCCCGGTCCGCTGAAAAAAGCCGTGCCCGGTTCGTCTGCCAATCTGGAAACCGCCGTCAAGGCGCCGGCGGCTTCCAGCCTTGCCACCAACCAAGCGGGCGCCGCCCGGGCGGTGCCGCTTTCCGTCCCGTCCACCAATTCAAATCAGGGAGGAACGAATTAACCATGCGCACGCTCACCCCGCAGGAAAAACGCACCGTCCTTTACGGCGGCATCGCCATTGGCGTCTATCTGCTGTTGTTCGGCGGCTATAAAGTCTGGGGTTCGTTGGGGCAACGGTCCGCCGCCTACCAGCATTTGGTCACTGATGCCCGCGACCTGCGGCAGAAATTGAAGCTCTATGACGACCGGGTGTTGGCCGCCAAGAAGTTGATGGATCATTACCAACTCGATCCCGCCAAACTGTCCCGGGCTACGGTCGTGGGCGAGGCCAGCGCGCAGATTCAAAAGGCCGCCGCCGGCAGCGGCATCCAGGTCGGTCCGGTCCGGGAAACCCCGGCGAAGTCCTCGGCCCGGGAAATGGCCACGCTCCAATTTGAAGGCACCGGCCCCGTCCCGGCGGTCTTGGGGCTGCTCAAACGCCTGGAGACGCTGGGGGATCCCGTCATCATTGATTCAGTGCAAATCACGCCGGACAACACCCGGCCGGGACAGGTTAAAATCATCTTGACGGCCGTGATACTGGATTTTGACCAATGGAAAACCGAGGACAAACCCCATGCGTGAACACGCCGAGAAGATTTTGAAGATGGTCTGTTGGGTCCTGGTGGCCCTGTTGTTGTTTCAACTGGCCCGGGCCTTGGTGCGCAACCATCCTTTTGCGCGCGTGACCATCCCCGCAGTGCCGACGCTGACGCCGGCCACCAACGCGGCCCCGGCGGCCGGCCCGAACGGTCTCATGCCGGTCCCGGTTGCGGCGTCGCCGGGCACCAACCATTCGCCGTTGGGCACGAACCAGCCCGGCCTTCATTTGGGGTCCAATGCTCCGGGCACCAATCTGGCATCGGGCCGGATCGGAGCATCTCCGACGACGAATTTATCAGGGCTGACGAATCTGCCCGTGCTGACCAACGCCTTGTTACCAACGAACGGGTTGATGCTGACGAACGCACCGGTGCAAACGAACCTGCCAGGGCCGGCCAAAGTGCTGGCCCAGACGAATGTGCTGGTAACCACAAACCTGCCGGGGCAAACCAACCTCCCGGCGTTGATGAATGGTCCGGGGCCGGCGAAAAGCCTGATGCCGACCAACGCCGTCAGGCCCGGAACCAACGGGGCGGCCGCCCCGTTGGGGCAAGCGCCCGCCCGGTCCGGCGCGGTGCGGGGGCTGGCGATGGGCCCGTCGGGGCCCGGAATGGGGATGAGCCAGCCGTTGCCGGAACTGCCGCCGGAAGTGCGCGCCCGCATCGACAAGATCGTGGACAGCGAATTGCTCGCGCCCGTCATCCACCCCCAGCCGATGGCTCTGTTGGGGATCGCCGGTGAGGTCGCCTTTCTGCGCACGGGCGACGGCCAAACCGGGATGGTCAAGGCGGGTGACACCTTGGGCGACCTCAAGCTGCTGCGCATCGGCATCAACCGGGTCTTGATTGAACAAAACGGCAAGCCCCAGGAACTGACCATTTTTTCGGGCATGGGCGGAGTGAGTCTCTTAACCACACCAGACAATAATTCCAATGAAACTACCAATCATTAATCTTCTCAAACCCGTGCGGACGGCCGGGCTGCTGGGCCTTGTCATCGGCTTGCTGACGGGCCTCGGGCCCTTCTGGGCCGGTGCCCAGGTGATCATCAGGAACGCACGACCCAACCCGGCCCTGCCCACGTCCGGCGGGATGCCGTCGGCCCCGCCGGACAGTTCCGCCCGGTCGGATGGCTCCGGGCCGGTCGCCACCGGGCCATGGGTGGCCTCCGAGCCGCTGGGGTCGGGCGTCACCAGCACCAATCAGGCCGACGGCACCAACGCGCCGGACGCCATCCAGTTGAGTTTTCAAGGGGCCAATATTGACATGGTCGTGCAATGGCTGTCGCAAACCACCGGCAAGACGGTGCTCAAGCATCCGCAGGTCCAATGCCAGTTGACCATCACCAGTTCCCAAAAAGTCCCCACCCGCGAGGCCATCAACCTGGTTTACCGCGCGCTGGCCCTGGAGGGATATACGGCCATGGAACTCACCAGCTCCATCATCATCGCGCCGGAAGGCAAGGAGCTCAACATGAGCCCCGAGCTGCTTGATGACACCCGCACAAACGTGCCCGCGGGCCGCCAGCGGCTGGTCAAGGTCTTCTCGCTCAAACATGTGCAGGCCGCGGATTTGAAGGAACGCATCCACACCGCGCTTTCGGACAAGGCCACGGTGGAAATTGACGAGGTCGCCAACCAGATCCTCATCACCGACTACAACGACAACATCCGGGCCGTGGGCGCCCTCATCAGCGCGCTGGACGCGGCCAAGCCCGAGGACGTGACGGTGCGCGTGATCAACCTGAAAAATGTGCAGGCCGCGGATTTGATGCGGGAGATCGAGCCGCTGTACCAGAAGAAAAACGGCAAGGCGCTCAAGGACACGGTGGAGGTCAACGCCGACGCGCAGGCCAACGCCCTGCTGATCCTCTCCAGCGAGGCCAATTTCAAAACCATCGAGGACTTTGTCAACCAGTTGGACACCAAGGACGCGGTGGACAAGGTCATGGTGACCTACACCCTGAAAAACGCCGACGCCCAGGATGTGGCGAAGCAACTGCAGGATCTCAACGAGGAACAGGGCGGGCTCTCGAGCCGTTACATTTACAATTATGGTTCGATCAATTCCGGCAACTCGCGGAAATTGACCGTGGTGGCCGACCGCCGGCGCAACGCCATCGTCGTCCAGGCCCCGCCGGCGCAGTTGCCCGGGATCGAGAAGATGGTGAAGGAGTTGGACTCGCCGGTGAATGACGACAGCCTGGCCCCCACCATCTATCCCCTCAAGTATGTCAGCGCCGCCGACATGGAGGATGTGCTCAACGAGTTGTTTTTGAAGAAGTCGCAGCAGCGCTCCTACTACGACCTCATCTATGGGGACGACTCCTCCTCGGACACCGCGGACCGGGACGTGGGCCGGCTTTACGGCAAGGTGCGGATCACGAGCGAACCCTACTCGAACGCGCTCATTGTGACCTCCAATTCCAAGGAGAACCTCGCCGCCGTGGAAAGCATCATCAAGCAGTTGGATCAACCGTCCGAGGCGGGCGAAAGCACGTTGCATTGCAACTTGAAATTCGCCAAATCGGCCACGGTGGCCAACAGCGTCAACATCCTTTTTGCCAAAAATGGGTCGCCGCCGCTTCGTGGGACCGGCCAGGCCAACCCGCAGAACCCGGCGGCCAACAACAACCCCGCCCAGTCTTCGACCACGCAGGACACCACCTCCGCCCAGCCCGGTTTTGACCTGCCGCCGGCCACCAAGGAGGACGGCTACTATCCCTGGCTCGGCGGCCAGCCTGACCCCTCGCAAAGTTCCGGCAGCCGCAACACCTCGACGGTCCGCCCGGTCAGCGACCTGGTCGGCCGTGTCCGCGCGGTGGCGGATGAACGCAGCAACTCGCTGTTGATTTCCGCCAACGTCCATTTCTTCCCGCAGATCATGAAGCTCATTGATGAACTGGACGCCCCGACGGAACAGGTGCTCATCGAGGCGCGGCTGGTCGAGGTGTCCAGCGATTTCATGGACAAACTTGGCGTGCGCTGGGCGCCCAACGGCACCGCCTTCACGGCGCAGGACAATGACAATTCCTTTCTGGCCGCCGGCAACGGCTCGTACCAAAAGGGCTTTGGCAACACCACCGTGGTCAACGGTTCCACCGCCAGTTCGACGGGGTCCTCGCTCTCCCCGGCCAGCCTGCTGACCTCCGTGCGCTCCGGCGTGGTGGACAACACGATCAGTCTGGATTTTCTGGTGCAGTTTTTGAAGGAGACGACCAAGGCCACGGTGCTGGCTGAGCCGCAGCTCAACATCCGGGACAATGAAACCGGCCGGTTGTTCGTGGGCCAGGAGGTCCCCGTCCCGGACAACAGCCTCAACTCCTCCGTGGGCACGACCACCTCCACGTACAAATACAAGAACGTGGGCATCGTCCTGGAGGTGACGCCCCACATCAATTCCGCCGGGGACGTGGAACTGATGATCCATGTGGAATCCTCCGCCCTGGTGTCCGGGCAGACGGTCAACAACGGCTCGGTGTTTGACACGGACAATTTCCGCACGGACCTGACGGCCAAAAACGGCCAGACCCTGGTGCTGGGCGGGATCATCCAGAAGCAAATCTCCGACACCTTGCGCAAAACCCCGGTGCTGGGCTCCATCCCGGGGGTGAAGTGGCTGGTGAACAAAAAGGACAAGGAGAACAAGGAAGTGGAGCTCATGGTGTTTCTGCGGCCGCACGTGGTGTCCAACCCCGCCGACGCCGCCGCCATGCTGCGCGGAGTGGAAAAACGCGCGCCGCTGGTGCAGCAATGGTCGGACGACCAGACCCCGCCGGCGAAGTGAGCGAATTTGTTGCATGAGCTGGTCGGCCGGCCCGGGCGCCTCCAGCGGAAGTCAATTCTCTATTGGGCCGGCCACTTGGCTAGAACCTGCTCCCAAATCCGGGCGGCGACGGCTTCCACCGTCCCGGTGCCGTTGATGGTCCGTATCCGGCCGGGTTCGGCGGCGGCCAGGGTGGCGAAACCTTGGGCGGCCCGGTCAAAAAAGGCTTGGCTGGCTTCTTCAAACCGGTCCCGGATGAAGGGCAGGGCGGCCTGCCGGGAGCGGAGGCGCCCGGCGCTGACGCCCGGCGGAATCTGCAGCAGGAGGGTCAGGTCCGGCCGGGTGTCGCCCACGGCAAAATCGATGATCGCGTTGACTGCGGGCAAATCCAGTTGCCGGCCGTAGCCCTGATAGGCGGTGGAGGAGTCGTAAAAGCGGTCGCAGAGGATGGTTTCCCCGGCGGCCAGGGCGGGGCGGATGACTTCCCGGACGAGTTGGGCGCGGCTGGCGTTCATGAGCAGGAGTTCAGCCTCCGGGGTCATGGCGGCGTTGTGCGGGCTGTGCTTGAGGGTATGCCGGATTTCCTCGCCAATGGGCGTGCCGCCCGGTTCGCGCAGCACCCGCACCCGGTGTCCCAGCCGGCCCAGGCGCTCGGCCAGCAGGTTCACCTGCGTGGATTTGCCGCAGCCTTCGAGGCCCTCCAACGTGATGAACCGGCCGGGTGTCACAGTTTTTTCAAGCGCTGGCCCTTCGGCGAATCTTCGATGATCCAGCCTTTGGCTTTCAATTCATCGCGGATGGCGTCGGAGCGTTTGAAGTCCTTGGCCTGGCGCGCCGCCTGGCGTTCTGCCAGGAGCGCCTGGAGTTCCGCCGGCGCTTCGGCCTCGGCCGCCAGTCCAATGCCCAGCACCGTGTTGATCTTCTCCCACGCGGCCAGGGCGGACGCCGCCTGGGTGATGGTCAAACTGTGATCCGCCAGGGCACGGTTCGTTTGCCGCACCCACTCGAATACGCTGCCCCAGGCGGCGGAGATGTTCAGGTCGTCATCCAACGCGGTCTGAAAGGCCCCGACCAGTTCGCCCTCCGGCACGGCCGGGGCGCCCCCGGCGAGCTCGCGCAATTTGGCCACACATTCATCAATCCGGCTCAGGGCGGTTTTGGCGGCGGCCAGGCCTTCCAGGGTGAAGTTGAAGGTTTCGCGGTAGTGGGCGCTCAGGAGGAGTTGGCGCACTTCGCGGCCGGTGTATCCCTTGGCCAGCAAGTCCCGCAGGGTGAAGTAATTCCCCAGCGATTTGCTCATCTTCTTGCCCTCCACCAACAGGTGCGCGCCATGCAGCCAATACTTCACAAACGGCCGGCCGGTGGCCCCTTCGCTCTGGGCGATTTCATCCTCATGATGCGGGAAAATCAAATCCTCGCCGCCCAGGTGCAGGTCAAACTCCGGGCCCAGAATCGCCATGCTCATGGCGCTGCATTCAATGTGCCAGCCCGGCCGGCCCTCGCCAAACGGGCTGGGCCAGAACACCTCGCCATCTTCCGGCACCCGGGCCTTCCACAAGGCAAAGTCCGCCACCGATTCCTTGGCGTATTCGTCGCTCTTGACCCGTTCGCCCGTGCGCATTTCGTCGAAATTCAACTTGAGCAACTGCCCGTACTGGCAGCCGCAACCGCGATATTTGTCAATGCTGAAATAGACCGAACCGTCCGGCGCCTGATACGCAATCCCCCGCGCGACCAGCGTTTCAATGAGGCCGATGATCTGGGGAATGTGTTCGGTGGCGCGGGGTTTGTGGTGGGGTTCGCGGCAGCCCAGGGTCTTCAAATCCGCGAGGAACGCGGCCTCGTACGGGCCCGTGAAGGCGGCCAGGGTGGTGTTCTGCGCCCGCACCCGCTGGATGATCTTGTCCTCCACATCCGTGATGTTCATCACTTGGGTGACGTCAAACCCGTTGAATTCCAGGTGCCGCCGCACCAGATCGGCGAACACAAAGGTCCGCCAGTTGCCAATGTGGGCGTGGTCATAAACCGTCGGACCGCAGCAGTAGAGGCCCACTTTTTTGCCGCGTGGGTCCAGCGGCGTGAACGTCTGCACCGAGCGCGCCAGGGTGTTGAACAATTTGAGTGCCATTTGCTGCCCCGTAATTTAAGGCGGGACCGGCCAAAGCAAAAGCGCAATCTGCGCTCCGGAACGCCAGCTTCGCCGGACTTTTTTTCTGAAAATGTGCTTTCGTGGCTTGCCAACCGGGGGAATTGACCACAAACTTTGTCTAACGAACATCAAATGTTAACATAACGATATAAGGTGAACTATGAGCAACGAGGCGAAATTGGAACTGGACGGCAAAGTCATCACGCTGCCTGTCGTCGAGGGCAGCGAAGGCGAGAGGGCGGTGGATGTCTCGAACCTGCGGGCCGCCACCGGCTGCATCACCCTGGATGACGGCTACGGCAACACGGGCTCCTGCACCAGCAACATCACCTTCATTGACGGCGACAAGGGCATCCTCCGCTATCGCGGCATCGCCATCGAGGAACTGGCGGAAAAGTCCACGTTTGTGGAGACGGCGTTCCTGGTGATTTACGGCCATTTGCCCACCCATGTGGAACTCCGGGCATTTTCCGATGCGCTCACGGACCATCAGTACCTGCATGAGGACATGAAGTTTCACTTCGAAGGGTTCCCCACCGGCGCCCACCCGATGGCCATCCTCTCGGCAATGATCAATGCGGCCAGTTGTTTCGACGAGAAGCTCATGTACCAGCAGCGGGGCCGGAAGGAGTTTGACCTCAGCGTGGCCCAATTGATCTCCCAGGTCCGCACGATCGCCGCCTATTCCTACCGCAAATCCCACGGGTTGCCGTTGATTTACCCCAAGAAGGCCTACAAATACACCGCGAATTTCCTGCACATGCTCTTTTCCTCGCCGTACGAGGATTATGAAATCAAGCCCGAGGTGGTGAAGGCCCTGGATTTGATCTTTCTCCTCCACGCGGATCACGAGCAGAATTGTTCCACCTCCACCGTGCGCATGGTGGCCTCCAGCCAGGCGAACCTGTTTGCCTCCGCCTCCGCCGGGGTCTGCGCGCTCTGGGGGCCGTTGCACGGCGGCGCCAACCAAGCGGTGATCGAAATGCTCGAACAGATCCACCGGGACGGTGATGACGGTTCGCGGTTCATCGCCGCGGCCAAGGACAAGAACAGCGGCAAAAAACTCATGGGCTTCGGCCACCGGGTTTACAAAAATTACGACCCGCGCGCCAAAATCATCAAGCGGGCCTGCGATCAGGTCCTGTCCAAACTGAACATCCAGGACAGGCTGCTGGAGATTGCCAAGCATCTGGAGGCGGCGGCCATGAAGGACTCCTACTTTGTGGAGCGTAAACTGTATCCCAATGTGGATTTCTACAGCGGCATCATCATGCGGGCCCTGGGGATTCCCGTGGAAATGTTCCCGGTCATTTTTGCCATCGGCCGCATGCCCGGCTGGATCGCCAATTACAAGGAAATCCTGGAGGAGCCCAAGAGCCGCATCTACCGTCCCCGGCAGATCTACACCGGGCCCACCCTGCGCCCGTACGTTTCCATTGCCGAGCGGAAGTGATTTTCCCCGCCGCCGGCCCGGCCGGCCGGTGTCAGCCCGGCAGCCGGCCGTGCAGCCAGACCAGGCCGCGCTGCCATAGTTCGGCCGCCAGAAAGGTCAGCGCCAGCCCGGCCACCGGCGCAAAATCCACCTTGCCCGCCCGCAGCGGAATCTTCCGCAGCGGCGCCAGCAGGGTGCGGCCGGTCGCATTCACATAATTCCAAAACGGTTGTTTGCCGAAATAAATGTGGGTGTTCAGCAGGTGTAGAATCAGCAGGCCGCCGATCACATATTTCCAGACCAGGTAACCGCCCAGGCCCACGATGAGGGCGGATTCCAAGTGTTGGAGCCCGGTGACCGGCGGCGCCTGGGTGGCAACTTGGTTGGCCGCCGCCACATTCCGCAACAACCAGGCGGCCGGCCACCAAAGCAGGGTGGTCCCCAACAGGGGCAGCAACCCCTTCAACCAGCGGGGCCAGCGGTCCACCGCCCCCAGTTGCACCCGCACCAGACGGTGAATCGGATCCGGTCCCGCCAAAATGGAAAGGAACAGCAGCCAGAGATAAACCACCCCCAGCGCCAGGCCGAAGCTCAGGAAGGAGTACAGCATGACCCCGGTGATCAGGTCGCGGTAGCCGCCATGAATGGGGATCAGCACCGAGGTCGCCCCCGCTTCCAACCGGCCCGTCCAGTGCGCGGAGGGTCCTATCAGCCAGTAAGCCACGGCCCGGGCCACCAGCAGTCCGCCGATGGCGGCCAGCAGATGCCATCGGCGCCAGCGCGTGGGCTCCGCCGGTCGCAAGGTGCCGATCAGTGTGGCCGGCGTGCGCTTGCTCAAAGGGTCGTATTGCACTGAGCGCCAGCTCAACCACATCAGCAGCCCCGCCAGATTCAGTATGAAGTCAATCAGTCCCATCAAAAAAGGGGGGACCGCGGGGCGGCCCCCCGGAGGATCCTCATTCAAAATTCGCCGCCCTGCCGCCTACATCATTTTCAGGAGCGTGTCCGCCATTTCACTGGGCGTGGCGGCCACGCCGATGCCGGCGGCCTTGAACGCCGCGATTTTCGCCTCCGCCGTCCCTTTGCCGCCGCTCACAATCGCCCCGGCGTGTCCCATCCGGCGTCCCGGCGGGGCCGTCGCCCCGGCAATAAAGCCCGCCACCGGCTTCCGGCAGTTCGCCTGGATCCACTCCGCCGCCTCCTCCTCCGCCGAACCGCCAATTTCACCGATCATGATGATCCCGTGGGTGTCCGGATCTTCATTGAACAACCGGATCACGTCCAGGTGCGACGTGCCGTTGACCGGGTCGCCGCCGATGCCCACGCAGGTGGACTGGCCGACGCCCCGGGAGGTCAGTTGCCAGACCGCCTCGTAGGTCAGCGTGCCGCTCCGCGACACCACCCCGATGTGCCCTTTCTTGTGAATGTAGCCCGGCGCGATGCCAATCCGGCAGCCCCCGTGCGAATCCTTGCCCTCGCCGGGCGTGACCACGCCGGGACAATTCGGCCCGATGAGCCGCGTCCGCACGCTGCCCTGCAGCGCCCGCTTCACCTTCACCATGTCCCGCACCGGAATGCCTTCCGTGATGGCCACCACTAGTTCCAGGCCCGCGTCCGCCCCCTCCAGGATGGCGTCCGCCGCGAAGGGCGGGGGCACGAAGACCGCCGACGCCGTCGCCCCCGTCTGCTTCACCGCTTCCGCCACGGTGTCAAAGATGGGAACCTTCACGCCGCCGTGCTCAAAAAACTGGCCGCCCTTGCCCGGCGTGACGCCCGCGACAATCTGCGTGCCGTAATCCATGGAGAGTTGCGCGTGCTTCGCGCCAAAGCTGCCGGTGATGCCTTGGACGAGAACCTTGGTGTTGGGTTTGACGAGGATGGACATGGTAAATCTAGCTTTGTTGTTTCAATATTTCTTTCAAGTACTTCACGGTGATTTTGTCGTGGTCACGATTCATGGCTTCTTTGGCGCGAATCAACGCTTGGATGTCAATGATACAGCATTTGCCGTAAGGCAGTTCCACTTCCACACTGTTTTTTAGCACGACCTCAAAGCTGCCGATACCCAACACCTCGCCGAGACAATCAACCACGCCCAAATCGGTTTTCAAATATAAATTCTTCAAACCCGTGCACTGTTCCGGCGTTAACTGCAGCGGCAAATCCGGCCGCGAGCGATGCACGGGGTGCAAATCCGCGAACGCCGTTTGAAGGCGCATCAAATTTGCCTCGCTGAACCGGCAGCAAATGTCCACGTCCCGCGTGACCAAGGTCACCCCATGTGCCACCGCCGCAAATCCGCCCACCAACACAAACTCAACCTGGGCTGCGATTAACCGCCGGGTCAGTTCACTCAGATTTTGCATGGCGCTTCAACATCGCTGTCCTCAGCGATTCCGCATAATTTAATGCGTCATCATTGGCCTGCATCCGTTCCCAAGGTGTGCTGGCCAGACTGCTTTTCAGCAATAATATATCAACGTCCCCATCCGAAGCCACACCATGCTGCGGAGCCGGTGGGATGCGCGACGAAAGCGGGGTGCGCCCGCCTGCCCGCCGTGGCTTCAGCGAAGGAGGGTCCTCGGGCGCGGCAACGTGCGAGCGACGATCACCCTTGAAAAATGGGGAGCCATCAGGGCCTGCGGAGCTTGCCGCCGCCGAGGACGATGTTGCTCCAATGTCGCCTATCCCACCGTCCTGGCAGTAAGCCGGCGAAGCTTCCCGCCATGACATCGGCTTTTGGTCGTGTTTAACTTTCATGGTGTTCTCCCCCTTTCTGGAGTTCGCGAATCAGATCCAGCGCCCGTTGATGGGCCTCCAGTCGCTCTTCCGGGGTTTGCTTCAACGCATCTGCGACCAGCGACATGTCAAACCCGTATTCACAGGCCTCCCGCCCTGCCGGTGTGGCCTCCGGCGGCATGACCTGCTTGCCGTTCATTTGCGCCAATGTTTCCTCGTCAATCATGGTCCAATCATTTCGCCTTCCGCTTGTGGATGCACAGGCAGTTGCCGTCCGGGTCATAAATCATCGCCATCTGGCAGACCGGCGTGGGCGTGGGCTCGATGCGGAACTTCACCTCGTTCGCCCGCAATTGGGCGATGGCCGCGTCAAAATCCTCCACCTCCAGCGCCACGCTGCAACCGTCCGGACCGGGCTTGAACGCCGGCGCGGAACCCAGCGCCAGCGCATGCGGGCCAAATTCGTACTCCACCCATTGGCCGTGTTCCGAATCGTGGACGGTGGTGGGCTTCAGCCCCAGCACCCCCTCATAAAACTTGCGCGCCCGCGCCATGTCGGTGACGGCGTGGCAACTGAACGCAATTTCGGTGACTTTGAGCATAAATCAATTCAAAGAATTTTCTTCAACGGCGTCAACCGTGACTGCCATTCCTCCGGATTGCGGGAGCAATGGAAAACGGAATGAACGACCACCAAGTTTTGGTCGAATTCAAAAAAAACCGCGTAAGGATATTTCCCCATGAGTGCGCGGCGAAAACCACCCGGAATCGGCTGATACGTTTCCGGCCACCGTGCGATGGCCGCGTAAGCGGTTTCGAGATCATGCAGAAAACGAAATCCGAGACCGGGTTCTTTTTCTTCATGCCAACCAAAGGCGTCATCGGTTTCCTTTATGGCTTCAGGTTGGACGGCGATGCTTCGCATGACGTTTTAAAATCTGGGCCTTGGCTTGCGGCCAGGGAATTGCGCGTTCTGGATTCGCCTGGTAAAGGCGGCGGCGGCGCTCCAGTTCCTGGATTTGCCAGGCCGGAACGGGCAATTCCTCTGGCGTGGAGGCCACCCGCTCCCACAACTCTTCAACCAGATTTACGCGCTCGGCCACCGTGAGCGAACGGAACTCTTTTTCAATCGTCGTCCTCATGCGGTCAAATTACCATCTGCTGGCTGCCGTGACAAATTTTTGCGTGCGCCCCTGTCGGTGACGGCGTGGCAACTGAACGCGATTTCGGTGACTTTGAGCATAAACCTCACCCCACCGCTTTCACGACTTTTTGGGCCGCGTCCGCCATCGAATCCCCCGTGATGATCGCCACGCCGGATTCCGCCAAGGTCTGCTTGCCGGCCACCACGTTGTTGCCCTCCAGCCGCACCACCAGCGGGAGTTTTAAGCCCGTTTCCTTCACGGCCGCCACAATCCCCGTCGCGATCACGTTGCAATCCATGATGCCGCCAAAGATGTTTACCAAGATCCCTTTCACATGCGGGTCGCTCAAGATGATCTTGAATGCCGCCGCCACCTGCTCCTTGCTCGCG
>Ga0302320_10009036_pt1 | contig 21506 bp, 18 predicted proteins | sample Bog_T0_3_FD_202130 | JGI IMG/M metagenome (GOLD analysis project Ga0302320, IMG submission 202130) | Peat permafrost microbial communities from Stordalen Mire near Abisko, Sweden - Bog_T0_3 | ecosystem: Environmental > Terrestrial > Soil > Wetlands > Peat | place: Sweden: Abisko, Stordalen Mire...
CAAGGGCGGCGTCTTCAAAGCGACACACGGTTTGCAGATCGCCTTTGGTTCCGAGCGCGTGTTTAACTCGCCCATCGCCGAAGCCGCCATTGTGGGCCGCGCCTCGGGAATGGCCATGCGCGGGGTCAAGCCCATTGTTGAAATCCAGTTCTTCGATTACATCTGGCCCGCCATGATGCAGATCCGCGACGAGCTTGCCTCGCTGCGCTGGCGCTCCAACAACGCATGGTCCGCGCCGCTCGTCATTCGCGTGGCCATCGGAGGATATCTCAACGGCGGATCCATTTATCACAGCCAGTGCGGCGAATCCGTCTTCACGCACATTCCCGGATTGCGCGTCGTGTTCCCGTCGAACGCGCTTGACGCCTGCGGCCTGCTGCGCACGGCGATCCGCTGCGACGATCCGGTGCTCTTTTTAGAACACAAGCGCCTGTATCGCGAGCCTTACAATCGCTCGCCGCATCCCGGGCCCGATTACACCATTCCTTTCGGCAAAGCGAAAATCGTGAAGCCCGGATCGCGGCTGACGATCGTCACCTACGGGGCGCTTGTGCAGAAGTCTTTGCAGGCGGCCGTGCAGATCGAGCAGCAGAATCCCGACCTCAGCATTGAAGTCATCGACCTGCGCTCGCTTTCGCCCTACGATTGGCCTACGATCAAAGCTTCTGTCGAGAAGACCAGCCGCGTGATGGTGGTGCACGAAGACACTCTGTCCTGGGGCTTCGGCGCGGAAATCTCCGCGCGCATCGCCAGCGAATTGTTCGGAGCGCTCGACGCCCCTATCGGCCGCATCGGAGCGCTCGATACCTGGGTCGGCTACAGCCCTTCGCTCGAAAACGAGATTCTGCCGCAGGTGGAGAATATCGTCGAAGAAGCGCAGCGCGTACTGAGCTACTAGACGACCTCGGCGAGCCGCTATTTCTTGCCGCGATAGCGGATCACGAGCAATCCGCCTGCTAACAACGCAACCGCTGCACCCGCTGATGAGGGATCGATTTCGGGAGAAGGGTTGCCTCCGGCGATTGCTAAAACTGCAGCTCCGGCGATCAACAGCGTGAATCCAAGCAGCTTCTTCATGCTTTGCCTCCCTTCCTGTAGTTTATAGCGCGGCGAACTCTGTTTGCTATTTCTTACGGCGATACTGGATCACCAGCAGTCCGCCAGCCAGGAGCGCAACCGCCGCACCGGCTGATGACGGATCGATTTCCGGTGTAGGCGGGAAACCGGCGAATGCAAAACCCGAGGCTCCGACAATCAACAAAGTGAATCCAAGTAGTTTCTTCATGCGTCATATCCTTTTCTGTAATTACAGGTTATGTCCGAATCCGAATGCTACTTCTTACGTCGATACTGGATCACGAGTAATCCGCCGGCTAACAGCGCAATTGCCGCGCCGGCCGATGTCGGATCAATTTCCGGCGTTCCAGGGGGTCCAGCCAAGCAACTCGTGGCCGCACCCATTATCAAGAACGTGAATCCAAGCAGTTTCTTCATGCTTTTGCCTCCCTTCCTTCCTGTAGGTTTATGATGCACGAACTCCGATTGCTACTTCTTGCGGCGGTACTGGATCACCAGAAGTCCGCCGGCTAGCAGCGCGACCGCCGCCCCCGCTGACGAGGGATCGATTTCCGGTGTGTTCACAGCGATTGCCAAGCAATTCGCCGCCGCACCCATCATTAGTAACGACAATCCAAGTATCTTTTGCATGTTCTCTCCGTCCTCCTGTGCGCCTATCTGGAGCTTCGCCGGAATGTTGTAAGCGTAACACAGAGCTATGGGAGGATAATGGAAGCTCTCACAGCGTCCCATGAAGTGGTTACACACAGACGGCGGAATGTATTGGCTCGCATTCGTGGCCTCGTTCCTTGGCGTGGCCGTCTGGGAGTCCGTCCGTCCCAGGGTCGCGTTGTCGGAACCAGTGGAGCGCCGGTGGGGCATCCATGCGTTACTAGTGTTTGCCTCGATGCTGACCGGCGTGATCCTGCTGCCGATGAGTCCATTCCTTGTGGCGGCGTCCAGGTCTGGAAGCCACTACGGACTCTTGAACAAGCCTTGGATCCCTTCTGCCGCGCGCTGGATTGTCGCAATCTTACTCCTCGATCTGACCCGCTATGCGAGCCATCGCGCCATGCATTCTTTCCACTTTCTTTGGCGTTTGCACCAGATCCACCACTCCGATCGCGACTTCGATGGGACCACCGGCGTGAGGGGGCATCCGCTGGAGGGGATTTTCACCAAAGGCGCGACTCTGGTCACCATCGCGATTCTTGCGCCGCCCGTAAGCGCCGTTTTGGTCGCCGAACTGGTGAGCGTTTTCGAAAGCTTCTTTACGCACGCTAACGCTGCCTTGCCGTATTGGCTGCAACGGCCACTCGGCTTGTTCTTTTTCACGTCGAACGCGCACGTGATCCATCATTCAGTGGAGATGCATCAGCAGAACAGCAATTTTGGCGACATCTTCCCTTGGTGGGACCGGATCTTCGGCACTTATCATCCGCCTCTTCCTGAGGGAAAAGATCGATTTGTGATCGGCCTCGAGGAATTCCAACACGACCCAAGTTTTAGATTCGTGAAGCTCCTCGAGCTGCCGTTCAAGGCGAAGTCCGCGGCACCTTCCGCCCCAGCCTCAGACGAAGTTCAACAACCCTTGTGATATACTCGTCCACGGCTCAAAGGCCGATTTCGCCGTGTTTTCGCTGTTTTTGAGCGGCTCTCTGATTCACGAGGTGTGCCCGGATGAATAAGGTTGTTCTCTTCAGAATCGCAGGTGGATTGCTGCTCGCCGGGGCGTCTCTGCGCCTCGCATATGCCCAGGGACAAAATTCGCCCACGGATCTTTCCGGCGAATGGCGGCGCCTCACCAATCACGAAGACGCTCACGAGCGCGGACCCGGGCCCGACCCTGGCGAATACTGGGGCCTTCCGCTGAACGACGCCGAACGCATGCGCGCCGACGCCTACAACGGCGAAGTGCTTTCGACGAATCTTTACTTGCAGTGCCGCCCGCACCCAACTGGCTATCAGCAACTGGGTCCCGATCAAATGCGGATCGAAAAAGAAATCGACACCATCAACCGCCAGTTGATCGCCTACCGCATCCTGTTTCAACGCACGCCCGGCGATCGCATGATCTGGCTCGATGGACGCGACCGTCCTTCGGCCAACGCCGCGCATAGCTGGGAAGGTTATTCGCTCGGCAAATGGGACGGCGATACGCTCACCATCGCCACCACGCACCTCAAAGAAAGTTTCATCCGCCGCAACGGCGTGCAGGGCAGCTTCCGCCGCACCGTGACCGAACATGTTTCGCTCGATGAGCCGTACCTCACTTGGGTCCTGATCGTGAACGATCCCGACTATCTCACCGAGCCGCTCATCCGCAGCGTGACCTTCGTCCGCGCGCCAAATCTGCAAATTCCCGTGTATCCATGCTCTCCGCAACAAGAGGAATATCGTCCCGAGGACGTCGGCAAATACCGCGTGCCGTTTTACCTGACGGGCGCAAATCCCTACTTGACGGAGGTCGCATTCAAGTACAAGACGCCGCTCGTGGGTGTTCGCGGCGGGGCCGAAAGCATGTATCCCGAATTCGTCGCGAAGATCAAAAGTGAAACCGCGCCGCCGCAGCAATTTACGTTGAAGCCCGTCTATAACGACGATTCGACGCGCATCGCCGAGCGTATCGCCAATCAAGCGGCGCCCGCCCCCACTTACGATAAGGTGGAAACCTTGCACGTCAAAGGCAACATCTTCCTGCTTTCTGGCGCGGGAGCGAACATCGCGCTTTCGGTCGGCGGTGATGGCGTCGTCATGGTCGATGCCGGAGCGGCGCAGGCCAGCGACAAAGTCCTCAAGGCAATCAAAGAGGTGGCGCGCCTGCCTAAGCCCGCCACGGTTTCAAACTCGGCCTCGCCCTATGCGGACGTGTGGCAATCGACGCATTCCGAGGCACCTCCGGTGATCCGCATGATCATCGATACCAGCGCCGCGGCGGATCACGTGAGTGGCAACGGGAATATCGCGGGCTCGCCGATTTTCCATCCGATTGGCGTCGAGGGTGGCGATCAGGCCGCGAGCGAGGTGATCCTCTCGCACGAAAACGTCCAGCAGACCTTGATCGCCGCGAAGGTTCCCGTGCGCGCGCAGCCCACCAATACTTATTTCTCGGAGCGCTACCGCCTGCATCGCTACTTCAACAACGAAGGCGTCGAAATTCAGTACATGCCGCACGCCGTCACCGATGGCGATAGCGTGGTGTGGTTCCGCGGCTCGGATGTGATCGCCACTGGCGATATTTTCAACTCCGATATGTATCCGCCCCTCGATATCGACCACGGCGGCAGCATTCAGGGATTGATCGACGCGCTCGAAAAACTCGCGGACCTCTGCTTCCCCGAATACATGGGGCAAGGCGGAACGCTCGTCGTTCCCGGCCATGGCTGGATTTCCGACGGCTCCGAGGTCGGCTATTATCGCGACATGATGATCGTGGTGCGAGACCGTGTCCAAGATATGATCGATAAAAAGATGACGCTCGCGCAGGTGAAAGCCGCCAAGCCCACCATGGACTACGATCCTCTCTTCGGGCGTCAACCGGGCGCCACCGGGAAGTTCGTCGAAGCGGTCTATCGAAGTCTGACGGAAAAGGGCGCAACAGAAAAAAGCGTGACGGAGAAGAAAGGTAAATAGCCATGACTTTCTTCACCTCACAAGTCACATCGAAAAATACGAAGCAAAGAACGGCCACGCTGCTGTCGATCGCGAGCGTCGCGCTGCTGGCTTTTGCCCTTCCCTCCAACATTCAGGCGCAAGGGCGCGCGAAAACCGCTCCTCCGCAGACCGCCAAGGCCGCCGCGCCGTTCGACCCCTCCGGCTACTGGACCTCCATCATCACCGAAGACTGGCACGTTCGTATGCTCGTGGCTCCGAAGGGCGATTTCGGCTCCGGTCCCGATGCCGAAGGTCTTCCGTTCGGCGGCCAAGGCAGCATTCCTTATACGCGCGAAGCCGCGCGGCTTGCGCGCGCGTGGGATCCCGCCAAGGACGAAGCTGAAGGCAATCAGTGCAAAGCTTACGGCGCCGCCGGCATTATGCGACTGCCCGGACATCTGCACATAGCCTGGACGGACGATTACACGTTGAAGATGGATATCGATGCCGGAACGCAATCGCGTGTATTCCACTTCAAGCGTCCCGCGCCGACAGGCCAAGCCGCGACCGCCGTTGCACCCGAACCTGTAGGCGAGCCTTCGCTGCAAGGCAATTCCATTGCTGAGTGGGTGATCCTCGGGGGCCGCGGAGATTGGTCGCGAGGCGGCAATCTCAAGGTCGTCACCACGAATCTGAAGCCCGGCTATTTTTGGAAGAACGGAATGGTGTATAGCGGACGCCTGACGCTCACCGAGCATTTTCGCTACCAGAAAGAACCCAACGGCGATGAATGGCTGAACTTCTCGCAGATGGCCGAAGATCCGCAGTATCTGACCGAGCCGTGGATCATCACCTATCACTACAAGAAACTGCCCGACGCAGCCAAGTGGAATCCGACGGCGTGCACGGCACGATAGTTGCGTCTCTTTCAACTCGCATTCTCAGGTGTCATTTCCGGGTGAAAGCTATTAGCGATGTTGCGTGGCGACGTCCGGATTCGCACCGGTCGGACGTTGAGGGGCGTCGTGAACCGCTAAGCGCCGGTGAGCGCCAGCCACTCCGTGACGCGCGCCTCAAGATCTCCGTCCTCACTCTTAAACGGGCCTTCGGAAAACAAATCGCCGATGACCGCGATGGAATCCGCTCCCGCCTCGAGCACTGCACGAGCGTTGGCACGGGTGATCCCGCCGATCGCTACCAGAGGCCGCTCCGTCAGAGGCCGCAAGCGGCGCAGCTCATCGAGTCCCACAACCGGATCTGGATTTTCTTTCGTCGCCGTGCCGAAAATCGGCCCCAGCGCGAGATAGTCGACTGGCTCTGTCGCTGCCGCGCGCAATTGCGCTTCATTATGTGTGGAAAATCCGATGGCCAAATCCGGACCAGTGACTTTCCGTGCCGCCGCTGGAGGAAGATCGTCTTGTCCCACATGCAGCGCCGCTCCGGTCAAGCGGGCAATGTCGGCGCGGTCGTTGACCACGAACAGAGCGCCCGCGTCCCGGCACATTCCAGAAATGCGTTCGATGGTCTCCAGCATCTCGCGCGACAGAAATCCCTTGTGGCGGATTTGCAAAATCCGCACACCCGCATCCAGTATCTGACGCGTGGCATCGGCCAGCGCAATTCCGCGTCGCGCGGCGACACCGGTATCGAGAATCGGATAAAAACGCGGCAGCGAAATCATGGGGGAAAATCAGGCAGCGGCGGCCAACACGTCATCGGAATTCGGCTTCCCTCGCTGCGCGAACCGGATGACCCCGTCGGGACCAATCAGGTAAACGGTGCGCTTTACGATGAAACCGCGCGTGTGATACTGCTCGCCTACTTTTTGCCCACGATCGATCAGCAAAGGAAACGGAAGCTGGCTCGTCTTGCGAAACTTGCCGTGGCTGGCGGCATTCTGTGGATTGACACCGAATACGAGCGTGTGATGCGCTGCGACCTTGGTCCAGCGATCGCGAAACTCGCATAGCTGGCTGCGGCAAACGGTGGTATCGTCGCCGGGATAGAAAACGAGGACGACATTTTTCCCGCGCAGATCGCCGAGTGAGACGATGTTCCCGTCTTGATCGGGAAGCGAGAAATTGGGAGCGCGTTCGCCTACGGCGAGGGGTTCGGAAAAAAGCCAATCCAGCACTTTTCTATTGTAAGAGTTGTGCCGGCGATGCTGTCGTTCGCGAGGCGCCTGTCAGGCGTGTTCGGGCACCGCAGTCTCCACACTGAAGCTGTAGCCGAAGCCTCGCACGCTGCGAATGAACGAAGTTCCGCCCGCGATTTCGATCTTTTGCCGCAGGCGCAGAATGTAAACATCCACCGTGCGATCGGTCACCGCGCGGTCGTGTCCCCATACGGCATCCAAAAGTTGTTCGCGGCTGAAAACCACGCCGGGACGGCTCATCAAATATTCCAGGAGACGAAACTCCGTCGCGGTCAGCGTCACTTCCTGACCGGCGAGCGAGACGTTGCAGCGGGCTCGATCCAGCTCCAGATCCCCCGCGCGCATGACTTTCGACGTCGGCGCCTGATCGCGGAAGTGAATTTTGATCCGCGCGATCAGCTCGCGAATAAAGAACGGCTTGACGATGTAGTCGTTCGCGCCGAGCTCCAGGCCGACAATGCGGTCCGTTTCGGAAGCCCGTGCCGTGAGAAAGATCACCGGGGTGTTCGCCAATTCCTGACTTGCGCGAATTGCCTTGCAGATTTCCAAGCCGTCGGAATCCGGCAGCATCACGTCAAGAAGGATCAGGTCGGGACGTTCGCGCTTGCAGAGGTCCACCGCGCCCCGGCCCGTCTGTAAACCGACGAATTGAAAGCCTTCTTTTTCCAGGTTGTATTGCACCAGGCGGAACAGATCGGCGTCGTCCTCCACCAGCAGGATCTTCTTCATATCGTCACCCGGTCTTAGTGTAACCTGCGCATTGTTACAACAGAATTAATGGCCAGCGCCAAAATCCAAAACTTGGTAATGCCCCTGCTGCTCTGGAAAGGAAGGGCGACGATGCCACCCGCTAAAAACGAACCTGCGGAGGGACCTGCGCGAAGAAATGGGGCGGCTGATGGGATTTGAACCCATGACATCCAGAATCACAATCTGGCGCTACTACCAGCTGAGCTACAGCCGCCGCAACAGTCGAACGTTTCTAGTTTAACACCGCAGGAGCCTCGGCCAAAGTTTGAAATTCGGCGCAATGCTACTACTTCTTCCCCGCCGCCGCGTCCTTAATGGCCTTCAAGTGGGACAGGTCACCGTCTTCTTCGTGGCACGCCGCTTCGGTAAGCTCAAACTTTTCCCGCTTGATGGGATGGCGAATCGTAAACGGCCTCGTGTACACCACCGGATCATTTACGGTTGCTTCCACCATGAACGTATCCGGACCCGTCGGAGTGAAGCGTTCCACCACATGCTCGGCGTAACTGATGACCTCCCCGGCTTCGTTCAGCCACGTTTTGCCGTTGAAGTTCGTCGTATCCACCACCAGCGTGTCGCCTTCCCAATGGCCGATGGAATCTCCCTGCCACAAGCGAACCGACTCGGGAAGGTGCTCCTTCCGATTTAACGCGATCATCCGCCACGCCATACGCTCGGCCATCACCATCATGTAATCGTCCGTCTGCACTAATTCGAAAGAAGTCGGCACGTACAAAGTGCGCGGGACGCCCGCCGGGAAGCAATGCGCCGTGGGATCGTCGTAGCCGCGCTCGGGCAAGTTGCGGCTCGCTCTTTCCTGCACCCCCCATGGATTCATCGGCAGAGTGCCGTCCTCTGGATCGACGATGATGCCCCGTCCTGGAGGAGTCAGTGGATCGTTCCCGTGTTTTGCCAATCCCCAGTTGGCGCCGCCGCCATCGGCTTCGTAGAATCCGTTCATATCCGGCTTGCCTTCGCGCGTCCTGCGCAGACTCGGCACCGGTTTCGCCACCGTCGCCAAATGAGCGGGAATCGTCGCGGCTGGCGCCGTCACAGGGGGCTGCGATCCGTCGCCTGGAAACCATGTCTTGGGCTCACGTTCGAACAGGCCCGTCTCTTCTTCCAGCTCCGCCTGGCAAACATATTCGAACAACCGGTCGCGATCCGTGCGGCGATGAAACGCCAGCTTGATGGTCCACGGCTTGGTGAATACTTTTGAATCATCGAGAGTCGCTTCGTACTCAATGGTGTCCGGACTCGTCATGTGATAGCGCTCCACCACGTGCAGAGCTTCGGAATGAAAATCGCCCGCCATATCGAGCCACGTTTTGTCGTTATTGTTGGCGACGTCGACCACCAGTGTGTCGCCTTCCCAGTGGCCGCGCGAATCGCCCATCCAGGCGTCCAGATCTTTGAAGTGCGGCTTCCCATCCAGGTGGATCAGCCGGTAATCCAGCGACCATTCGAACGCCATGCCGATGGAATCCGGCGTCTGCAGTATCTGGAACGGATCATCCATGTACATGATGCGCGGGACGCCCGGGATGTAACACTTTCTGACCGGATCCGCCTTTACACGATTGTGAAAATTCTCGGCCTTCTGCTTCGCGGCCCACGGCTGGTACGGGATCTCGCCGTCCACGACGACGGAACGTCCCGCCGGCATATTGTTGCCGGCCGCGTGATCCTGCAAATCGGCCCACGCTGTGGTCGACGCCTGCCAGATGCCTTGCAGGTTGGGCTTGCCGTCGGCCAAGCGCGGCAGAGCTTGCGGAGTGGGAGCGGTCTGCCCTGCAATAAAAAACGCGCTGTTGAGCGCGATGGCAGTGATGACAAAAATTTGGTGTTTGCGCATACGAAAGTTGTTGGATTCCGTTTTGCGAGAATAGATGCAGCGCTGACGTAGCGGCGTTCGCGAAACAGTCCCACTACTATCAGATCACAAGTTGGGTGGCGCGGGCTTTTCCCCGGTGCTATCGACTTCCCAGAAACGCCCGCGCTTGTGCGACCATCGCCGCTCCGTGCTCGGATTCCAGAAATTCCCCGAACGCCAGCGGCGCGTGGTCTTTTTCGAGTATGTAGCGGAGCTTGAGCGTTTCGGGTTCGAGCGCAAATCTCACCGCATCGGCCGAGCTCTCGGCAGGGAAATGCGCACAGCGTCCGCGCGCGTATCCGCAATTGCATAGGTCGTGCTGGACGGACTCGGGCGGTTCGAACGATGACGCCGGAGCCAAACAGAATCCCGACCACGCGTCACCTAAAGGCAATCGTGGAGCGGGATCCCATGCGCTGGAATCCAATCGCGCCACAGGTTGGAAGTAGGGACAGGCCATGCGTCTCGTCGTCCCCGCCCTAACGGGACGGGGCTATAGGCCATGCGTCAACCACGGGAACCTCTTTCCTGGCCCCCGGCGTCTGGCCCCTGGCCTCTTACTTACGCGCCCACCAGCGCTTCTTTCTTCTTGCGGCCCTTTGGAACCGAGGGCGCCGCCGCTGCCGAATCGTCCATCGGGATACTGGTGCGCCGGATCTTGTCGAACTTATACAGCGCTCCCGCGACTGCGCCAGCCGTTGCGACGAGTCCGATTTCGCCCGCGCCCTTCGCGCCGTAGCCGCCGATTTCGTCCGGCACTTCGATCAGGATCGCCTCCACCATCGGCGAATCTTTCGCCTTGATGATGCCGCAATCGCGCATGTTCAGCGAATCGGGAACGCCGTTGGTCGCCGTGAAATTTTCCGACAGCGCGTAGCCCAAGCCCATGTGGACGCCGCCTTCCACCTGACCGGCGCACGCCATCGGATTGATCGCGCGGCCCACATCGTGCGCGGCAACCACTTTCTCAATCAAGCCCTGTTCGTTCAGGATCACGACTTGCGTCGCATAGCTGAACGTCAAGTGGGTGGTTGGATCTTTGGCCGCTTCGGGAGTTCCCGGACGCGTGGTGAAATCGCAAACGTATTGGCCGACGAACTCCTGTCCCGCGAGCTCTTCGAGCGATTTCGTCTGGCGCGCCTCGTTGAATTGTTTGGCCGCTTCAATGGCCGCCGCGCACGTCAGCGTGGTGCCGCGCGAGGCCCACGTTTCGCCCGATTTTTCGCCCAGGTCCGCCGACCAGCCGACGTCGATATTCTCCGCAGCGATACCGGTCTCTTCGACAATCGCCTGGCGCAGATTCGTGAAAAGTCCCTGCCCCATTTCCGTGTGGCCCGTGTACGCCGCGATCTTCCCGCCCGGCCGAACGCTGATCTTCACGTTGCCGGTTTCGCGAACGCCGTTGCCGAGGCCCGTGCTCTTGATGCCGCAGCCGATGCCGACGTACTTCGCGCTCTTATAAACGCTCTTCACGGCTTTGAGCGTTTGCATGATGCCGACGCTCGGGCGCATGATCTGCCCAGTGGCGAAAGCATCGCCCGGCAGCAGAACGTTTTTCTCGCGAATGTCGTAGCCGTCGATGCCGACCTTCTCGGCCAGCATGTCCATCATGCCTTCCATCGCGAACTGCGCCTGATTGCTGCCGAAGCCGCGCATCGCGCCGCTATTCGGATTGTTGGTGTAGACGGCCTTCGCTTCCACGTCCACATTCGGCACGCGATACGGACCGCAGGAGTGGCACGCCGCCCGCAGCAGGCATTTCGCGCTGGTGCCCGCGTAGCCTCCCGCGTCGCCCACGATCCTCGACTTCACGGCGACCAAGCGGCCCTCGGCATCGCAACCGGCCGTCAGATGGATGTTCATCGGATGCCGCTTGGGATGCATCTTGGCGGATTCCGTGCGCGCGAGCGTCGTCTTCACCGGCACGCCAAGCACGTGCGCCGCCAGCGCCGTCTGCGCCTGAATCGTCAGCTCCTCTTTCGCGCCGAACGATCCACCGCTGGAAGTCAGCGCAACTTCGACGTTCTCGCGCGGGATGCTCAAGACCTTCGCCACCAGATCGTGATCGTAAGTCGAGCCCTGGCTCTGCGAATAAACTTTCACACCGTTGCCCTGCGGAACGGCAAGGCACGATTCCGGCTCCAGGAACGCCGGATCAACCGCCTGCGTCTGGAACACCTGATCGACCACATGAGCCGCCGTTGCCAGCGCCTTATCCACATCGCCGCGCGAGTACGCCGTGATCGGATCCAGCACATTCGGAGCGACGTGCAGATTGCCTTCGCAGTGCACCTGCGGAGCTCCCGGCTTCATCGCGTCGAACGGATTCGTCACCGGCTCCAGCACGTCGTAGCCGATCTTGACGGCCTCGGCCGCATTGCGGGCGTGGAATTTCGTATCCGCCACCACCAGCGCGAACATATCGCCTATACAGCAAGTCGTCTCGCCGACGGCCACAAACACCGGCAGGTCCTGAATCGCGAGTCCCGTGCCGCGATGCCCCGGAACGTCCTTCGCCGTGAAGATCCTCACCACGCCCGGCATCTTTTCCGCTTCGCTGGTGTCGATCGAAAGGATCTTCGCGCGCGGATGTTCGGTCAATACCACCGCGCCGTTCAGCATCCCGGCGGGCCGCATATCGTCGATGAAATCCTTCGTGCCCATCGCCTGATCGATGCCGCCATAGCGGATCGGCGAGGCACCCACGCCGGTCGGCGGATGTGTGCCGTTCTTATAAGTGGTGGTCCGCACCAGGCCGTACTGCTCGCCGAAATAGTTGTGGCGGCGCGCAGGGCCCATTTGCACTTTCTTGCCGTTATTCCATGCCTCGCCGGCCGTTTGAATGGCGTCCACGATGCGGTGCCATCCGGTGCAGCGGCAAATATGGCCGACCATCGCTTTGGCGATCTCGTCGCGATCGTGCGCCTTGCCCTGCTTGACCAATAAAGACGCGCGCATCACGATGCCCGGGATGCAGAACCCGCACTGGACAGCTCCTTCGCGGGCGAACGCATCGCCCAGCACCTTGCGCAGATCTTCTTCCACGCCTTCCATGCTGGTGATCTCGTGGCCATCCATGTTCTCCGGCTTGCGCAGGCAGGAAAGCACGGGACGCCCGTTATCCAGCACCACGCAGCAGCCGCAGGCGCCTTCCGGCGCGCAACCGTTTTTCGCCGACGTTACGCCGCACTCTTCGCGCAGCACATCCAGGAAATGCATCCCCGGTTCGTAATTCGCTTCCGTGGGTTTTCCGTTGAGTATAAGATTAATTTTTGGCATGGACGTATGGCCTCCCGCCGGACCCGGCCGCGAAAGGACACGGGTGCGGCGCTCCCCTATCGGGGCACCAACCTCAGGGTATCAGGATGCGGTGGTGGCTTCAATGTGACCGCCGTCACGGCCGGCACGTCACGCCCGCCATCTTGATATAGACTGACCAATCTTAATATAGACTGTCAGTGATGCAATCCCCCACTTGTTTTCTCGCGCTATGTTTATTGGGACTTCCGATCGCGCTGTGCGCCCAGTCCTTGCCCCCGGACGTCGATCCGAAAACCTTCTCCCGCCTGCCTATGATCCAGCGCAGCACGCTCGACGCCAACGGCCAGCGCATTTACGATTTCGTAAATGGCGGCAACACGCCCGCACCGCGCCTCGGCCCCATCAACTCCACCTTGTATAGCCCTATCGTGGGCGAGCCGTTTGAAGCGATCAATCAAGCGTTGCGGAAATCCGTCATCGGGACGCACAATTTCGAAATCTGCACGCTGCTGGCGGCGTGGGAATACGAGCAGCAATACGAGTGGACCGCGCACGAAGTGGCCGCGCAAAAAGCCGGGGTGGATCAGAAGACCATCGACGCGATCAAGTTCAATCGCGGGCTCGAAGGTTTACCGGATAAAGACGCTACGCTGGTGCGCTTCGGTCGCGATCTGCTCCGCAAACACAAGGTTGATTCCGCGCTCTACGCCAAAGTCGTCGATCAATTCGGACAGCAGGGCATGATCGATATCACGGTTGCGATTGGCGATTACGTTATGACCGCGCTTGTGCTGAACGCCGTTGATCAGCAACTGCAGCCGGATCGCAAGCCTCAGCTACCGGCACGATAAGCCTGCGATCAGGACGCGCGATAAACTAATTACGCGAACCATGCATTGGCAACTCATTTTTGCGGCGACGATCTTGGCGGGGGCAAGCTCTCCTCTGGCTGCGCAAACCCCGGTCGCTCCTAAGCCGGCGTCTGCCCTTGCGCGCACGGCGACCCCTCGCACCCCCGACGGCAAACCCGATTTCAGCGGCATGTGGGAAGGCCCCTTCATTCAGGACATGTCCAAAGATGGCCTTAATAAGGACGTGCGCAATCAGAAGGGCGCGGGCGTGATTCCCCTCACCGACTGGGGCAAGGAAAAGATGGCCACCCAGGTCGACGTCTCCGTGCACTGCCTGCCGACGGGATATGTGCGCACGACCAACGCGCCGTTTCCCATGGAGATCATGCAGCGCCCCGGCCGCATCGTCATTCTGTACGAAATCAACAATAACTTCCACCTCATCTTTACCGACGGACGGGGACATCCTCAGGATCTGGAACCGACCTGGGCCGGTCATTCCATCGGAGCGTTTGCGGGCGACACGCTGGTGGTCGACACCATCGGCTTCAACGGCAAGACGCAGCTCGATACCGAAGGCCATCCGCATAGCGATCAGCTGCACGTGGTGGAACGATTCAGCTACATCGATCCCACGCATCTCAACTACGATCTGACGATTGAGGATCCTAAAGCCTACACGCGTCCCTGGAAAAACGTCCGCACGTTTACACTGAACCCGACCTATGAGCTGCTTGAATACAGCTGCAACGAAAACAACAAGGACTTCACCGAAGGCCACATTAAGTAGGACGCCCCGGCGAAAACTTTGGGGAAACGTCCCGAATCCAGTACACTGAGTCGAGTGACAGCGGGGGATAGACTCGGTCCGTACGAAATACTATCGCTGGTAGGCGCAGGCGGCATGGGAGAGGTGTATAAAGCCCGTGACACGCGCCTCGACCGCGTCGTCGCGCTGAAAATATCCAAAGACCAGTTCTCCCAACAGTTCGAGCACGAGGCGCACGCGGCCGCTCTGCTGAATCATCCCAACATATGCACGCTCTATGACATCGGCCCCAACTATTTGGTGATGGAGTTCGTCGACGGGCAACCGTTGCGCGGTCCCATGAACGCCCATCAAGCGGTCAAGCTGGCGATCCAGATTGCGGCAGCGTTGGATGCGGCGCATCGCAAAGGCATCGTCCATCGCGATTTGAAGCCCGGCAACATCCTGGTGAGCAAAGCCGGAGTGAAGATCCTAGATTTCGGTCTGGCGCAGATTGAAGCGCCGCGGACCAATCCCGTGCGCTCCGACGCGCCGCCGGAGGAGATCGCCACCGAGGAAATCTGGGAACAGGCCGGCGCGTTTGGAACCGTGCTGTACATGTCGCCCGAGCAACTCCAACGCAAGAAGACCGACTTCCGCACCGACATTTATTCGTTCGGACTCGTGCTCTACGAGATGCTGACCGGCAAGCATCCGTATCAAGCCGAAAATGTCGCAGGACTGGTCGGTGCGATGGTCGGCGGGCCGATTCCTTCGGTCGCGGAGGTGGCGACGCCCGCGCTCAATCGGGTGGTGCGAAAGTGCCTGGCCGTGGATCCCGACGAGCGTTGGCAATCGGCGTACGATCTGCGCACGAATTTGGAATGGGTAGGACTGGGGATCGATCAGGCAGAGGCGGCTGCACCCAAGGGAGGAACAAAATCGCGAACGTGGTGGATGGCCACGGCCGCCGCAGCGCTCGTGGCGCTGGGGTTGGGCGCGGGTGTTTCGTATTGGATGAGGCCGGCGCCGCCCGACGAACTGGTGAAGCTCTCGCTGCAGCCTCCGGAGGGGACGAATATTTCAGCTGGCGCTAGCGGTGGTCCTCCGGCGCTTTCTCCCGATGGACGGAAGATCGCCTTCGTGGCCGAACAATCTGGAAACCAGGTCCTATGGGTTCGCGCGCTCGATTCGTTGACCGCGCGGTCGCTTTCGGGAACGGAGGGCGCTCGCTCGCCGTTCTGGTCGCCCGATGGACGAACACTCGGATTCTTCGCGCAAGATAAACTTCGGCGGATCGACGAAAACGGCGGCATGGCCGAGGCCATCGCCAACGTCCCCGGAAATTTTGCCGCCGCGGGGGTCTGGGGTGCCGATGGGAAAATCCTGTTTACAGCAGGCAATCTGCTCACGCTTTTTCAAGTCGACGTAAACGGCGGACAGCCCGTGGCGGTGACGAAGCTCGAAGGCCGGGAACTCGGCCACTTTTGGCCCGCTCTGCTGCCCGATGGCCGTCATTTCCTCTACGGCGCACCCAACGGCGGTCCCGTGTACGTAACGAATTTTAGCGCCACGGAGCGAAAGCAAATTCTCGACGATGCCGCGCATGCGGTCTATGTTCCCTTGAAGAGTGGACCCGGATACCTTGTGTATGTTCGGAAGGGTTCGCTCATGGCGCAGCGTTTTGATACAAGCTCACTCCAGCTGCAGGGTGAGGCGCGCCTGATTGCCGAAGGCGTGGAACCCGCGGAATTCACCGTTTCAAACGAAGGAACGCTCGCGTTTCGCAGCGGCGAAGCGATGGGCGCGGAGCTGAACTCTTTCAGCCGGGCCGGCGCTCCTGTGGCCTCGTTTGGCAAACAAGCCGGCAATCCGGGCGAAATGCGTTTTTCGCCGAACGGGAGAGTCGTGGCGGTCGCGCAGACTGTCAATCGGACGACCGACATCTACCTGCGCGATTTAGAACGCAATACGGTTTCCCGGTTGACGTTCAACGGCGGCAGGTTTCCTCTGTGGACCTCCGATGGCACGCGCATCGTGTTTGACAAGCCCGACGGGGTCTACCTGAAATCGGCCAGCGGCGGCGGTGACGAACAACGCATCTTCGAGGACTCGAAGGAAAATGGCGCGATTCGAAACATGTCGGACCTTTCTCCCGACGGCCAGTTGCTGATGGTGGGCCGTTCCGATCCGAAAACCGGGTTCGATATGTGGATCCTGCACGAACCATTGAGCAGTAGCTCGACGAAGAAGATGGTGCCATTCCTGCAATCGCCCGCCAATGAAGGGCAGGGAAGATTCTCGCCCACCAAGCCTCTGCGCGTCGCCTACACGTCGGAGGAATCGGGCGAAAACGAAATCTACGTCGCGAACACGCCCGGACTGCCCGCGGGGAAGTGGCAAATTTCGACCGCAGGCGGATATGCTCCGCGGTGGCGTCATGATGGGCGCGAATTGTATTTCGTCGGTGCCGATCTGCGATCGATCATGGCGGCGGACATCGAACCCGGCGTGGTGTTTCGCGCGGGAACTCCGCACGTTTTATTTCAAGCTCCGTCGCCGATCGTGGGAGTCGCCACAGACATGGGATTTGCGGTAAGTCCCGACGGGAAAACATTTGTGCTGGCCTTGCACGCGCAGGATGCAGGCTCGTCGGCTATCCACGTCGTGCTGCACTGGCCGGAAGAACTGCGGCGATGATGGGCGCGGCGGTCTATGCTAAATCAAAAATGCTTTAATGCAGACGCCCGGCGGCCCTTGTCGCGGACAATTCCCGATGCGTCACGTAGCTGACCTCGATCGGCGTTTCGTCCATCGATCGCACGCGCAGCACGATCTGGTAATACTTCGGCAGCGTTCCGTCGGATTTACGAAGCGCCGTGACCAGCATCTTTGCCTGGCCCGGATCGGTAAACGCCTCCACTCCGGCAGTGACGTCGAACGTGTGGCTGCCCGAGATGTAGAGAATATCGCCCTTGGCGTTCAAGCCCGGAACGCGCGTAATGAGCGCGTAGCTTTCGACGACTTGTTTTGAGCCGGGCGAACGAGAATCTCCGAAAAGTTCCGGCTCGCCTGGGTGGGGATGAAGATTGTGGACGCCTTCCGCATCGGAGGTGAATTGCTGATCTTCCGGCAGAGTTTGCAGCAGACGATTGGCCGGCTGGCCCAGATAGACCACGTTGCCCATGCTGAGTTCGGGCATCGTAAGCGCGTCGCTGCCGGTGACGTAAACATTCTGAATGCGATTGGCGAGAAATTGCCCCAATAGAAAAGCGCCGTTGGCGGTGGCGATGCCGGTCAGGCTCGGTGTGGATTTGTTATCGGAATTTGTTTCTGTCGCCAGGCACACCACCAGCGGACGATCTTGCGTCATCAACGGAGCCCACAGTTCGCGCAACTCCGGCGTCCAGGTTGCGGGCACCGTCATCTGCGTCGTGTGTTCCACTTCGCGCAAGCGCAATCCGAAGTAGGATGCTGCCGCGATCGCGGCCAGCAACAATCCTCCCAGCACCAATTCAATTTTGTAGCTGGGGCGCGGCAGCGGGAGAGCGGCTGCGGGGACTCCCGGTTCCGGCACGGCGGGTTTCTCGTCAAAGGTAACTTTGAACGCGCCTTTGGGGATATCGACGATCACGGAATCTTCCATGCCTTCGGTACGATAATATTCGCCGAGCTTCTGGCGCAGCCGCGCCAGGTGCATGCGCACCACGGATTCCTGGCGGGGATCGTAGCTGGAGGGCTTGGAAAACACGTCGAGCCCGACGGTGTATTCCTTCAACGAATCGGCGTCGCCGGCGAGCGATTTCTCCGCCAGGTAGTTCAGCAGATTGCGATGGACTTCCGATGTGCGGAATGTCTTACTTTCAAGAATGCGCCGGACTTGCGCCTGGGCATCGGTCTCCACAACCATTGCGAATCGATGATATCACTGCTGAGCGAGGAGAGCCTGTTACTCCGATTTCCGCAGCGGCCAGAAATTGAAATAAGCGGCGTGGAAGATCAAAAACGGGAAGGTCACGCTGAGCAGCGCCGAAGCGGTCCAGATCTCCATGTCGTAGGCCGGAGGTCCGGAATGCAACTCGCCCGTGACCAGCGGCGCCATTGCGCGAAACAACGCTGCCAGCACCTCGCCCACCACGATGACTGTAAGGACATTCGCCACGCCCTTCACCGGCTGTTTGAGCGAGGCAAACAGCGATCCTTCCAGCATGTTCTGCACAACGATGGTTCCGAACACAAAAGGCGCCGAGACGCCAACCATGAACGAGACCGGATCCATGCCCATCGCATGCACGCCGATGTTGTAGGCTATACCCGCAAGCAGAAAACAACCAGCTGTCCAGACAATCGCCAGCACGGGTTGTTTCATGATGCGCGGCGTCTTACTTGATAACGACGTTATGGGCCACAACTCAAAGTTGACGATGAAAAACATTCCGGCGAGCAGCGTCAGATAGAACGAGATCGCGTTCCAGGCGGGCACCAGCCCGTGAGGATCGAGCGACCCGACGTACACCGGCGCGCCCTGCATGAATCCGTAATCGAAGAATACGCGGAACAACAAATAGTTGACGACGTAGGCCGCGATCAGAGTGACAAAACCGGCGGCCAGTTCATTCTTGATCCACGCGGTGAACGGCCAGCCTCCCCACATAATGCAGGCCCAAAAGGTCACGATCACTGAGACGATCGTGCACATGGCGAGCATAGGGGCTGGCGGACTGATGCCGGCTCCGGCGATCTGCCAATATGCATACGCGACAACGGCACCGACGATCAGGTTGACCACCAGGAGCACGATTCCCTTCATGGGCTGTTTCATGACGTGCACAGATTTGCCCGCAAACGACGGAGCGCATTTCCACAGCACCGCCGTCACAATCTGCATCGGGATCAGGCACAGCAGATAGTAAGAGACCCAGCCGGTGAAAGTCGCAAAACTAAACAGGTGGATAAAGCCCAGCGCGATTGCGATCACGAAGGCGGTGGAAACGATGCCAAGTGTGGGTTGTCTCATGGGTTGCTTTTACGGGTTGTTCTATGTGTCCAGCCCAGTGATTCTACGCGACGGCTGAGTACGACCGCAAGTGTGGCTCGCCAGGTTGCTCGGCCGCCTGATGCGGTGCCGGCAGGTGTATACTCTTCCTGTTGTGCATTTCCGCATTCTGCGAATGTGTGACGTTGAAGCAGGCAACGGAAGCGGGAATCCGCTTCGGCGATAAGGAGCTTTCGCATGAAAATGAAGACGTACGGGTCGCGCGCCGGGTGGGCCGTTGCGCTCGCGCTGTGCTTTTTAGGAGTGGCCATGGCGCCGGCCGCGCTGGCGCAGAAAGTCCCGGTTTATAAGGTTGATCCGTTCTGGCCTAAGGAGCCCTTAAAGAATAAGTGGCTGATGCAAGGCGTTCCGACGATGGTGACGGATAAGGACGATCACATCTGGGTGATGAATCGCCCGCGCGATATCAATCCCGATGAGGCCGGCGCCGGTACGACGCCGCCGCGCACCGATTGCTGCATTGCAGCGCCCGCCGTGCTCGAATTCGATACGGCCGGAAATCTGCTGCAAGCCTGGGGCGGTCCCGGTTACGTGGAAGGATGGCCCGCGAAAGATGTCGCGCGCCCGGGCGCCGCTGCCGAGCACAACATCATGGTCGATCGCGAAGGCAACGTGTGGATCGGCGGCAACAGCCAGGGCGATAGCATTCAGAAGTTCACGTCCGATGGCAAGCTGCTGTGGGATTTCGGACATCGCGCGCCGCGTCCTCCGGCCGCGCGGCTCCCGGAGAACGATCAGAACACCGACGTCTTCCCCGGCGGCATTTTCTTTTTCGATCTGGATGAAGACGCGAAAGAGATTTATATTGTGGACGCCAAGCGCGTGTTGGTCTACGGCTACGACGGCAACTTCAAGCGCGGCTGGGGCGGGCACGGAATTCCGCTCAGCGAAATCGATAACAAGCCGACGCCTCCCTACGATACGTCCGGACCGCCGCCCGATCAGCAGCAGTTCGCTCCGGCTCTGCACTGTGTGCATTTCTCCGTCGACAAATTAGTCTACGTTTGTGAGCGCGGCGCCGATCGTGTGCAGGTGTTCACGAAAGAAGGCAAGTTTGTTTCCAGCTTCTTTGTGCATCCTTCCACCATTTCCCGCGGCAAGGAATGCGGCGGACCGGGAAGCTTGCTCTACGGCATGTGCGGAACGATTTATAACTTGTCGTTCTCGCACGACAAGGACGAAAACTTCGTCTTCATCGCCGATGGCACTAACGACAAAGTGTGGATTCACGACCGAAAAACCGGCAAGGTGGTCGGCGAGATCGGCGACAACGGCCGCATGGCGGGGCAGTTCCACTGGATCGACGCGATCGCCATCGATTCCAAGGGCAACATGTATACGGGTGAAGTCGACAGCGGCAAGCGCGTGCAGAAGTTCATCCTGACGAACGGCGACGGAGTGTCTCGTCCGCGTCCGCACGAGTAGCGCGGCACGCTGAACGACCGCCCCACACCGAAGAACGTGAGCGGCCCCATGCATCGTCGTGGGGCTGCTGCATCCTCAAGCTGCCTCTCCATCCCGCATTTTCTTTGGCTACATATCACTCAGCTTCCCCTCAGCTTCCGCACGCGGGCAAAAACATTTTCGAATATACTGTTGAGAGGTCGGGGGCTCTTTTAGGCGCCTGATCGTCATCATCATTGCAGTTGTGCTCATGGCGGAGCGATGATTCGTTCGCGGCCGGAGCGCCATTTATAAAGGAAGAAAGCACCATGAAACTTGCACGAAAGCAATCGTTACTTCTCTTCGTCGTCCCGGCGATTCTATTCTTGCTGAGTATGTCTTTGGCGAATGCTCAGGCCCCACCTCAGGCCCCACCTCAGGCTCCTGCTTCGACGAAGGGACTCCTGTCCGACCAGGCCTTTAAGAACATCAAAGTTCTCAAGGGAATCCCGGTCGACGAATTCATGGCGACCATGGGATTCTTTTCCTCCTCCCTCGCCGAAAATTGCCTGTATTGCCACACCTTGGAAAGTGCCGGCGACTGGGGCCACTTCGCGGATGACAACCCCCACAAGATCCGCGCCCGCGGCATGATCGCGATGGTTAACAATATCAACAAAACGTACTTCGGCGGGCGCCGCGAAATCACCTGCTACTCCTGCCATCGCGGTGGCCAAAAACCAAAAATCACGCCGAGCATCGCGGAACTCTACGGTCCC
>Ga0302320_10009037_pt1 | contig 21505 bp, 12 predicted proteins | sample Bog_T0_3_FD_202130 | JGI IMG/M metagenome (GOLD analysis project Ga0302320, IMG submission 202130) | Peat permafrost microbial communities from Stordalen Mire near Abisko, Sweden - Bog_T0_3 | ecosystem: Environmental > Terrestrial > Soil > Wetlands > Peat | place: Sweden: Abisko, Stordalen Mire...
CCGCGGACTCAATGCGCTTAACATCGTCGTCGACCGCGCCACCCGGAACGGATATGACCCGGATTTTGCGCCGGCCAGCGAAGTTGGCACGGGAGGTCTCTCGATCGCCAGTCTGGCGGATTTGGAGCGGGCGCTGAACGGGGTGGATCTGGAGAAGACCTTTTTGTTCATTCGCACCGGCGCCTCGGCGCTGCCGTTTGCCGCGCTGCTGGCGGCTTTGTGCCGGAAACGCAAGCAACCGGTTTCGGTTTTGCGCGGTTGCATTGAAATGGATCCGTTGGGCGTGCTGGCCCACGAAGGCAAGCTGCCGCAATCGCTGGTGACGGCATATCGGGAGATGGCGGCGCTGACGCGTTGGACCTCCATCAATGCGCCCAAGCTGCAAACCATCTGTGTCCACAGCCGTGCCTGGCACGATGCGGGCGGCAATGCGGTCGAAGAGCTGGCCTTTACGCTCGCCACGGCCCTCGAATATTTCCGCGAACTGGACAAGCACGGTTTGGAAGTGAACACCGTGGCCCCGCAAATGCGGCTGGCCGTCAACGTGGGTTCAAATTTCTTCATGGAAATCGGCAAGTTGCGCGCCTTGCGCATGCTTTGGGCGAAGTTGGTCGCCTCGTTGGGCGGCAACGAAGCCTCACAGAAGGCAGTTTTGCACGTCCGGACGGCGCTGTGGAACAAAACGAAGGTGGATCCTTATAACAATATTTTGCGGACGAGCATTGAAGCGTTTGCCGGAGCGCTGGGCGGCGCGGACAGCATGCAGGTGGGCGCTTTTGACGAAGTAGTTCGCACGCCGGACGATTTCAGCCTGCGGCTGGCGCGGAACACCCAATTAATCCTGCAACGCGAGTGCATGTTGACGGAGGTGGTGGATCCGGCCGGCGGTTCCTGGTATGTGGAATCGATTACCGGCCAGCTCGCCCAGAAGGCTTGGACGCTCTTTCAGGATGTGGAGAAACTCGGCGGCATGACAGCGGCGTTGCGCGCGGGATTTCCACAAAAGAAGGTTGCCACTTCGGCAGCCGAAAAAATCAAGGCGGTGTCGTTCCGTCGCAGCAGCATTGTGGGAGTCAATCAATACGCCAACGCGGCGGAGAAGCCTTTGACGGTTGAGCCGGTGGATTTGCAGGGGTTCGCGAAACGGCGCGCCCAGGAGATTGGGTCATATCGGACGAGTTTGGGTGATGACGACAATGCGGCGGTCATGAACCAGCTCGCCCGTTTGGTGGAGGTGGAGGAGCCGGAACTCTTTGCGGTGGCGATTGCCGCGGCAAAACACGGCGCTACATCGGGCGAAATCACCCGTTCCATGCGGATTCGCGATGGCGCTCCCGAAGTCATCACGCCGGTCTGTCTCACCCGGGTCTCGGCGGTGTTCGAAGGATTGCGGGCGGCGATGAACCGCCAGCCGAAGCCGGCCCAGGTGTTTCTCTGCAACATGGGACCGCTCAAGGAGCACAAAGGCCGGGCGGACTTTTCACGTGGATTTTTCGGATCCGGCGGATTTGAGGTGGTTTCACCCGCGGGATTCAAGACCCCGGCCGATGCGGTCGCTGCGTTCGTCAAGTCGGGCGCGAAAGTCGCGGTGATCTGCTCGACGGACGACAATTATCCGGCCCTGGTACCGGTGCTGACGCCGGAACTCAAGGCGGCGGTTCCCGGCGCCATTGTGGTGCTGGCCGGTTATCCGACCGAACAAATTGAAGCGCATAAGAAATCGGGAGTGGATGAATTCATCCATATTCGCTCCGACGCCGTTGAGACCTTGCGGATGATCCAAACCAAACTAGGCATACTCTGATGAAAACCTTTCCTGATTTTACCAAGATAGACTTTTCGGCCACGCCGGCGCCGGCCTCGTACGAGGATTGGAGCAAACGCGTTGAAGCCGAGACGGGAAAGACCGTCAAGGAGCTGGTGCACCGCACCCTGGAGCAGCTGGATCTACAGCCGGTGTACACGAAAACCGATCTGGCCGGTTGCGAAACCTTGGACAGCATGCCGGGCATCGCGCCGTTTTTGCGCGGGCCGTATGGTTCCATGTACGTGACGAAGCCCTGGACGGTCCGGCAGTACGCCGGTTTTTCCACGGCGGAGGAATCCAACGCATTTTATCGCAAGAACATTGCGGCCGGTCAGCAGGGATTGTCCGTGGCTTTCGATCTGCCCACGCATCGCGGGTATGATTCGGATCATCCGCGCGCTTTTGCCGATGTCGGCAAGGCGGGGGTCGCGGTGGATTCCGTTGCGGACATGAAGATACTGTTCGGCAACATTCCGCTGGATCGAATCAGCGTTTCGATGACGATGAACGGAGCGGTGCTGCCGATTCTGGCGTTTTACATTGTCGCGGCGGAAGAGCAGGGCGTGAAACTGGAACAGCTTTCCGGCACCATTCAAAATGACATTTTGAAGGAATACATGGTGCGGAACACGTATATTTATCCGCCGGCTCCATCGATGCATATCATCGCGGACATCTTTGAGTTCGTATCGAAGAACATGCCGAAGTTTAACTCGATTTCGATCTCCGGCTATCACATGCAGGAAGCGGGAGCGACGGCGGACTTGGAGATGGCCTACACACTGGCGGACGGTTTGGAATATGTTCGCACCGGTCTCAAGGCGGGCATTGATATTGATGCGTTTGCGCCCCGCCTGTCGTTTTTTTGGGCGCAGGGCAAAAATTATTTCATGGAAGTGGCGAAGATGCGGGCCGCCCGGGCGATTTGGGCAAAGCTGATCAAGCAGTTTAATCCGAAGAATGCCAAGTCGATGGCGTTGCGGACCCATTCGCAAACCTCGGGCTGGTCGCTGACCGAGCAGGATCCGTTCAACAACGTCACGCGCACAATGCTGGAAGCCATGGCGGCCGCGCTGGGACACACCCAATCGTTGCATACCAATTCGCTGGACGAAGCGATCGCGTTGCCGACGGATTTCTCGGCCCGGATTGCCCGCAACACCCAGCTTTTGCTGCAGGAAGAATCGGGAATTTGCAAGGTGATTGATCCCTGGGGCGGCTCCTTCTATGTGGAAGCGTTGACCCGGGAGATCCTGCATCGCGCGTGGGGTCACATCCAGGAGGTGGAAAATCTTGGGGGCATGACCAAGGCCATTGAAACCGGTCTGCCGAAATTGCGCATTGAAGAGGCGGCCGCCCGCCGGCAGGCGCACATTGACTCCGGCAAGGAAACGATCATTGGCGTCAACAGCTTGCGTTTGGAAAAGGCGGACAAACTCGAAGTCCGGGAAGTCGACAACGGCGCGGTTCGGGACGCCCAGCTCAAACGGCTGCAACAAGTCAAGGCGGACCGGGATTCGGCGCGGGTGGCAGCGGCTTTGGAAGCACTGACGGAATGTGCGCATACCGGCAAAGGCAATTTACTGGCGCTGGCCATCGATGCGGCCCGGGCGCGGGCCACGTTGGGCGAAATATCGCTCGCGCTGGAAAAACATTTCAGCCGGCATAAAGCGGTGGTTCGCACGGTCAGCGGAGTTTACCAGGCGGAATTCGGCCGCGATCGCAAGATCGACGAAATCCGGAAGCTGACGGATGAATTCGCCGCCCAACAAGGACGCCGTCCGCGTATCTTAATCGCGAAAATGGGCCAGGACGGACATGACCGGGGCGCCAAGGTGGTGGCGACGGCGTATGCTGACATGGGCTTCGATGTGGACATGGGGCCGCTCTTCCAACAGCCCGAGGAAGCCGCCCGGATGGCGGTGGAAAACGACGTGCATGTGGTGGGAATCAGTTCGCTCGCCGGCGGACACAAGACATTGTTGGTGCAACTGCGGGATGAACTTTTGAAGGTGGGGCGCGATGATATTCAGATCGTCGTCGGGGGTGTCATCCCGCCGCAAGATTATGACTTCCTGCGCGAGCATGGGGCCGCGGCCGTTTTTGGACCGGGCACCTTTATTCCTGATGCGGCGAAAGAAATCCTGGAAAAGCTGAACAAGACCATGGCGGTCTAAATGAATGGAATTGTGGGCAACGATCGCAGATGCCGGCCGGGCCGGACGAGACCGCGCGTTGTCGCAACCCGATTCCCGATGAGTGAAACACAACATACTCCACCCGTCCGGCGGTTGCCGGAAGTGAACGAACTGGTGGCCGGCGTGCGGGCGGGAAATCGCACCATGCTGGCCCGGGCAATCACGCTTGTGGAAAGCCGCCTGCCGCGGCACGAGGTTGCGGCGCAGGAATTATTGCAAAAGCTGCTGCCTTTTACGGGGCAGGCGCGCCGGGTGGGAATCACCGGTTCGCCCGGGGTTGGCAAAAGCACGTTCATCGAATCCTTTGGCTGTTATTTGGTGGACCAAAACCATCAGGTCGCCGTGCTCACCATCGATCCGACCAGCACGCGCAGTCACGGAAGCATCCTCGGGGACAAAACGCGGATGGAGAAACTCTGTGTTTCGCCCAAGGCTTTCATCCGTCCGTCGCCGTCAGGGGAGCATTTGGGCGGGGTGGCGCGCCGGACGCGGGAGACCATGCTATTGTGCGAGGCGGCGGGGTTTGACGTGATTGTCATCGAAACCGTCGGGGTAGGGCAGAGCGAGATTGCGCTGCGGTCCATGACGGATTTTTTTCTGCTGCTGTTGCTGCCCGGATCGGGGGACGAATTGCAGGGGATCAAAAAGGGCATTGTGGAGATGGCCGACTTGGTGGTCATCAACAAAGCGGATGGCGAGAACCGGATGCGCGCGGAAGCGTCGCGAATGGATCAGGCCAATGCCCTGCATTACCAGCAGCCGGCGACGCCGGGCTGGACGACGGAAGCGCTTTTGTGCTCCGGCCGGGATGGCGTGGGCGTGCCCGAGATCTGGGCAAACATTGAAAAATTTTACACGAAGCTGATGCCCGCGGGCGTCATCGCCGACCTTCGCCGGCAACAGGCGCAGGCGTGGTTCCGGGATTTGATCGATGAAGAGTTGCGGCGTCGTTTTTATAACGATCCCCAGGTGACGATCCGCCTGGACGAAACGCGGCAGGCACTTTTGGAGGGACAGATTACCGCGGTACAGGCGGCCCAGGCATTGTTCCGGGCGGCGGAATTCTCCGCCACCCGTTTTAATCCGGAGCCAGCCAAAAATTGAGAAAATTATGATCAAAAAAATCGACCACCTGGGCATTGCCGTCAAATCGCTCGATGAGAGTATTCCGTATTACGAAAAAGCGCTTGGTTTAAAGTGCGAGCATCGGGAAGAGGTTCCATCGCAGAAGGTGCGGACCGCATTTTTTCATTGTGGTGAAGTGCATCTGGAATTGCTGGAACCCACGGATCCGGAAAGTCCGATCGCGAAATTTTTGGAGAAGAATCCAGCCGGCGGCATTCATCATATCGCCTTTGCGACGGACGACGTCGTGGAGCAGCTCGCCCTGGCCTCCAAAGCCGGCGTGAAGCTGATCCACCAGGAACCGTTCGAAGGCGCCGCCGGCAAGATGGTGGCCTTTCTTCATCCGAAATCCACCTTCGGCGTGCTGACGGAATTCTGCGCCCCGAAAAACGGCGCCGCCCACTAAATCTTTTACCTAAAATTATATGGCTATCAAACAATCGTTTCTGGACGAACTGGAAAAAAAGCGGGCTGCGGCGCGAGTAGGCGGCGGCGAAGACAAACTGGATGCCCGGCGCAAAAAAGGGATCATGACCGCGCGCGACCGGCTGGCGGAATTGTTCCAAGCCGGCACGTTCCAGGAATGGGGCATGCACGCCGATCATACTTGCACCAACTTCGGCATGGGTGAAAAAGAGTATATCACCGACGGTGTGGTTACTGGCACCGGCATGGTGGAAGGGCGGGTGATGGCCGCGTTCAGCCAGGACTTCACCGTCTGCGGCGGCTCCCTGGGCGCCACGCACGCGAAGAAGATTTGCAATCTGATGGATTACGCCCTGAAGATCGGCTGCCCGGTCATCGGTTTTAACGATTCCGGCGGGGCCCGGATTCAGGAAGGGGACGACTCGTTGAGCGGTTATGGGCAGGTGTTTTTCCGCAACGTCCTGATCTCCGGCGTTGTGCCGCAGATCGCCATAGTGGCCGGCCCCTGCGCCGGTGGCGCCGCATATTCGCCGGCGTTGATGGATTTCATCATCATGGTGAAGAATTCGTCCCAGATGTTCATCTGCGGGCCGGAAGTGATTCAGGCCGTGACGGGTCAAAAATGCACGATGAATGAAATCGGCAGCCCGATGGCTCATGCCAGCGTGAGCGGCAACATTCATTTTGTCGCCGAAAATGACGCGGACTCGGTTAAAATCGCGAAGAAACTCCTCTCTTTTCTGCCGTCGAACAATGTGATGGATCCGCCGCATAAACTGCAATCACAGATTGACCTGTCGCTGGATCCGGAGCTGGAAAAGATCGTCCCCGGAGATGCGAAAGAGCCCATGGACGTCCTGAAAATCATCGGGCGCCTGGTGGATCAAGGTGATTTCCTCGAAGTGCAGAAGGAATGGGCGAAGAACATTGTGGTAGGTTTTGCCCGCATCCAAGGCATCGTCATTGGCATTGTGGCCAACCAGTCGACGGTGAAGGCGGGAACGCTGGACATTGATTCGGCCGACAAGGGCGCCCGGTTCATTCGTTTTTGCAATGTGTTCAACATTCCCTTGGTCACGCTGGTGGATGTCCCTGGTTTCATGCCGGGGGTGGCGCAGGAACGGGGCGGCATCATCCGGCATGGCGCCAAGATGCTATTTGCCTATGCGGCGGCGACGGTGCCAAAAATTACGGTGATTCTCCGGAAAGCTTATGGCGGTGCGTATCTCGCCATGTGCAGCTCGGACATGGGCGCGGACTTTGTCTTTGCCTGGCCGACGGCGGAAATCGCGGTCATGGGCGCGGAGGGCGCGGTAAAGATCTTGTATCGCCGGGAAATTGCCGCGGCGAAGGACCCGAAGGAGAAGGAAGCGGAACTGGTCAGCGAATATCGGGAAAAATTCTGCTCGCCGTATGAAGCCGCGAAGAAAGCGATGATCACGGACGTGATTCGTCCGAGTGAAACGCGGTCGGCGATCGCGCTGGCGCTGCGAAATACGTTAGGCAAACGCGAGTCGCGTCCGCCGAAGAAACACGGAACCATTCCACTATAAACTACTAACATGAGTCAAACCACAGATTCAGCCGCCGAGATGCAGCTTGGTCATGCGCTGGCGATCATTCACCGGATTTTACCCCGGCTGGATGACGCGGCTCGTGCCAGCGAAGTGCAGACCGGCTTCCAAAACGCCATCGCGGCCTTGAAAAACGCCTGTACGGCCCATGGCAGTCTCTTTCCGGCCGGCGCCCCGTCGCCGCGTCCGGCGGGTGAGGCCGTGGCGGCGGATATTGCCGCCGTGATCGCCGCGGCCGTGGCGGTGGTGCTGGAGCGGCCTTTCCGGGTGGTGGCCGTCCAGAAAGTGACCGTTCCCGAAGTGCTCTCCCACCTTAACGTATGGGCGTTTGAAGGACGCACCCAAATATTTACGTCGCATAAAGTTCGCTGAACCTAATAATAATCATGATTAAACGACTTCGAGTAACAGTAGATGGCAATTCCTATGACGTGACCGTTGAATTGCCGGATGACGCGGGACAGACCATCGCGCCAACCCCCGCTGCTGCGCCGGTGGCTTCGGTGGCTTCGGCCCCAGCGCCATCCGCCTCCGTGGCGCCGGCGGCTCCGGCCGCTGCGCCTGCGCCTGCGCCGACTGCGGCGTCCGCGGCAAGTGGCGGGGCGGCCGGTCCCGGCGACGTCCTCAGCCCCTTGGCGGGCCGCGTGACCGCCGTGATGGGAGTGGCGGGTCAGGCCGTCAAAGCCGGGGATCATCTGGTGACCCTGGAAGCGATGAAGATGAACACGTTTGTGTTTGCCCCGAAAGACGGCAAGATCACCGCCCTGCTGACGGAAGTCGGCGCCGCGGTGGACGAAGGCCAGATTCTCGTCAAGATCGATTAGAGTTGGAAATAGAGTTCATGAGCGTGTCAATTCCAGCCATCCTGCCCGCAGACGAGGTCAGTGAGATTTCCGGTTGGACAGTGCACGAATATCGGGAGGTCGATTCCACGAATTTCGTGGCGCGGGCTTTGCCCGCGTGGTATGCCGCCCGGGCGGATACTCAAACCGCCGGGCGAGGCCGGTTCCAACGGACGTGGGTCTCGGATGGCGGGGGGCTCTGGCTCTCGGCGGTGGTGCCGGTGGCGGAAAAAAAGGAAAGTTTTCAGGTGTTGCCGCTCGTCGCGGGACTGGCGGTCGTGGAGGCGCTAAAATCCGTCGGAGCAACCGGCCTCCGGCTGCGCTGGCCCAACGACATCATGGTGGGCGAATTGAAATTGGCGGGGCTGTTGCTGGACACCTTTGATCCACGGCTGGCGGTGATTGGCCTGGGGATAAATGTGACGAACCAGCCGGCAGTCCAAGACCGATCCCTGCGGGGTACAACGACGCGTCTGGCGGATATGATCAGCGAGCCGCCGGGTTTGACGGCGCTGACCGCCGTCGTGCTGGAACATTTGCGCCGGCGGGTCAACGAACTGGCGGCGGCCGGTTTTGCTCCGCTACATTCCTTGATTAACGTATTGTGGGGAGGAACTCCGCGCGTGAATGTGGAGCTAGACAAATGTTTTCGCCAAGGTATTTTTCGCGGTGTCGATGAGCAGGGGAGGCTGTTGTTGAGCGATGTCACCGGTCATACGACCGTATTCGCCACCCACGAAGTCAAGATGCTCAGGGAAATTTGATTTAATTTTTTATTCAATGAATTCTTATCCAAAAATGACGCCCGCCGAGGCGGCAGAACTAATTAACGACGGACAAACGGTGGCGTTTGGCGGTTTCACCGCGGCGGGCGCGCCCAAAAGCGTGCCCAAAGCCATTAGTGAACGGGCCACGAAGCTGCACGCGGAAGGCATTCCCTTTCAAATTGGAGTTTTGACGGGCGCCTCCACCGGTAAATCCCTGGACGGCGCGCTGGCCCTGGCGGACGCGGTAAAATTCCGGGCGCCCTACCAATCCGATCCGAATCTCCGGAAGAGCATCAATGAGGGGCGCGCCCAGTTCTTCGACATGCATCTTTCCATGGCCCCGCAGAATGTCCGGTACGGTTTTCTCGGGCCAGTGCATTGGGCGGTGATCGAGGCCTCGGAGCTATCGGCCAACGGCGAGATTACGCTGACCTCCGCGGTGGGCGCGGCGCCCACTTATGCGCGCGTGGCGGACAAGGTGATCATCGAATTGAACGAGTTTCATCCGGCCACTTTGCGCGGCCTGCACGACGTTTTTGAACCGGAAGATCCCCCGTGCCGGAAGCCGTTCCTGATTTACCGCCCGGCGGATCGCATCGGGTCGCCCACCATCAAGATCGACCCGAAGAAAATTGTCGGCGTCGTGCACACGAATCTGCCCGACGAGACCGGGGCTTTCAGTGAGATGGGCGAGACCACCAAGCGGATTGGCGCGAACGTGGCGGATTTTCTGGCGACCGAATTGCGCCGCGGCCTGATCCCGAAATCGTTTCTGCCGATTCAATCCGGGGTAGGTGACACCGCCAATGCCGTGTTGAAGGCCATGGGAGAGAATCAAAACATTCCTTCGTTTGAAATGTATACGGAAGTCATTCAAGACGCCGTCATTGATTTGATCAATTCCGGCAAAATCCGTTTTGCCAGCGGTTGTTCCCTGACGGTGACGCCGCCAGCGTTGAAGAGCATTTATGAGAATCTGGCGGCGCTGCGGTCGAAATTCCTGCTGCGCCCGCAAGAGATCAGCAACAGCCCGGAAATTGTTCGCCGGCTGGGAATCATTGCGATCAATACCGCCATTGAGGTGGACATTGCCGGCGATGTAAACAGCACCCACGTGCTCGGCCGCAGCATGATGAACGGCATCGGCGGTTCCGGCGACTTTGCGCGCAACGCCTTTCTTTCGATTTTCACGTGTCCCTCCACGGCGAAGGAGGGAAAGATCAGCACGATTGTGCCGCTCGTCAGCCACATGGATCACAGCGAACATTCGGTCCAGATTGTCATTACGGAACAAGGCATCGCCGATTTGCGGGGCAAGAGCCCGAAGCAACGGGCGGAAACTATCATCAGTCAATGTGCCCATCCGAAGTATCGAGACTCGCTGCGCGATTATATGAAGCTGGCCGGGAACGGCCATTCCCCCCAAACGTTGAGCGCGGCCTTTGGCATGCACCTGCAATACGCCCGCACCGGCACCATGCTGGATGTTCCCTGGTCCAGCTTTAAAGTTTGAAGCGGGGCCGATTTTATAATCGACGACGGATGAAGATCGAAGGCGATGCGAGAATTGCGGTGGGAGCGGAGCATCGTCCTTTCGCCAGCCGGGCGCAAACTGCCAAGCTAGGGGATTTCCTTACCCACATCGGGGGGTTCCTGTTTTTAAATCAGGCCGACTACTAATTGTTGTGGTGAGCAAATGAGCCTAAATTGACTTTATGCAAACAATTCTTGTTGAATCAGGAAACGCGGTGGAAAAGGCCGAATCAGCGGTTGACGCCGATGGTTTGGCACCTGCCGCCGCCGTTGAGGATACCTCCAGTGACCGCGCGTTGCTTGAGGCATTGCTGGCTTCCCAGATTTACCGGGAGTATGAGCGTGCTTTTAACGACCTGACGGGATTGCCCATGGCATTGCAGCCGGTGGAAAGCTGGCAACTGGCGCACCACGGCCGCCGGAACGAGAACGAGCTCTGCGCTTTGCTTTCAGCCAAGAGCAGCGCTTGTTCCTATTGTTTGCAGACCCGGGAGCGACTTTGCCAACAGGCGGCGGAAAATAAGGGCAACATCGTTGACTGTCCGGTGGGGCTTTGCGACATTGCGGTGCCCATCCGCATTAGCGATCGTTTAATCGGTTACCTGCAGACCGGTCAGGCGTTTCGCAAGAAGCCAACCGAAGCCCAGTTTCGGAAAGTGATGCAACTTTGCGAAAAATGGGGAATGGAAAACGATCCCGCTGAAATCCGGAAGGCATTCTTTTCCGGCAAGGTCATCGCTCTCAAAGATCAGGAGGCGGTCATTCAGTTGCTCTCCATTTTTGCGCAGCACCTCGCCATTTTGAGCAATGAAGTGTTTATTCAGCGGAAAAACGCCGAACCCCCGGCTATTGCCAAGGCCCGCAATTATATTCAGGATCATCAGGCGGAAAAGCTATCCCTGGAACAGGTCGCCCGGGCGGTCAACATGAGCAGCTTTTATTTCTGCAAGATGTTCAAAAAGGTCGTGGGGATTAATTTTACGGATTATGTGGCGCGGGTGCGGATTGAAAAATCAAAGAATCTGCTGCTGAATCCCAACCTGCGGGTCAGCGAAATAGCGTTTGAGGTCGGTTTCCAATCGCTAACGCATTTCAACCGGATCTTCAAGAAATTGCTGGGCCAGTCGCCCACCGAATACCGGGCGCAATTGCTGACCCTTTGATTTGCGGTGGCAGCGGTGACTAATCCGCTTTCGATTTTAGCGTCTAATTTAAAAGCAAGAGGCCGGGGTTCCCCCGGCCTCTTTCATTTGATAATCAAGGGGTCGGCGGGACTCTCAGCCGAAAATACTGCTGCGCGGCAGACGTGGTGATGGGATGCGGAGAGGTCGCTCCCGTGACGTCGGTGTAAGGGCCAGTGATAATGGGCGCCGATTGAAGAATGGCCTTCGGTGAAGTCCATAGGATGGTTGTGCTGCCGTTTTCGGTCAAGATGGTCAAGTTTGGGGTGCTTGCGAACGGATAGACCAGCTCGGCTTGAGCGGCTGTCAGCGCGGTGTCAAAAAAAGCAACTTCGGTGATCGCACCGGCAAAATAACGCTGGTGGCTGGCGTTCAGGTCGCCCGTCGTATAGTCCGGAGCGCCGCCGATGAGAAGATCCTCTGGTGTGCCAGGCAGACTCCCGACGCCCACTTGCGATGCGCTGAGGGCTCCATCGACGTAAAGATAGGCAGTATTGCCATCGGAGACCCCGATCGCCTGGTGCCAGGCACCGTCGTTAAAATTTGTGGGGGTATTGATGTCAGGACCGTTGCCCGGATTCCAGTGCACGGCCCCGCTGGCGTCAAGGGTTAAGTCCCAACCGCTATCGCCCCGTCCCAAAATGGTTTCGTCGGTACGGGCAAAACAATCGGCGGGATTTCCTTTGAACCAACAAACGACGCTGAACGGTTGGGTGCCTTGCGGATCAAGCGCGGTTCCCAAGAGCAATCCGTTGCCGATATCGATGGCGGCGTCCAAACCATTGAATCGGGGGGCAAACACTTCCGTGCCGGGTCCGCCCAGCAGCAGCCCGACGGTAGCTGGAGCGACGCCGGGTTGATAAAGGCCGTTGGCGGTCGTACCCAAATAACCAATGTTCGTGGCCACGGGAAATGAACTAAAACTCGGTTCGGTGAAGGCGGGTTCATCAAAACGCAAATAGACTAAGGGACTGGCCGTTAAAACGTCGTTGGTATATAGCGTTTTGTTAGCCGCGGTTGCGTCATGATAGTGCAGGGCGACGGTGGCGGCCGACAGGGCGTTCGTATAGACGGCGACCTCGTCCATGGCGCCGTTGAAAATCTGGCAATTGAAACCGATGGCGTAGGGTTGCGGATAGCCATTGTTAATAAAGGCATCGCCCATCATCAGGTTCCCTATCACCAAAGGATTTACGGTATCCGGCGAATAATTCATGAGACTATTGGTCGAAGGAAACTGGTAGGTGCCGTTGGGTCCGTCGGGAAAACCATCCGCGTTCGGAGCGAACACTTGATTGGTGGATTGCGGCAGGCCGGGGACGGTGGTGGCTGCCAAGGCGCTATTGACATAAAAATTGGCATTCGTGCCGTCATAGGTCAGCGCGAGGTGAAACCATTGGGGGTGGGGTGCAACCAGTGGCACATCGAATTCCAGCGTCGGAAATTTGGAGTTGGCGCCGTTATAGAAATCGACCACCCAGCAGGCCGTGGTCTGTAATTGTACGGCGCCGGGCGGAGCTTCGTACCAGCCGTCAGGAGCGCCCAGGGCATAGACGCCGGCCAGGGAGATGCTCCAGCCGTACGTGTTTCCCTGGTCGTCGCCGCTGTCATTGTAATTATAGCCGCCGCCGCCTTTTTTGATGATGCCGGCCCATTCGGTTGAGGCATAACTGGCGCCGGACAAGTCGTTGGGATCGCCGCCTTCCGGCTTGACCCAGGCTTCGGCCGTAAACGGTACGATTCCCGTATCCAGACTGTGGTCGACATCCGGAATCAGCACGTAACCGCTTTCGTCATTATTGTTAGTCCCGCCGTTAAACTGGGCGGCAGCGTCGCCATCGCTGGTAACGCCGGCGACCGGACCAGTGAAAAACGTCTTTAGCGAATAGTCGGCGTTTGTACTATTGGGATAATAAACGTTGTTGTAAAAGGCATTTCCCCTGGCTCCCAGGGTGCCGGAATTGGTGGCGATATAGGCGGCCGGCGGCAAATTGGTCTCACCCAACACCCAATAGGCGACGGGATTGAGTGATAAGACGGCCCGCGCATAGGAATCATCGGCCCGTCCACCGAGGGAGGATGAAGCGATAACGAGTGCCGATAATAGGAAGCTGAAATTTCTCTTGTTCATGATGTGCGGTTCGCTTTGATCGTTATATTCGTGGCATTAGACTAATGCGTATGAAGGCGAGCGGCCACTGAAAAGTTACACGCCACCGTGGGACAGAACCATGCTGAGGAAATGAACAAATTGGGCGGAGGGAATGTGCTCCTCTGGCAAAGCGCTTCCGGCGCCGGCCGATTGAGCCTTGCCCGACGGGGGGGGCGTACCTAGAATTTGACTGGCAATGAAGTTTAACCCAATGGTTTCCGAAAACGCTTCGGCGCGCCTCCGCCAGCGCTGTCAGGAAGCGTGGCGGCGGCAGGACTATCCCCTTTACTTCAAACTTATGGAGCAGGCCGGGCGCAAGGATTCAGCGAATCCCGCGTTCTGGCTGGATCTCGGAGCGTCCTATGGCATGCGCTACGATTACGCCGCCGCCGAACGTTGCTTTGAAAAGGCCATTCGCGTGGGCTCCCACCGGCTTGATTCCCTGGTCATGGCCGCCATCAAATGCCGCGCCTTTGAGCGCTATGAGATGGCCCGGCACTATCTGGAGCGAGCGGTCCGGGAGCCCGGAGCATCCGCGGACACCCATATTAAACTGGCAGAGGTTTACGAACGATTTCATTTGCTGGAAGCCGCCGGTGAGCTGGTGGACAAGGCCCTGCACCTGGACCCGGCAAGCATTCTGGCTTGGCTGGCGCGCGCCCGGCTGAATCGCTTAAGCGGCAAGCTCGGCGAGGCGGAGACGCTGCTGCGAACTTTTTTGTCGCGGTCGGACCGGGAAACCTGGTCCACGCGGATCCGCGGCTGGTATGAACTGGGCGCGGTGCTGGATGCGCAGGGGCGTTACGATGAGGCCATGGAGGCATTTGTGCGGGCGAAGAATCTGATCCTCCCCAATGCCGGACAGTTCATGGCCGGTCAAAAACTGGTGCAGTCGAATTTAAAAATCGCGGTCGAAAAATTAAACCCGGAAATGATGAGCCGTTGGCAGGAGCAGGGCCGGGTGCTGCAACCTCCGGTCCGGCTGGCGCTGCTTTGCGGACATCCACGCTCCGGCACGACGCTCCTGGAACAAGTGCTGGATTCACACCCGGGACTGGTTTCGGCGGAGGAAACCACGGTCTTCCACCGCGAATCCTTTGGTTGTCTCTTACGCGGGGGGCCGCCGGGGAGGCTGTTGCTCGCCACGCTGGAAGCGGCCACACCAGCAACCTTGAGGCAGGCCCGGGTTAACTACGCTCATTGCATGTCGCGGTTTCTGGGCCACCCGCCGGATGCCCGACTGTTGATTGATAAAAACCCGTCGCTGACGCCTTTGGTTCCCGCCTTTGCCCGGGTTTTTCCGGAGGCAAAATTCCTGGTGGCGTTGCGCGACCCGCGGGATGTCTGCCTGAGCTGCTTTATGCAGCCGCTGCCGCTGGGACAGGTCAGCTCCATTTTCCTAACCCTGGAGGGAACCGCCCAGGAATACGCCTCCGTGATGGGACTATGGCGGGCGGCGGCTCCCTGTCTGCCGGGCTCCTGTCTGGAGATTCGTTACGAAGATCTGGTGGCGGATCTGGCGGGAACCGCCCGGCGCGCCCTGGAGTTTCTGGGAGCCGGCTGGGACGAGCGGGTGTTGCGTTTTGACCAACACGCCCGTGGCAAACTCGTGCGCTCGCCCACTCACGCGGCCGTGGCCAAACCGATCTCCAAAGGCGCCATCGGGCGCTGGCGAAATTATCAAAAACACCTGGAACCCTGGCTCGAAACGCTGGCGCCGTTCATCACTGCGTTTGGTTACGAATAATCAAGATCAAAGGACGCAAAAAAGGAGCCGGGATTGCTCCCGGCTCCATTGATTTAGAACTAATCGTTTTGGCGGAACTAGGGTGCGTTGGTATCAACCAACTGCAAACGGTAGAACGAGGTGCTGTTCGTGGTGGGAAGGATAATTACGTTATTGCCGCCGGACAGCGTGGGCGAGGAGGCGCTCGCGGGCGACCATGGTCCCGTGAGGTTGGTGCTCTGCGTCAATTGGAACAAACTCGATACCGTGAGCGGCCAGGATATGACCGCCTGACCCGGTGCGGTGGAGATCGAGAGTTCGGGAGTCGACGTGGAGGAATATTGGAAATTCTGGACAATTTCGGTGGAGGAATTGCCGCCATCGGCACCGGTAAAGCCGATGTAAGCACTCTCCCCGCCGACGCCAGCCGGAATGTTTACCGGAATATTGGTGGCGAACAGGTCCAGCGTGACGGAATCTTCCAAGAACACCTGCAAAACACCTTGCGCGTAGTAGAGCTGGACGTAAATGGGATTGCCGCTGAGCAGATCAACCGGCGTAATGTCCAGGTAACCTCCGGTGGTGCCATTGGTGCTGACCTGAACGCCTCGGCCGACATTGGAGAAGATGTTCATCTCAAAAGCCACGGCGGACGTGAGACCGCCATAGCCCAGAGCGCCACCGCCTCCGCCGAGCGCATTCAAGCCGTCATTCTGCAGACAGAAAGTAATTCCATCCGCGGGATTGCCGGATCCGGACGGCGCGTAATCGAAGGAAGCGATGAACCCACCGATGTATTGGGGTGCATTGTAGAATGCGCTCGCGGCCTCCCCCGCGCTGCCGTCAACCAACGTCAGTTGGTTGGCCGAAATGGAAGGATTCGGGGGCGTGAAGCCACCGCCGTTGCTATTGGTCGTCCAGCCCGTGCCGTCACCCAGGGTGATGACCGCGGGAATATTGGTAAATCCCACCACCGTGGCGACGGCGCTGGTGACACTGGGGGCCACGGCGCCGGAGATGGTAACGGTATAAGTATTGGTGCCGGGCAAGGCGGCGAAGGTGTAGGTGTTGCCGGGACCAGTTTGCACCACCGTGGAACCATCCTGCCGCCACTGATAACTGAACGGACCGGTGCCGTTCACTCCCACCGACAAGGTGACTGAGGGACCTGCCGGGCCAGCCGGCACTTCAGTAAATGAAGGCGCCAGCGGGGAGATGATGGTGGCTGGACCGGCGATGGTGCCGAGCAACTGGACTTCGGCCACTTGCACCCCGTTGGAGGCGGCACTGTCGTTACGCACATGGTCAAACGACAATTGATAGGCCCGCTCATATTGCGTATTGGTGAAGTCGACCTCCTGCAGCGCCTGGTTGGTGATATTGATGGAGGCGCCGCCTCCAATATTACGCGCCAAGGGCAGCGCGAGCGGTCCGCTGGAAATCGTCACCCACGGTCCGTTGGTGCCGACTGCCGAGCCTTGCAGAACGTAATCACCGGGATCGTCCTCGGGATGGCTGCTCGCGGTGAAAATTCGGATACCCGTCACCACCGAGGGACTGAATTGGGGCTTGACGATAAAACCCACCGGCCCCAAAAACGGCGCACTGCTGCCATTGGAGCCAAAATTTTCATAGGGATTGAGGGTGCCGTCAAAGACATTGGTGGCCCCTTTGTTGAAAGGCGGCGGAACGGAGTTAAAAACTTCGGTGTCAGTGTAAGGTGAGTCCAGCAACGCATTATTGAAGTCAAACACCTTATCGGTCGACTGCAAGACGTTGGTCCCGGCGCCCAGCAAGCTCAATGAGGCCAGCGGGGTAACCCCCACCGCGGAAGTGAGCTTGTTTGTGATGAAGCAGCGGTAGAGCCCGGCGTTGAGCGAGGTGGCCGCGGCCACCGTCAGCGTTGAGCTGTTGCCGCCCACGTCAGCCCAATTGGTGCCGCCATTGTTCGAAAACTGCCACTGATAACCCGGAGTGCTGGTGGCTTCACCAGCGAAAACCGGTGAAAACGAAAAGACCGCGTTCTGGCCCGGATAAACGTTCGCCGCTGCATTCAACCCCACAGCGGTGGGCGAAGGATTTGCGATCAATTGCAAGCCATTAAAATCGGCCTCTCCCGTCAAGTTGGTGTTTCCAACTCCGTCCTGTGCGTTGGGGGCGCCGGTAATCGTTATGTTCCCGCTGGAGTCGGGCGTAACATTCTCGAAAATGACGAAGTTCTGACCTTCCACAAAGGTGGGGGCGGGAACGCCATTCTGATCGTTTAGCGTCGAGGAAATGCCATTGTGAGCGCTGCCGCCGTCGGCCGGGTCAAGTGAGAAGGTCGTGCCCCTGTTATTATCATGGTTCGCCCCATAAAGATAAAGCCCGTAAGTGTTGGTGCCCGCAGGCACCGTCCCCAGGACGATGGTCACATCGGGAGTGGAACCGTTGGCGACGGCTTGCACCCCCAGCAGAAAGGCGGGAGCGCCGTTCGGGATTCCTCCATTGTTGTTCCCGATGTTCCCATTGTCCCCGCCATAGGTCAGGGAAGCCAGCGTGATCGGCGTCCATTGGCCACCGGAAGTGGCGTCGCCCGAGCCGGTCGGGCTTCCCGCGTCAAAATTAAACAAGGCCGGACCGGTGGAACTGATTCCACTGAACCAGGCATAGGGATTGCCAGGATTTCCGACTGGCTGTGCCCAGGTGGTCGGGGCGTCGGCGACTGACCCGCTATAAAAGTCAGTGCTTTGATAGCCACTGTAATTGCCGAATCCATTCCAAATGTCATTGCCGGGATCAGGATAAGCTCCCTGGCCGGCAAAGAGTTCACTGTAGCCAACCCCGGGGAAGCTGAGCGCTCCATTGTTTGCGGCGTGGAAATTGACCACTTGGGCGCTGGCGCCACACGCCATTATCGCGGAAATGACTGTTGAATTAATTAATAGGCTTCTTCTCATAGCTTTTGGTTTCTTACGGGAGATGGGATTTTTCTAACGGTTGGGGTTGGGGGACTGGCATTGGGGTGGAAAGGGGCCGTTTTGCTCGGTCTCGGTGGATGACCAGAACTATCGGGAAAGCGCGGGCACAGCGGGTTTTTACAGCAAAATGTTTCACATTCTAAAATGAATGATCATAGCTCATTGTTCGGTCTTCCGTTGTATTAACCTCCATTTAGTTAATTTCTCAACTCGAACTATGCTTGCGCAATCTCCCGGAAAGCAGAAGATCAATCTACTTGTCTTAGAACAAAACAAGATGGGGGGCCGCCAGCGGGAAGGCAATCCGGGGGGAAATCTTTCGGGATTGCTGGCGAACATCTGCTGTCGTGAAGGCAATCCGGCTGCACAGCGGATGATTGACGCGGGCATCAGAATCGGCCGCCCGCACGAAACGTAATGGCTGGCCTGCACCCGCTGCCGCCCGGCCGTTCAGCGGCCGGACGGGAGATGGCCGGAGCAACCGTTATTTAAAAATTTCGATGCCGTTGATTTTGGCGTTGTGATCGGGGCTGTTCGGCGAGGAGGTGATGTGAATCACAATCTTACCGCTGGCATCCGGACTGATCCCGGGGAACTCCTTCACCACGGCTTTATTCTTTCCGGCGGCGCCACAGATGTCAAAGTCGGTTAGCACCGGTTTCCCGTTGATGGCAATGTTCTCGAGGCGGTCGCCCGCGCCGCTGTCAAAAATTTCCGCGAAGTGCAAGCGCACATTAAATGGGCCGCCCGGGGGCACGGGCAACGAATACGTGAAATCGCTGCCGTAGAATTCGCTTTGATAGACAGCAGCGGGCGCGGCGTTGGGCGCGCTCGTGTCGATCTTCGTATCCGCGTGGTTCATGCTGCCGGCAACGGAATTGGGGTCCGGCACAAAATCTCCGGCCGCTTCGTCGCTGCCGCAAATGATGCGGATCGGGAAGGGCAGGGCGATCAAGTTGGTGGTGGCTGGCGCGGGCAGGTCAGCATACTTGAAATCAGCGGGCATGGTGGCGGGCGGGCGATCCGCCGGCGCGCTGGCCCAATCCGGATTGGGTTTCGGTCCCATCACCAGAGCCAGCGATCCGCCCGCGATGATCTGCTCATAGGTCAGCCACGCCTTGGTGAGGGGCTGCCCGTTTAAGGTTGCGGACTGAATGTAGATGTTCTGCGCGTTATTATTATCAGCGGTGACGGTAAAGGTGTGTCCCTGGTATTGTTTTCCGTCCAGATGAATCACCGCCTCGCTCACCACGGGACTGCCGATGGCATAAACGCCGCTGTCCGGATTCATGGGGTAGAAACCGAGGGCGCTGAAGACGTACCACGCCGCCATCTGTCCACAATCCACATTGCCGCATTGGCCCGACGGAGTGTCACCATACATCAGGGACATGGCTTGCCGCACGTGCTGCTGCGTTTTGTAGGGCGCACCGGCATAATCATAGAGATAAGCCACGTGATGGCACTGCTCGTCGCCCTGTGAATATTGTCCAATCAAACCGCTGATGTCCGGGATGTCGGTCTGAATGAAGGAATCCGCGGTAAACAAGGAATCGAGCTTTTGAATAAAGCCGGCGTCACCGCCATAGAGGGCAATCATGCCGGGAACGTCTTGTTGCACGGCGAAAGCGTATTGCCAGGCGTCCGCCTCTGTGTATTCGTCGCCCACCAGCGCGTTCGTCTCGAAAGGATACCGCCAGCTGCCGTTCGCTTTCCGGCCGCGGAAAAACCGGGTGGTGGTGTCGAACAAGTTGCGGTAATTGCCCGCGCGCTGGTAAAACAATCTGGCATCATCCAGTTTGCCCAGGGAATCGGCCAGGCGGGCGATGCACCAATCGTCGAAAGTATATTCCAGCGTGCAGGAGGTGGCGGCTGCGCCGGGTTTGGAGGCCACGTAGCCAAGTTGCTTGTAGGTTTTTAATCCGGCGCGATCCTGCATGGCGGTGTCACGCACGGCTTGGTAAGCGGCGCCGGAATCGAATCCGCGGAAGCCATCCAGGTACGCGAGCGCTATCATGTCCACGGAATGATAACCGATCATACACCAGGTTTCGTTGCCGTAGAGCGGCCAGATCGGCGTGGTGTGCCGGTCCAACTCCCGGTATTCCGCCAGGAGCGATTGCACCATGTCATTCACGCGATCCGGATGCAGGATCGTCAGCAGCGGCCACTCGGCGCGGTAGATGTCCCAGATGGAAAAAGTCGTGTAATTCTGAAAATTGTTTCCCGCGTGGTTCTGGTGGTCCATGCCGCGGTAGGCGCCGTCAACGTCGTTGAAGAGCACCGGTCCCAGACAGCTTAAATAGACGTTGGCATAAAAGGTCGTTTGGATATGGGGATCGAACGTTTTGATCTGAACGGCGTTAAAAACCTCCTGCCATTGCTTGACGGCCGCGGCATGGACGGCGTCAAAATCCCAACCGGGAATTTCCGCGGCGAGATTTTTGCGCGCGCCGTCGACGCTGGTTCCGGAAATGCCTACTTTCACCAGGATGGTTTCCTGGTCGGTAGTCTTATAATTGACAAAGGCCTTGATCTGTTTTCCCCGGGCGCCGACGCCACCCGCCGCGAGACGCACACCGTCCCGCTCGGTTCCATCGGAGTCGAACGGTTTGGAGAATTCCATGGCGAAATAAACGGCGCGCCGTCCGCCCCAACCTTCGGAAATCCGGTAGCCGCTAATGGTGTGGTTGTTTTCGACCTGAACGGAGGCCTCGACGGGATCATTGCCGACATTGTGGACGAGATCCAAAATAATGTGGGCCTGATCGGCGGCGGGGAAAGTATATTTATGCAGGCCGCACCGGGGCGTGGCAGTCAGTTCCACCGCCACCTTGGGCGTTTGGAGGAACACCGAATAATAACCCGGAGTGGCATGTTCCTGGGCATGGGAAAAATCGGAGGAATAACCTTTGCCGGGTGAACCGGCATCGAGATTGACCTCGCCCACGGTCGGCATCAACAAAACGTCGCCCAGGCATCCGCAGCCGGTGCCACTCAAGTGGGTATGGCTGAAACCCACGATGGCGGAATCAGAATAATGGTAGCCGGAGCTGCCATCCCAGCCTTGCAGCGGCGTGTCGGGACTGAGCTGCACCATGCCGAACGGCACGGTGGCGCCGGGATACGCATGGCCGTGGGCATCCGTGCCGACGAGCGGCAGCGGTTGATCCACCGGGTTGGGCTGTGCCCAGACCGGCGTGGCCGCCAGACA
>Ga0302320_10009038_pt1 | contig 21500 bp, 21 predicted proteins | sample Bog_T0_3_FD_202130 | JGI IMG/M metagenome (GOLD analysis project Ga0302320, IMG submission 202130) | Peat permafrost microbial communities from Stordalen Mire near Abisko, Sweden - Bog_T0_3 | ecosystem: Environmental > Terrestrial > Soil > Wetlands > Peat | place: Sweden: Abisko, Stordalen Mire...
GGGCAGCATGGTCCGGGCTCAGGCTCCAGCCCACGAACAAGGCGTCAATCTCCGCGCGGGTGAGGCCGTAAAGGTCGACGAGTGGGTTCATGGCCGGCAGATCAGAAATCGAAATCTGCCGCAGTTGCAACGGCGCGCCCGCGAGGCAATCGTGCTGCCATGACAGGTAAGGCGATCCTGGCCGGCGGCTCGGGCTTCCTCGGCCGGGCCCTCGCGCGCGAGCTGGCGGGCGCCGGTTGGGAGGTCGTGCTGCTTTCCCGCCGGCCCGCGCCGGCGGACGGGGCGGTCCGCACCGCGGTCTGGGATGGCCGCACCCCGGGAGACTGGGCTGGCGAACTGGAGGGGGCCTCCGCGATCGTGAACTTCACCGGGCGCAGCGTGGCCTGCATCCCCAACGCGGAGAATCGCCGGCAGATCCTGGAGTCGCGGGTGGAATCGGTCCGGGCGATCGAAGGGGCGCTGGCAAGCTGCCGGCGGCCGCCGCCGGTGTGGGTCCAGGCCACCTCGCTGGCGATCTACGGCGACCCCGGGGACGCGGTCTGCGACGAGGCGGCCCCGTGGGCGGGCGGCTTCTCGGCGGAAGTCTGCAAGGCCTGGGAGGCGGCGTTCTTTGCCGGCGCCGGCGGTTCCGGCCGCCCCCGGCGCGTGGCCCTGCGGATCGGCATCGTCCTCGGACCCGGCGGCGGGGGCCTGCAGCCGCTGGCCGGCCTCGCGCGCTGGTTCCTCGGCGGGCCCGCGGGCAGCGGGCGCCAGTACATCAGCTGGGTCCACCTCGAGGATTTTTGCGCGATCTGCCGCTGGGCGATCGAACGCGAAGGCTCCGCCGGTCCGTACAATGCGACCGGCCCCCATCCTGCGACCAACGCGGACTTCATGCGGGAAGTGCGGCGGGCGCTCGGCCGGCCCTGGAGCCCCCCCGCGCCGGCCTGGGCGGTCCGCCTCGGCGCCCGGTGGATCCTGAGGGTGGACCCCGTTCTCGCCCTCGGTGGCCGGCGCTGCGTCCCGCGGCGCCTTCAGGAGGAGGGTTTCCTCTTCCGGCACCCGGATCTCGGGGAGGCCCTGCGCGGGATCCTGCGGCCGGCTCAGAAGAAGGTGTAGTACTTGTCCTCGGCCAGGCGCTGGATCAGGAGCGCCAGCTCGAGGGCGTGGTAGTCGCCCCACATCGAGGATTCGCCGCACGGCACCTTCCGGCCGCGGGGGACGTAGTCCCAGCCATTGGGCCGGTGGTACACGCTGTGCAGAATCAGGCCCTGGTGTTTGGGGCTCACCGAAAGATACGGCTCGTCGAACAGCGTGTCGGCGATCGTGAGCCCGGCCTGGAAGTATTTCCGCCCGGCGGCGGCGCTGCCATTGGCGCCGAGCCACTGCCCGAGGCGGATGAACCCCTGCGCGGCGATCGCCGCCGCGGAGCTGTCGACCGGCTCGAAATCATTGAAGGGGTCGGCCGGCCGGCGGGTGGTGTCCCCGAGCCGGTGGCTCTGGCCGGCCGCGCTGTCCCAGTAGGGGATGCCGTCGAGCGCCGAATAGCCGTCGATGTACAGGTCGCTCGCCGCGCGCGCGGTCTCGAGGAACAGGTCCGTCACCGCCCGGCGCCCGCCGACGGGGTCCAGCTCGGATCCGCGCACCGTGTCGATGAACTCCAGCTGCTCGGCGTACCCGCAGATGATCCAGGCGGCCCCGCGGGTCCAGGTGGTGAAGGGCGAGTAGCCCTGCTGGCTGCTCGGGCAGCGGTACTGGCCGTCGTGGCGGTTGAAGATCGACTCGTGCGCCACCCGCCCCCGCACATCGTAGTGGTCGCGGCCCTGCCCAAAAAACACGTTGAAGCGCGCGGTCGTCGCCGCGTGCTCGATAGCCCGGTGCAGCAGGTTGATCCGGCGGTCGCCCTCGCCCATGAGGGCGTGGCCGAGCTGGTGGGCGACGACCAGCGAGCGCAGCGAGCGGATCGTGTCGGCGAAGAGCGACTGCGGTCCGTTGAACGAGGCGATGTAGCCGCTCGGGGCGACCCCGGCCCGCCCGGGGAGCGGCGACCAGGGTTCGCGGTACGCGGTCGGCGCGTGCCGGGAGGCCTGCACCGCGCCCGAAACCTTGAGCGCCAGCTCGGCGAAGTTGAGCTCGCCGGGGTCGGCCGGGATGCGGCCCTCGCGCTGCAGGCGCCGGAGGTTGCCGTAGGTCGAGATGTTGTTGAAGCCATGGTCGTGGACGCCCACGTGGGAGACGTGCGAGGCCATGTGCCGCACGGTCCGCTCCCGGCCCAGCCGCAGCGAGCCGGCATCCCCGGTGCCGTCGAAGTGCAGCAGGGCCATCCCGAACTGGAAACCCTGGGTCCATTCGGTCCAGCCCCGCGAGGTGTACCGGCCGGCCGCCGTGAACACCGGGGTGCCGCGCGCGGGGTCCCAGGTGGCGTCCAGGGTGCGGATCTTCCGGCCGGCCAGCTCGAAGACCCGGGTCACTTTGGCCTGCAGCCGGCGGGGGGTGAGGCGGACGTTGATTTTCATGGACGGAATCGGGCGCCAGACGGGGGGCCCATGGGCCGACGTTGCGGCCCCTTGGCGGTCGAGCCAAGGTCGAAAACCGCCTCAAGGGGGCCGCCATTGAGTCGAATTCAAGGGTTCGAGCGTAGTTTCATTTGGAGCCTCGCCGAACCTCAACGATGCCGTTTTGGCACATCTTCCCGTGGGCGCTTGCCGTAATCGGGGCGGCTGCTTTTGCCGTCCTGCTGGTGCGCCATCGCCGGATCGCGGCGCGCCACCGGATCGCGGAGGCCGAGCTAGTCGAAAGCAACGACACCCTGAATCGAATCCGGCAGGCCATGGGCAGCGCGACTGATGCCATCGGCATCGGTGACTTCGAGGGCAATTCGCTCTACCACAACCGCTCCTGGATGAATCTGTTCGGCTACACCGTCGACGAATTGAACGCGGTCCCGGGCCAGGGGGTGCTCTTTGCGGACGAGGACGTGGCCAAGGTCGTATACGAGCATATCAACGCCGGTCGCTCCTGGGCCGGGGAGGCCGACATCCGGACCAAGGACGGGCGCCGGATTCCGGCCGCGATCCGCACCGACTTGGTCCTGGACGAGAAGGGCTACCCGGTGGGCATCTTCGGCATCTTCCGGGACATCACCCTCGAGCGCCAGCGGGCCCGCGAGGCCGAGCGCGCGACCAAGCTCGAGTCGATCGGCATGGCCGCGAGCGGGATCGCGCACGACTTCAACAACCTCCTGGCGGTGATCATCGGCCAGGTCAGCCTGGCGCAGCTGGACGAGCACCTGACCGAATCGGTCCGGGCCCGCCTCGCCGAGGTCGAGCGGGTGACCTGGCGGGCCCGCGACCTCTCGAACCAGCTGAAGACGTTCGTCAAGGGCGAGACCCCGATGATGAAGCAGCTGCACTTGCCGCCCATCGTCCGGGAAGCGGTGGATTTTGCGGTCCGCAGCCCCGCCGTGGAGGTCCGGTTCGAGGTGCCGGAGGAACTGTGGCCGGTGAACGCGGACGCGAGCCAGCTGGTGCAGGTGATCAACAATCTGGCGGTCAACGCCGTCCAGGCGATGCCGCAGGGCGGGACGCTCTGGGTCGCGGCCGAGAACCTGCCGGCCGGGGAGCCGCGGGGCCTGCCCAGCCGGGCCGCCGTCCTGGTTCAGGTCGGGGATACCGGCGTCGGCATTCCTCCCGAGAACCTCGCCAAGATCTTTGAGCCGTTTTTCACCACGAAGGAGGACGGCACGGGCCTCGGACTGGCCACGACCCGCTCGATCGTCTCCAAGCACGGCGGCCAGCTGCGGGTGGAGTCCGAAGTCGGGCGCGGGACCCGGATCAGCGTGGTGCTCCCGGCGGCGGCCGGGCGGCCCGCCGCGGCCCCTCAGCCGGAGAACGTCGTCAGCAAGTCGGCGTAAATCTTCGCGCTGGCCACGAGCTCCTTGACGGCCGCGCGCTCGTCGACGGCGTGGCACTGCTCGCCGCCCGGCCCGTACCCGAGCGTGGGGATTTTCAGTTCGGCGGCGAAGAAATGCATGTCGTTGAAGCCGGTTGAAACGTCGAAGATCGTGCGCGTGCGGCGAACCCGCCGGACGCTGCCGGCCATCGCGGCGAAGAACGGATGGGTCGGGGGCCGGTAGCACGCGAAATTCTCGGAGACTTTCCGGATCGTGATCCGGCATTGGGGGATCCGGCGCGCGGCCGCCTGCAGGAAGGCGCGCAGCTCGCGCTCGGCCGCGGCGTGGTTTTCGACTGGGAGCACCCGGCGGTCGATTGTGAAGGAGGCCTGGGCCGGCACGGTGTTGATCTTCGCCCCGACTCCGCCGGCAAAGACTCCCCCGACGTTGATCGTCGCCCGGAGCGTGCGGCCCGACGGGGACATCAGCTTGGTCTTGGCGATGAGGGCCTTGTACCGGTCCAGGGCCAGGACCAGAGCGGACATCTTCTCCAGGGCATTGATCCCGTCCTGCGGGCGGGAGCCGTGGCAGGCGAGCCCGTGGACCGTGACCTCCAGCCAGACAACGCCGTTGTGGCCGCAGCACACGGCGTTGCCTTCGCCGCCCTCCATGACTACCGCGTAGTCGGGGTCGATGGGGGCGTGCTCGACCAGCCAGCCGGTGCCGAGGAGCGAGTCGGTCTCCTCGTCCGCGGTGAAGGAAACCTCGACGTTCAGGTTCGGCCGGGTCCGGGTGGCCCGCAGCGCCTGGAGGGCCAGGAGCAGGCTGGCGATGGATCCCTTCATGTCGGCCGTCCCGCGCCCGTAGATCCAGCCCCCGGAAACCGCCCCGCTGTACGGCCCCCCATGGCTCCAGCCTCCGGACACCGGGACGACGTCGTAATGGGCGTTGAAATGGATCGCGCGCGCGGCTCCGGGCACCGCCCATTTGCCGAGCACGTTGTAGCGGGGGTAGTCCTGCTGGTCGGCGGCCAGTACCTTGCGCAGGAGCGGCCGGGGAACCTCGTACCGATGGGTGGAAAGTCCAATCGCCTCCAGCCGGCGGGTCAAAAGGCCCGTGATCTCGTCGTAGCGGTCTCCGGGGGGATTGGCCGTGGGGATCCGCACCAGTTGGCGGAGCAGGCGCAGCAGCTCGGGGGCATGGCGGTCGATGTAAGTGGAAGGGGACATGGGCGTGGGCGGGCCGCGGCATCCACCGGCCCCCGCCATAGTCCCTCCTCGAAAAGGGGGACGCGAGCCCTTTTGGCGGGGGGGCGGGCGCAAATAAATTTGCTCCGGCCGGGGCGCCGGCGCAGCCTCGGCCGCACATGACGCTGGCCGATCTCCGGAAGGACTACTCGCTCACCGGCCTGGCCGAGAAGGATCTCGCGCGGGATCCCTTCCGCCAGTTCGAGAAGTGGTTTCAGGAGGCGGAGGCCGCCAAGCTGCCGGAGCCCAACGCTATGGTGCTGGCGACCGCGGATCGGGCGGGGCGGCCCTCCGCCCGGGTGATTCTCCTGAAGAGCCTGGATGGCCGGGGCTTCGTCTTCTACACCAACTACGAGAGCCGCAAGGGCAGGGAGCTGGAGGTCAATCCGAGGGCCTCGCTCCTGTTTCCCTGGGTCGCGCTGGAGCGCCAGGTGATCGTCGAGGGCCCGCTGGCCAGAATCGCGCGCGAGGAGAGCGAAGCTTACTTCCACAGTCGTCCGCGCCTGAGCCAGCTGGCCGCCTGGGCCTCGCAGCAAAGCGCGATCATCTCGGGCCGCGCGGTGATCGAGGACAGCATGAAGACCCTGGAGAAGAAGTATGCCGGCCAGGAAGTGCCCCTGCCGCCGCAGTGGGGAGGCTACCGGCTTTCTCCGGAGACCGTGGAGTTTTGGCAGGGCCGCCGCAGCCGGCTGCACGACCGCCTGCGCTACCGGCGCGGCAAGGAAGGGGACTGGACGGTCGAACGGCTCTCGCCCTAGGGCCGCCCATGCTGTTCCTCATCCGGCATGCCCACGCCGCCGCCGCGGAGGAGGACGCGGCGCGGCCGCTGAGCGAGGCGGGCCGCGCGGAAGCCCGGCGCCTCGCGCACTGGCTCCGGCCCGGCGGCCAGCTGCAGCCGCAGGAAGTCTGGCACAGCCCGCTGGTCCGCGCGCGGGAGACGGCCGAGATCCTGGCCGCCGAGCTGGCCTGGACCGCTCCTTTGCAGATCGTGCCGGGCCTTGAGCCGGAGGATTTTCCCGGGCGTCTGGCCGGCCGCATCGCCGCCTGCGCCCATTCCCTCGCCTTGGTGGGGCACAATCCGAACCTCACCTGCCTGGCCACGCTCCTGGTGACGGGCGCCGCCGAACCTCCGGCATTCGTATTTCCCAAATGCGCGGCGCTCGCCCTGGAGCCCGGGCGCGATCGGAACCTCGGCTCCTGGCAAGTGTGCTGGATGGTGACTCCCCAGCTGCGGCAATGAGGATCGCTGCGGGACCGGACCGCATGCCCTCCGGGATGAGGCCGCCGGCGAACCTGGCCGTGCTTCCGGTCCGCACGGCCGGAGCGGCCGAGCACATGGCGATCGACTTCCTGCTCCTGCAGCGCAGCCCGGAGCTGCGCCCGCGCTTCCGGCATTACGAGTGGAGCCGGCCGGCCTTCACCTTCGGCTACGGCCAGAAGATCTCCTGGGTGCGCGGCCAGCTGCCGGCCGGGGAAACCGTCGAGCTTTGCCGGCGGCCGACCGGCGGCGGCCTGGTGGACCACCGCGGGGATTGGACGTACGCCCTTGTCATCCCCCGGGGGCACCCCCTCGAGGCGGAACGGGCGTCTGTCAGCTATCGGCTGATCCACGAATGCCTGGCGGCGGCGCTGCAGAGCCAGGGCGTTGCCGCGGCGCTGCAAACCTTGGCCGCGGGCTCGGAGAGGCCGGATGGGGTCTGCTTCCAAAAACCTGAACTCAGCGATGTCCTGGCCCCCGGCGGCGCAAAAATCGCCGGCGCGGCCCAGAAGCGCAACAAGCGCGGGCTGCTCTTCCAGGGATCGGTCTGGCGGCCCGCCGCCGGCGGGGCGGCCGTCGACTGGGACCGGTTTGGCGAGGATTTTTCCGCGCGCGTGGGAGTCGCCCTCGGCGGGGCGGCCGAGCCGACGCCCTGGCCGGACTTGAACGAGGACGAAGTCAGCGGGCTGGCGGAGACCTACGCCGGCCCCGAATGGCTGGAGCACCGCTGAAGGCGGCGCATCCGGCGTCGATCAAGCCGCCGAGGTGTCCGGAGCCGGCGCGGCCGGCAGCTCCGGAATGATCACCGGATTGCCCGCTTCAGCGGCCGCGGGCGGCGGCGGGGCGGAAGCGGAGGCCGGTTTCGCGCCGGGAGATTTTCGGAGGCGTGGAGGGCTGCTTTTTGCCACGCGCTTTTTCGGAGCGGATCCAGCCGCGGGGCGCGGAGGCGCCGCCGGCTTTTGCGCCGGCTTGCGAATCACCGAGAGCGCGCGCTTGCGCGCGGCCTGGGCCGCGTTGGCCTGGGCCCGCTTCATGGTCTTCACCCGTTTGCGGGCCTCCTTGGCCGCTTTCTTCGCCCGTTTGAATGCCTTGCGGGCCCGTTTCAGTTCAGCCTTGGCTGCCTTGGCCTCGAGCCGGGTGGCTTCTGCATGGCGCTGGGCGACGGAGAGGTGAATGCTTAATGGCCTTGGGTTCACGGTTGGCGACCAGCGGGTCTGGGACGATTGCGGCAGCGCTTTCTTTAATGCCGGCCTCCGCAGCAAGCGGGTCCTGCGGAGCGGGGGGAATTTTGTTACAATCAGGTAACGAGCCCGCCGGGGCTCGGCAACCTTCGAAATGTTACATTTTTTTGGGCATCCCGTCCCGCCGTGCCGGCGAATCCTGGAGGACGCTCAGCATGCCGCGCGGCGGCTCGGCCCAATTCAATCAGCGGCCGAGAGCGTACGTCCCTAAAACCTAACTATCCCCCAACAGGGACGCCCCAATGCCTCGAAACCTCAAGCAGTGGGAAACCACGCGCGCGCTCGGGATAAATAGGTGCGTGTTCCGCCAGGGAATTAGCGGCTGGGCTATTCCAGTCGGCACGTTCGTCACGCTCTTCGAGATCTGGCAACGCGGCTTCTCAGTCGCCAACCTCATTGTCGCCGCAATTATCTGGCCCGTGGCTCGCTACGTCTTTGGGCTGATCACGTGGGCGATCTCGGAGAGACGGTACCTGCGGTTTTGTGCACGCAGCAAGACGGAGGCTTAACGCTCATCCGGAGCCCATGGCACCTTCTGCCTTTAGTTCGAACCGGCGATTTTGTGGCCCCCGCCCGGCGGAGCGGGCTGTTTTGGCCCGGCTCGGGCCGCGCCGCTCAAACCTGCCTACTTGCGCTTGGCCTTCGGGGCGGAGGATTTCTTAAGCTTGGCCAGGCCGCTCTGCTTCTGCTGGAAGCGCAGGCTGGCCTTTTGGTCCCGGATCGTCGGCAGGTATTTTGCTCCCATGCGCCATGGCCGCCGATAAGACGGCCGTGGGCAATCAGAATCGCGTCCGGGGAGCAGCGCTCCAGGCTTCGGCGGGACCTGGCCGCTACAACCGGTGCAGGAGCTTGATCCCGGTATACACCGCGAGCGCTCCGACAACGATCCAAAAGGCCAGCCACTGCCAAACGGCGCGCCGGTTGCGATAGGGATCCTTGAACTGCCGCACGGACCCCGGGGGCAGGACCGGCAGGTCGCTGAGGACCCGGCCCAGCGGAAGGTTGATCTTGACCCGCCCGTTGATCGCCCAACCGCTCGCCTCGAGGATCGGCCCCAGCGTGCGCTGGCGCAGTTTCAGCCAGGCGATGAAGACCGAGGGACCGGAGACCAGCAGCAGGATGCCGAGAATACCAGCCGGCATCCAGACCCCCATGTCGACGAGCCGGCCGAAAATCGCCCCGAGGGCGGCGCTGATGCCGCCGACGGCGACGCCGAGGGCCGCCACCGTGCCGATGTCGATCTTGGCCGGGGCGGCGGGCGCCGCGGCCGCCGGCGCGCCGGCGACCGGCGCCGTTGACGCCGTCAGGAGGGTGTTTGCCTGGGAATCCGCATCGGCGGCCCGCTTGGCGAGCTGCTCTTCGATGAAGCGGATGAACTTCTTGTACGGCGCCAGGAAGGCCTGCCGGATGCTGATCGGATTTTCGATCAGCTTCGTGATCGTGGCGTCCCAGTCACGCCCCTGGCGGTCGTAAAAGACGCCGTTGCGGCCGACAAAGAGGTAGTCGACGTCGCCTTGGGTGAAGCACGCGGCGATCTTGAGCGACGCACCGCCAGGCCGGTGGCAATCGAGGTAGGCGATGCAGGCCTTGCTCATGGCCGCCAGGACCATGTGCGCGGCGGGATCCTCGACCCGGACGCACAGTTCGCAGGAGCGGCTATCCAGGTAGAGGACGCCGGTCTGGAAGGTCGCCATGCGGTCGCGGGAGTAGAAGTCCGTGAAGTTGACGAAATTGTTCAGCAGGGTGCGCAGGTCGCGCCGATATCGGAACAGCCGCTCCAAGTCGGCCACCGCGGCGAAGCCGGGGCTGAGCTCCGCGTCGCGCTTGAGCAGTGCCTCGAGTCCCGCCCGGCCCTGGCCCTCGAGGATGGCTCGCACGCGCTCGCCGGGCAGTGCGGCGGCCTTGCCGGCCGGTTTGGCGGCGAGCCAGGCATCATAGGCGGCGAAACGGCTGGTGAGGTCATCCCACTCCGCCTGCGTCAGCGCTTCCTGGCCGGAGCCCAAGATCGGCGCCACCGCGTCACGCTGCAGCGCGGCAAGCGCGCCCGCCCAGGCGGGATTGACGCCCTCGCGCAGCGGCAGCGGCCGCTCGGCGGCGACCCGGGCGAGCGGCAGCGCGGCGAGCGCCGGGGTTGCCTCCGAAAGCTCGTGGTCGGCCAGAGCGAGGTAGCCGGCCGCGACGGGATTGAGCGGACTTTCGGCGGCCGGATCGAACGCCGCCAGCCGGCAGCGCGTGAAATAATCGGCCACCTTGGCGCGCACCGCCGCGATCGCCGCACGGGCCGCTCCGGTGCGCTCGCCCAGAAAGGCGATCGTGGGCGACTTGCCCTGCACGGTCCATTCGGCGTACGCTTGCAGCTCGCCAAAGAAAGTCTCGACCTGCGCAGGCGTGACGCCGGCGCTCCCGGCGCGGCTTTGGGTCAGGCCAAGGCAGGCCGCGATGTCGGCGATCAGCGCGCGGGTCGGCTCGTCGGCCGCGGCCTCCGGGGGGATGACCCCGTCGCCGTTGATCCGTCCCGGCGCGAAGACGGCCGCCGGATCGGAAAAATCCTCGATCGAAACCGCCGCGGCCCCCGGCTTGCCGCGGTTGCCGAGGATCTGCCGCGCGGCGGCCAGGAGCGGTCCGCCGTCCGGCGACTCAGCCGCGATGCTCGCCAGCGGCAGCTCCGCCGAACCCTGCAGCAGTTCGGCCGGCTCGCGCAGGCGGGCGGCCGCCCATCGCGCGGCCGCGATGACCTCCGGCGGGCGGATCCGGCCGTCGCCGTCCGTGTCGATCAAGGCCAGGGTCTTCTCATCGAGCTCCAGGCCCACGACCGGGCAGCTGAGCGCGACCCAAAGCTTCTGGTCGAGCTGCCCCAGCGCGAGCAGGTCGGCCGCGGTGGCGAGGGAAGCCTGGTCGAGCCCGCCCAAGCGCAGGAAAGTCCAGGGATGGCCGGAGGCGGTGGAGCGAGGGGATTTGGTCACGGGTGGGAGCGGATGAAGCTACCCGTCGGACACCAAGGATTTCAACGGTGAAGCGTGAGGACGCATTCCAAATGCCGGGTCTGCGGGAACAGGTCGAAGGGCTGGACTTTCGCCAGGCGGTAGCCGGCCGCGAGGAAATGGGTGAGATCCCGCATCTGCGTTGCCGGATCGCAGCTTACGTAGACGACCGCGCGGGGGCCAAACGCGAAGAGCTGCTGCAGAAAGCCCGAATCGCAGCCTTTGCGCGGCGGGTCGATCACGACCACCGTGTCGCTTCCGGGGAAGTCCAGATCGAGGAAAATGGCCGCGGCGTCCCCAGCCAGGAACTGGCAGTTTGCGATCCCGTTGGCGGCGGCGTTCGCCTGGGCGAAGGCGACGCTGGTCTCGCTGATCTCGACGCCGGCGACCCGCTCGAACGCCGGAGCGGCGCCCAGGGCGAACAGCCCGCTGCCGCAATAGGCGTCCACCAGGAAACGCGCGCCGCTCTCCGCCGCGGCGGCGCGCACGTACTCGACGAAGACCGGGAGGATGAAGGGGTTGTTCTGAAAGAAATCGTGCGCGCGGAAGCGCAGGCGCAGGGGCGGCTCGAGCGCGATCTCCTCGATGATCACCGCGTCGAAGTCCGTGACCACCTGGCCGCCGGCCTCCCGCAGGAGCACGGTCGCCCCCCGCGGGTAGCCGCCGGAAACCGCCTTGGCGCGGGCCTCCTCCCGGACCTGCGCCAGGCGCTCATTGATCGCGTCGGTGGCGATGAGGCAGCGGGGCACGTCGATCAGGTCGAAGCGCGTTCCCTGGCGGAGAAACCCGATCGGGAAGTCCTCCTCCAGCCGACCCGCCCGGCGCGGATCGGCGAAGTGCGGCGTGATCTTCGAGCGGTAGCCGTAGTGCCGGGGCGAGCCGATAACCGGCTGCACCGGGAAGGCGATGCCCGCCAGATGCTCCAGCAGCTCCGCCACCTGGCGCTGCTTCCAGGCCAGCTGCTCGGGATACGCCAGGTGCTGGTATTGGCAGCCGCCGCACCGGCCGAACAGCGGGCAGGGAGCCTCCGTCCGGTGTGGGGAGGCCTCCAGGACCTCGATCAAATCGGCTTCGGAATAGTTGCGGTGGTTGCGGTAAACGCGGGCCCGCACCTTTTCCCCCGGCAGGCTGAACGGCACCATCACGACCCAGCCCGCTCCCGTCGGCACCTCCTCCGGCGCCGGCCCGGGCAGCGGCACGCGGGCCAGACCGGAGCCGAGGTTGGTGAGGGTCGCGATCTCCAGGTCGAGTTCCTGGTGATAGGCGAAGGGATGGGCGTTGAATTTGGGTTTGGCCACGGGTCGTGCGGGCTGCTCTTGTACGGTCATTGTGGCGCTGCCAACCGAGAAAATTACAAGCCTGCAGAATCCGCGGGTGAAGCGGCTGGTGAAGCTGCGCGACCGGCGGCCCCGCGACGAGGCCGGAGTTTTCCTGGTGGAGGGCTACCGCGAGATCCGCCGGGCGCTCGAGCGGCGCTTCCGGCTGGATGAGCTCTACTATGCGCCCGAACTGTTCCTGGGCGGCAACGAGCCGGCGCTGCTGGAGACGGCGGCCGCCGCCGGGACCGAGCTGGTCGAACTGTCCCCGGCGGCCTTCGCGAAGGTGGCGTACCGCGAACGTCCGGACGGCCTGCTCGCCGTCGCGCCGCAATGGCGCCGGACGCTGGACGAACTCCCGCTCCCCCCGGAACGCCCGGCGTTCCTCCTGGTGGTGGAGGCGATCGAAAAGCCGGGCAACCTGGGCACGATCCTGCGCAGCGCCGATGCCGCCGGGTGCGATGCGGTGATCGTCTGCGATCCGGTGACCGACCTGTTCAATCCGAATGTCGTCCGCGCATCGACCGGCGTCCTCTTTGCGGTGCCGTGCTGCGTCGCCGAGGGGCCGGAGGTGCTCGCCTGGCTGCGGGGGCGCGGCATCCGGGTGGTCGCGACGACGCCGGCCGGGACGCTGGCGTACACCGAGGCGGATCTGCGGGGCCCCCTCGCGGTGGTGATGGGCAGCGAGCAGTACGGCCTTAGCGAATTCTGGCTCCGGGCGGCCGATCAGGCGGTGCGCATTCCGATGGCCGGCCAGGCCGATTCGCTGAATGTCGCCATGGCGACGATCATCACCCTGTTCGAGGCGGTGCGCCAGCGGGGCGGACGCTGAGCGCGGGATCGATCAACTGCGCGGAGCATCCGCCTCCAAGGTGCCGCGAAGCTGGCGAGCCTGGGCCGCCTGGCCGGCGCTAAGCTTATCGGAATGGGCGAGGACATCGTCCAGGAGGCGGCGCGCGAGGTCCGGGTTGCCGGAGCGGATCGCCCACTGGGCCTGGCCCACCTCCAGCCAGCCATCGTCGGGAAAGAGCGACCGGCCGAAGACGACGAATTTGCCGTCGTCGGGGTTCACCCGGCTGGCGGTGGCGATCAGGCTGGGCAGGAAGTCGAACACGAGCTTGAGATCATGCCGGTAGGTGACCGCTTTCTCGTCCCAGTTCAGCACCTGCCGCGCATCCTCCGGCGACAGGGCGTGGGCTTGGTCGAGATGCACGAAGGACCGCGCGTACAGGTTCCAGGTCCAACCATCGCGCGAGCCGAGCTTGATCGCCGCCTGGCAGGCAGCGAGCGCCTCCTGATCGCGCTTCGCCTCGGACTCGACCAGGGCGAGCGTGTCGTAGCTTCCGGCGCTCGGCGCCAGCCGCACGGCGTCCTGCGCATAGGCGAGGGCCGACGGCCAGTGCCGTTCGACCTGAGCCAGCCGCGCCAGCGCCGCGGCCGCTTCGGCGGGGGAGGCGTCCACGACCCTGAGGCCCGTGGGCTCGACCGGCCTGCGCTCCTCGTAGAAATCGCCGCCGCGTAGGTAGGTTCGAAAGCGGCTGTTGATGTCGTTCGCGGCCGGACCGAGCGCTTCCCGGAGCGCCTGCTCGGCCGGCAGGCCGCGGCCGAAGGCGTCGGCCAGGCGGCTCAGGGCATGAGTGCCGATCATCTCCTTGGAAAAAATGAGATAATGCACGAACGCCCACGATTCGGCGTGGAGCATTTGAAATCCATGGCGGGCCACGGCGTCGGCCAGCGAGGTTTCCGCGAGCAGGTGTTCGATCGGCACATAGGCGGAGTCGCCGGAATGGAAATTCTCGGCCGCCCGCGCGACGAAGCTGAGGGCGCCGTGGGGCGGCCGGCCGAGGTAGGTCATCCCATTCTCGGCGTAAAAGGTTCCGAATACCTGCCTGATGCCGATGCCCAGGGCGAGCGGCAGCGGGTGGAGCTGGGTGCTGAAGAGCCACGCAGTCGCCCCTTGGAGCAGGGCCGGCCGCGTGCCTTCATCGGAGCCGTCGTAGCCGGCGGCGTCGATGGCGCCCCAGGGCGCCGTGAAGCTGAACCCCGAGACGTCGCTTTCGATCTCCTCAAATGGAACGCCTTTTCCGTCGACGGGCTTGAAGTTCATCAATTCGCTCCGGCTGCGGAAGAGCAGAAGGGTCGCGGGCGGCAGGATCCGAGCGTTGATCGGCAACTGGCCGCGCAGCGCCTTGATCATCAGCTCAACCAAGTCCGCATACGTCCGGGTGTCGGCGGCGCCCAGGTCGGAAACGAGCGTAAACTCCGGCGCGTGGACCGCGTGCCAGCCGGTGGTCGCCACCGGCTCCTGGGCCGCCGCGGGCGCCAGGCCGGCGACGAGCGGCGCGCACGCGGCGATCCAAGCCGTGACCGATCGACCCACCTTCAAGGCGCGGGGTGGGACGTGGTCCGTCATGGGCCGCGATCAAAGTCCGGATTCATCCAATGGCAAATCGAATTGATTTGCCCAGCGTTCCATCCGCGTTCACGGCCGCGGCATGGAGGGTTAGTTCCAGTTTCCGCGCCGTCCTCCGCGAGCTTTATGGCGAGCGATTCTGGCCGAACTATGGCCCGATCCCAAGCCGCGAGGACGCCCAGGCGAGCCTCATTCCGCCGGGAACGCAATGCATCCATGGGCACTTCCTTGCCGACACCTTTGACGGGCTCTTTCCGGGTTCGCCGGTGATCGTCTGGGTGCGCCATCCGGTGGAGCGGTTGGTGTCCAAGTACTACTACCTCCTGCGCGATCCGGACATGAGCGACAGCTGCTGCCGAACGCTGCACGAGCGCGGGCTCAGTCTACGCGCCTTCGCGGATCTGCCGGAGAACCGCAACGAGCAAACTCGCTATCGGGCGGCCAAGTCCTTCGGCGATTTCGCCTTTGTCGGTGTCGCGGAGCGTTTCGCCGATTCCACCGCCCGCTTCCGCGAACTGTTCGGCATCCAATGCAGCCTTCCGGTCCCCTGCGACAACGTCAATCCGCTGCGGGACACGGCGACCTACCCCCTATGGGGCTCCGACCGGGAGTACATTCTCGAGCGCAACGTCGCCGACCTCTGCTGGTATGAGGAGGCCGCCGCGCGACTGGACAACCCGGGGTTCGCCGAAGTCTCCCAGGTGGCCTGAACGGGTTGCGGGCGGGAATTGAACTGCGGTCGCGGTCAGTCCGGCGCGCGGAAGCTCCCCAGCCGCTCGCGCCCGGGATGGCGGCTCAGCAGCTCGTGCGAGCTCCACCGGCTGCCGGCGCCGTCCCGCGCTGCACTAGGCGCAGGTCGGCGCGCACGCTCCAGCCGAGGTGGCGCCAAAACGCCTTGCCGGCAAGGTTGCTCGCGAAGAGGAACAGGTTGCACTTCGGGATGCCCGCCGCCCGGAGGCGGTCAAGGCAGGCGGAAACCAGACGGCGCCCAATGCCGCCGCGCCGCCATTTCCGGGCGACGGCCAAATGGTGCAGATAACCCCTCCGGCCGTCATGCCCGCAGAGCACGGCGCCGACGACGCGCCCGCCGGCGGTGGCAATCACGCTGAGGCCGGGATTGTGCCGAAGAAAATGCCCGATCGCCTCGCGCGTGTCGGACTCGTTGAGGCCGATGCCCTCGGTTTGCTTCCAGAGCGCGAAGACCGGCTCGTAGTCGGCAAGGCGAAACGTGCGCAAGCGAATGGCCGGCCGGAACCGGGAGGCTGATTTCAGGGTGGCGGGCGGGCGGGAGGGCATGGCGAAGACTTCTGCACGCTAGCGGTTCCGGAGCGCAGCGGCCAGCTCAGCGGTGCCCACGGCCATGCTGATCCGCGGGGCGTAGTCCAGGTCGCGCCGCGCGGCGGAGATGTCGAACCAATGGTCCTTAGCCAGTTCGGCGGCGATGAAACGGGTCATCGGCGGCTCGCCAGCCAGCCGGCCGAGGCGCCAGGCCGCCTCGCAGGCCAGGCCGAGCGCCGAGGCGAGGCCGAGCGGGATCCGGCGGACGACCGGGGGCTCCCCCAGGGCGCGCAGCAGCTGGTTGATCCAATCCCACAGAATCAACGGTTCCCCATTGGTGATGAAGTACGCGCGTCCCGCCGCCGCCGCCCCGGGCTGGCGGAGCGCGGCCTCGGCCAGGAGGTGGGCGTCGACCGCATTCTCGACGTGCACCAGGTCGACGCAATTACGGCCCCGGCCGACGATCCGAAGCCGGCCGGAGCGGGCCCGCGCCAGGATCCGCGGCACCAGGTGCGGATCGCCCGGCCCCCAGATCAAGTGCGGCCGCAGCGCGACGGTGGCGAGTTTGGCGCTGTTCGCCCAGAGCACCTCCGACTCGGCGATCGCCTTGGTGAGCGGATAGGGGCTGGGGCAGCGCGTCGTCAGCGGCGCGGATTCATCGACGCCGGCCAGGTCGCCGCCGTTGTAGACGACGCTGGGCGTGCTCGTATACACCAGGCGCGGCACCCCGTGGCGCCGGCAGCCGGCGAGCACCGCCCGCGTGCCCAGGACGTTGGAGGCGAAAAAATCCGCATAGCGCCCCCACACCCCGACCCGGGCGGCGAGGTGGAACACCGTCTCCGACCCGGCGCAGGCGGCGGCGACCGCGGCGCCGTCGGTCAGTTCGGCGGGAACGAAGCGCACCCCGCGCGCGGCCAGATCCGGGGCAATCCGGCGGCTGAGGATCGTGACGGGCCGGCCCTGCGCGAGGAGCCGCTCGACCAGCCGGCGGCCGAGGAAGCCGGTGCCGCCGGTCACCAGGGCGGGGGTGTTCGGGGAGTCTGCTTTCGGCGGCACGGCGTTCGGGAAAGTGGCCACGGCGTTCAGTCGGCCGGCAGCGGCTCGCGCCGCTCGGCCCAGCGCGCGAGCGCCAGGCGGTGGATCTTCGCGTTGTGGCGCACGTCGACCGGGAAATGCTTCCGCAGATAGAAACGGCCGATGCCCGCGGTCGCCGGATTGGAACGGGCCAGCGCGCGCAATTCGCCCGCGAGGTCCCGGGCGGCCTGCTGGCTCCGGGCGGGGCCCTCGACCACGAGGGCGGGGATCTGCGCGCCGGGCTGCCCGATGCCGATCAGGGCGCAGCGCCGGGCCTCGGGGTGCGCGCGAAAGACGCGCTCGCACGGCTCGGTAAACAGGGTGCCCCCGGCCGTCTGCACGCGCTCCGCCTTGCGGCCGCAAAACCAAAGGCGGCCGGCCCCATCGAAATAGCCGCAGTCGCCCATCCGGTGCCAGACCTCGGTCGCGGCGGACGGATCGGCGATCTTGGCCGCCGCGGTGGCGTCGGGGAGCCGGTCGTAGGCGCGGGTGACGACCGGCCCGCGGACGATGATCTCGCCGATCTCTCCGACCGGGAGCTCCGCGGCGCCCGCCAAGCGGGCGATCGGGCCCTCGCACAGCGCGATGATCTGCACGTCCATTCCCGGCAGCGGGCGCCCCACGCAAGTGCCGCGATCGGCGGTCCCCTCGGCCTCCGCCTCCTCCGCGCCGCTCAGCGTGCTGACCGGCAGCGCCTCGGTGGCCCCGTAGGGGCTGTGCAGCTGGCCGCCCGGCAGAAAATCCTTCGCCGCCGTCCAGAGCGCCGCGGGGACCGGCGCCCCGGCGCACAGGACCCGCCGCAGGCTCGGCAGGGTGATCCGGTGCGCCTGGCAATGGGCGGCCACGTTGCGCCACAGGGTGGGGGAGCCGAAGGAGTTGGTCACCTGTTCCTGGCGGATCGCCTGGACGAGTTTCGCCGGATCGGCGGCCGCCGGCCGGCGCGGGTCGATCTCCGGCACGATCGTGGTCATCCCCAGGGCCGGATTGAACAGGGCGAAGATCGGCAGCATCGGCAGATCCACTTCTCCGGGGGCGATGGCATAGGTTTCGCGGATCATCCGCACCTGGGCCTCGAACATCCCGTGTTCGTACCGGACCCCCTTGGGCGCCCCGGTCGAGCCGCTGGTGAAGAGAATTGCGGCGAGATCGTTCGGCCGGCTTTCGGCCTCGGCCGGCGTCGGGGCAGCGGCCGCTGCCCCGGCCGGAGCGAGGCGGGCGGTGAGGGAGGAGCTCGTTCGCACCCGCACCTCCACGCCGCGGAAGGAGCGGCGGAACAGCCGGCTGACGACGAGCGCGGCGGGGATGCCGACCAGGGCGCGGGGCTGGGTCCGCGCTACGCAGCCGAGAAAATGGCGCAGGCCCATGCCCGGATCGAGGACGACCGGCACGGCCCCGAGGCGGAACAGGGCGAAGACCGCCGCGATCAGGGGCAGCCCGGGCTTGACCATCACCAGCGTGAGGTCGCCGCGGCGAACGCCCCGCTCCGCCAGGCGTCGGCCCCAGGCGCCGACCTCGCCGTCGAGCTCGGCGAAACTCAGCGCCAGGTAATCGATATCGCCGCCGCGGGTCCGGCCGCGCGGTACCTTGAGCGCCGCCGTTTGCGGCTGCGCGCGCGCCATCGCGCTAAGAAAGCGGGCGATGTTGGCGTTGGCCGCGGCTGCCATCGGAGTCTGGCGCGGGCCCGGCAGGGCGGGACCCGGCGCGAACGACTTCAGCCGCCCGGCTGCAGCGAGGGCTGGCCTCGCAGCAGGTCGGCCTGCCAGGGCAGGAGGATCTGATCCAGGCTGTCCGGCGAGCGGGCGATCTGCGAGAGCTGCGCGCGGTTGGCGATCAAGGTCGACTCGACGCCGAGCTTCGCGGCGACGCGGTCGCGATCCTCCTTGATCCGCTCCAGGCGGCTGATCTCGGCCTGGGTCAGCGGGGCGTGGTTGGGGTCCCGGCCCGGCCGGCGCGGGAGGGTCTGCGGATCGCGGACCAGGCCGGCCTTGACCGCCGCCAGGAGCGAGGCGGCGATCCGGTCGTGGCGCCGGCCGAGGTGGATGCCGTGCAGGATCGGGTCGGCGGAGTCGTGCTCCTGGGCCGAGGAGGCGATCTTGATCAGCAGCTCGTTGCCGCAGACCTTGAAGGGCGGCGTGTCGAGCCGTTTGGCCTGCTGCTCGCGCCAGTGCCAGACCGCGTGGAGCACGCTGAGGGCGCGGCCGCGCAGCCGCTCGGATTTTCCGATCCGCCAGTCGTTCTCGTCATCCGGGGCGAAGCCCTGGCAGCCGGCCTCGATCTGGGCCCGGCACTGCTGGTCGAGCCAGCCCATGCGCCCGAGTTTCTCCAGATCCCGGGTCAGCAGCTCCCGCAGCTCGGGCAGGTGCCAGACATCGAGCGAGGCGTAATCGAGCAGTTTCGGGATCAGGGGCCGCTTGGACCAGTTCGCCTTCTGGCCGTTCTTGTCGAGCTGCACGCCGAAGTGGTCCTCGAGCAGCGAGGCCAGGCCGATGCGCTGGCGCCCGAGGAGCTGGGCGGCCAGCATCGTGTCGAAGAGGCTCCGGGCCCGGAAGCCGCAGAGATCATGGAGCAGCCGGAGGTCAAAATCGCTCCCGTGCATGACCAGGTGCTTGCGCGCGAGCACGGGCCAGAGGGGCTTCAAGTCGACGCCGGGCGCGAGCACGTCGACGAGGAAGACCTGCTCGCCGATCAGGAACTGCATCAGGCAGACCCGGACGCGGTAGTGAAACATGTTGTCGGCCTCGGTATCGAGGGCGACCTCGGCCACCGGCTCCATCGCCGCGAGCAGCCCGGCGAGCTGGCCGGGCTGGTCGACTAATTGGTAGCCCGGCGGGCGCCCGGCGGTTTTTACCCCGAGCAGGCGCCGAACGGGATGCGGCAGAAAGCGAGAAATCATTGCGACGGCGCAGGAGGCTGAACGAACATCGGCCGAAGCGCCATGATTTATTCGGCGGCCCACCCGCAGAGGAAAGCGTCCAGGAGCTGCGGCAGCTCGTCGCTGTAGCCCCCCTCGAGCAGGGCGGCCGCCGGCTGGCCGCTGTCGTGGATCCAGCGGCCCAGCGCCGAAAAATCCTCCACCTCCAGGCCGAGCTCCGTGATCGGGTCGCGGACGTAGGCGTCGAAGCCCGCCGACACGAGGATCAGGTCGGGGCGGAAGGCGAGCACGGCGTCCCAGGAGTGCCGCAGCGCATCCAGGTGCTCTGTGCGGGAGGCACCGGGGGCGACCGGCCAGTTGCGGCTGTTGCCGGCGTGGCCGGCGCCGGTGCCCGGGTAGCCCGGGTGTTGGTGCACCGAGGAATACCGGAAGGCCGGGTCCGGCCGCAGGAGCGCCGCGGTGCCGTTGCCATGGTGGGCGTCGAAATCCCAGACGGCGACCCGCTCGACGCCCGGCTGCCGGCGCGCCGCCAGCCCGGCGATCGCGACTTGGTTGAGGTAGCAAAACCCCATCGCCTCGCCGGCGGTCGCATGGTGGCCGGGCGGCCGCATCAGGGAGAAGACCGGCGTGCCTTTGGTCAGGGCATGGCGCGCCGCCTCCAGGGCCGCGCCGACCGCGCGGCGGGCATGCGCGCCGATCTCCGGAAAATAAGGGGTGTCGCTGTCGAAATCCCGCGGCTCCTCCAGGCGCCGCAGGTGCTCGGCCGTGTGGGCCAGGAGCAGGGTTTCATCCGGCACCGGGGTTTCCGGCACCCGCCAGACCCAGGCGGGGTGGCGCTGGCGCAGGTAGGGGACGGCATTCAGCACGCGCGCGGGCTGCTCCGGCCGGAGGGCCGAGCCGTAGTCCGCGCAGCGGGGATCGTGCAGGATGAGCATGTCCGGAAAGCCATTCCGAGTCTCTTTGGCCGCGGCGGCCACCAGATTCTTGCCCTTTGCGGCGCTTTTTGCGGCCATGGTCCGGATGAACACCGTGGTGCTCTGTTCGGGCGGGATGGATTCGGTGACCGCGCTCTATTGGGCGCGGGAGGCCCACGCCGTCGCGGCCGCCGTCAGCTTCGACTACGGCTCGAAGCACAACCACCGCGAAATCCCCCTGGCGGCCGAGCACGCCGGCCGCCTGGGCGTGCGCCACGTGGTGATCGCCCTGCCCTTCGTCGAGGCGCTGTTTGCCTCGGCTCTGCTGCGCGGCGGCGCGGAGATCCCGGAGGGGCACTACGAGGCCGAAACCATGCGGCAGACGGTGGTGCCGTTCCGCAACGCGATCTTCCTGTCGATCGCGACCGGCCTGGCGGAGAGCGCCGGGGCGGCCGGGCTCGTGATCGCGGCCCACACCGGCGACCACGCGGTCTACCCGGACTGCCGGGAGGACTTCATGGCGGCGATGGCGGCGGCCATGCGGGCCGGCACGGGCGCCGGCATCCAGCTCCTGCGGCCCTTCATCTCCTGGGACAAGGGCCGGATCGCCGCCGAGGGCGCCCGCCTCGGAGTCGATTTTGCGCGCACCTGGTCGTGCTACAAGGGCGGCGACCTCCACTGCGGCCGGTGCGGCACGTGCGTCGAGCGCCGCGAGGCCTTCGCGCAGGCCGGCCTCGCCGACCCGACGGTCTATGCCGACCGGCCGCCGCTTCCGCCCCGTCCCGTCCGCCCCGCCGGCTGAAGCCGCGATGCTCATCTCCGAAATCTTTTATTCCCTCCAGGGGGAGGGCGAGCTGACAGGGGTTCCCTCGGTCTTCGTGCGCACCAGCGGGTGCAACCTGCGCTGTATCTGGTGCGACACGCCATACGCCTCGTGGAATCCCGAAGGCGAGCATCGGTCGGTCGCCGAGATCGTCGCGGCGGTCGCCGGGCACCCGGCCGCGCGCCACGTGGTGCTGACGGGCGGAGAACCGA
>Ga0302320_10009039_pt1 | contig 21500 bp, 19 predicted proteins | sample Bog_T0_3_FD_202130 | JGI IMG/M metagenome (GOLD analysis project Ga0302320, IMG submission 202130) | Peat permafrost microbial communities from Stordalen Mire near Abisko, Sweden - Bog_T0_3 | ecosystem: Environmental > Terrestrial > Soil > Wetlands > Peat | place: Sweden: Abisko, Stordalen Mire...
CGCGACTAGAGAGGCTGTCGGATACCTTGGCGAGCTCTTTGTTGCTCAGCGATCGGCCGGCACGAACATGGCGGCGGCGGCGCTTGAGGCCGCGATCCCAGCACCGCAGGTCCGCGCAGTCGCCACGGCGTGGACGAGGGCGGTACTCAAGGAGCTGGAGCGACTTTCATCGTGACCGACGACGCTGACCATCTCGGCGATCGCCGGAGCAACGGGGGTGCCGACGGTGAAACCCTCACTGTTGTATCTGGCGAACCGCGATCGGCTCGGGGTCGTGATCGTTGTCCGACTAGAAGCCCTCGGCGTTCCCGATCACGGCGTCAGCCGGAGTCGGAAGGCAGTGGCGGCAAACTGCTCGAAGCTGTGGGGTGGCCGACCGGTGACGTGCTCGACGTCGGGCGTCACCCTGTCCTCGGCCCCCGCGGCAATGGCGGCGTCGAGCTGGGCCAATGCCTGCGCGAATGGCAGCGGGTAGGTGAGAGCGAGCCGCTCAGCCAACTCGGCCGGCGTCACCGACTCAAATGCCACGGGACGCCCGCGAGCCGCACCGACGATCTCGGCCACGCGCCGGTAACTCAGCGCTTCGGGCCCGGTCAGCACCAGCTCGACGGCGGGTCTCGTCTCGTCAACTAGCGCGTACACTGCCACGGCGGCGATGTCGTCGGCGTCGACGAATCCGACTCGTCCCTCGCCGGTCGCAGTCACGATGCGACCCTCGTCGCGGATCATCCGAGCCAGATGGTGTGCACCGGTAACGTTTTGCATGAACCAGGAGGGCCGCAGCACAACGAAGTCGTCCGACCCGTTCTCCGCGAGGGCTTGGTGCACCACCCCGGCGCCCCAGCTGCCCATCGGGGTCACCGAGGTACTGAGGAGCACCAGCCGCTCGACCCCGCTTCGGCGTGCCAGCTCGATGAAAGGCACCATCGCGGGCGCGACGTCGATACCGGGCGGCGGGACGAGGTAGACGCGCCTACAGCCGTCGAGCGCCGACGGCCACGTGTCCGTGGCGTACCAGTCGAACAGGACGTCGCTGTTGTGCCGACTGGCGGTGCGTACCTCGGCTCCGCCAGCGCGTGCCGCCGCGGCGACGCGCGATCCGGTCGTCCCGGTCGCTCCGGTGACGAGCACTCGTACACCGCTCATGTTGCCTCGGTTGCGCCGGCCCGGTCGCTCAGGGCGAGCGGGCTCCAGTACTCGCGATACGACACGACGTGCCCGCCCTCCGCGCGGACGATGGCGACGTAGCGCCTCGAGAGTGTCCGGCCGCTTTCCAATATTCGAAGCTGAATGGTCATCTCGGCGACGATGGTCCCGGCGACGTCGGTCTCGTAGACGTCCAGACTGGTGATCGAGTCGTAGGCGATGCGTGCGAGCAGCGGCTCGAGATAGCGGCGGAGGTTCTCGCGTCCGTGCAGTCGCTCAGGACGACCGAGCGGGGCGAAGGGGAACTCGACCTCGACGTCGTCGCTGAACAGCTCGAGATAACCGTCAACGTCGCCGTCGCCGAAGCGCTCCAATCCCGCCCGGAACAGGTCCGCAGTTTCCGACATGTGACTCCTCCTGCGGTCTAATACGGACCGTCGGTCCGGATGACAGTACACTATACGGACCGACGGTCCAATTGGCAAAGTAAGCTCCACGACGTGACGCGCCCCCAGCGATCCGACGCCGCACGGAATCGCGCCGCTGTGCTCGCCGCCGCCGACGAACTGTTCGCTACGGCGGCCGCGCCCGCAAGGGTTTCCATGGACGATGTGGCCGCAGGCGCCGGCGTGGGCAAGGGCACCTTGTTTCGTGCTTTCGGCAGTCGGGCCGGGTTGATCCAGGCCTTGTGGGCACTTCGGACTGAGCCGCTCCGTCGCGCGATCGAGAGCGGACCGCCGCCGCTCGGCCCGGGGACCGAGCCACGCCAGCGCATCGCCGCCATTCTCGACGCCATCCTCGTTGCCAAACTCGACAACCGTCATCTGACGCTGGCGGTGGAGGAGCGCTCCAGCGGCACCAGCCTTTACGAGCAGCCGCAGTATCAATTGGTGCACCTGCTGTTACGCGACCTTCTGCGGGACGCCGGCCGCGGCGAGGAAAGCGGGCTGCTCGCGCACCTGCTGCTGGCGGCCGTTCGGGCGGACCTGCTCGACCATCTGATCGGTGGCCGAGGGAGATCTCGCCGCCAGCTGCGCGCAGGTGTCGCCGCTGTGGCCGATCTCGTTCTGAACGGGTCCAGCGGCTGACTGTGCCGCCAGGCACGTGCCAACAGCAGATTTCGACATTTAGGCTCGCGCTGGCGGGCAGCGGACCAGTTAACGGGTTCTTCTCAATCGGGCTGGCCGCGATTTGAATCTCTCCGCGACTAACTGGGGCGAGCGGGCCCGCATTGTCGTAGCTGGATGTGCCTTCCATTTGATCCCGCTCTACGCGGACAAGTCGAACTGGCGGGTGCTCGGCCCAATCGTCCAGTGATGCTCAGACCCCGCCGAAATCCGAAGAGCCGCTTAAGCGGTCTGCATATACGGTCGCACCACCGGGGCGGCGCCTCAGCGGGGCGTGATCGCCAGGATCACCGGCGTGCTGCGCCGGCGGCCGAGGTGCAGCGCGGACTGGACGAACCACAGCGGTCTGATGATCAGCAGATCGAAACGATATTTGCGCTCGATCAGCCTCTTAGCGTCGTCGGCCTCTGAGCCGGGAAGCACACGTGCGACCCCGCTCACCTGCTGTCCCCGGAGCCGACCGCTCGCCGTGCACGCTGCCATCCGTACAGCTGGGTTGTGGTGGATCCGCTTGACCTTGCCGGAAGCCACGCCTGTTTGGACCAGCAGCCTGTCGTCCTTCTGCACGAACCACACCGGAGTGGCCACGCCCGTTCCGTCCCGCTTGTACGTGGTGATGCTGAGGTACTTACCCGGGAACGTCCACGTAACGGGCGCGCCGTCCGTGCGTGCTTCGTCTGTTGTCATGTCGAGTCCCTACGGATCTCTCGCTCACGGTCTTTCGTTAATGACCATTGTCACATGGTGCCGCCGCTGAAGCCCGAACCCTAAGCAAGATCCCGAAGGCACTCGACAAAGCGCGCGCCGAGATGGTCATATTCGAAGCTCCTTGTGGGCTGGATCCCTGCGCGCCTCTTTTGCCGTGCTGAAGAAGGTCACGTTTCTGGGGTTGTCGGGACCCGGCGTCGGCTGCGGGACGCCACTGCCAGCCTGATGTGCGAGAACATGCCTGACCTAGGTGACTGTCTGGTGAGCGCGCGCCGGAACGCGACGGGGCTTGGGTATGAACTCCTGCGTTCTGTCATGCCGGCGACCAAGGCCGCAACAGCGAGGCGGCGGGTGCCTGGTCGGCGTAAGGCGCGTCGAAGTATGCGACGTTAGTGAAGCGTTTTGCCATTTATTGAGATAAGTAGCAAAAGCGTCGCATCTGACGAGTACACTTTCAGTGTGGCACTTGTGACGCATCCTAGAGATTGGTACCGCCTTCGTGACGGTGCTGCGCTCGGCGCTGCAGTTGAGTCGATTCGCAGGGCATCGGGTCGCACGCAAGAAGAGCTCGCAGAGCAACTTGCTACCGAGCGATCGTCGATCCGCCGGCTCGAACAAGGCCGGCTTGCGATCGTGAATCGCCTGATCGCGGCTCTAGGCGCTTGTGGCTACGAGCTCATCGCCGTGCCCCGAGGATCGAAGGTCACGGTCGACTAAGTGGCTGACGAAACGCTGAACATCTGGCTTCACGAGCGAGTCGTAGCCACGTTGCGAAGGACACGTTCCGACGTCCGCCTCGAATACGAAGCTGACGAGATCCGCCGCTCCGGTACCGGTGCCGTCGTTCTCTCGGCATCGCTCCTTACTCAGCACAAGGCCTATGGCGGCAACGCCGTCCTGTACTGGCTCGAAGGACTACTCCCCGAAGGCGAAGCCCGCACCACGCTGGAGTCCATGTTCGACGTCCGTCGCGGTGATGCGTTCGGGCTCCTTTGCCACATTGGCCGGGAGTGTGCAGGTGCGGTGGCGTTTCTTCCCGTCGACGAACATCCCGCCATGCCGGGGCAACCTATGTCGCTCAGTGATGCCGAACTCGAGGAGGCGATTCGAAACCTACCGGCACACCCCCTCGGCGTCACTTTGGAGTCTGGGATCTCACTCGGCGGCCTTCAGTCGAAACTCCTGGTCTGCAAGACCGAAGCGGACTGGGCGCTTCCGACGAACAGAGCACCGTCGACCCACATTCTGAAGCCGGCGCCGTTTCAGCACCCCGAACTCGCTCGGGCCGAAGGGTATGCGATGTGTATCGCGCGAGACTCCGGCTTCGACGTCGCCGCCGTCGAGGTGATCGAGGTCGGCGAGCGCGACGTCCTCGTAGTGGAGCGATTCGATCGCGAGATCGTCGACGGAATCGCCCATCGCCTGCATCAAGAGGACGCTTGCCAGGCGCTCGGCATCGATCCGCGCGATCGCCACAAGTATCAGCGGGGAAACGGCGGGCCGTCATATCGCCAAATCGCCAAGCTCCTCGTGACGCACGCAATCGACCGGGACAAGGAACTCCGGGCCCTTGCTGAAGCGATGGTGCTGACGTGCGCAATCGGGAACACGGACGCACACGGCAAGAACCACAGCTTCTTGATCGATGGCGACACGCTCTCTTTCGCACCTATCTACGACGCGTCCCCAACGGTGTCGTTCGTGAGCGGCCGACAATTGGCCATGTATGTCGGCGGAAGCATCGCGATCGGAGAGGTCAATCGGATGCAGCTCGCGTTTGAGGCGAAGTCATGGGGACTGTCTCGTGACGTCGCCATCGACGTCGTCGACGATGCACTGCTCCGATTGGGACGCTCTATCGAGCAAGCCGACACCTCTGGCGTCCCGGAGGCCGTCGCCGAGGACGTGAAGCTCTACTCATCACGTCTCCTCGCGACTCGTTCGCTCCCAGTCGAGCAGCGAACCAGCGAGGCGGCTACTTAAGGTTTCCAGCTGGCGATTCCAGCGACTCTGGCTCATGACGAAAATGGCAACGACGGCTCCGCCGTGGCTTGGGGCCTGTTCGAGCGTGATGAGATGGTCTCGGGCGCCGGGACCCCCACGGCGGACACGAGCCTTTGCGTGTTCGCGATGGCAACGTCCGAGAACCTCCAGCGACGTGGCTATGCAGGCCGGCTGCTGAGCTCTGTGCTGAAAAGAGGCGCCTTGCTCGGCTCAAAGCAGGCCTTGCTCACCTCAAGCGACGCCGCAGAGCTTCTTTATCTCGGAGCGGGTTTCAGTATTCTCGAGTTCTGGCGGGTCTCGTCACGACCGCGCTGGGTCATTGCTTGACGCCGGCAAAGCCGCGCGGGGAGTAGCTAGGTCGAGGCAGGTTTGCGGAAAACGACGTGTCGAGTTTGGTTGGCCGACCGGCGGCGCGCCTTGGCGGATACCATGCAAAATCATGAAGGTGTCTATGGTCATCGTCAGCAAGGACGAGCCCGGCCTCGCCGGCACCCTTGATGCTGTCGAGAAGCTGACGTCAGGTCTTCTCGGCGAGGTCGTGGTTGTTGACGCCTCCCAGGGGCGCCTCGACTGGGTCCGCATCGAGCACCCGTGGGTCGAGTGGCACGACTACGAGCAGCCCGAAGGCGTCCGGGTAACAATTTCGCACCAGCGCAACATAGGAGTCGCTCGCGCGGGCGGCGACGTGATCGTCTTCATCGATTGCGGCTGTATCCCAAGGGCGCACTGGCTCGATCGTCTTCTCGAGCCCATTGCCGACGAAAACGAGCAGGTCACCTGTGGTCCGGCCGCATCGCAGGGTCGGAGTATCTATTCGGGGCCTGACTGGTGGGGCCATACCTCGGAGCGCTACGTCCCCGCTGCCGCGACAATTAATCTCGCATTCCGACGCGAGGCGTTCGACGCGGTGGGGGGCTTCGACGAGTCGTTCGCAGCCGGTGAGGACATCGACTTCACTTGGCGCCTGAACGATGCTGGCTACCGCCTGCGCTGGGTAGCCAATGCTGTCGTCGAGCACGAATGGGGAGACACGCGTCGTCAGGTGCGGCGATCTTTCGCGTACGGCGCCGCATGGGCGCGCCTGTTCCGCAAGCACCCGCGGCGCCTAAAGGTCGCTCTCCGGGAGTACCCGGTGGCTGTCGTTTACCCCATCTTCCTGTTGGGGTTGCCGCTGACGATCAAGTACCGCCCCTATCCGCTCCTGCTCCTCATCCCCCTGTGGCGCGCGCGCCACGAAAAAGCCCCTTTTCTTGTGCTCCTCGACCACCTCGTCCAGGGCGCGGGTGCCCTAGCAGAGGTGGTCGGACTGTCTCGGTGAGTGACGGGCGCGTCACGGGCTGATCGTAAGTTCAGAACTTGGTTAGGCGTTACCGGGAGACCGGCGTGGCAGCCTGCCGGGCGGATGCTACGCGTTGTCGTGCTCGGCCTCGTAACTAGCTAACGCTGCTCGATATCGCCTTTTGCGCCGACCGAAGCGCCTCACGCCTAATCGCCGCCTACTGGCACAGCAGTTTCCGTGCGAAAAACCTTAACGCCTGAAGTTTTGCGCGCTCTTTAAATGTGGGCACAATGAGCTGGGCTGCCAGGCGAGCTTGCAGGTCGTCTGCTAGGTCAGGCCTCTTACTATCAATCAGAGCCTGTTCTAGGAACCGCTCTTGGTCCCAATACAAGGGGAAAAGCTGCCACGCAGTGCCGCCCCCTGACACCTGGTGTTGCGGTCGCCCCACGTTCAGCGCCTCGGTGGCGACAAAAAAAGCTCGCCCGGCTTGGTCTAGTTTCCAGGGTTTTGGGTAACCAGCAAAGTGAAGAATTTTCTCGTCGCCCATTGTGGGTTCTGAGGCTATGTGGTTGAAAGCCCCCGACAGGAATCCGACCTTACCGGCGAGGATGAAATTTAGTACGTCCTGGTCCAGGTACGTGAAACCGCGAGCGTCCTGTGTGGCCACTAAGTCGCGCCATTGGCTAGCGAAGCCGGCAGCACGCCAGCGCCCGGGGTCGGCGGCGATTACGCCGGCATTGAAGTAGTTTCCTTTCGTAGCTGAATAGGCCTGGTTGGTTCCGCTGCGCCGAAGCGGCTCAAGCGTTGCCGGACGGTCCATCACGGCGCAGGCCACCAAGGAAGCGTCGTCAAACAACTCGTCACTCACCTTGAAGATCTCGTCCCAACCCGGGCGCAGCAAGGTGTCACTGTCCAGCCATAAGAATCGCTCGTCGAGGAGGTCTAGGAGGCCTAGCCGAGCGTAAACGGTCGCGTTCCAGTCGAAGCGTTTGACCTTCCCCACGTCGACGTTGACATCCATGACGTAGCCAGAAGCCCCGAGGGTAGTGAGCAACTCGTTGGCAAGGCGGATCCCTTGTGGCGACAGGAGCCCGTTCACGTTTGCTATCAGGAATGTGATCTCGGTTTGCGTTGTGGAAAGCGCCGAGAACAAAGAGCATGCCAAGGGCCACAAATACTGGTCGTCGGCAGCCATTGCAATAACGCGCCGCGAGTCGGTGGCCTTGTCCTTCACGGGCCTAATCTAGGTCAGCTGTGCTGTGTTGTTATGACGACGCCGCCGTGTGCTCGCTCAAGGGAGGTCCCGCGTATGACAGGGCCACCAAGCCTGATGCGGATGCAGGCCTTGGCCGATTCGCGAAGAGGTGGCCCGACCTAGGAGCGCCGCCACCTGCACACATTCGGTTCCGTGTCTTTCAGTCGGTGACGACTCCGGCAGAGGGCCAGCCGAACAGCGCGACCGGACGGGCTATTGAAGTTAGTCGGCCGAAACGTTGCGGCGCCGGTCCCTGAAGAAAGACCGAATCTCGGTTTCGGTCCAGTCCTTCCATGAGCGGACACTGTGGACGACGAGCGCGCCAGAGGCCGTAAGTTCGGGGGGGGACGCCGGCAGTCCTTTCCAAGTGACGGCAAAAGGGCCGTCACGACCGCCGAGCTCGGCGATCGTGTACCCCGACGCCCGGGTCGCGAGGCTCAAGATCGCGTCGTCGGGCACGTGAGAAGTCTGCAGGCCCTTCAGTTCCAACCAGCCACGGCGAGCCCAGTCCTCCAACATCTTGGTCCGGATCACCGTCGCGCCACCGAGAGCGTGTTCACCGGTCTCGTAGCCGTGGCGCCGGGCATCGACCAGCAGCCTCCGTAGCGGTCCCCTCGCGAGGGGCCTGATCCATGATCGCAAACCCTCTGTTTCGGCGGCGATCGCTCTGGCGATTGGAGAGAAGTCGCGCCGACCGCCGGACGGGTCGATCCGGTGCACCCCCGCGAGGCCCACTTGCGGATCGGCGAAGACGCGCTCGATCTCGGTGCCGAGACCGGAGGAGACCACGAGGGCGTCGGCGTCAAGCTGGAGGATGAACAACGGCGGATCGTTCACCAGGATGAAGTTCAGCCCGTAGCAGTACTTCATCCAGAGGCCGCCGAACTTGTTGCGTGGGTAGTTCAGCGGCGGCAGCACGGTTACCGCGTCAGGGAGCCCGTCGCCGCGCAAGTCGGGTATGCCGTCATCGATGACTACGACACGCCAGTCCGGAAGGAAGGCTTGCACGCTGTCGACAGTGTCCACCACGTCGTCGCGTGGGGCCGAGCAGATCAGGACCACGCCGCTGTTCATCCGCCCAACGGTAGCCCCGGACAGGAAAGCCTGACGCGGTAAGAAAACTCCCGCGCTCTCGCACCTCCCTTGCCTGGCTTTCGGCGCACCCGAGCCGACGTCCCGAAACCCGGGGGCTAGCACTTGCGGAGAGGTTCACCCCCAAGATCGCCTAACGCGGCGCAGAGAGTGAGGTTCCCACCCATCAACCACACAGAGTGAGTGGATCAGTACTATGAGTGACCATCATAGAGCCGACGGTGTCGAGGTTGTTCGACCGGCATTCGTCGTTTCGACAACAAGGTCACGGTCGGGTCTCCGCTCGCCGAGCTCCAACTCACGAGTCGAGTCGTCGCTACGACGCTCGGGCGGTGAGGCAAGGCTAAGCCTCGAGCTGAAGACGGGTAGCCGGTGATGACCAGCGGAAAAGCCTTTTAGTTATTGACTTGTGTCAAAAGAGCGTCCCGGCCTCTTTCGGCCCCGGGGTCCAGCGACGGCAGTTCGGTCGAACCTAGACAGCTGGGTGCAGCTTGGTTCGGGCGCGGGCGTCGAAGCGCCAAAGCGGGGAGCCGAGGGCTGAGCTTGCGTGGCTGTGCGACGGATTTGTGACCACCGGTCAGCTGCGTGGAAAAGGTCATGTGACTCGCCGCTTGACATTGTCCTTGGGTCGTGTCAACATCCAGTTTGCGAGAGAAGCTTTGATACCCAGTTTTAATGTGGTCGCTTGAGCTGGGAGGAGCGAGTAGCGAACCCGTCCTCGTTACTTGATTAGGTCACTTAAGAACATGCGAGGAATGTGGCGGGAATGGTGAGTATTTCCCTGTTTCAATGCAGGATGGCGGCAGCGGACTGTTCGTCGGCTGCCCACGGCAAGACCTTCGAGCCTGGTCCCAACGGCGCGTCCGCCGACTGCGAGGACTCTCGTTGGCAGAACACAACAAGCGTCTGTGCTCGCAAAGAGTGTCGCCGCGTGCGCGCGACTAATGCCTAAATGTTGGGAATACGGCAGCCGACAAAACGTTTCCATACTTAACCATGCCGGTTGCGACGTGGGCCGGAGATGCGTGCAATTCCATTGAATCCATTGACCAATTGCGGGGGGATCATAGAAAGATGTCACCACCTGTCGTAGTGAGCATCCAAACCGAGGAACTTGATTCTGGGACGTGGGGCCAAGCCGCCGAAGGCGGTTTCGTCGCCGAGTCGCACTCGGTCGTCCAGCAGTTGCATGACCCCGAGCCCTTCAAACTGACCATCGTGGTGCCGGTGTTCAACGAGGAGAACACTGTTCGCCAAGTGCTCGAAGGTCTCGTTGCCCAGCCAATTCCGGGGGACTTCGAGATCATCGTGGTCGACGACGGGTCGACGGACCGGACCAAGGAGATACTCCAGGCCACCTGGCACAGCAGGCACGTGTGTGTTCGCCACGAAACCAACCGGGGCAAGGGCGCTGCTGTCCGAACCGGCATCTCGATGGCCAGCGGCACTCACCTGCTCGTGTTCGACGCGGACTCCGAGTACGACCCGGCAGACATTCCCAGCCTCATCGCCCCGATCTTGAGCGGTCGCGCCGACGTGGTCTACGGAGTTCGCGTGCGAGGCGCGGGCGCGTTGTTCCCCTCGTACATCAATGTCGTCGGGAACTGGTTGATGACGGCCGCCGCGAATCTTCTCTACGGTTCGGCGATCAGTGACCTTCATACGTGCCTGAAGCTCGTGCCAGTTCCCATGCTGCGCCACATGCAGCTCGAGGAAAAGGGCTTCGGCCTCGACACCGAGATCAGCGCCGAATTGTTGCGCCGTGGCTTTCGACCGTTCGAGATCCCGGTCAGCTATGTCGGGCGGACGCGCGAGGAAGGTAAGAAGATTCGCTTGACCGACGCCTTTCGGTGCCTGGAGGTGTTGGCCAGGGTTCGGCTGAGGGCTCGCACGCGATACGGGGCACGGGACATGTCTGTTGCTCCTCGTGTCTCGATGGCGATGTTCCCTGAGGTGGCTAACGCAGTGGATCTGTGAGCGGGGGAGTATCGCGAGTTCTGAATGCCTAGTCCGACAAGGCGCGCATCTGTCGCCGTAGTCACGGACGCAATCCACCCGTACCACCGCGGCGGCAAGGAGATTCGTTACGCCGAGATGCTGCCGCGCTTGCAGGAGTCCAGCGACGTCCGCGTCTACACCATGCACTGGTGGCCGGAGCGAAGTGCCACCATGACCGAACGCGGTGTCGAATATGAGGCCATCTGCCCCCTGGTTGCCCTCTACCACGAGGGTCGCAGGTCGATGTTCGAAGCGATCGTCTTCGCTTTGGCCTGTCTCAGGCTGATCGCCAGGCCGTTCGACGTCGTCGAGGCTGACCATATGCCGTACCTGCAACTGTTCGCCTTGCGGCTGGTGACAAAGCTGAGAAGGCGGCCGCTCGTAGTCACTTGGAACGAGGTATGGGGTGCGGAATACTGGCGCAGTTACCTCGGGCCTGTCTCCGGACCGATTGCCTGGTGGGTCGAGCGAACGGCAATGAGCCTGCCGGACCAGATCCTGGCGGTCTCCGCGGGAACAGCTGAGCGGCTGCACTCCTACCTCGGCGACTCGGTTCCGATTCGCGTGATCCACAATGCGGTCGATCTCGAGCTCATCAGAAGCGTAGAACCAGCCCTGCCGGAGCAAGCAGCGGAGCTGCTCTTTGTCGGACGGTTGCTGAAGCACAAGGGTGTCGATCTGCTCATCGACGCGCTGGCCACGATGACGACAGCCCTTCCGCTCCGGTTGCTCATCGTGGGCGACGGTCCCGAGAAGCTTCACCTTGAGAAACAGGTGGCCGAGCTCGGCTTGGCAGATGTCGTGCGGTTCCGTTCGGACGTGGTCAACCACTCTGAAGTGTTCGCGCTGATGAAGGCGGCTCAAGTCTTCGTCTTTCCGTCGCTTCGCGAGGGATTCGGGATCGCACCTCTTGAAGCGCTCGCCTGTGGCACGAGGGTCGTGACTACGTCCCATCCCGACAACCAGGCCCGTCACCTGGTAGCGCGATCCAACCGGGGCTATGTCAGCGAGCCAACGGCTGAGGCGCTCGCCGCCCGTATCGAAGAGGCGTTGGCCGACGCATCCCTCGGCACCAAGCCGAAAGAGACGTGGATCGAGGAGTTCGACTGGAGTGCTGTCGCTGACCAATACCGCGACGCCCTGACTTGTTCGGTTGCGGGCGGCCGTCCCAAGCTTCGAGCCGGCGCTTTGACTTTGTCCAATTGGATGGACCGAAGGAACCGGGCAAGAAAGGAAAGAGGCGTGACCGGCGCCGGCTCAGACAAGGAAAGCACGCTCGGAGAGTCGCTCGTCCGACCTGTGGTCGAAGACTCTCCGGAGTCTTCGCGACATCGTTTGCGGGTCGTCCTCGTTGGGCCCTACGGAGCTGAGCCTGATGGCATCGCCCGTTACAGCTCCGGCCTCGTGTCGGAGCTGGAACGCCACGAGTGCGACGTGAAGGTGGTGACCCCGCGGAGGCCTTCCGGTCTCGCGCCCACGAATCACCTTGGCGATCTGGCCGGCGACCGCCACGACTTGGCGAACCTGCAGCGGCTGCTAGAGGACTTCGCGCCAGACATCATCCACGTGCAGTTCGCTGTCGCCGCCTTCGCATTGCAGCTGCCGGCGCTGTTTCGGCTGCTGGCTGTTGTCAAATGCCCGACAGTCGTGACGGCGCATGAGGTCACTCGTGATCTAGAACGGATGCGGTGGCCCGGTCGCCTTGTTTACCGCCGTATCGGTGCTCGCGCTAGCTGCGTCATGGTCCACACGCACGGCGCTGCGAAGGTGCTCTCGTTGCTTTGCCCTGAGACGAAGGTTCGCGTGCTTCCGCACCCGGTGCTCCCGGGCCCGGCAGAGGGCACCAGCGAGGCCGAGCTGCGACAGCGGTTCAACCTGGTTGAGCGTGACGTGATCTTGATGTTCGGTTTCATACACCCGCACAAGGGCCTCGATGATCTGGTCGCGGCGTTCGCGAGCGCGGTAGAGCGACGCGGTTCGCGGCTCGATCGGTTCGCGCTCGTCGTCGCCGGCGATGTCCGCCGCCGTTCCGGCCTTTTTCGCCTGATGGAGGTCCCCGACCGGTTGCGCCTGGCACAGCTAAAGCGGATGGTGAGGCATCTCGGCTTGGACGCCAGCACGGTGTTTACCGGATACGTCCTCGACCGAGACGTGTTCGCTTGGTTTCAGTCGGCGTACACCGTCGTGCTGCCGTACCGGAGGACTGAACAGAGCGGAGTACTCAGTCTGGCGCGCGCCTTTGACGTGCCTGTCATCACTAGCGACGCCGGTGGTCTCGGAGAGGAGTGCGGCGGTACTTGGACATTCCCCGCCGGCGACAGGGCGGCACTGGCCGAGTTGCTCTCAAGACTCGACCTCGAGCGTCCACCGAGAGCGTCGGCGTCCTTCTCCTGGGACCTTTCGTCATTCGTCGCCGCGACCGAAGCGATCTATCGGGAGTCCTTGCTTCCGGCCCCCATTTGATGGAGCCGCCCGGAAAGTGGTTCCGGCGGCGAGCACAAAGCCGGGCTGAGCGCACACGCGCCGAGATGTCCTTCGACGGAAAGTCTGGTTTCCCGAAAGCAAGTAGCCTGAAGTGTGAGGAAGCATGACGTCGATCGTTCCTGGAGGTCGAGTGGCCAGGTGGAGGCGTAGGGCTAGTTCGGGTTACCTCGCTTGCGGGCTTGCTGTTGTCAGCTTGTTCGTCGGTGCGAGTGCAGTGGCGGCCTGCACCGTCCCGGTGAAGGAGCACATCGGTGTTGCCCGCTCGGTCCGTCCGAGCGCTTTGATCCAAGCCAGCGACTCCAAGACGGCTTGCGTCTCTGGTGAGCCTGGACCGACCCTTAGCGAGGCCGAGCTGGCCACGGGCCTGACGTTCAACTGCATTGTCACCTATACCGACGTCGAGCCGACGTGGGCGGACTGGGTGGACCCCTGGATCACCAATCGCAGTATCTCTCCGTTTGTGGCCTGGATGGCGGCCGATCCTAAAGGACGTCAGCTCGTCGACACCGAGGACCTCATTCCCGCTAGCGAGAGCACCAATCGGAACTGGACCGGAGAATGCGCGGCCGGGGAGTTCGACACCTATGCCGAACAGTTTGCAACCAATATGGTTGCAGCCGGCTTCGGCTACTCGGTCATCCGCCTCGGCCACGAGATGAACGGCACCTGGGAGATCGACGATCTCGGGAGCACAGTGGCGAAGTGGCATCTGTGGGCACAGTGCTTTGCTCGAGAAGTAACGGCGATGCGGGCTGTCCGGGGCGCACATTTCCTGTTCGACTGGAACGTCAACGGTCGCTACCGTGTCATTCCGCTCGCCGACTATTACCCCGGAAATGCCTTCGTTGACATCATCGGTATCAGTCAATACGACGAGAGCGGGTGGCCCCTACCGCCGGTCGGCACTGCCGCACGGTGGAAGGCGCTCGTGTCCGAGCCAATGGGACTAAATGAGGTTTACGCCTTCGCAGCACAGCACCACAAGCCGTTGAGCATCCCCGAGTGGGGCACGGTGGTCAAAATCGGTGACGACGGTGAATACGTGGCGAACATCGGCGATTTTGTCGCCAGCCACGACGTGGCCTATCAGGCGTGGTTCAATGTGCCCGACGACGGAATCTTCATGCTCAACGCGACGGAGGCGCCACACTCGGTTGCCGCCTACGTGAAGACGATCTCGCGGATGGCCAATAGCCAAGCTGCAGGCTGACGGGTCATGGCGGGGCCACGAGGCGATCTGTCCCTAGCGAAGCGACATGACTTGCAGGCTTTCTGAATCAAACGCCGGGGGCACTTTGTTGATCCTTGGTGCGCCGGTAAGGGCCGCCACGGTCGATGTCTGCGGGTCGAATAAGAGTCCATCCACCGACGCCTGCAGATGATGGCGGGACTCGAGCTTACCGATGAAGAACCTCGGTTGACCCCGTGGAGTAGACGACGTTGAAGTACGTATCGACAAACGGTGCCGGAAAGACGAAGTCCACTATCCCCGAGTTCGTGCTACCCCAGGTCAGATGGTCGACGACGTTGGTTGTCGAGGCGAAAATCCATGCGTGCTGGTCTAGTGTGCGGGGCGTCACGTCGTTGAACACAGCATTACGAAGATTCGAGAACTGGTCCAGACGAAGTTCCGCGAAGTAGTCCGCGTAGATCACTCGTTGGGGCGGCACGACCGCAGCCAACCATTGTGCGGTCGCTTTTTCCTGCGTACTCGGGTAGAAGCCCGCGTAGTCCTGACCTTTGTTGTACAGGATCAACGGAGGATTGCCGCCAGTCACCGGCGCCGTAAGATCGGTATTGCCCACGAAGGCGACCAACAACAGAAGGCTGAACGACCCGAACAGCGCGAATCCTGGCCATGATCGCGACTTAAAGCGTTTCGCCGCCAGCTCGAGGAACCCCGCTTCGAGTAGGGCAAGTATGAAGAGGCATTGGAGAAAGAGCCGTGACGAGTTGTAGTCCGCAGCAAGCGCACCGCTCAGACGGCTTGCGGTAAGCACGAAGAGCGATGCGATTCCCGCTGCGCCGATAAGGCGCGTCAGGGGATCTCCGCGACGTCGAAACGCGTACACGAGCGCAGCGATCACCGCGAGGAAGTCGATCAACTGCTGTACCAACAACTCTGCATCGGCCAGGGCCGAGGCTACCGGCGGAGCATGATCTGGGAGATTCGCAGGTGCTGCCGCACGTAGGTTGTACGCAGGATCTGTTGCTGCGGGCAGCGGAACGATGTAGCTCATATGGCCCGCGTAGTAGGCGGCGATCGAGTGTTCGTACTGCATCGCGGATTCAGGTGGCTCGCGGAGCCCGTTGAAGTAAGCGCTAATCAAGCTCTCCCCCTTGACCCGTCCAGGGAGGAGATCGATACCACTTTGACGGAGCGATTCAGCAACATCGCTGACGTTGTTCCCAGAATGAGTGGCCGGTACATACCAGATCAGCGCTGCCATCGACATCACCAACGCGGCCAGCAGCCAGGGCAGGACCGGCAGTGGTGAGCCCTTCCTCCGCGAGAAGGTGACCGCCAGTAACGGGGCCAATAGGCACAGCAGGATCGCGATGTAGGTAGTCGAGTAATGGCACACCACGAGCGTGACCCCGAGGACGGACACGAGGCCTAGCTGCGGCCAGCGTCCTAGGGAGGAGTCGAGCAGAGCACCCATTAGGCCCGCGAAAATCAGCAGTGCGATTTCCTGCCTGGCTATCTCCGGCTGCTGTTGGAAGAAGTACGCCTGTGCGATGACGATCGCAGCAGCGACGAAGGACGCACGTCGAGAGAGAAAGCGCGTCCCGAGCGAGTAGACGGCAACGGGGAACAAAGCTAAGAGCGCAGGATACCCAAGCTTGAAGATCCAGACGTCCTGACCGCCGATGAGGGCGTGCAGCGAGGCCGGCAGCACTGTCAGGCTGAGCATGGCTTCGTACGGGTTCAAGTGTCCAAAGTGCCATATGCCGTTCATCACTGTTTGGTGGAAATCGAAGTATTCGGAGTTGATGTCGAAGCCGATGACGAACGAGCTGCGCATGCTTGTCAGGAGAATCACCGCAAGGCCTGAGCCGTAAAGGACGAGGTTCATCTGACGGCGGTGCATTCCATTGGCCAACCACGTGCACGCGGGGATCATGACGGCGACGGCAACTAGGACCCCGATGGCGAGCCCATTGCCATCGCCGTTGTTGAGCCTTTCTGCGGCCACGACGGAGGCGAGGGGCAGGAGCAAAGGCCAGAACCAGCGCACGGGCCCGATGAGGTCTGAGCATTTCAGCTCGCAAGAGCTGATTGCATGGCGCCCGAGGTACGCGAGCACCAGTAGGGCGATGTTCAGCCCAATCAGCAATGGCCACCGACGGAGCGGCTCGTGCAGACTCAGTACAGGACCCAGAAGATCTACCACCAAAGTTGTGGCGATGAGGACCGCCACCGACGCGCACGGCAGATACGCGACGTATTGCCGAACCGAGGCCGCGGGGACCCTTAGAGAGCGGAGGAGCAGTTGTCCCGGGAGTACGGCGAGCAAGACAACAGCTACCGCTCGCGCCAACCAGAGGGAGTTTCCGACTATGGCGGCATCCAATAACACCAGCTCGACGATCCACGCGGGCGGGACCTTCCACCGGCTGACTACACGACGTGGCAACCGGGCGAGCGGCGCCGTGTGCGTCACCGCGGGTTGGGACAAACCAGCCACAAGGTGATCCTCGTTGATGAGCGCGCGATCGAAACGAGGAGCTGGACGCGCTTAGTCAAACAGTGGACCCGAACTCGCCGCACGATGACGTCGGTCTGATTCATAGCCACGACAAAGTGGCCTGATGCCAGCCCGATCTGTGTCTTGTTCGCCTTCTCGGACACCCGCCAGGCCATTGCGTGATTTGCGGACCCGACGTACCGGACCGCAAATGTGAGCTTGAGGCGATCCGAAGCTGGCAGGAGTGATGGCAATGCTTGCGGGCTCGGAAAATACAGCTCAACGAAGGGCTCGACCTGGCGCGATATGCCAGCATCTTTGAGCACAGCCTGGCCAAACCCGCTTTGGATGACAAGGAGCACGATTGCGACGATCCCGAATACCGCAATCCTCCTTTTGCGCGTCGGCGCTACAGGATCGGCCGCGCGAAAAATGAAAGATGGAGAGGACATGTCAAATCAAGAGCTCCGGAATCATGAGCTTCGGTGAGTGAGATCTGGGGCAGGCGGCACTCGCATCGTACCGCGTGATACCCGCCACAACAGGGCTCCCCACCTGTCGCCCTCCGGCCGATTTCGTCTAGCTCTCGGTATCGTTCGTCAGTCGACTGCGCAGGCGCCACAGACCCGTGGCAAACCCTAGGTTCAAAGCCGTTTCCTCGGCCAGCTTCATGTAGCAGTCGAGGAGTGGTGACGCGGAGCGTTGTCGGAGCGCGTTCCGACAGCCCTTCGCGAACAGCAGCTGGGGAACGAGGAGCGCGACTACCAACCGTGAGGAACGACCCCGCGACCAGGCGAGCAGTCCCGCGACGAGGAGCGGGAACGGGAACACTGTCGGGGGCACGTTCCTCCGTTTGCAGTACAACCGCGCCGCTCCCATGCCATAGGAGCGATGGCGGCGCAGGAGGGCCCGAGGGTTAGTGTCGAAATGGTGGCGAATGATCGCCGAAGGTTCGAAACGAAGGGCGCCGGGGCCAAGTTTGTCCCCGATTCGCAGGCAAAGATCGAGGTCCTCGCCGGTGCGAAAACGCTCGTCGAAGCCGCCGAGATCGCGTAGGACGGAGGCTCGAAATGCACCGTTGGCAGTGGCAAAGGCGTGAACTGCTCGCGCGCCGGACGGCGCGGGGCGCGTGTTCCTGAGCAGGTAGCGAGCGAACCGGTAGGCGACGCTGGTACTCGAGGCTAAGTCGATCTCGACTGGCTCCAGCGGATTGTTGCGTTCGAGATAGCCCCCCAAATAGCCGTCGACAGACGCCGGCAAAGCCGGTCCTCCGACTCCGACCACCCCGTCTACAAAACCACTTAGCAATCCCTCGGCCCATCCCGGTTCGGGTTCACAGTCGTCGTCCACGATTGCGATGATGGGAGCCCGAGCTGCCGCGATCCCGGTGTTGCGCGCTGCCGCCGGGCCGCGGTTGACAGGATGGCGGATCACCTCAGCGCCGTAGCCAGCGGCTATCTCGGCACTGCTGTCAGTCGAACCGTCGTCGACGACGATGAGCTGGAGACACTCTCCGAGCGACTGGTTTCGGACCGCAACGAGGCACTTGTCGATCCGCTCGGCTCCGTTGAGGGTGCAAACGACGACGCTGATGCATGGAGCACTGGCAGTCGATGGTTCGACATCCACGTACGGAGAGCCCTCCTTGGTCTCTGGGACAGCGTGCTGCCAGGTTGACGAAGCCAACTCTAGTGAGCGGACATAGGCGCCGGGACACTACCGGTGCGCTCCCGAGCGATCGATGGACGCGGGCCGGGTCCGTGTCGCGGAGTCGTCGATGTCCTGTTCACAAGGTATTGCCAAGGCTGCAGAATGCGACTTGCAAGCAGCTCAGGAGCTGTGTGAGCGCCGGGTGGACTAGCTCACGACCGCCACGCGGCGGCCATTCAGTGGACCCCCGAGCGCCTGTTTTCTCGACGTTCGACAGGACAGCCTGTAGGCGGCGAACGGCGCTCAAATCTCTTCTTCTCGAGGCCCGTTAGGGCTGCCCCACAGGCCTGAGAAGGAGTTATGAAATACTCCTTAAGTCACGTTCAGTGGTGGTCGAAACACTCTAAGTGAACAAAAACCCCACTTCAAGCCAGCAAGCGTCACCCGTCCGTCGGCGCCGGGCTCTAGCGGGTGGAGTCGTCGTCGCAGCCGCATTGGCTGCGCTTGTCAGTTCCATGATGGCTTCGGGCGCCTCCGTGCCTACCTCTTATCGATCGGGATACTCTCCGACCCACCTAGCGACTGCGAAGTTGGACAGCCGCATCGTCTCCGCCGCACCTGCGCGCTCCCACAGCCGCGCGGTCGTGATCGCGCCCTCGATATTGGAGGGTCACGCCATGTTCAGTGCCGACGCGGTATTGCGGATCCATTTGACCACCGCCAAGGCTCAGGCATCGACGACGCCTAAGTCCCAGGCGCTTTGGTGGTGGAGGCACCGGGCCCCGACCACAACTACGACCACGACACCGCCAAAGACCAAGGCGGCACCGACAACGACCACCACCACGGTGGCACCGACCACCACCACGGTGGCACCGACAACCACCACGGTCCCACCGACAACCACCACGGTCCCACCGACAACGACAACGGCCACGGCGGCACCGACAACCACCACGGTCCCACCGACCACCACCACCACGGTCCCACCGACAACGACCACCACCACGGTGGCACCGACCACGACCACGACAACGACCACGGTCCCGACGACCACGACCACCACGACACAGCCGTCTGTTACTAACGGCGTAATCACGACAGGGAACTCGAAAGCGAACTGCATCGAACTGAACAACCCAGGTGGGGTCATCACCGACGCACAGCTCGAGGCGATCACTGCCGTGACGGGCGTCACCTACAACTGCGTCGAGACGTACGAGAACCCCGCGCCACAATGGGCCGACTGGGTAAACCCCTGGCCCTTCCGGATCACTTCAGACGGCTGGGACACGTGGGTGGCGGAGAACCCGAACCACCAGGTCGTGCTCGGGGTCGATCTGATCCCCAACGCCATCACGAACGACAACGACCCGCTCACATGGGAGCAGCCGTGCGACGCTGGCAACTACGACCAGTACGCTACGCAGCTGGCTAAGAACCTGGTCGCATATGGCGCAGGCAACACGGTGATCCGCCTTGGGATCGAGGCGAACGGTGGCTGGGAGGTCGACTACGTCGGCCAAACCCTGACTGAGCAACAGGACTGGGCAAAGTGCTACGACAACGAGGTCACGGCGATGCGTGCTGTTGCCGGCGCGCACTTCCTGTTCGTGTGGAACCCGAACACCTGCACGAACGACCTCGGGCTCACGAACTGGTACCCGGGCAACGCGTACGTCGACATCATCGGCGCGGATGCCTATGACCTCGATTGCAACACCCTTAAGACGGTGGCACAGGAGGGATGGGCGTCCTATTACATCGACAGCAACGCGGGTAACGATGCAAGCCTGTCAGCGATAAGTGCGTTTGCCGCGAGCAACGCCAAGCCCATGAGCATCCCGGAATGGGGCGAGGTCACCGGCTACTCGGATGACCCGGCATATGTGCAAGGCATCGCCTCGGTGACAAAAGACGGCGACTTTTCCTTCCAGGCCTACTTCGACTGTGGCGCCGACGGCATCAACCAGCTTGGTTCTGATGAGCCGTTGTCGACGACAGCATTCGTGAACGCCTTCGGCTAGGAGCGGGCGTTGCACCGTCTCAGCACTAGTGGAGCACGGAGGAGCAGTTAACTGCGGGACGGCAATCCCTGCAGGTCAGAGCCACAAATGGTCATGCTAGTGTGTCCCGGTGATCACCTTCGCTGTGGTTATTCCGACTCGCTGCCGTCCGGATTTCCTCGCGGCTGCGGTGGACAGCGTGCTCCGCCAGACGTATCCGGCGTCCGAGATCGTGGTCGTACGTGACGGGGTAGATGCGCAGTTGCCCGAGTCGCTCCCAGTCGGAGATGTCCAAGTGGTGGACCGACCGCGAGAGGGAGTAGCAGCGGCGCGCAACGCCGGGATCGCGGCCACGACCGCCGAGTGGGTCTGCTTCCTCGATGACGACGACCTCTGGCATCCAGAGCGGCTCGCTGCGATCGCCGACTATCTCGACTCGCAACCTGGCTGTGCCGCCGTGCACGCTGGCTGGTGGAGCTTCGCCGCAAGACGCATTGCTGGTGTCGATCTCGTAGCGTCCACGCTCGATGAGTGTCTGGACGCCGTGACTCGAGTGACCGCCGTCTCGGAAATGGGATACCTCGACATAACTGGGCGCAGCTTCGATCTGCTGCTCGAGGGGCCCCGGTGCGCCATCAGCACCGCGACCGTCCGACGAGACGTTCTCATGCGATCGCGAGGTTTCCCCGACGGTTATACCTGCGCCGAAGACTGGGTGATGGCGATCAACGTCGCCCGCTACACAGAATGGCACTATTGCAATCGGCGACTCTCGTTCGTCCGACAGCACGCCGGGAACAACACCACGACGAACCCCACGAACGACATCGTCACGCTCAGAGCCATTCGCGAGGTCTGGCGCGACGAATCGCAACCCACCCCAGCGCACCGCCCACTCGCCGAGTATGCACTCGATTACAGGTTTCTCGTGCAGCGCACGCTTTGGCTTGCGCTCGAACGCGGTGACATGCGTACCGCACGCGAGGCAATGTCGATCGGATTGCAGATGCTTCCGCGCAACCGCGATCGGGCTGTGACCCTCGTTCCTCCGCGGGTCAATCG
>Ga0302320_10009040_pt1 | contig 21498 bp, 16 predicted proteins | sample Bog_T0_3_FD_202130 | JGI IMG/M metagenome (GOLD analysis project Ga0302320, IMG submission 202130) | Peat permafrost microbial communities from Stordalen Mire near Abisko, Sweden - Bog_T0_3 | ecosystem: Environmental > Terrestrial > Soil > Wetlands > Peat | place: Sweden: Abisko, Stordalen Mire...
CCAGTCTTGAAATCCTTGCCGCAGATGGGCGCGTTGTGCTTTTTCGAGAGCTCGTGCATCACCGGCAGATCGACGGTGAGGTTCGGTGCTCCGTTGGCGAATGGGACGCTTTCCTGCAACGCGGCGTAGGCATAAATCTGCGAGGGCGCAATGTTGGGATCGCTGGCCGCCAGACCTTTCTCGAAGGCCTCGATCGAGGCGTGAACCTTGCTTGCCTTCTGGAAACTCTCGGTCGAGGCGCACCAGATCATCACCAGCCTGCTGCACTTGTTCTTCTTCTTGAAGTTGCGAATGTCAGCTCGTACTTGCTCCGCAAGATCGAGCTTGTTCTTGCCCGTCTTCACGTTAGGTCCGCTGATCAGCTTGACGTACTTGTGATCGAAGACCGCAGGCATAGGCTTGATTTTGCTCAGGAATGGCTTAACTTGAAGCAGCAACTCGTTTTCGAGCACTTTGGCGTTGGCTGCGGCTTCATAAGCGCTATCGGTAAAAATGTCCCATGCGCCGAAGACGAGGTCATTGAGATCGGCCAGAGGAACAAAATCCTTGATTAAGGGCGAACGGCCATCCGTGCGCTTGCCAAGGCGGATGGTCCCCATCTGCGTTAAAGAGCCGATCGGAGAGGCGATGCCCTTGCGTACGGCTTCCACGCCTGCGACGAATGTAGTGGCCACAGCGCCAAGTCCGACGATCAGTATTCCAAGCTTGCCCTTGGCTGCCGCGATTTCAGTAGGAGTAGTTTTTTGCCCTGTCGCCATCTTATGAATCACTTCCCTTGAAGAGTCAACACCAATACCACAAACAACTTATGCTCTCTCCTGCAGTGCTGCTTTGGCAAACATGTTGTAGTATGTGGCGCAACCAGACTGTCGAATGGTACACAATGCGGGTTGTGATGCGCTTTCGCACAGGGAACGGCAATGAATTGACATTTAGCCCTCTTCACCTGCTGTCCTGGCGGCTTTGGCTTGCTCAGTACAGTGAAATTGGCACGAAAGAGCTACCCCGTAAATGAGAAGATATCTTTAGTGGCGCGAGAAATGTGGCCGGAAGAATTCCGATCCAGCTCACGCCATTCAAATTAGCGAGGATCGATGACGACCACCGCAAGCCCCGCAGTTAAGCTTTCCCCCGGAGAGGAGATCGCGCAGCACACCGTCAAGGCGTACACGCTCACTCCCGAGCAACTTCGCAAGTCCGAGGGATTACACCGAACCAACGTGGTGCTCTCGCTGAGCTCTACCATCTTCGGGTTGGCGGTATTGGTTGTGCTCGTCGCGACGCGTTTCGCGCCCAAAGTGCAGCGCGTGGTTGAGTCAATTTCGCGGAAACGATTTTGGCAGGCGCTGATGTTCGTTCCCGCTCTGTTCCTTACGCTCTCGCTATTCCAGTTACCGCTGGAGATTTATGGCCACCACATCTCCCTCGCCTACGGATTGAGCGTGCAGCACTGGGGCTCCTGGCTTGGGGACTGGGCGAAGGCTGAATTGTTGGTCATAATTTTTGCCACGCTCGTCCTGTGGGGCCTCTATGCGCTGATTCGCCACGCTCCAAAACATTGGTGGTTTTACGGGTGGCTGTGTACGCTGCCCGTCATGGCAGCACTGGTCTTTGCCGCGCCGGTGCTCATCGACCCCATTTTCGAGCGATTCGATCCTCTGGCAAAAACTAATCCCGAACTGACCATCCAGCTACGCAGTCTCGCCCACTCGGCGGGACTTGAGATTCCCGAGTCGCGCATCTTCCTGATGCACGCAAGCGACAAGGTAACCACCTACAACGCCTACGTAACCGGATTCGGCGCAACCAAGCGAATCGTGGTGTGGGACAACACGGCCCGAGACCTGACGCTGCCGCAAACACTGTTCATCTTCGGGCATGAAATGGGACACTACGTTCTGCATCACATCTACCTTGGCCTCGGCTTCGGCGCGCTGTTGATGCTTGCAGTCTTCTGGCTGACCCAGCGCATTGCTGGAACTGCACTAGCCGGCTTCGGAGCGCGCTGGCAGATCCGCACGATGGGTGACTGGTCATCGCTCCCATTGCTCATGCTGTTGGTTTCGCTGCTCTCGTTTTTCGGCGAACCGCTGGGCAGCGCCTTCAGCCGTTGGGAGGAGCACGCGGCGGATGTTTATGGCATGGCAGTTACGCGGCCGGTCAATCAAAACGCATCCCAAGTTGCCGCCCAGGCTTTTCAAGTACTCGGCGAGAAATCGTACTCCTACCCCAATCCTTCACCGTTTCTGGTCTTTTGGAGCTACTCCCATCCGCCAATTGCGGATCGAATCCGCTTCGTTCTTTCGGATCAGCCAGGTGGGCAAGAGACTCCAAAGGCGGACGCACAGTAGTAAGCGACAATCAAGAAGGGTCATTTCGAAGGTGCGGACAGCCCACGTTCAAACCTCAATCGGCACCTCACGACCCTACTCCAACCCGAATTCCTTCCATCGCTTTGTGATGCGCCGTTTTACTTCCTCTGACATTTCAACCTCATCGGGCCAGGGACGGTCGAAGCCTTCCGTCGACCACTTGCGGGTTGCGTCGATGCCCATTTTGCTGCCGAAGTTTGGCAGCCGCGAGGCGTGGTCGAGGGAATCCACCGGTCCCAGCATAAATTGAATATCGCGTTCAGGATCGATGTTGTTGGTCGCGCGCAACGTGACTTCGCGCAGATCCTTCACGTCGCAGTCTTCGTCCACCACCACAATGCACTTGGTGAACATCGCCTGTCCCAGCGACCAGATGGCATTCATCACCTTGCGCGCCTGCCCTGGGTAGGATTTGCGTATCGAGACGATCATCAGGTTATGCGCGACGCCCTCGGGCGGGAGATTGAAATCCACCAGCTCCGGAATCATCATTTTTGCCGCGGGCAGGAAGATTCGCGCCACGGCAAGCGCCATCCACGCATCCTCTTGCGGGGGCTTGCCCACGATGGTTGCCGCGTAAATCGGATTCTTGCGATGGGTGATGCACTCGACGTGAAAAACCGGGTAGAGGTCCTCCAGCGAATAGAATCCAGTGTGATCGCCAAACGGCCCCTCTGTCTTTAATTCACCAATGTCGATATATCCTTCGAGCACGATCTCCGCATTCGCCGGAACCTCAAGATCGGAGGTTTCGCACTTCACCACTTCCACAGGCTTGCCACGTAGGAATCCGGCGATCATGTATTCCTCGATCTCCGGCGGCGCAGGCACAATGGCCGAAAACGTCAGCGCAGGATCGGTGCCGATGGCCACTGCAACATCCATTCGCCCACCGACCGGCTTGCCTTGAATGGCGATGCTGCCGCCGCCACTGCGCGCCATGATGTCCACCGAGGAAGTCTTGCCCAACGTCGGCCCGTCGGCAACGGCTGCGCGCATGAGTTCGCGCTGATGTTCGGCGGCGTTCTTGTGGCGCTGCCAGTGCATTCCCGTGCTGGTTTCGTCATAGACGTGCATTCGGTACATCCCGATATTGCGCTTGCCCGTGCGCGGATCGCGGGTCATGACGCAAGGCAGGGTGATGAATCGGCCTCCGTCCTGCGGCCAGCATTGCAGAATCGGAAAGTCGAACAGCGAAAAGTTATCGCGCTTGATGACTTCCTTGCATGGCCCCGTCGAGACCCGCTTCGGAAACAGGTTTCCGAGTTCGGCCAGCATCGGCAGCATCTTGATCTTTTCCAGCAAACCCTGAGGCGTCTTCACATCCATCATTTGGTGAATGCGCTGCGCAATCTCGTCGAGCGAGTTGGAGCCAAACGCAAGGTTCATGCGCCGCTCGGAGCCAAACTGGTTGATGAAAATCTTATGCCCCGGATGTCCCTTGACGTTCTCAAACAGCAGCGCCGGACCACCCGGCCCTTTGCCGTCGCGCGCGCCCCACTTGGAGACGCGGTCGGTAATTTCGGTGACTTCAAGGACAGGATCGACTTCGGCTTTAATGCGTTTCAGTTCGCCAGCTTTATCGAGCGCCGATATCCATTCACGCAGATCGTTATAGGCCACAAGAACACCTCACACACAAGAGACAGGGACAAGCGATTATACAGTTAGGGCTCGTGCTTAGCCGGGGCTAAAGGCGCAGTAGCGACCATCGGTCTATACTTACCGAAAGGCTCAACTTGCTAATTATATGAATTTCGCGCGGATTCAATTTCGTCCCCTGTCAGGTATTGTGAATGATGAAGGTGTCGAGGAAATTCAGTCACTGCTTGGGGATTTGCGGCGGAATGGAAACACCCTCGGCGGCGATCGCCTAATTCGTGCTGATGACAAGGTCACCGCTTATGTGACCATGCCTGAAGCGTCTTCGCTGGAAGAGAGCAATTTGAACTCTCGTGTGGAGCAGATTCTCGAGCGCATAATGAAGCATAACGAATATGGTCATTGCGTCCTCGCAACTGTTGCTGACGAGAGTTCCCCTTGCAGTTGTCACCAATCGGCACTTCTCGTTTTCACCACCTTTTTGACAGCAGCTCCGCCACTCTGCTGCCTCGACTGTCTTGGCTATGTACCGCTCTACCGGATCCCGCCTGAAGAATCCCTTGATTACTCCGGCCTTCTGAGTTGGGAAGCAAGTTATCAAGCCTGCGATACGTTGCAGATGCATTGCAGGGTGGGCGAGAAGTTTGGCGTTCGAGAAATGTCCAACTTGAATAGCAAACTGTCGAAAGACGGGCGTAGCACTTGTTCGAGCATTGAGAAACGAACTGGTAAGCCGACCTACTATTATCTGTACCGGGCGGAAGGAAGAAGTCTCCGCCTCGAAAATGAACGTAAGTGTCCGAACTGCGGTGGAGAATGGATTCTGGACGAGAACAGCCGTCTCAAGTTTATTGATTTCCGCTGCGACCGATGCCGACTTGTTTCAAATATAGGATTTGGTGTCAGGTAACTTTCGCAAAATAGAAACGCCGGGGGCTACCTTCGCCGAGCCGTCTTTTGCGCTGCTACAAGGTGGGCGACAAACTTCACGTATCAGACCTCGTTCCCTTAATGCCCAGAAGTGCTAAACTCGCACCTCGAAGCGATGATTCGCCCATCCGATCCGCGCGTGTACGAGCACCAAGCCTTCGCCCATGCAGACTCTCCGTCTCATATTCCTGCCCCGAGCCTTCTCCTGCACTGTATGGCCGCCATCGGCGGAGGAGGATTCTGTGCTGCCTTCGCCGGGGTACTACTCGTGCGGGCAACTGGCTTCGACCCCGCCTCCAGCAATTCCAATCTTCTGATGTGGTACAGCCCACTGATCTGGTGGGCCGGTCCGCTGCTTGGCTACCTCTTGAATCGCCGCGCTCGCAGCACAGTCGCTTGCTACACATGGCTGGCCGGAGCTCTCCTGCTCGGCTTCCTCGCACTCGATCTTTTCTGGACAAACCATAGCTGGGAGCGCACCCTGGTGGACCTGTTTCCCTTGTGGCATGGCGAACACAGCCCCGATGATGAGCTCGGCCTCTACCAGCTCTTTTTCATTTGGCCCGCTATCAACTCCTTTGCCTACTCACTCGGAGCAAGCATTCCGTTGTTGTTTGGAAGACGATTCGACAACGAGCATTCAATCGAGAATCCACCAAACGATTCCAGACAATAAAAGGCGCGGATCGCTCCGCGCCTCTCGATCTGAATACCCTTCAGCTCTACCGGTACTCTTCCATGATCCCATCCAGCACGCTCTTTGCGGGCCGCGTCACGCTCTGCGGCAGCGTACCGAGTGGCCGGCCCACGAGGTTCAGCCTGTCGGTGAAGCTAGGCACATCCGGATTCAGATAAAACAATCCCGTCAGCACTTCGTCGTTCTCGCGAGCCTGCGCGAGGCGGGTAAGGGCGGCGATGCGATCAACCGGATTGTAGTCTTCTTCCAGCTTGGCCAGGTGCATCTTCGAGCCATCGTGAAGCGTGATGTCGATTCCGCTTCCCTCTTCGTACTCGACATTAATCTCTTCGAACGACGGCACGAAGTTAATGTCTTGCAGCGGCTCTTCGTGGTCTTTCATGAACTTGTAGCTCTTGGTCGAGCCCTCGTGATCGTTGAAGGTCACGCATGGTGATATCACGTCGAGCAGCACCGTTCCATTGTGAGCGATGGCCGCCTTGAGAAGCGCTTGCAACTGCTTCTTGTCGCCGGAGAAGCTGCGGGCAACAAAGGTTGCGCCCAGTTCAATGGCCAGCGCACAGGTATCGATCGCGGGCAATTCGTTGACGATACCACTCTTCAGCCTGGAGCCTAGATCGGCGGTGGCCGAGAACTGCCCCTTGGTCAATCCATACACGCCGTTGTCTTCAATGATGTAAATCATCGGCAGATTACGGCGCATGAGGTGGGCGAACTGGCCCATGCCAATCGAGGCCGTGTCGCCGTCGCCGCTGACGCCGATGTAGAACATCATGTGATTTGCCACTGCAGCACCGGTGGCGATGGCGGGCATGCGTCCGTGTACGGAGTTGAAGCTGTGGGCGCGTCCCATGAAATAGGCCGGACTCTTGGACGAGCAGCCGATGCCGCTCAGTTTGGCGACGTGCTCGGGCTCGATGCCCATCTCGTAAAAGGCATCAATGATGCGCTCGGAGATGGCGTTATGTCCGCAACCGGCGCAAAGGGTGGACTTGCTGCCTCGATAATCGATGACGGAGAGCCCGATATGGTTAATTTTGGGAGTCGGTGTGGCGGCCATTACTTCTGCTCCTTCGAGACGTTCTCCTGCGAGGCGTTCTCTTGCAACACAATGTGACCGGTAACGAAACGGGCGTCGAGCGGATGTCCGTTGTAATGACAAACACTGCGAAGTTTTACGACGTCTGCCGCAGCTATATCCATTTTTATTAGTTGCAGCATCTGGGCATCGCGATTCTGCTCGACGACATAGACGCGCTCATGGGCATCGATAAACTGTTGCAGCGCGGGGCTGAACGGATAGGCGCGCAGGCGAAGATAATCGGCGCCGATTCCCTGCTCCTGCCGCAGTTGGTCCACGGTCTCTACAACAGCCCAATGCGACGAGCCGAATGCGACGATGCCAATTCTTGCATCCGGCGTACTGCGTTCGACGACCGGTGCGGGAACGATGGCGCGGGCCGTCTCCCACTTGCGATTGAGACGGTCCATATTGCTAATGTAATCTTCCGGGCGCTCGGAGTACTGTGCCTTTTCGTTGTGTCCGCTGCCGCGCGCAAACCATGCTGCGTTGGGATGCCCGGTTCCGGGCAGGGTGCGATAGCCGATACCGTCACCATCCACGTCGCGATAACGCGCAAAACTGCCAAGCCTGTCCAGGTCTTCCTTGCTCAAGACCTTGCCGCGATCCAGCGGCTTCTCCGGGTAAACGAACGGATCGCTGGCCCAGTGGTTCATGCCGATGTCCAGATCGCTGAGCACGAACACTGGGGTTTGCAGGCGCTCCGCTAGGTCGAATGCCGTGCCTCCGAACTCAAAGCATTCCGCCACCGATGAAGGTAGAAGCATCGGGTGCTTGGTATCGCCGTGCGAAAGAAACGCGGTTGAGAGCAGGTCGCTCTGCGCAGTACGCGTTGGCAAGCCGGTGGAGGGCCCCACCCTCTGAACATCCCAAACTACTGCCGGAATTTCGGCATAGTAGCCCAGGCCGGTGAACTCAGCCATCAGGGAGATTCCAGGACCTGACGTGGCGGTCATTGCGCGGGCGCCAGACCAGGAAGCACCGAGCACCATTCCGATGGCGGCAAGCTCGTCCTCGGCCTGCACCACAGCGAAGGTAGCCTTGCCGTTGGCATCGATCCGGTACTCCTTCAGGTAATCCGAAAGCGCTTCAATGAGGGACGACGACGGAGTGATCGGATACCAGGAGACCACCGTAACTCCGGCGAAGAGCGCTCCGAGCGCGCCCGCCGAGTTGCCGTCGATGATGATCTTGTTCGCGTTCTCGTTCATGCGCTCAACCGTGAATCGGGAGCGCGGCAGGTTGGCTACTGCATATTCATAACCGGCGCGAACAGCCGCAACGTTAATGTCGGTAGCGCGCTTCTTGCCGTTGAACTGCTTGCCGATTGCCGCTTCAACCGCCGGCATTTCCATCGAGAGCAGGTGAGCCAGCACGCCAACGTAGACCATGTTGCGCAGCAGCTTTCTCAGCTTTGGCTCCGGCGCTACGGGTACCACCAGTTTGTCAAAGGGAACGGAGTAGAAGACGAGATCGTCCCGCATTGTTTCCAGTTTGAGCGGCTCGTCAAAGAGCACGAAAGAGCCTGGCTTGAGCCCGCGAACATCCTCAGCGGCGGTCTCCGCGTTCATCGCGACCAGCACCTCCGTATCGCCCTTGGGAGCCATGTATCCCTGTTTGCTCACCCGGATGGTAAACCAAGTGGGAAGCCCGGCGATGTTTGAGGGAAACAGGTTCTTGCCGCTCACCGGAACGCCCATCAAAAAGATGGTGCGCATCAGAACTGAGTTTGCGGATTGTGAGCCGGAGCCATTTACGGTCCCGACCTTAATGCTGAAATTGTTGACGACAAGCCCGCCGTACCGGCGGCTGTCGGTGCCCTGATTCAGGGCAAGATCCACACTTGCCATTGAGAAGCCATCCTTCAAAAGCACGCGCTCAACCATCCTCACAGCCAAAGCCGTGCTTTCATCTAACTCGTTATTATACGGCAATCGGCAACCCCGCCCGGCGGTAGAGCTTTGACGGCAAAGAACTTCATCAAAGAACCCGAAAGCGCAACTAAACGCTAGATTCCAGTCATCATTTATCCCTTTTCGGTGCTCTACATCACAGACCCGTACAAGCGACAGCGATACCCTGCGGTATACGCTAACGCCATGACTACCGCAGAGTCTCACACGCAGGTCAATCCGTGGATTGTGACCGTCTCCGTGATGCTCGCCACGTTCATGGAAGTCCTCGACACCACGGTAGTGAATGTCTCGATCCCCCACATCTCCGGGAACCTGAGTTCCACCTACGAAGAAGGAACCTGGGTCGTTACTTCTTACCTGGTAGCCAACGCCATTGTGCTGCCCATGTCAGGATGGCTGGCAAGCTACTTTGGCCGCCGCAAGATGCTCATGTCCTGCGTGGCCGCATTTTCAGTTGCTTCACTGCTCTGCGGGATGGCCTCGAGCCTTAGTCAGTTGATCGTCTTCCGCGTGCTGCAGGGGCTGGCCGGAGGAGGCCTGCAACCGCTCTCGCAGGCAATTCTGCTGGAAACGTTTCCCAAGGAGAAGCACGGACAGGCCATGGCGGCCTTCGGCCTCGGCATCATCTGCGCGCCCATTATCGGGCCGACGCTCGGCGGTTGGATCACGGACAACTACACCTGGCGCTGGATCTTCTACCTCAATATCCCGGTCGGCATTTTCTCCCTGATGATGATCGGGCGCTTCGTACAAGATCCGGCGTACCTGCGGCGCAAACTTGGCAGCAGCGTGGACCTTTGGGGCATCGGATTACTTGCGCTCGGCCTGGGCTCCCTGCAGATTCTACTCGACACCGGACAGCGCAAAGACTGGTGGAGTTCGCGCGATATTCGCATCGAGGCATTTTGCTGCATTGCCGGGCTGCTCGCCTTCGCCATTCGCGAGATGATGGTGGAACATCCGATTGTCGACCTGCGCGCCCTCAAGGACCGTTCCTTTGCGGTCGGAATACTGCTGATCTCGGTGGTTGGATTCTGCCTCTACGCCAGCATGGTCCTGCTACCGCAATACCTTGAGACGCTGTTGAATTATCCTTCGCTGCAGGCCGGACTTGCGCTCTCTCCGCGTGGGCTAGGATCGCTGATGATGACGGTTGTCACCGGTGTAATTGCCGCCCACGTGGACGTTCGCAAGCTCCTCGCCGCCGGCTTTTTGGTCGGTGCAGGAACCATGTTCATGCTCGCGAATCTCAACCTCAACGCAGGTTATTGGGATATATTCTGGCCGCAGGTATTGCAGGGAGCAGCGATGTCATGCATGTTCATACCGCTCTCCGCCGCAGCCATATCGCACATTTCCCGCGAGAAGATGGGCAACGCTACCAGCATCTTCAACCTGATGCGCAACATAGGCGGCAGCGTTGGAATAGCATCGATGACCACCTTGCTGGCGCGCCGCCAGCAATTCCATCAAAATCGGCTCGTGGAGCACATTCTGCCAGGCCAGCCCCATGTGTGGGCGACACTGCATCAGTTCACCAGCTACTTCGCGCTCAAAGGCGCAGACCCGGTGACCGCCTCGCGGCAGGCCTACGCGGCGATGTATGGACAAGTGCAGCAGCAGGCGGCCATGCTCTCGTTCGTAGAGGCATTCAAAGTGATGGGACTGGTTTTTCTCGTCATGATCCCGCTGATGATCCTGCTGAGAGATCCAAAGAAAAATCGCGGGGTCACAGCCACATCGATCCATCAGGCAGACGCAGCGAAGTTTTCGAAAGAAGCGTCCGCGGAACTGGTTCACCCGTAGCCGGGCGGGATTGCTTCCCACTCAATCCAAGAGAAGGCGCCCGAACTCACAACGCCTTTACTTCCCTCATAGTGGGAAAGCGAATTTTATGCTTACTCTTCGGCGAAGAACTGCGCCATCTTTCTGAATTTCACGTAACGAGCGTCCAGTAACTGCGCGGTGTCCAGCTTTCTCAACTCCGCCAAATTCGCGGCCAGCACTTTGTCCAGATTTTCACAGGTCTTGGCGTGATCGGTATGCGCGCCCCCTTCGGGTTCAGGCACAATCGCATCGATGATGCCAAAGCCGATCAAGTCCGGCGCGGTGATGTGCATGGCTTGTGCAGCCAAGTCGCGCTTGCTGGCGTCGCGCCACATGATGGAGGCGCAGCCTTCCGGAGAAATTACCGAATAGACGCTGTTCTCCAGCATGAACACGCGGTCGCCCACGGCAATTGCCAGCGCCCCGCCGGAGCCACCCTCACCGGTAATGGTGACGAGAATAGGGACTTTCAACCGCGACATCTCGCGCAGATTATGCGCAATTGCCTCGCCCTGCCCGCGCTCTTCGGCACCCAGTCCGGGATAGGCTCCGGGCGTATCGATAAATGTGAATATGGGCCGTCCAAACTTCTCCGCAATCTGCATGGCGCGTATCGCCTTGCGATAGCCCTCCGGATTCGGCATCCCGAAGTTGCGGTAAATCTTCTGCTTGGTATCGCGCCCCTTCTGCGTGCCTACAACAAGGACTTGCTCGCCGTGGAAGCTAGCCATCCCGCAGATCATGGCCGCATCGTCGCCAAAAGCGCGGTCGCCGTGAATCTCCGAGAAATCGGTGAACATGTGCTGAACGTAATCGAGAAAGTAGGGACGCTGAGGGTGCCGGGCCAGTTCCGTTCGCTGCCACGCGTCATAGTTTGCGTTGACCTGCTTGCGGAGTCCCTCGATGCGGTCGCGTAAAAGTTGGAGATGCTTCTGCGCGTCCTGATTCGTACCCGCAACCGATTCCAGTTGCGCGATCTGGCGCTCGACCTTTTCCAGTTCCTGATCTGCCTTGGTTCCAGCTTCCATGCTTGGTTTCTCGTCCTAGTCGATTACCTTGATTGAGTCGGGGCCGCACAACTGTTTCACGCCGTTCATGAAGGCGCGATCTGCAAGCACATTATAGCCTTCAGCTTCCATGACCACTACGTACTCGCCCGGACGCACCAGGTCGAACAGCACCTTGGCGTCTCCTTTGGAGCGGATGAAGAGCCCATGCAGCGCATCCACGGTTTCGGGCTGCACCTCCGGAAGTTCAATCGTAATTCGCAATGAGCGCGGCATCTTCACCCTCGCTTCGTCCAGCGGAGTGATGTCGTTTATGAACAGCTTGGGCGCGGCATCTTCCTCCACCCTCACCGCGGCTTTTACCAGCACCGGAATCTCCAGCTTCACCTTTTCATTCAGGCGTTTATATGCCTCCGGAAAGACTGCCGCCTCAACGCGCCCAAACATATCTTCAATCACCAACCCGGCCATCATGTCGCCCTTGCGGGTCTTTGCAATGCGAACGCCGGTGATCAATCCGCCGACGGTAATGTCCTCATTCTTAGGGGTCGAACGCTTCATGGCCAGCACGTCCGTGGTTTTCAGTGCGTGCAAATCTTCGATCTTCTCCTGATATTTTTCCAGCGGATGACCACTGATCCAGAAGCCAAGAATCTCCTTCTCGTTCTGGAGCCGCACCGATTCTTCCCAATCGGGAATATTCGGCAGACGCGCCGCTGCCGAGGACGCAGGATTGGCTTCTTCAAATATGCCGAACAATCCGTGCTGTCCTGCCTCGCGATCCCGCGCCGCCTTCTGCGCCTGTTCCATGGCCTTGTCCAGCACGTCCATCAGCTGGGCGCGGCGGCCAAGCGAGTCCATTGCGCCGCTCTTGATGAGCGACTCCAGCACGCGCTTGTTGAGCTGCCGCAGATCTGCCCGCTCGCAGAAATCGTAGATACCCTTGAAGTGTCCCGCCCGGCGCGCCTCGACAATCGAGGCGATTGCGTTACCGCCAACATTCTTTACCGCCGAAAGGCCAAAGCGAATCTTGTAACCTTCGGGCGAAATGATCGGCGTGAAGTTTGAGGCCGACTCATGAACATCGGGCGCTAGCACTTCGATCCCCATTTCGCGCGATTCCCCGATGTACTTCACCACGTCCTCGGTTTTACTCGTCACCGAGGTAAGCAGCGCCGCCATGAACTCGACCGGATAGTGCGTCTTCAAATAGGCCGTGTGATAGGCCACCAAGGCGTAGGCGGCAGAGTGCGACTTATTGAATCCGTATCCCGCAAACTGCGCCATCAGGTCAAAAATGTGCCCAGCTTTATCGGTGGAGAACTTGCGCTCGGCCGCACCCTGCATAAAGCGCTCGCGCTGCTTATCCATCTCCGACGCGATCTTCTTGCCCATGGCACGGCGCAGCAGATCGGCTTCGCCCAGCGAATAACCGGCGATGACGTTGGCGATCTGCATCACCTGTTCCTGGTAGACGATGACGCCGAGCGTCTCCTTCAGTAGACGCTCCAACTCCGGGAGCATGTAATCGACTTTCTTGCGTCCCCACTTGCGCTCGATGAAGTCGTCGATCATTCCGCCCTGAATTGGGCCAGGGCGGTAGAGCGCATTCAAGGCGGTCAGATCCTCAACCGTGGTTGGCTGATAGCGCCGCAGCACGTCGCGCATCCCATCGGATTCAAACTGGAAGACCCCGGAAGTCTGTCCCTTGTGAAAGACTTTCTCATAGGTCTCGGTGTCTTCGAGCGGGATTTTTTCCATCACGACGGTCTCGCCGCGGGTCAGTTTAATGAGCTTCAGGCAATCGTCGATGATGGTGAGCGTGGTGAGCCCGAGGAAATCCATCTTCAACAGGCCCATCTTCTCAACCGCCTTCATGTCGTAGGCGGTTACTATTTCGTCGTTCTTTGTCTTGTAGAGCGGCACCAACTCGTCCAAGGGCACTGGCGCGATCACCACCGCGCTGGCATGAACGCCTGAATTGCGCACCATGCCTTCCAGCTTCTTGGCGGTGTCCACCAGATTGCGGATTGCCGGATCGTTGGTGTACGCGTCGCTGAAGGCCGTAACATCGGCCATGGCCTTATCAATGGTCATCCCCGGCGTGCCCGGGATCATCTTGGCGATGCGATCCACTTCGTTGTAGGGCATATCGAGCACGCGCCCCGTGTCCTTGATCGCAGCCTTGGCCGCCATTGTGCCGAAGGTGATGATCTGGGCGACCTGCTCGCGGCCATACTTCCCGGTTACGTAGTTGATCACCTCGCCGCGGCGATTCATGCAGAAGTCCACGTCGATATCGGGCATCGATATGCGCTCTGGATTCAGAAAGCGCTCGAACAGCAACCCGTTCTGGATCGGATCGATGTCAGTGATGCCCATCGCGTATCCCACCAGCGAACCTGCGGCGGAACCGCGGCCCGGGCCGACCGGGATGCCATTGTCTTTCGCGTAGCGGATAAAGTCCCACACGATAAGGAAATATCCCGGAAACTTCATCTGCTTGATGATGCCGATTTCACGGTTCAAACGCTCTTCGTAATCGCTGAAGCTGTACCTGAGCTTACCGAGTTCCTTCAACTCGCGAAGGAAGATCATGCGCCGCGCCATTCCCTCGCGCGCTATCCGCTCGAAGTAGCTGTCAATGCTCTCGCCTTCCGGCACATCGAACTTCGGAAACGGATTTTCGATCTTCTCCAACTTCAGGTTGCAGCGCTCGGCGATTCCCACGGTGCGGCGCAGCACCTGCTCATAACCTTTGAAGACCTTGGCCATCTCCTCGTAGCTCTTGACGAAGAATTGGTTTGTCTGGAACTTCATACGGTTCGGGTCGGCAATCGACTTTCCGGTCTGGATGCATATCATCGCATCCTGCGCCAGGCAATCGTCCTCGCAGATATAGTGGCTGTCGTTGGTGGCAACCATCGGGATGTCAAGGTCAGTCTCCAGGCGGAAAAGATCCTTGTGAATCCGCTTCTCCTCGGCCAACCCCTGGTCCTGGATCTCAAGGAAAAAATTGCCACGTCCGAAGATATCTTCCAGGGTCTTGGCCGCCGAGCGCGCGGCCTCGTACTTCCCTTCCGTCAGGCGCTCGGCGACCTCACCCTTGAGACACGCCGAGAGCCCAATGAGCCCCTCGGAGTGCTCTGCCAGATACCGCTTGCTCACCCGCGGCTTGTAATAAAAGCCGTGTAATGACGCTTCCGAGCAAATCTTGGTCAGGTTCTTGTAGCCCACCTGGTTCTCGGCAAGCACAATGAGGTGGTTGTACGTGTCCCCCTGCGGCTCGGCACGGTGGTCATCCTTTTTGCAGACGTAAAGCTCGCAGCCCAGGATCGGTTTGATCCCGGCTTCCTTGGCGTCGTTGAAAAAATGCACGGCCCCGAAGATGTTGCCGTGATCCGTCATGGCGACGGCAGGCATATCCATTTCCTTGGCGCGTTTGCATAGCAGCTTGGTGTCGCATGCGCCGTCGAGCATGGAGTAGTCGGTATGAAGATGCAGATGTACGAAATCGGATGACATGGCTATGGCCGATTGTACCGCTCAGCCAGCCTTGAAACAGCAGCGAGGTTGAGGAAACCTTCTGGGTGCCGCATCAATATTCCCCATGGCTGAACCCGGCAGTTCGCATTCGAGTCACTTTCTGGCCAGATCATCGCACAAATTTTTCTTTCTAAGGTACTAATTTGGGAACCAGCCGCAATTTCAGCGATCAAGATCGAACCTTTTTGCCTTGTCTTGAATCTAAGCAGCAGATGCCGTGTTTAGGGGCGTTGGTCCGAACCAGGACCGGGAGGTATATCGATGTCTGTCAATGTCTTCGACATGCTCTTCGGCTGTTGGCACAAAAACTACAGTTTCCCGATGACTGCGAAGAAGGCAAACAAAAACCATTCCCATGCTGCGAGCGTCACGGGAACCTATGTTGTCTGCCTTGATTGCGGCAAGGAGTTTCCGTACGACTGGAATCAAATGAAAGTGCTTCCCACTGAGCCCGAGCGCACTGAATCGGTTCCGCTCACTGCCAAGCCAGTCGCCGGCTTTATTAAGGCCGCCTGATCCCCACTCTGCGGGGATCCGCGCTGACGTCAAGTAGCTTAGCTGCCGCCAGCGCTCGCAGTAGTGAGCGCACTTTGTGAGCCTAATCTCTACTCCGCTCCTTCAGCCAAGCAGTTTTTCGCGCCAAAATTCCTGTCCAAGCGCGCTTTAAGCAAAGATTGCGCCCCTTAAGCGTGGTGCTTGCGTGCGTGTGCGCGCAATTCCGTAACAATGTCATGCGCAGCCGCGGTCGCACGCTCAAAGTCGCCGGGAGGAAAGCTAATGGCTCCCACTCGCGCGTGTCCGCCGCCGCCATAGCGTTCGCAAATCTTCGCCAGGTTGATCATGTTCTCCGCATCGGTCCATGGATTCGAACCCAGGGAAATCTTCACCCGGAAACTGCTCTTGCTCAACCCCACGCTGTAGACGCTATCTGGATGCAGATAGTAAGGGATGAACTTGTTGTAACCTTCCAGGTCGTATCCCGTCACGTCGAAAAAAATCGTCTTGTCGATGCACTCGCTGTGCTTGCGGATGATTTCGATGGACTGCTTGTGCCGCGCCAGCAGAGGTGGAATCTGCTCGGCGACAAATGGGGAGGTGATGATCTCCTCAAGCGAACGATAGGCAAGGATCTCCACCAGTCGCGGAACGAATGTCGGGTCCTGGTTGGCTTCAATGGCCATGGTGATGCGCATTGCCGCTTCCTTCATCCCAACCGCGGCTTCCGCGCTCTCATAGGAGGCGCTATCCACGATGTTCGCCCACGTCACCAGCTCCTCTACCGGCTTTGGATCAAAGCCGAAGTGGTTCTGGGCGATGGTGGCCAGGAACTTTGTGCAGGACTTGAAATCGGGGTCGAAAAACTTCTTATTGCTCTCCTGACGCTCGAAATGCTCCCTGTCCTCTTCCGTGAGAAAGGCGCTCTCATGATGATCGAACCACCAGGTCAATTTGTCCGAGGCGAGGTACTTGAAATCGACGATGGCGTTCTCGTCGCCGGTGAAGTCGTCGAGGTTGAACAGCGCTCCGGCGCGATGCAGCAGCCCCTGATACTGGAATTCGGCGTTGCGCCGGATGCGCTCGCGATAGAAGCGCGTGAAAAGCGAAGCCGAACAAGCCCCGTCAAAACATTTGTCGTGATAGAAGACCTTTACAATCAATGGTTCCCTTTCTGTGTGTTGGTGAGCGGCGGAGTACTCCGCATGAGAAGAAAGAAAGCCCTTACAAATAACTGTTTTGGGTGGGGAGTGTCAAGAGCGCGGGTTGGCCGAGTGGTGAGTTAGTTTCTGGGTCGCCGTGAGCAAACCCAAATTGTGCACCCTTCAGGAAGTCCTAACGGAGAAACCCGATGGAAGCATGTGATATATGTAGGGGGTTAAACAGACAGGAACAAATGAACGCACGCGCCCTAAATATGCTTCTAGCCGCCCGATCGCTGCTTGAGATTTCTGGGTCCCCACTGACCAGCGCTTCCGATGCTTTCACCGTCGCGCGAAATGTACTGGTGGCCCATGACGCGACTGAGTTGGTGCTCGCGGCCCTATGCGTAGAGCTTGGAAGCGGCTATAAGATTACGGAACAGGCCCCCTTTCATGAATTGGTCGGCTATGTTGTCAAGAAATTTCATGATAATGACGATGACAGCACTCAAAATGCGAGGCGTGGTGCCCTGATTGCGCTTAATTACGCCAGGGTGCGCTTTAAGCATCATGGCGACCTCCTCGATCCTTCCACCACCTATCCTTTGGTGGAAGAAGCGCTGGAAGTACTCGACCTCTTATGTCAGCGCGCCGTCGGTTTTCCTCTCCGCTCACTAGATGCTGTTATCGCTGTAGAGCATCCGGACATCGCCGCTGATCTCCGGACAGCCGACGATCTTATTTTGGTTGGCGAATACCGGGACAGCCTAGTTAGCATCGCGAGAGCTCTCAGCCGCACGTTTTGGGACTACGACATTCAGGGCGTGACCGCGGGTCAGGCAGAATCTGAGGACGCGCTGTTGTTATCCGGTCGTGGCGTCGATCCGGCAAGCTTTTTGGCAATGCAGCGGTTCTTGCCAAAGCTCTACAGCCCATTTCACGAGCCCCCTGAATTCAATACGCGCGAGTACGGACACGAAGCTAACTGGACAGAGGAAAACGCTAGGTTCTGCTGGAACACTGCTTTGAGCGTAGTTTTGCGACTGCGACACGCGCGCTCGGTGCCCCAAGCGCAAGACTTCTACGATGAGTTCGAGGATGTTATTGAGGTTTCGGCTGACTCCACAACAGCTCACCGGTTCAAGGGCTATCCGTCCGCAGATTGGCCCCTAACAGGAGAGGCCATCGAATGCAAAGTGAACTCGATGTTCTTTGGCAAGGCTTCTGGCTTTTATGAACTCAAGGGCGATCCCGACCTCAACTTCTCCATGCCGCTTCTAGAAGCTAACTGGATTTGCCTTACCGATCACAACCTGCGCGACAATACTGGTTTTATGGGCATTGGAATCACCGACGAACTCTGGTTCTCCAAGCAAGATGTAACGGTAACGTACCGTGAAAATGATCTCGCCAAAGCTCGCAAGCAGTATGTGGCAGAGTTAAGCAAGCCTACTGGCGACGATTCTATAAGCTAATGTTTGTGCATCATGCTGGTCGAACGACCGGATAGGCGAGTGCCCATTCAAGCCTTCCTTTTGCTTGAATGGGATAGTCTGATAGAGAATTCGCAGCCCAGGCTCCGCCCTAGTGCGATCTGCGTTGGCTCTTTTTCTTTTTCTGGCATTGCTCGCAGATGCCGTACACCTGGAAAGTATGGCGGCGGGTTTCGTAGTGGTGTTTCTTCCCAATCTCTTTCTCCACCCGTTCGACCTCAGGCGAAAAGAACTCGACTGAGCTGCCGCACTCGGTACACACCATGTGATGATGGCTGCGCCGGTTGTACTGGTGCTCGTAGCGGGTCACGCCGTCATTGAATGCGACCTCGCTGGCGAGACCGCACTCGGCCAGCAATTTCAGCGTGCGGTACACCGTGGTGAAGCCGATTCGCGGGTCGCTGTGCTGGACCAGGTGGTGCAGGTCTTCGGTGGAGAGATGGTCGTGCGTCTCCAGAAAGGTTCGCAGGATCGCGTCGCGTTGTCCGGTATGCTTCAACCCGACACGCTTCAGGTGGCTATTGAAAATTTCCTCGGCCTCCCGGATCGATTCGTGCGAGAGCTCCGTATGGTCGTCAACGCGTTTCGGCAAGGAAGTCATAGGTTGCAAGCCAATGAAAGAAGCATAACATTGGATGGGCTCTGGGGACGGAGCTTGGGCTTTGATATTCTAGGCACTGAACTCTAAATGTAACGGAGGAGCGAGTGGCGGCCGACAAATTTGAGGTGGGCCTGGTACAGATGTGCTGTTCACCCGAACCGGACGAAAATCTGGAACGGGCGGTTGCGCACGTGCGCGAAGCGGCCCGCCGGGGCGCACAGGTCATCTGCCTGCCTGAATTGTTCCTCACCCAGTATTTCTGCCAACGGGAGGATACCGCGCTATTCGATCTGGCCGAGCCGATTCCAGGACCTACCACGGCGCGTTTCCGTTCCCTGGCCTACGAATTAAAGGTAGGTATCGAGGTTTCGCTTTTTGAGCGGCGCGCTCCGGGACTCTACCACAACACGGCAGTCGTCATCGGGAGCGATGGGGAAATCCGGGGCATCTACCGCAAGATGCACATCCCGGACGATCCGCTCTATTACGAGAAATACTACTTTGCTCCCGGCGATCTGGGCTTCAAGAGCTTTGAGCTGGAAGAAGGCTCCATTGGCACACTGGTTTGCTGGGATCAGTGGTATCCCGAGGGCGCGCGGCTGACGGCACTGCAGGGTGCAAACATCATCTTCTATCCCACTGCTATCGGATGGCATCCGGCGGAGAAGGATGAGTGGGGAGCGGCGCAGTACGATGCCTGGATGACCATTCAGCGGGGCCATGCCATCGCCAACGGAGTCTACGTTGGCGCAGTCAATCGCGTGGGACACGAGACCGGCAACATCCGAGGCAACCAGGTAAGAGGCGCGGGGCTCGATTTCTGGGGCGGCTCATTTATTGCCGATCCTTTTGGCCGCGTCATCGCGAGAGCTTCGCACGACAAAGAAGAGATCTTGATTGGCACGGTGGACGTGAAACTGCAAGAGGAAATTCGCCGCAACTGGCCCTTCCTGCGCGACCGGCGCATCGACGCCTACGGGCCTATCACGCAGAGGTTTGGAAAGTAGATGACGAAAGAGATTGCAGCCGACAGCCCTGCCCGGCTCGGATACCGCATGCCCGCCGAGTGGGAGCCGCAACGCGCAACGTGGCTGGCCTGGCCCCACAACCGCACGGATTGGCCCGGAAAATTCGAGCCGATTCCGTATGTCTACGCGGAGATTGTTCGCCAATTAGTTCATGCAACAAGCGTCGAAATCATCGTGAAGGACGCGAAGGCCGAGGCTCAAGCAAAGCAGATATTGTCCGATGCAAACATATGGCCCAACTGGGAACTTACCATCCACTTCCATCAGTGGCCAACGAATCGCGGCTGGCTGCGCGACTCCGGGCCGATCTTCGTCCGGGGCAAGGCGCGGCAGATTGCGATTACGAGCTGGAAGTTCAACGCGTGGGCCAAGTACAAAAACTGGCAGCTCGATAAGTTAATTCCGGCAAGAATCGCCGAGTTGCGCGGCTTCCCTTCCTTCGAGGCATTGGTGGAAGTGAAAGGGCAATCGAGGCAGATGGTGCTGGAGGGTGGCTCGATTGACGTCAACGGCAAAGGCCTGTTGCTAACCACCGAGGAATGCTTGCTCGGCCCGGTACAACAGCGCAATCCCGGAATGACGCGCGAGGAGATCGAAGCCACGCTGAGACTTATGTTGGGCGTGAAGAAAGTTTTGTGGCTCGCTCGCGGAATTGTGGGCGACGATACCCATGGGCACGTGGACGACATTGCACGCTTCATCGGGGCGAACAGGATACTGGCGGCGACGGAAGGAAATCGGCGGGATCCCAATTATGCGATTCTCCAGGAGAATCTGGAGCGACTGGAGAAGATGACCGACAGCGCCGGCAAACCGCTGGAGATTATTCCCTTGCCCATGCCGGCTCCCATCGTTTATAAGGGGCAGCGCGTTCCGGCCAGCTATGCCAATTTCTACATTGCGAACCAGAGGGTGCTGGTACCCACTTTCAACGACCCAAACGACCTCGCGGCCTTGAATATTATTCAGCGAGCGCTTCCCAAGCACACGGTTGTCCCCATCTACTGCGGCGACCTGATCTGGGGGCTCGGCGCAATTCACTGCATGACCCAGCAGGAGCCACGGTAGGACTCCAGGATGCAGGATGAATCTACAGTCCGTGAAGTACCGCCCGACGAGCGCTGGATGGAGGAGGCGCTCCGGTTGGCACGGCTGGCCGAAGTTGCCGGCGAGGTTCCGGTGGGAGCCGTGGTGGTCTGCAACGGATGCATCGTGGGACGCGGCTGGAACCGGGTAATCTCCAACCATGACCCTTGCGCCCATGCCGAGATCGAAGCTCTGCGCGACGCCGCCCGCGAGCTTGCAAATTATCGCCTGAGCGGCTGCGAACTCTACGTCACCCTCGAACCTTGCGCCATGTGCGCCGGAGCCATCATCCATTCCCGCCTTGAGCGGCTCGTCTTCGGGGCGCGCGACCCTAAGGCGGGAGCTGTGGGATCAATCATGCAGGTGATCAATCACCCCCGGCTGAATCATCGCGTGGAGGTATCGGAGGGAGTGCTGGCAGGCCGTTGCATGGAAATTCTGCAAGCTTTCTTCAGGGATCGCAGGGGATAGACCAGCTCCACCCGGCAGACACCGAGCTGCGAGTCATGGTCGGTAATCGGCCGACGTACTTCTGGGGCTGGTATAGAGATTTGAGCGGCGCTGGGGTTCTTCGCTTGCGCTCAGAGTTTGTGACTTTTTTGCTGCGTATTTTCGAGTGATTTCGGCTATAAAAGCACATGCATGAGAGCGCGTTGGAAACGAGAGCGGCAGTTA
>Ga0302320_10009043_pt1 | contig 21496 bp, 21 predicted proteins | sample Bog_T0_3_FD_202130 | JGI IMG/M metagenome (GOLD analysis project Ga0302320, IMG submission 202130) | Peat permafrost microbial communities from Stordalen Mire near Abisko, Sweden - Bog_T0_3 | ecosystem: Environmental > Terrestrial > Soil > Wetlands > Peat | place: Sweden: Abisko, Stordalen Mire...
AGATAAGCACTGGAAAGGAGATCTGTCTATAAAGCAGTGGTTTATTTATGACTTTAAAAGACGATTAGTTACCAGTCGGTATGCGAAGCAATTACCCGTTGATTTATTTGGTTTTGAGTCAGTTGAGAACGACAGGGAGACGCAGTATTTAAAGACACTGAAGAGCATGATGAACGATGTTGACGCAGTAATCAAGAAGAAATAGGATATGTTTTGGTTATGGAAACAAAATCATGCAGGATTTTAATCGAATATAAGCCTAATCATTAAAGGATAGGGTGTTGAACTTCCTGTAATAACATCTACAGGCCTTCTGGAAAATAGATCATTACAAAAGAATTACAACTTCATTACAACTGTTTGTAACGAAGTTGTAATTTTTTTTTGTCGTAACTCTCCCATTGGCAAGGGGTTTTCGCGATGAAGCTTGCGAAACCGCGCCAGACCACTCTCCCCCAACCATAATGCGAGGGGGATAGTGGTCTGGCGCTACCAATTGCAAATGGGAGAGAGTAGATATTTGGATGGCTGGGGCAGGTGTTGTTAATATTAATATTAGGTAAGTTAAGTTGTTTTAGTTGAGTTGGGTAGTTGCTGTTAGAGGGGTGTTGCGTTGTTGTTCTGAGATGTGAGGTTGTTAGGTTTTCTGGATTTGGCCTGATGTATTTTTCATGCTGAATGACAACAGCCGGTGATTTTGACAGCATTACAACGAGGCACAAAAAAGGCACAGTTTAGGCACAACACTGTGCCTTTTTTGTGCCTTTTTTTTGACGTAACCCTCCCATTCTCAATTGTTTTTTGGGAGAAAGCGGCCCAAAACCGTTCCAAACCCCTCTCCCCCTACCATAAGTTTTTAAGGGGGACAGGGGTCTGGAACTAACAATTGAGAATGGAAGGGAGTAGGTATTAGGATGATGAGGATTAGTGAGGTTAAGAGTTGGGCATGAGATAGGGGAGCTGTGTGGTTGATCGGTTGGGTTTTATGGCTGGATGGCTGTTTTTAGTGATTGATTAAATATCAAATATTTATTGACTTTTGAAGATTTTATGCTTGACTTATCGTCATGTTATGATATTATATTGATGAAAAATCAATTAATATGGGAGTACGATCATGAAAGTCGAAAAGAGATTTTTAAATGTTCCGGAGATGGCGCTTTATTTAGGTTTTAGCATTAGCGCCATACGAAAATGGGTGCGCCGCGGCGCGATTCCGTTTCACAAGGTCAACGGCGGAATACGTTTTGATATTCAACTTATCAATCAATGGCTCGAGAAGGAACGGGTCAATGATCATGCGTATTCAAACTATAATTGATTTTTGATTGACCTTATTGAAATCTCCTTTGAAAGGGCTATACTAATATCACTTATTGGTAGTAGACCCATTTGCAAGAAAGGAGGTTTCAAAGGAGGTTTCAAATGGGAAAGCTATTCAAACGTGGTAAAAAATGGGGGATCAGCTATATTGATCCTCATGGCCGGCAAGTAAGGACAATGATCTCCATTTACAAGGAATCCGCCGAGCGGATTCTCAAGAAAATCGAGATGGACATTATCGAGGGTAAATACCTTGATATTAAAAAAATTGATAAGATGTCCTTTGAAGACTTTGCTTGGGAGTATATCAAGATGCATGTCAGGTTACACTTGAAGGGCAAAAGGGCCCAGGAGTACGCCATCAAGCGGTTGATCATTGAATTTAAAGGTCGTCGGTTAGATCAAATCAATCCGTTAATGATCCGCCAATACATTGCACGAAAGCTTGAGGGTGCTCGTCCTGCAACGGTTAACCGGTCGCTACAAACGATAAAATCTATGTTTAGCAGGGCTATTGAGTGGGGAATACTGCATGGGGCCAATCCGGCTTCCGGGATAAAAAATGTCCCTCAAAACAATAGCCGTTGCCGCTGGCTAACCGAAGAAGAGCAGGGGCTTCTTTTGCGTTGTTGCCATGAAAACCTGACAAGGGTAGTGGTCTTGATAGCCTTAAAGACAGGGATGAGATGGAGTGAGATCATTTCTCTCAAATGGAAGCAGACGCCGTGCAGCAATTATGTGGATTTTGAAAAGAACGTGATTTTTATCCATGAGTCGATGACCAAGACCCAGCGTTCCCGGCATATCCCGTTGATTAGCGTTGTCCGCCAGGCGTTAAATACGGTGGAGCGGATTCCCGGTAATGATTACATCTTTTTTAATCCCGAAACGTCAAAACCGTTTGGGAGTTTTAAAAGATCGTTTCATACCGCGCTAAAAAGATCAGGGATTGTCGATTTCAGATTCCACGATTTGCGTCATACGTTCGCTTCTTCGCTTGTGCGTAATGGAGTTGACTTGTATACGGTTCAGCGTTTATTAGGACATACGACACCGCAAATGACCCAGCGTTACGCGCATTTAGGGGAAGACCAAATGAGGGAAGCCATTGAAAAAATCAATATACAACCGGAGAATTTATTGTATAATTCGATTTCCAAGAACGTGGCTCCTGAAGAAAATAGCACAGTTTTAGCACATTGTGCTTTTGGAAGAAATTAGATATTTGCAGAAGAGTTTGGAAGTTCTTTAAAAATATACATTTACGAAATTTGGGTCGGTAGCTCAGTTTGGGAGAGCGTATCGTTCGCAATGATAAGGCCGCGGGTTCGATCCCCGCCCGATCCACTTTTTCCCTCCAAAGGGCCTAAGAACATGTACCGCTTTTATTGCGCTGACGCTGATTTTACCAAGTCTTCCATCAGTATCTCTGAGGCCCATGAGATCCATCACATTAAGGATGTCCTACGTCTTAATAAAGGTTCTCTGATCCAGATCTTTAATGGCACCTCCGAGGAAGCGGATGCCTTGATCGAGCAGATACGGGAAGATGCTGTTGTGGTGCGCGTTAAGGCTGTCAGGAAAAATGAGAGGGATCAAGCTAAAATTATTTTAGCTTGTGCGCCGCCTAAAAAGGGTAAATTTGAGTTTATTATTGAAAAATGCACGGAATTGGGGGTTGATGAGATCATCCCTTTAAAAACCAAACGGTCTGAAGTGGTCTTTGACGCTGATAGGATGGCGGGTAAGCTTGGCCGTTTTGAGGCAGTGGCGGTTAATGCGGCCAAGCAGTCTAAAAGGAGCCAGGTGCCGCATATTTATCCGATGACTGCTTTGCCCCAAGTTTTGCAAACCCTGGACCCGAACGGCATACATTTATTTCCGTCATTACATGATCATCCGCAACATATGGCGGACGTGCTATTGAAAGCGGACAAACAAAGACCGGTGACCTTGTTTATAGGCCCGGAAGGAGATTTTACCCCTGATGAGCTGGCATTAGCCGTTAAACACGGCTGCATTCCGGTGTCTTTGGGGGATACGGTTTTAAAAGTTGAAACGGCGGCTATAGCGGCTGTAGCCCTAGTTAAATTTCTCAGAAGATACTGAGGAATTGACACAACGACCCATCTTTTGATAGTGGATATGATATAGCAAGATTAAAGTAAGATGGGACGGTCAAATTTCTATGCAGAAATTAAATTTTAAGGTATACTATCAAAATTAAAAAACAATTTCCATCCCCTTTGGAAAGATTCCCTGTTCTTTGCTCGTCAACGAGGTTTTCAAGTGCCGCAGGGATTCACTAAATAAATCCGGATTTATTAGGAGGGCTCATGGCTCAAGACAAGACAGCAGCAGAAAAGATCGAGAAAACAGCTGGGGACAAGGCGGCGCATGCCGAGCGTGATAACCGTTTGAAAGCGTTAGACCTGGCCTTGGCACAGATCGAAAAGCAGTTTGGTAAAGGTTCGATCATGCGTATGGACAGCAATGTGGCAGAGGATATTCCAGTCATTCCTTCAGGTTCTTTGACCCTGGATCTGGCTTTAGGGGTATGGGGTATTCCACGCGGGCGTGTAATCGAAATTTATGGGCCGGAATCATCCGGTAAGACCACGTTGACGTTAAGCGTTATTAAGCAGCTGCAACATACGGGCGGGGTAGCCGCTTTTATCGATGCGGAGCATGCTTTTGATGCCAATTATGCCAGAACTTTAGGTGTGAAATTAGATGATCTTTTGGTCTCACAGCCGGATACCGGAGAGCAGGCCTTAGAGATCGCCGAAACATTGGTGCGTTCCAACGCGGTGGACCTGGTGGTCATCGACTCGGTGGCGGCTTTAACCCCCCGTGCGGAGATCGAAGGTGATATGGGTGATGCGCACATGGGCTTGCAGGCGCGGCTGATGAGCCAGGCTTTGCGTAAATTGACGGCGGCCATCAGCAAGTCCAAATGTTGCGTGATATTCATTAATCAGATCCGCATGAAGATCGGTGTCATGTTCGGGAATCCCGAGACCACCACCGGTGGAAGGGCATTGAAATTTTATGCTTCGGTACGCATTGATCTAAGAAGAATTGAATCGATCAAGTCTGGAGAGGATATTATCGGCAACCGGGTGAAGGCGAAGGTGGTAAAAAATAAAGTTGCCTCACCGTTTAAAGAAGCAGAATTTGAGATCTATTTTCAAGAGGGTATTTCCGAAGCCGCAGACATTTTGGACCTGGGTGTGACCCATGAGATCGTGCAAAAAAGCGGGGCCTGGTTTGCTTTTGAGAATGAAAAGATCGGGCAGGGGCGTGAAAGTACGCGCAAGTATCTCAAGGACAATCCTAAAGTGGCGGCTAAGATCAAGAAGCTGGTCATTGAGAAGATCAAGACCAAGCCCAAGGTGTAAATATTCCCTATTGCTTCGTTTGGCAGAGGTTTGGTGAAATGCGATGAAGTCTGTTAGGCTTATGGCCCTGCGTTTTTTGAAGATCAGGCCGCGCAGTATCGGGGAATTAAAAGGAAAACTTAAATTAAAAGGTTTTTCATCAGACGAAATAGCAACGGCCGTTTCTGATCTGATAAAGTCGGGATTATTGGACGACCGGGCTTTCACGAAAAGTTGGATCAATTATCGTTTAGCCCGGCCGTTTGGTTTTAGAAGGATCATTTTAGAGCTGAAAGATAAAGGTATCGATCCTGATATCATTGGTCAGGCGATAGAGGAAGCCCGAGGCAGTGTCAACACAGAGTCGGTGGCCCTGGACCTGGCCCAAAGGCGCTGGCAAAGATTGCCGGCCATTGAGCCGGTGAAAAAGAAAAAAAGGGTTATGGATTTTTTACTGCGCCGGGGATTTGATACAGATATAGTAATGAAGGTGCTAAAGAAATTATGACAACCAACGAAATCAGAACAAAATTCTTAAACTTTTTTAAATCTAAGAATCACAGCATCATTGCCAGCGATTCTCTGGTCCCTAAGGATGATCCGACGGTGCTTTTTACCACCGCCGGCATGCAGCAGTTCAAGCCCCAGTTCCTGGGTCATTTGGACGGGTATACCCGGGCGTCCACCTGCCAGAAGTGTTTGCGTACCGACGATTTGGATGTGGTGGGAAAGACCGACTTCCATCATACTTTTTTTGAAATGCTGGGCAATTTCTCTTTCGGCGATTATTTTAAGAAAGAGGCTATTCACTGGGCCTGGGAGTTTTTGACCCATGAAATGAAATTACCCCAAGAAAGACTGTGGGTCTCGGTTTATCAGGATGACGCCGAGGCGTATGCTATCTGGGCCGACGAGATTCTCATCCCGAAAGACCGTCTGGTCAAGTTGGGTGACAAGAGCAATTTTTGGCCTTCGAATGCCAAGCTCAATGGCCCCAATGGTCCTTGCGGACCGTGTTCAGAGATTTTTTATGACTACGGTGTTAATCCTAAGTGTCCCAATGGCACTAAATGTGATCCGGATTGTTCCTGCGGGCGTTTTTCCGAAGTGTGGAATTTAGTGTTTACCCAGTTCAATCGCAAGGATGGTGGGGTTTTGGAGCCTTTGCCGGCAAAGAATATTGACACTGGTATGGGGTTGGAGCGCCTTTGTGCGGTAGTGCAGGGTAAGAAAAGTAATTATGAGACGGATAATTTTACGGCGATCCTGAAGGTTGTTAAGGATGCTTTTGCCGCTCATGGCGCTAAAGCTACTGAAAGTGAATTCTGGATCATCGCGGATCATATGCGGGCTGTCACCATCGGTATTACCGACGGAGTTATTCCTTCTAATGAGGGGCGTGGTTACGTGATGCGCAGACTCATTGTAGATATGAGCGATCTGGCCATTCGTGCCGGTATCGATAAACCGGTCATTTATACCTTTGTGGATGTGGTGGTGGATGTGCTGAGAAGCCCCTATCCGGACATTGCAGCTAAAGCCGGGGATGTTAAAGAGGCCATTAAACAAATTGAAGTTTCAGTCATTAGATTGATCAAAGAAAAAGTCCCCCAGCTTGAACAAGAAGTTAATGTGATCAAGCAAGAGGGTGGCGTTACAATGTCTATTGAGGAATCGTATAAGAAATTAGGTTTAACTATATTTATGTATCGTGATACCCATGGTGTGCCCGAAGCAACAATTATGAATGTTCTAAAGAAATTGGATATCCATGAAAGCCATCTGCCGGCTATCAAAATATATAAAGAACAAATGGAACTACAAAAAGAGCGTTCCCGCGCCGGCAGCAAAATGACCGGTGATGTTTATGCTGACCAGAGCTTTGCTGGAAATTTGCCCAAAACTGAGTTTTTGGGCTATAAAGAAATTAAATCTGAAGCTAAAGTATTGAAGGTTACGCCTAAAGAGGATGGGATTTTTCAAATAATTCTGGATCAAACACCGTTTTATGCCGAATCAGGGGGTCAAGTTGGTGATGCCGGCAGTTTGATTGGCCCAAACGGCAAGATGCTCGTGGTTGATACTCGAAAAATTAATGATATATATATTCATTCTGGTTTAGTTGAAGGAGAAATTAAAGAGAGCGAAAAAGTTCAGGCTATTGTTGATGAGCCTCGGCGTCAGGCCATCAGGCGTAATCATACGGCTACGCATTTATTGCAGGCAGCTTTGCGCGAGACTTTAGGGCCGCATATCAAACAACAGGGTTCTTTGGTGGAAGAAGGGCGTTTGCGTTTTGATTTTGTCCACCCCAAGGCCATTAAGCCTGAAGAGATGAAGAAGATCGAGAACAGGGTTGAGGAATTTATTTGTCGCAATGATACAGTTATAACGGAAGTTTTATCTTTAGAGGAAGCCAAGCAGAAGGGGGCATTGGCATTCTTTGCTGAGAAGTATGGAGATATCGTGAGGGTTCTTTCCATTGGGGATTATTCCAGGGAATTTTGTGGCGGTACCCATGTATCTTCAACAGCCCAGATCGAGGCGATCAAAATTGTGTCAGAAGGATCCGTCGCTCAGGGGATACGTCGTTTGGAAGCGGTGACCGGCAAGAGCGCTGTTGTTGGCTTCTTGAATAAAAAGGCCCAGGAATCAGCGGCTATAGAAGAAGCCCAGCGCCAAAAACTGCTGGAGAAAGAGAAACAAAACGTTTATTTTGAAGGGATTAAAACCGGTGTGGATGAGATGATCAGCTCCGGCGAGAACATTAACGGGGTCAAGCTCATCATTCGTACTTTAGAAGAAATGGACATAGCCCTCTTGCGCAAACTTTCTGATCTGCTTAAACAAAAAGTCGGATCAGGGATATTTATACTCGCGGCCCGCGGGCCTGAGGATGTGTCATTGATCATTTCTCTGACTGATGATCTGGTCAATCGCGGTATAAAGGCCAATGAATTAATGAGCCAGATCGTTCCATTAATAGAAGGCAGCGGCGGGGGAAAGCCTCAATTAGCCCAGGCCGGCAGTAAACAGCCTCAAAAATTAGACGGGGCATTAGTTAAGGCCCGGGAAATAGTGAAGGCAAAATTATGAAACTGATCAAACAGGCAGGGCAGAACATCGAAAAACTTTATAATCGCAGCAGTACGGCACATAAAAAATATGTCGAAGAAAAAGTGCGCGGGATCATTGACGATGTACGTTTAAACGGGGACGATGCGGTGATCAAATACACGCGGCGTTTTGACGGCGTCAAGTTGACGTCCCGCCAATTGCGTGTGGCGGAAAGTGAGATCACCGCGGCGTTTCAGAGCATTACTCCGGAATTCGTCGGTCATTTAAAGACCATTATTAATAATGTGTCGACCTATTATAGAAAACAGCTCAAGGGCCATAATAACGGGTATCGTTGCGACGGGATCCTTTTAAAAGAGGAAGTGCGGCCTTTGGATTCGGTGGGGATCTATATCCCGGCCGGAACCGCACCTCTGGTTTCGTCGGTGTATATGACCGCTGTCCCGGCGATCATTGCCGGTGTCGATAGGGTGGTCATTGTAACCCCTCCGGATAAAACGGGCCGTGTGAACCCATATATTTTAGCGGTAGCGAATTTATTGAAGGTCAAGGAGATCTATAAGATCGGTGGGGCACAGGCGATTGCCGCCCTGGCCCTGGGAACCAAGACGGTCCCTAAAGTGGATAAGATCATAGGTCCCGGCAATATGTATGTTACCGAGGCCAAACGTCAGTTATTCGGTTATGTGGATATTGATATGTTAGCCGGCCCCACGGAACTGGTGGTCATTGCCAATCGTTACAGCAATACAGATTTTGTGGTGGCGGATCTTGACGCCCAGATGGAACATGTAGGCGGTTTATCGATCCTGTTAAGCACTTCCAAACAATTGATCAAGGAGGTGCGCAAGCGCGTGGCTCACGGGTTTTGCATTTATTGCAAAAATACGGATGAGGCCGTTGCGATCGCCAATAAAATTGCTCCTGAACATTTGCAAATTGTCACCAATAACGCGGTCAGTATTGCCAGACAGATCCGGCATGCCGGAGCGATCTTTTTGGGGCCGTATAGTCCCGTACCTTTAGGGGATTACGCGGCAGGCCCCAGCCATGTGCTGCCGACCATGGGCACGGCGAGATTTTTTTCCGGGATATCATTATCAAGTTTCACCAAGAGCAGCCATGTGATCTTTTATTCTAAGAAAGCGTTAGAAAAAATTCGTGAGCCTTTGGAAAAAATAGCTAATTTAGAAGGCATGACCAAACACGCTTATTCCGTGAATGTTAGATTTAAATAAGGGGGAAGCCCATGCAACGTAAAGCCGAGATCGAACGTAAAAGCAAAGAAACTCAGATCAAGGTGTCCTTGAATGTCGACGGCAGCGGTCAAACCAAGATCAAGACGCCGATAGGGTTCCTGGATCACATGCTTGAGCTTTTTGCTTTTCACGGATTTCTAGACCTGGATGTGTCCGTGACCGGAGATACCCATATTGATATTCATCACACTAATGAGGATATCGGTATTGTGCTGGGCAAGGCTTTTAAGAAAGCTTTGGGAGAAGAAAAATCCGGGATCAAGCGCTTCGGCTATGCGTATGCTCCGATGGAAGCGACGGTAGGGCGGTGTGTGATCGATATTTCAGGACGGGGTTTTTTCAAATTCAATAGTGAAGGACACATGCCCGATCAAAAAGGGACAGATGGTTATGAATTTTCCCATTTTGAGCATTTTATGGAAAGTTTTGCATTGAATTTAGGGGCAACATTAAGTTTTACCATACAAAACCCGAGTAATGATCTGCATACCAACCTGGAGACCATGTTTAAATCTTTAGGGTTGGCATTAGATCAGGCAACAACCATAGATCCTCGTCGTTTGGGGCATGTGCCTTCAACTAAAGGGATTATTGATTGATATGATCGCTATTATTGATTACGGCATGGGGAATTTGCGCAGTGTGCAGAAGGCTTTTGAGCATGTGGGGGCACAGGCGCGGGTGACCAATGTTATTACGGACATTTTTAAAGCGGACAAGGTGGTTCTGCCCGGTGTCGGCGCTATGGGGCCTGCCATGCAGAAATTACAGGAACTGTCGCTGCCCGGTCCGATCCGAAAAGTCATTCAAGACGGAAAACCGTTTTTAGGGATATGTCTGGGCCTACAACTGTTATTTGAAAGAAGCAGCGAGGGCGGTTTTGCCGAAGGCCTTAAAATTTTGGAAGGCAGCGTTGAGCGTTTTACCGAGCTGAAAGTCCCGCATATGGGTTGGAATCAAATCCAACCGCAAGCGGCAGGCAGCAAGCTTTTTGCCAATATTGATCCCGGTGAGAATGTGTATTTTTGCCATTCGTATTTTGTTAAGCCTAAAGATCCTTTGATCACTGCGGCTATAACGAATTATGGTGCAGATTTTGTGGCCGCCGTGGTTCGTCAAAATGTCTGGGGCGTTCAATTTCACCCCGAGAAAAGCCAGAAGGCGGGGTTACAAATTTTAAAGAATTTCGTTGATCTATGATCCTGATCCCGGCGATCGATATCAAGGGCGGCAAGGTAGTGCGTTTGTTCCAGGGCAATTTTGCCCAGCAGACCGACTATGGTTCTGATCCCATCATGGCTGCTGAGCAATGGTGTAACATGGGTGCCCAGTGGCTTCATCTGGTAGACTTGGATGGTGCTAAGAACGGGGTCATGGGCAATAAAGCGGCTGTTATTGCGATCACCCAAAAGGTCAAGATCCCGGTTGAGGTTGGCGGCGGTATCAGGGATAAAGAGACGGTTAAAGATCTGATCAATGCCGGTGTCAAGAGGGTGATCTTAGGAAGCAAGGCCATTGCAGATCGGGTATTTTTAAAAGAGATGCTGGCACTTTACGGTGCTAAGATCTGTGTCAGTTTAGACTGCTCTAATGGTTTGGTAACACAGCATGGCTGGGTTTCCACCACCAACATCAAAGGTGTTGACCTGGCTGTTGAATTAGAAGCGATGGGCCTGGAATGGATGGTCTACACGGACATTGCCCGTGACGGCGCTTTAACAGGCCCCAATTTTGAGCAAATAGAAAACATGCTCAAGGTTGTCAAGAAGGTCAAGTTGATCGCATCAGGCGGCATCGCTACCATTGAAGACGTACGTAAGTTATCGACAATGAAAGGTGTTGCCGCAGCCATTACCGGCAAGGCGATTTACGAAGGTAAATTAGATTTTAAAGAGGCGGTTAAATTCTTAAATGTTGAATAAGCGTATTATTCCATGTTTAGATGTTAAAGACGGCCGGGTGGTCAAGGGGGTTAATTTTGTGGCCCTTAAGGACGCGGGTGATCCGGTGGACTGTGCCAAGGCCTATGATCAAAGCGGGGCCGACGAATTGGTTTTTCTGGATATTACCGCCAGTCATGAAAATCGGAAGATATTTTTAGATGTAGTGCAACGATGCGCGGAATGTGTATTTATGCCTCTGACCGTGGGTGGCGGTATCAGCAATGTCAGCGATATCCGTAATTTGCTTAACGCGGGTGCAGATAAAATTTCTATTAATACAGCGGCGGTCAATGAACCCGGTTTAATACGCAGGGCCGCCAACATGTTCGGCTCCCAATGCATTGTGGTGGCCATTGATGCCAAGCGGGTGAGTAGTCGTTGGGAAGTTTTTACTCACGGCGGGCGTACCCCCACGGGGAAGGACGCCATTGTTTGGGCCCGTGAAGCCCAGAATAACGGAGCTGGAGAGATATTATTGACCAGCATGGATGCGGACGGTACTCAAAATGGTTTTGATCTGGCTTTGACCAAACTGGTAGCGGAGTCAGTCAGTATTCCGGTGATCGCATCGGGTGGGGCAGGGACCAGGGAGCATTTTTACCAGCTTTTTAATGAAACAAAGGCGGACGCGGCTTTGGCCGCATCGGTATTCCATTACGGAACTATTCCGGTCCCTGAAGTTAAGGACTTTTTAAAACAAATGAAAGTGAGCGTGCGATGAGCGGGAATCCAGAAATTGAAACGATCCAGATCACTAAAGACAATCTTGATAAACTGAAATTCACCGCCGAAGGTCTGATCCCTGCGATCGCTCAGGACTATAAGACCAATGAGGTCCTGATGATGGCTTGGATGAACATCGACTCATTGCGCGACACCTTAACTAACGGCAAGGCCTCATACTGGTCGCGTTCACGCAAGACCTATTGGGTTAAAGGTGAGACCTCGGGCCATTTTCAACATGTCAAAGAAATTTTTTATGATTGTGATTGCGACGTGCTGTTAATGAAGGTGGACCAAATAGGAGCCGCTTGTCATACCATGAAGAGAAGTTGTTTTTATAGGAAGATCCAATGACCCAGGAAGAATTCTTAAAATTAAGCCATAAGGGGAACCTGATCCCGGTCTTTAAAGAGATCCCGGGAGATATGGAAACACCGGTGTCGGCGTATTACAAACTGGCCGGCGGGCACACGTATTCGTTATTATTAGAGTCAGTTGAGGGAGAAGAAAAAGTCGCCCGGTATTCTTTTATTGCCCGCGATCCTGAACTGATCTTTAGCTGTAAGGGGCAGGACGCCAGTATTTTGCGTTTAGTCGGAGGCGGTAAACACCAGGCAGAGAAAGTTTCTTTTACGGGGTCTCCGTTGTCGGTGGTACGTGAATTGATGAAAGATTATTCCGCCGTGGATGTTGCCGGATTGCCGCGTTTTTATGGCGGCATGGTAGGATATTTGAGCTATGATTGTGTGCGTTTTTTTGAACGTTTGCCTGACCGCCTTCCTGATGACCTGAAGATCCCGGACATTTGTCTGGCTTTGACTAAAAATTTGGTGGTCTTTGATCACCGTCATCACACCATCAAGGTCATCAGCTGTGTTCATCTGAATAAAAAGGACAGTCAAGAAGATAAAATTAAAAAATATAAAGTCGCTTTGAAAGCCATTAATGTTTTGATCGCGGATTTACAAAAACCTTTAAAAGTGCCTTCTTCCAAAAAAGGTTCAAAGAAAATATCTTTCCGCAGTGATCGCACCAAGGCCGAGTATGAGCAAATGGTGGTTAAGGGCAAGGAGCACATCAAAGCCGGAGATGTGTTTCAGATCGTGCTTTCCCAGCGGCTGGAAGTGAAGATCAATGTTAATGCTTTTGAGATCTATCGTTCTTTACGGGTGCTTAATCCTTCACCCTATATGTTTTATTTGGATTTTAACGGTTTGCAGTTAGTAGGAGCGTCCCCTGAACTTTTGGTTCGTTGTGAGAATGGCGTTGTGGAGACCCGTCCTCTGGCCGGATCTCGTCCGCGGGGGGCCAATGAGGCTCAGGATAAGGCTTTGATCAAGGATCTTTTGGCTGATCCTAAAGAAAAGGCCGAACATGTGATGTTAGTCGATCTTGGACGTAACGATCTGGGGCGCGTATGCGCTAAGGGAACGGTGCACCCCTCAACCTTTATGGAAGTTGAAAAATATTCACATATCATGCATATTGTCAGTAGTGTGCAGGGGCAATTGTCTCCGGATAAAGATGCGTTGGATGTTTTAGAAGCGGCTTTTCCGGCCGGAACGCTGACCGGTGCGCCTAAGATCCGGGCTATGGAGATCATTGAAGACCTGGAAGCTCAAAAACGGGGTCCTTACGGGGGGACTGTCGGTTACTTCAGTTTTTCGAAAAACCTTGATACTTGCATAACTATACGTACAATAGTGGTTCACAAGACCAAGGCTTACGTTCAGGCCGGGGCCGGTATAGTAGCTGATTCCGATCCTGCCACAGAATATGAGGAAACCATGAACAAAGCTAGGGCGCAAATCAGAGCTATTGAATTGGCTCATTTACAACACTAAGAAAGGGTTAAACACATGGAAGTAAGAATTCGTTTGCAAAAAGCAGGAAAATCTTCAAATAAGACCTACAATTACCGCGTGGTCGCGATGGCAGGAAAAGAAGGCCGCGACGGGCGTACGTTGGAAATTTTGGGTTATTATGATCCGGCCAAGAAGTCCTATTTTTCACTCAAGAAAGAGAAAATTGCGGCATGGGTCGCCAAAGGCGCTCAGATGAGTGATACGGTCAGATCTTTAGTGAAGAAATCCAAATAAGATTTTTAGTTAAGAAAGGACTTCCATGTTCCAACAATCTGGAATAACGCAGATACTGTTTTTGATCGTTCCTTGGGGCCTGATCTTTTATTTTTTGGTGATACGCCCGCAACATCAACAACAGAAGAAGGTCCAGCAAATGCTGGCTAACTTGAAGAAAAATGATGAGGTGATCACAACTTCCGGTATTCACGGCACGGTGGCTATTGTTAAAGATAAAACAGTGGTGGTTCGCGTGGATGAAGGCTGCCGTTTAGAGTTTGATCGTGAAGCTATTGCCTCAGTTACTGTCAACGAAATCAAACCAGAGGTGGTCAAATGAGCGCGGATCTACGCAAACGCTTTATCATTGTGCTGTGCGTCATCGTGGCATGTTTCGCTTCAATTATTCCCATCAATAAGCGTATTAATTTAGGTCTGGACCTTAAGGGCGGGATGCATTTGATCTTGAAGGTCGAGAACGACAAGCTTCCCACCGCTCAAGCCCGCGAAGATGCGGTGCTTAAGTCCATGGAGATCTTGCGCAATCGTATTGACGGCCTGGGAGTCGGCGAAACTTTGATCCAGCGTCAGGGTGAAAATCAGATCCTGGTGCAGCTGCCTGGTGTCACTGATCGCGAAAAAGCTCTTGATATTGTCGGGCGCGTGGCGCATTTGGAATTCCATCTGGTTGAAGCGGATGAAGCTAAATTTAAAGAAGCGGTCAACGGCCATGTCCCTGACGGTGACCAGCTTATGATCATGAAGAAAGAAGGCGGGTCTCCCATCCTCATTAACAAGCAGGTGGCTTTAGGCGGAGAGGGCATTAAAGAAGCCCATGTGGATTTTGACCATACCGGGATGCAGCCCAAGATCTCGATGACTTTCAATGATAAGGGCAGTAAGGATTTCGGGGACCTGACCACCGCCCATGTGAATGAGCGTTTGGCCATTGTCATGGATGGTGAGGTGCTTTCGGCCCCGAATATCCGCGAGCCTATTTTAACCGGCAATGCGGAGATCACCGGTGAATTCAAGTTTGAAGAAGCCTCACTGCTGGCGCTGGCGTTGCGTACGGGTGCTTTACCTGTTCCTATGCATATTGAAGAAGAGCGGACCATCGGTCCTTTATTGGGGAAGGATTCCATTGAAGCCGGTATCAAGGCCACGGTTTTAGGCGGCGTGCTGATTGTGCTGTTCATGTCCATTTATTATCTGATCGGTGGTATTATCGCTTCTCTAGCGTTGAGTATCAATTTGCTGATGGTGTTAGGCGGTATGGGTTTGCTCAATATCCTGATGCCTGATTCTCAGATGACGTTGACCCTGCCTGGTATTGCGGGTATTATTTTGACGCTGGGCATGGCGGTTGACGCTAACGTTCTTATTAATGAACGTATCCGTGAGGAAATTGACAACGGCAGGCCTTTGACGGCCGCGATCAATACGGGGTACAGCAGGGCTTTGGCCGCTATCATCGATTCGCACGTGACCTCCCTGATCGCAGGGGCCATGCTTTTTCAGTTTGGTTCCGGTCCGATCAAAGGTTTTGCGGTGACGCTGACCATCGGTCTTCTGGCCAGTCTTTTGACCTCTATTTTTATTACCCGTACTTTTTTCAATTTCCTGACAGAAAAACGGTTGATCAAAGCGCTGCCCATGATGCATGTGTTCAGCAAGCCGAATTTTAATTTTTTGAATAAGAAGTATATTTGTTTTGTATTCTCGGCAGTGTTGCTGGCCTGGGGGATGGTCAACCTGGTGGCCCGGAAAGACACTGTTTACGGCATTGATTTTGCCGGCGGACAGATCCAGGAATTCCGCTTTGACAAGGCCGTGTCAGCAGACCGTTTGCGTTCGATGTTCAAAGAAGCCAGAATGGAACATGTGGTCATCCAGGATTTTGCCAATGCGCCGACTAATATCATTCTGCGCACTCCTGAGACCAGCGAAGACGTCCATGAGCAGGTCCTGAAGCTGTTCAAACAAAGGATGCCGCAGAACCATTTCCAGGTCTTAAGAGTGGAAAAGGTGGGGCCGGTCGTCGGTCAATCGTTGCGGACCAAAGCCGTTCTGGCCATTGCGCTGGCACTGCTGGGCATGCTTATTTATGTAGGGATACGATTCAAGCATTACGATTTTGCGGCGGCCGCGGTGTTGGCTATTTTCCATGACGTCTTGATCACGCTAGGGTTAGTTGTGCTCATGGGCCGTCAGGTGGACCTTTTGGTGGTGACCGCGCTGATGACAGTGGCCGGGTATTCCATCAATGACAGTATTATCATTTATGACCGGGTGCGTGAGAATGTGCCCAAGATCCGTAATAAATCATTAAGTGATATCATCAATGACAGCATTAATCAAACGTTAGGGAGGACGATCTTAACCACGTTTGTGACCATGCTTTCAGTCTTTGCCTTGTATTTCGTCGGAGGAGAAGTTCTCAACACGTTTGCCCTGGTTTTAATGTTGGGCTTTTTCTTCGGTACCTATTCAACCGTGTATATCGTTTCCCCGTTGTTCTTGATGTGGCACGGCAATAAGAAATGGTAATATAATGTCCGGGTGGGTGGCTCGGAATTGATGTTAAGGGGAGGACGGTGGCTGCTCAATGGGGCAGTTAAGGGGGGAATCCCGTTCTGGATGCTGATAGGGTTGCCCTCGAATCAGGGGCACCTTAACATCAAGGCCGAGACAGGACCCGCAGTAGATGTTTAAATCCTTAGAACTAATCGTTGGTCAAAAGATCAACATCGATGAAGTCCTTCAAACTCTCGTCGCCTTTGGGTATACCCGGGCGACGAAAGTTTTTAAGGAGGGTGAATTTGCTCTGCGGGGGGGCTTGCTTGATATTTATCCCGCCAATTTTGAGGTTCCCCTGCGTTTGGAGCTGGATGATGACACCATCCTGAAGATCCATGGTTTTGATCCGCTCAGCGCCGCTTTGATCGACGAGCCCAATATAGTATTGGTCCTTCCGTATAAAACGTCACCTCAGTCTGTTTTTTCCTCCGAAATTCCTTTAAATAACTTTGTTGATATCCAGCAGGGTGACTATGTGGTGCACAATAATCACGGCATCGGCCGTTTTATGGGCATCAGGGAATTTGATGTCGATGCCCATAAAAAAGAACATCTGGTCATCGAATATAAGGGCGGAGATAAATTATTCGTCCCCAAACATGATATCCATTTGGTACAGAAGTATGTTTCTTTTTCCAAGCGTCCGGCCCGTTTGCATAAACTGGGAAGTAAGGAGTGGCAGGCAACCCGCCGTGCGGTTGAAAAGAAATTGCGGCTTTTAGCCGCTGAACTTTTGCGTACTCAGGCCTTACGTGCCGAGTTAGCCGGCTTTGCTTTTAGTGCCGATCAGGAATGGCAAAAAGAATTTGAAGCTAAATTTCCTTTTAAAGAAACGCCTGATCAGTTCAAAGCCACACAGGAAACCAAGAGCGATATGCAAAGCCCAAGACCGATGGACCGGCTGATATGCGGGGACGTCGGTTACGGTAAAACTGAAGTAGCCATGCGTGCCGCTTTTAAAGCGGTAATGGACAACAAGCAGGTGGCCATTTTGGTCCCGACCACGATCCTGGCCGAACAGCATTATTTTAATTTTTGCAAGCGCTTGGAAGGGTTTCCGGTTAAAGTGGGAATGTTATCGCGTTTCCGTACCAAACTTGAACAGCAGCAGATCGTCCGGGAAACCAGCGAGGGTAAGGTGGATATTGTTATCGGAACACACCGGCTGTTGTCCAAGGATGTATCCTTTAAAGACTTAGGGCTGGTGATCATTGATGAAGAACAGCGTTTCGGGGTCAAATCCAAAGAGAAATTAAAACATTTTCGTCTGTTAGCGGATGTGATGACCCTGACCGCAACCCCGATCCCGCGCACCTTGTATATGGCGCTTTCCGGTGCCAGGGACATGTCGGTCATTTCTACACCTCCTACCAATCGTCTGGCCGTGAAGACCGAGATCATTTCCTTCGATACCGAGATCATTCAGGAAGCGATCGAACGGGAACTTAACCGTAACGGACAGGTGTTTTTTCTGCATAATCGGGTTGAGAATATAGATAAGATCGCTGATAGCATCAAAAAGCTGGTTCCCCAGGCGCGGCTGGCTGTTGCACATGGGCAAATGAGCGCTCGCTTCTTGGAAGAAATAATGTTAAAATTTCTCAAACATGAAGTAGACATCCTGGTATGCACGACGATTATTGAATCCGGGATCGATGTTCCGGCGGCCAATACACTGATCGTTAACCGTGCGGATAAGTTTGGGCTTGCCGATCTGCATCAGCTGCGCGGCAGGGTCGGCCGCATGAATATCCAGGCGTTCGCGTATTTTATCGTGCCGTCAAGGGAGCTTCAGTCAGCAATCGCCCGTCAGCGGATGAAAGCGATCGAGAAACACAGTGATCTGGGGGCGGGATTCCATATCGCTTTCGAGGACCTGCAGATCCGCGGTGCCGGCAATTTATTAGGCGCGCAGCAGCATGGGTTTATAACCAGCATCGGTTTTGATCTGTATTGCCGGTTATTGAAGGAATCGATCGAACATTTAAAAAAAGAGGTGGAGACCAAACATGAATTGCACCCAGCTAAATCTTAATAAGGGATATTTATTTATTTTGTTGATGTGTTTCTTCTGCCCGGCGGACCCGGTCCTAGCCATGGGGCTTCCCAGCGACGGCATCATTGCCATTGTTAATGATGATGTCATTACTTTAAAAGATCTGCGTCAATATATAGCCAGCATTTACAGTCAGCTGAAGATCGAGAATAAATCTCCCCAGGAGATCAAGGAGATCATGGGCGATTATGAGCAAAAAGGCATCGATAAATTGATCGAGGATAAACTGATCCTGGCGGCAGCCAATGACAAGGAAATGATCATCCGTGATGAGGTTGCGGATAAACGCATCAAAGAGATCCAGGGCCATTATGCCAGTGAGGATGATTTCATCCAGGCTATCGCAGCGGAGGGACTTACGGTCAGCGATCTAAAAAAGAAGCTGATAGATCAAATGAAGGTCAAATATATTGTTGACCTTGAAGTGCGCGATAAGATCTTTGTTAACCCCCAGGACGTGACCGAGTATTATGATCAGCATAAAAGCGAATTTGAGCGCAAGACCCAAATGAACCTGCAGTCGGTTTTTGTTTCTTTTGACAAGCGCGGCAAGCAGGAGGCCCGTAACCGTGCCTCTGAAGCCCGCGCACGTATGATCGCGGGAGAAGACTTTGATCGGATATTCAAACAATATTCAGATGCGGCTTCGATCGGAACGATCGAAGAAGGACAGATGGTCGATTCCATCGAACATGCGGTATTTGGTTTAAAGTTAGAGGAGGTTTCAGAGCCGGTGGAGGTCGAGAACGGTATCTATGTTTTTAAAGCGATCGGTATTTCTCCGGGGAAAATGCAGACCTTGATCGAAGTGAAAGAACAGATCTATAATAAGCTTTTTGATGATCAATTCCAGGTTAAATTCAAGGAGTGGGTCGATAAACTGCGTAAAAAAGCCTATGTGGAGATCAAAGGATAAGATCATTGTCGTGACCATGGGAGACCCCGGCGGCATAGGCCCTGAGGTCATCCGTAAAGCCCTGACGCACAGATCAATTTTGCGTCGGGGGCGTTTTATTGTGATCGGAGATAAGAAGATCCTGGGACGAATTTCTTCGTCTGTCACGGTGGTTGATGTCCCGTACCGGTCAGCAGGGGAAGGGGCTCTTAAATTTCTTGATTTAGCCGTCGCTGTGATCAAGGATGGCATAGCCGATGCGTTAGTGACAGCCCCTTTGTCCAAAAAAGCCGTCAATCAATTTTCCGCGAATTTTGTCGGACATACGGAATATTTAGCGCAGGCTTTTGACGTTAAGAATTTTGATATGATGTTCATTGCTCCGCAAGTACGTTTGACGATCGTGACCCGACATGTACCTTTAAAAGATGTCTCTCGCTTGATCACCCCCAAAGTTGTTTTTGATTCCATCGCATTAATGGCCCGGACATTAAAGGATGATTTTAAGATCCCTACCCCTAAGATCGCCGTGCTCGGACTTAATCCTCATGCCGGCGAAGGCGGCCTTTTGGGCACTGAAGACAGGAAATGTATTGTTCCGGCGATCCTTAAAGCAAAAGCTCAGGGCATTCGGGCACAAGGCCCTTTCCCGGCAGACACATTTTTTGCTCATCATGCAGGTTATGACGGTATAATCGCTATGTACCACGACCAGGGGCTGGCTCCTCTGAAGGGTATGTACATGAAAGAATTAGTGAATTATACCGCAGGTTTGCCGTTTGTGCGGACCTCACCGGCGCATGGCACGGCCTTTGATATCGCCGGAAAAAATAAAGCTGATCCGTCCTCAATGATAGCTGCCATCAAACTTGCCTGTGAACTTGCATGAAGACACGATCTCTTCCATTAGCGTATGACCCCAAAAAAAGTTTAGGGCAGAATTTTTTGATCGATACCCGTGTCCTGCAAAGAATCGTTGAATCCTGTGGCCTGGGCCCAGACGATGTTGTGATAGAGATCGGTCCCGGACAGGGGGTTCTGACGCGCCTGATCGCGCCCAAGGTCAAAAGACTGATCTGTGTGGAGACCGACCGGGACCTGATCGGGCCGCTACACGCCGAGTTCGGTCAACCTCAGGCTGTCCGGTCCCAAGGGTCTGTTGAGATCATCCATGCTGATTTCTTAAAATGGGAGATGGATCATTTGCCCGACGCTGTCAAGGTGATCGGCAATATTCCTTATTATATTTCAACCCCTATCATCGAAAAATTGATCGTTGACAGAGCCAGGATATCAGCAGCTTTCCTGACCGTTCAATTAGAGTTTGGTCAACGTTTGACGGCAAATCCGGGGGGCAAGGATTACGGGTCTCTAAGCTGTTATGCGCAATATTACGCAGATATCAAAATGCTCTTCAAGATCAAAAATAACTGTTTTAAGCCGGCTCCAAAAGTTGATTCCTGTTTTTTGCGCCTGGCGATCAGGCAAAAGCCGGATAACGTAGCCCATGATGAAGAGTTTTTATTCAAGTTGATCCAAACGGCTTTCCAGCAACGACGGAAGAATATTGTCAATACCTTAAAAGGTCTTTTCGGCAGAGAAAGAATAGAAGTGGTGCTTAAAGATCTAAACATCGATCAAAAGGCCCGGCCTGAGAATTTAACGCTAAAAAATTACACCGATCTTAGCAATAGACTTATGGTATAATTTCTGATCTGCTTTTTTTAATTTCAAGAGGTAATAGGGGGAGTTAAAACATGGAAAAAAGGATATTTTACCACGACACCGACGCCGGCGGGATCGTCTATTACGGCCAATATCTCTGCTACCTGGAAGAAGCCCGTACGGAATTTTTGGAAGATAGAGGTTTAAGTGTGAAGCTTTTCAGGGAACGCGGCTTTTTTTATGTCGTCCGTCAATGCAACGTGACCTATCGTTCGCCGGCCCGATACGACGAAACCATTGTGTGCGATGCCAAATTAAAGAAAATTGGCGCTTCGCAGTTGATCTTTGATCAGTCCATCCGTGATAAAAAAGACCGGCGTTTGATCGTAGAGGCTGAAGTGGCACTCGTTTGTTTAAATGCGGATTTTAAACCTACCCCGATCCCTGATGACCTAAGAGAAAAACTTTCAGCGGAGGAGATATGAAAGTATTATCATTCATCATATTGGCGTT
>Ga0302320_10009044_pt1 | contig 21494 bp, 12 predicted proteins | sample Bog_T0_3_FD_202130 | JGI IMG/M metagenome (GOLD analysis project Ga0302320, IMG submission 202130) | Peat permafrost microbial communities from Stordalen Mire near Abisko, Sweden - Bog_T0_3 | ecosystem: Environmental > Terrestrial > Soil > Wetlands > Peat | place: Sweden: Abisko, Stordalen Mire...
CCGAGTTTGACGAATCCCGCCCCAGCAGAGACAATAGAAAAGCAGCTTGTGGGCCTGTGGCGCAGTTTGGGAGCGCGCTTCCATGGCATGGAAGAGGTCGTCGGTTCGATCCCGACCAGGTCCACCAATTAAATCAATAACTTAGAGACTTCATTTTCCCCAGAACCGCGCATGGTACTGTCTGGCTGCGCAGGACATTTTCCCTTCGAGATTCGATCCTCTATTTGCGCAGCGCGTCAATCTCCGCGCGGGTGGGCATGGAAGACGCGGTGCCGGGGCGCGTGATGGAGATGCCTGCGGTCACGCAGCCAAAGCGAGCGGCCTCCACCAGGTCCATGCACTCCGACAGGGCGACGGCGAAGCCGCCATTGAAGGCGTCGCCCGCGCCGGTGGTTTCCACGACCTTTCCGGCGTTGACGGCAGGAACATGCGCCTTGACGCGGGCATTCTTGACGAAGGCGCCCTGCGCGCCGAGCGTGATGAGAACGTTCGCCACGCCGCGGGCGATGAATGCATCGGCGGCCTTCTCGGCGTCGGCCACGTTGGCCACCTTCATGCCGGTGAGCGCAGCGGCCTCTGTCTCATTGGGCGTAATGTAATCGATGGTTTGGTAGATGCTCTCGGGTAGAGGCGCGGCCGGCGCGGGATTGAGAATGGTGGGTACACCGAGCGCGTGGGCCAGCGCAAGTCCGTGTTCAACAACGGCGAGCGAAAGCTCAAGCTGCGCGACGAAGACGCTGGAGCCGGCAATGAGCGCACGAGCCTGATCGACCTCGGTGGCGTTCAATTCAAAGCATGCGCCGGGCACAACGATAATTGCGTTCTCGCCCGTCTCGGCATCGATGATGATCGCGGCCGCGCCGGTAGCGCTCGTCGTCGTGAAGAGAAACCGGGTGTCGATGCCCTCTGTCTTATAGAGATTGCGCGCCATCTCGCCGAACGCGTCCTGCCCCAGCTTGGAGATGAAGCTCACCCGGCCGCCTGCCCGCGCCGCGGCCACCGCTTGGTTAGAGCCCTTGCCGCCCGGACCAAGTTTGAATGATTGGCCCATCAGCGTCTCGCCCCAGGCGGGAATGCGGCCTGTGCGAAAAGCCAGATCCGCCACAAAGCTGCCCATCACTGTAACCCGCTTCTTTTCCATTACGGAGTCATCCTCTGTGCCGCTGTAAGTGACCATGCTTCAGTACAGCAGGTATTTAGCCCGTATCGGCTTGAACAGTTCAATTGCCTCGACCCAATCCATCCATACGCGGCGCGGATCTTGCCCGGCGCTGATCGCATCCATCGTGGCTTTGTTCAGCATCAAACTGTCAAGATTTTTCATCTCGAACTGCAGCGGATAAAGAGAGTGGAGCGCGGACGCAATCTCAATGCCAAGTTCGGGTGCGTCAAACGCATTCTTGTCGGTGACAAGGATGCTCACGCCTCCGCATTTCTGCTGCGTATACACGCTGGCATTGGGCGTAAACTCCGTCGGCACAAAACGGACCCCGCTGATGGCCCGCGCATTCAGGTAGGCGGCCAGCTCCGCGGATTGAATCCACGGAGCGCCCAGAACTTCGAAGGGCGTATCGGTGCCGCGCCCCAGCGATACATTGGTTGACTCCAGTATTCCGAGTCCGGGATAAAGATTTGCTTCAGTCAGGTTGCGCATGTTAGGGGAAGGATTTACCCATAGAATCCCGGTAGAATCCATCCAATCGCCACGCTGCCATCCCTCCATCTGGATAACCTTCAGCTTGGAATGGATACCGCGCTCGGAGTTATATAAACGCGCCAGCTCGCCAATTGTCATGCCATGGCGAATGGGAACCTGCCCATAGTTAATAAAGTTTTCGCGTCCCTTGTCGCTGATAGGTCCCTGTACATAAGTGCCGTTGATTGGGTTGGGACGGTCGAGTACAAAGATTTTCTTCCCTGTCTGGGCCGCTGCCTCCATAAAATAGCCGAGCGTAGTTTCGTAAGTGTAAAAGCGCGTGCCGATGTCCTGAATGTCATAGACAATCACATCCGCCTTCTTCAATACATCCAGAGAAGGATGACGCTTGGCGCTGGAATTCCCATACACGCTGTAAACGGGAATTCCTGTTGACGTGTCTTTGGAATCGCCAATCTCTGTTGTGTCCACGCTTCCGGTTACGCCGTGCTCCGGACTGAAGATTGCGACAACCTGGATGCCCTGCGCCTTGGCCAGCACATCAATGGTGCGATTACCGCGCGAGTCCACACCGGTTTGGTTAGTGACCAGTGCGACCTTGGTAGTTTCTTTGCCCTCTTCACGAAGCTCGGCAAAATTGTGAGCTTCCAGCATATCGATACCGGTGCGAACCGAGCCATTGCGTGCAGTTGCCGGGCTCTCCGTGTGCTGTTTTGGATTGCCTGAAGCAGAGAGTCCGAGGCTCTCGGCCGCCGCCGTGGCAATCCGCGCGCGCAACTGAACAATCGCTGAGTTATGGCCGTGCGGATGAACCGCATTAGTCAGCAGAATCACATAACTCTGCGAAGCTGGATCGATCCAGATCGACGTGCCCGTAAACCCGGTGTGACCGAAGGAGCCAATAGGAAAGATCTCCCCGCGTGGGGAGGAATACGGCGAATGAATGTCCCAGCCCAGGCCGCGCAGCGCTGAAGACGTGGGCGGCTGTTGCGGAGTGGTCATCTTCTTCACCGTCAATGGCGTAAGCACATGAAAGCCGGTGAGCTGATCCTGCGCGAATTTTGCTAGATCATCGGCGGTTGAGAATAATCCGGCGTGACCGGCAACGCCACCCATTCGGCGCGCAGTCGGGTCATGGACTACGCCGCGCAGCATATGATGGCTTTCGTCGTACTCCGTCGGCGCAATGCGCGGAAGCCATTCTGCGGGCGGAAGAAAGCGCGTTTCTTCCATCTCCAGGGGAGCGAAGACATTCTTCGCGGCGTATTCGTCCAGACTCATGCCGGAGATTTTCTCAACTATAAATCCGAGCGTTTCAAAGTTAATGTCACTGTAAAGAAAGCGCGAGCCGGGAGGAAAAGCAGGCTTCTGATCCATGACCATCTGGTAGGCGACATCGCGCCCCTTCCACTCAGTCTTGAGATCGAGGTCCTCCGTCAGCCCGGAATAATGCGTGAGCAACTCACGGACCGTAATGTCGCTCTTTCCATTCTTGGCGAACTCCGGCAAGTAGACTGCCACCGGATCATTCAGTCGAACCTTCCCTTCCTGCACCAGCTTCATCACTGAAGTCGCCGTGGCAATGCACTTAGTCAGCGAAGCAAGATCGAAGATGGTGTCCACGGTCATCGCTTCCCTGCCCGGTTCCAGCGAACGCATTCCGTAAGCTTTGCGATAAACCACCTTGCCGCTGTGCCCAATCAGCACGACGCCACCGGGAATCGTCCCTTGTGCAACCGCCGCATTCATGATTTCATCGACGTTGGCAAAGTTCGTCCCGCGATTTATCACCGCCGCGTTGCTTGATGGCGATGCGTCCTGGGCAATCAAGCTGCCATACGATGCGACAACCATCAACAGAATCAAAACAAATCGGCAATTTGCAGTCCAACTTTTCACTTGAATCCCCTTGGCCAGGACAATTTCAGGCTACTTACTAACTAAATGACAACTAACTTCGGGCGGAAATCGCGCATGGCAGGATAATCCTACGAAGCTAACACCTTCAGCCCCAGGCCTGGCCCTGACGGCAGGATCAACTTACCTTTTACAACCTTCACGCCTTCATAAGGATCGTTGGAAATCAGTAGATTTCCATCTAAGTCCGGATAGTCCACCAGGGCTGCCAGATGGGCCGCGGCTGTAACTGTGCATGAACTTGAAACCATGCAGCCCAGCATCACCTTCATATTCATCGCTCGGGCAAACTTGATCCATCGGTAGGCTTCCATGATGCCCCCCGACTTATCCAGCTTCACATTAATTCCGTCGTAAGCTTCCTTGAGCTGGGGAATCAGCGACGCGTGAGTGCAAGCCTCGTCGGCAATGACAGGTATGTGTACCTTGCTGCGCACATATTTTATCTCTTCAAACATATGTGCGGGCATTGGTTGCTCAATCAACTCCACGCCCTGCGTCTCCAGCCAGTTAATCTTGCGGATAGCTTCTTCCTTGTCGGTCCAGCCTTCATTGGCATCCACGCGCAACGGTTTTTTCGTTACACTGCGCACAGCCTCAATGGTTTCTTCGTCGTTCTTAAGCCCAACTTTCACCTTCAGAACAGGAAAATCATCCGCCTCGCGCGTCTTCTGCCGGGTAATCTCCGGCGTGTCGATGCCGATTGAGAATGTGGTCACAGGAGCGTCGGCAGGGTCGAGTCCGAAATACTGATACAACGGAATGCCGAGTTTCTTGCACATCCAATCGCAGATCGCAATGTCCACCGCGGCCATGGCCGCATGTTGTTGATCTCCAAGCAAGCTGCGCACCTCGGCAAGAAACTTATCGAACTTTCGCGGGTCGCCCGCGGCAATCTTGTCGATGATCGCATCGATGGCCTGTTTGGCTTGCTCCGGAAATTCCTTGTAGCGCACGATCGGCGCGCCTTCGCCGTAACCCGTGATGCCGTCGCGCTGATACTGAAGGTGAACCGTGTCACGATAGGCGCTGGAGGACATCGTGGTCGTCCAGGTGTGACGCAGCATCAGACGTTTCAACTCAGTTCTAACAACGGCATTGTCCCTTGTTGCCGGTGTGCCCACAGCATACAAAGCCGCGGGCATTGCAACGCCCACTCCCACTGCGCCCGCCGCCTTAAACAGATCCCGCCGATTCATCATTTCACTCTCCGTGCCGCTACCAGCAGTTTAGTCCATGGCATGTCGTCCAGTTTGCTGATCTGGACCCCGGGGTGCGTGTTAGTTGTGTCATGGATAAACTCGCCGTTGCCGATGTACATGCCTGTATGGGTGATCTTTGTAAGGCTCGCGCCAAAAAACAAAAGATCGCCTGGCTGCAAGTCCTTGCGTTCCACCGGCACTACACCGCTCCAGCTTGCCTGCACGCCGGCATCACGCGGCATAATAAGCCCGCGTTGGCGAATCAGCATCTGCGTGAAGCCGGAACAGTCAAAGCCATAACTGGAGACCCCGCCCCATGTGTAAGTGACGCCAAGAAACCTGCGTGCAAGTTGAATGGTCTGCTCAATAGTTAGCGGCGCAATTTCTGCACTTACATTGCCTTGCTCAACATATGCTGTCTGACCATTCAGAAGCTTGACCTGGAGCCAGCGTCCACTCTCGTCCACCTTGCCGGGAATCACTTCCAGCCTTGCTTCCCAGGGAAGGTTCAGCACTGGCGCATGTTTGGTCACGCTGGGTTCGCGATAAAGGTTCGCGCTCAACTCCACAACGCGTACCGCTTTTCCGTCCGGAGCATATACGCCCTGCTGAGGCGTGATGTCGGTTTCAGCCACCCAACCGGTGTAGTCATCGCCGGTGCGGATATGAATCCATTCTTGTTTCTTTTCCAGAAAAACAACGCCTGATCCATAGAGAGCTTGCGACACAACATCGCTGTCAGCGGAGGCGGATGAGTACATGTTGATTACAGGTTTGGAAACGACATAGTCCGGTTTTGCAACGGATTGCTGGCCAGTCGCGCCGGCGCTAAAGAACGCGACGCATAATACCAGAAAATAGCGAACCTGTGAAAGTGCGGAGTTATTGCAAATCTTCATTTTTCCTCTCCCAAATGTCATCCACTCAGTAACTTTGTCAGTTATCCTTCTTGATTCCAGGAAAATCCGTCGGAATGGGTGGAACTGCGGCGGGCAGCGCCGGCAGCCCTACATCTTCAGGCTTGGGCAGGACGTGAGTCTGACGATATTGCGAGCTTTCCTCACTGAAGCGATTGGCGCGCTGAATCCATAATTGCATGCTGAGATCGTATCGCGCCATAACATTGTCCAGCCAATAAGGTCGATTCTCCTGGAGCCACGCATGGCTAAAGAGTTCGCGGGTCAGCCCATATCCTTCACGCAGATCCTGGCATTCTCCGTTCACCCCGGTAATCGCGCCTAACTCACGGCTGACTGTGCGCCTGGCAACAGGATCGTTCTGCGCCTGATAGGCACGCCTGTAACCATCGGCAATTTCCTGCGCCACCTGGAATTTGTATCCGATGAAATCAATGCGCCGAGCACCCGTCTCCATAGCATCCAGCGCATCCGGTTCGCGCAAGGTTGCCGCGCCTCGCGCCTGTTCGATGAGAATAATGGCTTGCTCGGCGTGCACGCGCAGTGCATGAGCAACCGGCAGCAACTTGGCTGAGATCTGCTGCCCGTCTGCGCTCCACGGATCAATCCAAAACAAGTTATCGGTGGCGGAGCCGAGTCCCGCATCTTTCAGAGTCGTCTGCGCGGCCATCAGTTCCACCTGCGCCTGGTTGATCTTGCCCGTGAAATCGCCATGAAAAACCTGGCCGTAGCTGTTTTGAAATTGAGGAATGTCGCTTGTTCCCGATTGCCATCCGGCAGCCGCCCCGAAGAGCGCGCCGTACCAATCCAGGTTAAATAGTCCTTCGCCGAGATCATTCCACACGGTATTCAACACTCCGGTGGAACCAAGCCGCTGCCCATCGCTGACAAATCTCTGGATGTTATCCAGGCCGGCATTGAAATTCGGATAGACCACCCGCCAGTTATTAACTCCCGGAGCCACCCAAGTCTCCATTCCAGCATCAACATAAGGCAATAACCATTTGTCATATCCATCGGGGTTCGGATTGTACTCCCACGCGACGGCAATCATATCCTTGGGCAGCGTCTTGACCAGTTGCGGACTGTCCATGGCTATATCGCCCCAGAACAACAGTTTTTTATGCAGAGGAGTTAGTCCCGCATGAATCTGTTTGAGAAAGTCCACATAGACAGCGCCCAGCCCTTCCTGAGTTACACGCTCTTTGGTCTGCCCTCTTCCAAGCTCAAAGGTTTCGTCCGCGCCGATGTGTAGAAAGGTACCGGGAAAGATCGAAGCTATCTCCGTGAACCATTGCCGGATCAACTCTTGCGACCCAGGCTGTCCAGGAGCCAGCACTGAGCCGTGCAGAGTCTCCGCCAGTTGGGAATACGTATCGTACATCAGAACGCGATGCAGGTGTCCAAATGCCTCTTGCTCTGGAATGATGGTGACGTGATACTGGCTTGCGTAGCGCACCAGCTCTTCCGTATCGGCGCGGGTCATCGCGCCGCCGGGAAGCGCGAGAAGAGGATTAGAGGCGAATGCCAGCGTGTTCTCAAAGTAGGGAGAGTAAACATTCACCTTGTACTGGGAAAGCACGCGAATCTGATGCTTCTGGAACTCCAGCGTGGGAACAGGGCCGCGCGAGAGATCGTCGCTCAAGCCGCGATACTTCATGGCCGGCCAGTCGCGCGCCACAACTCCGTGAAAAACGGCTTGCGCACCACTGCCGGTAATCAGTTGCTTGATGGTTTGCGCGCCGTAATAAATTCCCGCGCTTGTTGCGGCAATGTCGTAGGTAATGTCTTTATCGGTAACAAGAACGTAGCCTTCGTTGCGCATAGCAGGATCGAAGTTCACCTTGGCACGCGCAAGAATATCCGCAGCCTTCTTTGCATCTTGACGAAGGAACACAATCCTGATTCTGCCCTTCTTACCGGCGCGCGCTTCAATGCCGCGTTCCTTGAGCGCACTCGCCAGGTCTTCGGCAGCGAAGTTGTCTTCAGAATTCCGTCCCTCGGCCAGTATGCCGACGCCCTGCATAAGCGATATATCTTTAACCAGGCGAATCTCGCGCGGCATGGGAATCAGGGATAACTTTGGCACCTCGGCTTGCACATTAGAAGTATGCGGATTATCTTGCGCCAGCAAAGCTGTTTGCGGCAACAACAGGACACCAAGTCCAAAGCAAGACGTAACGCAGGGAACAATCGCGGAGATCAGGAGTCGTTTCCGTAAATAAGTGAACCGGAACATTCTTTTCACCTCACCATGCGCGGTGATGCGCTGCAAGTTTATGGTACAAGCTGGGATGCGGGAGTCCTTGATAGCAGAACGGCGCCAGCCTAAGCCGGCGCCGCACTGGTTGGAGATTCGAACGAGTTAGAAGGTGAACTTGCCGGCAACTTGCATGATACGTGCATCGCGGTAGCCGGTAACCTCGCCGAAGGTAGTCGATGTGGCACTGGTGCTGATCGTTTGCACGTTGGTATGATTCAGTGCGTTCATTGCCTCCCCGCGTAACTGGAAGTTCAGCCTATTGTAGATGCGGAAGTTGCGGAAGACGCCGAGATTGAGGGCGTTGAATCCGGGACCCGCGATGGTTCCGCGTTTTGCGGTGCCCGGGATGGGGCTGTTAGGCGCCGGCGAGGCAAATGCGCCCGTGTAAAACCATGGAGACGCTGACGAATTGTAAATCTTGTTATGGATTTTGATCCCATTGCCGTTATTGGGGTCTCCAATCTGGTTGGGTCGCAAGCCGGTTGAAGTAGCACCAAGAATTCGCAGGCCGGCGTTGTCAGTCATAATACCGCCGTTGGTCGCGTTGTTGTAGACGCTGTTAACGCCGCCAGGAAGGTTGTAGTTGATTTGCGTGCCACCGCTGGCTGAAACCGTGAGCGGCAGGCCCGAGTTGACCGTGAAAATCCCAGAGAGTTCCCATCCACCCAACAGTCGGCCCACGAGTCCCTTCTGTTCGCGGAAGAAGGGTTCTTCGAAAACGCCATCCACCGTGAGCACTTGTTTGCGGTCGACTGAAGCGCGACCGTAGTCTCCGCTGATGTTGTAGATGTTCTGAATAAATCCCGAGTAATCCGCCGGGGCGTTGGTGAGGTCGCGCGCCCAAGTGTAGTTGGCGTCGATGTAAGTTTTGCCGGAGAATCGTTTGGTCGCCTTCACTTGCAAGGAGTTGTAGTGTGAACTGAAGATCGTCCGCAACGAGTCGATTGCGCCGTACCCAAGATACGGCTCGATCTGGTTCAGCACACGATCGCAGGTAGAGTTGAGCATCGCGGGCAAGCCGTTCAACACGCAAGTAGAACTGACAGTAGTTGGAGTGACCACGCCCATCCAGGCTCCGGGCTTCGGCTCGTCGATATTCACAGCGCCTAGCAGATGCGTACCGTGGTCGCCGAAATAGCCGACATCGATCATGAACTTGGGTGAAAACTGCTGCTGAATGTCGAGCGAGAACTGCTGCACATAGGGCGTCTGATAATTGAGTGGGACGGACTGAATACGTCCTGGAGTTGTCGAAAGCGCGGTAAGTGCGCCTCCGGTTGGGCTATCGAACGACGCCTGACTAACTGAGTAGGTGGCAACGGCCGGAGGATTGTTGAAGACCGACGTCTCGTAATAGCTGACCTCGGCGTCATCGAAGGCCAAGCCATAGCCGCCGCGGAGCGAGGTTTTGCCGTTTCCGAAGAGATCATAAGCGAAGCCGAAGCGTGGCGCGAAGTTGTCTTTCTGTGCAGCGCCAACCTTGTTCCCAAACTGCGACTTCTGGTTGTTGTTGGCGGCGGAGGGGCCATTGAAGATCATTCCGTTGATGTAATTGATGCCGCTGTAATCCGCACCCGAGTTAGGCAACGTGGACAGGCCGGCATTGCTGCCAGTTTGGCTGCAGGGCGCAGTGAAGCAAATGAGTCCGTTCGCAGCAATGGTCGGCGCTGCCGCAGCACTGTATTGCGCAGGGTCAAAATTGCTCAACAGGCCATTCGCATCCCAGGGCTGACCGTAGTAGGCATAGCGAACGCCAAGGTTCACCGTGAGGCGCGGCGTCGCCTTCCAGTTATCCTGTACGAATCCCTCATACAGTATCCCTCTCATGTCAGTAATCGGGTCTTTCGAGAGCTGGCTAAACCCATTGCTGGCGTTGCCGGTGAGGAAGTTGGCGAAAGCCTGCGCTTCGGCAGCGCCTCCGTTGTTGTTGACCGTGACACACCCCGGTGTTGGCGCTGCTGGTGGAGTGGGGCAAGCGTATGCGGTGTCATTGTTGAAGCCAAAGGAGCCCTGCGTGCCGGTCGTGTTGTTTTCGAGCTTCTGGTAGTGGTTGTAAGAGAAGCCCGCGATGAGAGTGTGGCGGCCCAGTGTCTTGGTGAGATCGCCAAAGACTTGGTGGTTGGTGCCGTGATCGGTATAGGCAACGCTGCCGGTCAGGGAGGCCATGCCGTTGACCGCGATAGTCGGAATGAGCCCCACGGTATTCGCGTATGGGAACTGACTCTGAATAGTGATATCAGGCGACTGGGCGGAAGCCAGAAAACCGGACGGCGTACTGATGATACTGCCATTGGAGTACGCATAACCAACATTCATCAGTAGCGTGGGACTGAAGACATAGGTTCCATGTGCAAGATGTTGGGTTCCGGGATTGACGACGGTTGTTGTGTTCGCACCGGCGACATATACCGTCGTGAACTGGCCCTGGGGCAGAACCTCGGGGAACGTATCGTGCAAGTAGCGATAAAAGACGTTCACCTTTTGACCGAATTGCTGATCGATGCGCACCATCGAATCCAGGTTGTTGAAGATATCCTTGAAGGAGGTAAGAATCGTGTGCGGATCCAGGCTGTGAGCAATGTCATAAGTGGTATTCGGAACCGGGACTTTGCTGTATACATCCTTCATGTACTGGTTAGCCGTAGTTGAGTTGTTGCTCACCTGCGTACCTGAAGCCGTACAGGTATTCAACTGGTTTGTGGGGTTGTTCGTGTAGGCGGTGCAGACGGTCACCGGTGCGGTGGTCCAAACGCCGGCGATCTTTTGGCCGGACTGCGTGAAGTCGCCTGCGCGTTCCGACGCCTGGGGTACGAGGGCAGAGGCATTCGCCAGCGACTCGACGATGCGCTGCCACTCTTCGGAGACAAAGAAGAAGGTCTTGTTGTGGCCATTGTAGAGTTTTGGAATGTAGACGGGGGCGCCCAGCGAGAAACCAAATACGTTGTAGCGATAGGGCGTGATGTGGAGGCCGAGAGAATCGTTGGCATAGCCATTGGCGTCTAAATAGTCGTTGCGAAGGAACTCGTAGGCGCTGCCATGGACATTGTTGGTTCCGGATTTGGTGACCACATCAATCTGTCCTGAGGCATTGCGGCCAAACTGCGCGCTGTACTGGCCACGCAGTGTTTTAAATTCGGCGATGGCGTCGGGACTCGGGTAGGTGTAGAGCGTAAGGTTGGCGCCTCGATCCAGGTTATCAGCGCCGTCTATGGTCCAGCCATTGGAGGTGGTACGGCCGCCGTTGACTGAGAAAGCCACTGTGCTTGAAGCGCCGCTCAGGCCGGATGGTCCGCGGGTTAGGTCATCGGAGGCGCCGCCGAAAGCGACACCTGGCTGCAGGGTCATCAGAGTTTCGTAGTTGCGCGTAATCAGTACGAGCTCATTCAACTGCTCGCTGTTGATAAGACTCTGCGAGGTCGCGTTCCCTAAATTAAGCTGCGCCTCAGCCGCGGTAACCGTGATCGATTCGCTTGCGCTTCCGGTGACCAGGGCCTTGTTCACGGTCAGGGCGTCAGCGGCATGCAGTTGGAGCCCGGTAACCGTCGCGGTTTTGAATCCCGGGTAAGCCACCTTTACCGTATAGGTTCCAAGGGGCAACGATGTCGCAGTGTAAAAACCCTCCGCACTGGTTTTCAGGACGCGAATATCCTGGCCGCGGTCGGTGTTGGTCAGCGTGACCGTGGCGCCCACTATAACGGCTCCTGTCGAGTCCGTCACCGTGCCGCTGATGCTGCCCGTCAAGGCATCCTGCGCCCAGGCGCTGCCGCAGACGAAGCCGAAAAACGCGGCCAGAACCGCGCCGCATAGCAATCTCTTACATAGGTTCATTTCCCTGCCTCCTCAAAAGATTTCCCGTGAAATTGCTGATCATTGCTGCGTCTCCTCGAAATATTCCCCGACGTTAACACGCAGCGGCTAAGAGCTGTCGATGGCCTTGTTGCAAGAACTGCATAACCATTCGGCCTGCCAGAAAACCTGATGCAAGCCGAACTTACAGCACTCTACCGATTCGTAAAATAATATTAGAAGGGTTGGTTGGCTGTCAAGCAATATAGTCATGAAGCTGACCAAAGCTGCCCCATACGCTCAAGCGGGTAAAAAATCAATGTTATTCCCGCGAAATAATCCCTTTTTCTTCGAGCCTGCTTTGCCTCGGCCTACGCAGGTCAATTTCCTGCTGGATGGTTGGCGCGACCGTCCTTATTTATGTCGATGTCGACAAACTTCTAGCCTTCAATCGCCTTGCGGATACTGCCCTGCGCGCGCTTGAGCCGCCGGATGGCCTCTGGTTTAGCGACCTGGGCGCAGAGCATCACCAGCGCCACGGAGACCTTCATGTCGGCTGATTCCAGAGCGGCCAGCGCAACGCTCCGGTTCACTTTGGCAACACGCTGTACGATGGAAATTCCCCGCTCCAGCAGCTTTTCATTCTTGAGGTGCAGGTTGACCATCAAATTGCCGTAAACATATCCCAGGCGGGCCATGGCGCCGGTGGTCAGCATATTGCAAATCAGCTTTTGCGCCGTGCCGGCTTTGAGGCGGGTCGATCCGGTCAGTACCTCGGCGCCAACCTCGGCCACAATGGCAATCTCGGCGACGCCGGCCAGCTCCGAATCGGTGTTGCAGATAATGGCGATGGTGGCAGCGCCCTTTTTTGCGGCGTATTTCAAAGCCGCAACCGTATAGGGAGTGCGTCCGCTAGCGGCCAGGCCCACCACTACATCTTTTTTGCCCGGCTTGCGGGCGGCCATGTCGCGCACGCCCAGTTCAGGTGAATCTTCGCTGGACTCTGTGGCGTTGGCCAGCGCATGTTCGCCGCCGGCGATTACGTATTGGATCATGTCAGGATCAGTGCCGAAGGTGGGCGGACATTCGGAGGCGTCCAGCGCGCCGATTCTTCCGCTGGTGCCGGTGCCTACGTAGATCAGGCGGCCGCCGGCGGCAAGCCTGTCGCGCACCACGTCGATTGCCTGTGCGATGGCCGGAAGCGCCTGGCGCACAGCGCGCAAAACCCTGGCATCCTGGCCATTCATCAGGGTTGCAATTTCCAGCGCGCTCATTTTATCCAGATCGGAGGAAGCGCGGTTTTGCCGTTCCGTTTCCAGCCCACTTAACATCACGGACGCTCCTGACTTCCAACTGTCGTTGCCGGCTCAACCGGCATACTCCTGCGCAGAAAAAAGCTTGCGCCATAGCCAATGCCAAAGGTCAAAATGCTGCCCAGGGGAACATACCATGTGTACGGAACCTTCTGTCCGTGCCACACTGGAAACTGCCACAAGAAAATGTTCAAAGCAAATCCGCACACCATTCCAACCATCGCGCCGCTCTCCGAGGCACGGCGCGTAAGTACTCCCAGCATGAAAACGCCGAGCAGCGATCCGTAGGCCACCGAGGCAATGAGCAGGCCGTTCTCCAGCACGTTCTGGCTGCTTTGCCGCCACACAATTGCCAACGCAAACAACACCACTCCCCAGCCAATGGTTGCCATGCGGGAGAGAAACATCTTGCGTTTCTCGCTCGCTCCGGGATTGAATCGGGAATAAAAATCGATGATGGTGGTAGAAGAAAGCGAGTAGAGCGAAGCGCTCAGGCTGGTCATTGCGGCAGCAAGAATGGCCGAGACAAGCAACCCGCTGATGCCGTGCGGCATAGAGTTGACGACGAAAGTGGGATAGAGGGCATCCATGCGGCCAAAAGACGCGGCCAACGGGAACAGCTTATAGAACGAAAACAGCAGCGCGCCGATCAGCAGAAAGAGTGCAAACTGAAACAGCACCAGTACGCCGCTGGCTATCAGCGCCATCTTGGCGGACCGCTCGTTCCGCGACGCCAGCAACCGCATCACGATCAACTGATCGGTGCCGTGACTGGCCGTCGTCAGGAAAGTGCCGCCGATCACACCGGACCAGAAGGTGTATTTTGCGTAGAAGTTCCAGCCGAATTCGAAGAGGTGAAACTTGCCGGCGTCCGCCGCCATGCCATACGCGGCGTGCCATCCGCCCGGCATCAGGTGCACGATGGTGAACAGGCCGATCACGGTTCCCGCAATGTAAACCGACAATTGAATCACGTCCATCCAGATCACTGTGGCCATGCCGCCCTTGAAGGTGTAAATCAGTGTGAGGATGATGACGATGGCGATGGCCGCCACATCGCGGCCCAGGTCGCTATATCCGCGCAGTAGTCCGGACAGAGCGATGCCCACCACAATGGCGATGGCGAAGACGCGAACGCCGTCGGCGGCGGCGCGCGTCAGCAGGAACAACCCGGCGGTGAGCGAGCGCAGCCTCTGCCCAAAGCGGCGCTCAATGAGCTGATAGGCCGTCACCAGGTCGCCGCGAAAGTAATGCGGAATCAGCAGCAGGCTGATGATCACGCGCCCGATCATGTAGCCGATCACCAGTTGCAGAAAGCGGAAATCCTGCTTGTAGGCCATTCCCGGCACGCTGATGATGGTCAGCGTGCTGGTCTCGGCCGCCACGATGGACAGCGAGATGGCCCACCACGGAATCGTGTTTCCCGCCAGAAAGTAGCCCTTGATGGTGTTCTGCTTCTTGCGGAAGTGCATTCCGAAAGCAGTGACGCAGGCCAGGTAAAGCACGATCACGGCAACATCAAATGCGTTTAATCCCATGACGCCTGCTTCTCCGTTTCATCCTGAAATTCAATTTCCACTCTGGTAATTCGCTCCACGCCCGCGCCGTCGTCAGGGCCGGAAATGCCAACCCCCGCGCCAAGACTACACCATGCAAGATACAACCAAAAATGCTTGTCTCTGGGGAAAAATAGCCACCCTCGACCATTTTAGATCACAAGAATGACCATTTGACCGTAACATGGTCATTATAAGCCACCCACATGATCTTTACCCGCATCGGAGAACAAGATCCTATCATAAAAATGGAGTGATGCTTTCAACAAAACGCTTCACGGCATAGCCAAGGAATTCATCCTGCCAGAATCAACTATATATACGGATGAATGGAATGGTTACAATGGCCTGGAAAAGATGAACGACTATCAGCATCGCCTTATCAATCACAGTGCTGGCGTCTACGTCATTGGCGAGACGCATACGAACACGATTGAAGGATTCTGGAGTTTGGTAAAGCGGGGAATCTACGGGATATATCATTCGGTCAGCAGGAAGTATTGGCAGACCTACCTTGACGAGTATAGCTTCCTCTACAACCGCCGTGCGGCGGGTCAGCCTATGTTCACTTCACTTTTGGCTGAGGTTTCCGAGCGGGTTGAGTAGCAGCCTTTTTGTTGAGGGCATAGAAATCTGATCGAGTGAATGAAGACGATCCTTGAGGCTCAGTTTGCTTTGGCATTGAAGGCCCCCGAGATACCAAACTCCATTGGAGCCGTGAGAGAAAATCCAATCTCAGGAACTTCGATCTTTTCTCCCGTTCCAACACGATACATAAAAAGCTGAATCGTTATGCCAACGATTTTCCCAGAAGAGGTATCTATGCGGAGAATATCGCCGTTAGAATTCTCCACAGATGCAACTCTTCCGGTAGGAGAAATGAAAGATACGTACAGTACATCGGCATCCTTGCTGTATGTGATTCTCATACACTCCCCCCCTTTTTGGCTGGATTCAGAGCGGTAGGATCAGAAGCCACCACCGGTACCTGTTTCTGGTATATCGGCGCTCCAACCTGAGAGCAATAGGCAGAATCTACAGGGTAGGCGGTGCCTAACCAACCGAAAGTCCTGCCTGTTTTGATACTAGACTGATCGTCGTAGTACACAATGGCACGAATAGTATCAGCGGTCGTAACACGTTCAAAAGCGAACGCTTTGCCAGTTTTGGTACTAGGACGAATGATCTCTGGGTCTTGGATTGTCTTGGCAACCTCATGCTCACGTCCCGTGAGTTCTGGATGACCATCCAAAGGCTCAATAATGTGTGCAGTCCAATGATCGGACGTACAATGAACCGGGTTACCCCAGAAATCCGGCGTTGCCAAAGCGTGCTTCGTCTTTACTGGTTTTTGGGAGGCCATACGATTTCGCCAAACTGCTTTTCGTAGGTTACTAGCGTCTGAGCAACAGCAGCCGCTAACGCCTTGAACTGTGTAGGGGCCATAGTGATATTCGCTCGTAACTCTACTTTTGGCTGCGTATCCGTTGGACCAGATATAACGATTTCGCTGTACATAATGCGAATATCGTGTGGCGTCAGCAGGACGGCGGCGTTGTTTGAGTACACCGGGCGGATACCATCTGGATTAAGAACTTCGGCCTTGTTTAGGTCGAGCGATATCGGAGGTATAGCCGACACCTCCTGCGGATTCTTTTCCATAGTTCATCAAGTATACCTGATGTGAATAGATGTCAACCATAAAATCGTCCACTTGTTCTGAGTGGATAAATGCCAAACGGTTTCTTGGGATATTCGGCTAATCTTCGCCCGGCAGACAAGCGCCTTCGCAAAGCCGTCTGCAACCCGTTGCAAGAGAGCTACGCCGTCGCCCGCTGCTGCTCGCGTCCGCCCAGGCGCACGCTGATCACTTTGGAGACGCCCTGCTCCTGCATGGTCACGCCGTAAATCATGTCGGCGGCCTGCATCATGCGTTTGGAGTGGGTGACCACCAGGAACTGCGTTTCCCGGCTCAAGGAGCGCATCAGGTCGGAGAAGCGGCCAACGTTGGTCTCGTCCAGCGCAGCGTCCACTTCGTCCAGCGCACAGAAGGGGCTGGGCTTGAACTGGAAGATGGCCACCAGCAGGGCCAGCGCGGTCAGCGACTTTTCCCCGCCGGAGAGCAGCAGCACATTTTGCAGCTTCTTGCCGGGCGGCGAGGCCACGATGTCCAGGCCGCTCTCCAACTGGTTCTCCACGTCCGTGAGGCGCAGGAAGGCCTGGCCGCCCTGGAAGAGCCGCGAGAAGACCTGCGCGAAGTTCTCGTTGATGCGGGCAAAGGCCTCGTCGAATTTGGTGCGCGAGATCTGATCGATTTCCTTGATGGTCTGCTGAGTGTTCTCGATCGACTCCATCAGATCCGTGCGCTGCGTTTCCAGGAAGCCGTGCCGCTCTGCGGTCTCCTTGTACTCTTCCAGAGCCATCATGTTCACCGGGCCCATCTGCTCGATGCGCTGGCGCAACCCGCGGCAGGTTTCTTCTTCGGCTACCAGCGCCTCGCCGGCCATACGCTCAATCAGCGCATCGGCGCGCAGCGCGGCGGCCTCCAGATTCACCTCGGCCAGGCAGCTTGCCTCCAGGTGCTCGAGGTCGGCGCCCAGCTTGGCCACTTCGCTCGAGCGGCTGGCGCGGTCTTCGCGCAACAGGTCAAGCGCGGATCGCCCGCCCTTGAGTTCCGTCTCCATGGTCGCCAGTTGCAGGCGAAGGGCCTGCGCTTCGGCGGTCAGCGTCTGCGCTGCGATGAGCGCCTCGGCACGCCCGGCTGCCAGCTCCTGCTCGCGCTGAGTCAGCTCGGCGCTCTCCTGGATGCGCTGCTCTCGCTCCGTCGCGGCCGCTGTTCTCTGTTGTTCAACGGATTGAACGCGGCGCTCCAGGTCGGCATGAAGCTGGTCAATGCGCTGATAAGCTGCCTCTGCCCCGCGCCGCCGCTCCTCCAGGCCGGCCAGCTCCGCGGTCACCAGCGCCGCCTCCTGCTGCAAACCCTCGCGCTTCTCGCGCAACAAAACCAGCTTTGCCTGCAACGCATCCAGAGCCGCTTCCACCGTCTGGTGCTCGGCCTCCAGGCGTAGCATCTCCTCGCGCTTTTCGTCGATGGTACTCCGTTTGGCTTCGCGCGCATCCTTATTACGGGCGGCCTGCGTTGTCCACTCCTCTCGCCGCCGCGCCACGCGCTGTGTCTCGGACTCCATCTGCTTCAGCGCCGCACCCTGGTCGGCAGTGTCGCGCTCGGCCAGCCGCCGCTCTTCGCTGCGCGTCTCCAGTTGCGCGGCCATCTCTTCGATGGTTTGAGTCAGCGCGGCGGTATCCGATTCCGCCTGCTTTAATCCGCTTTCCAATTTCGCCAGCCGGCCCTCGGCCTCGCGCAGTTCGCGCTTCAACGCCAGAGGGCCTTCGCTGGCTGGCTTGCCGCCGGTCACCGTCGCGTTGTGGAAGCACTCGCCCCCCGGCGTCAAAAAATAGGCGTAAGGATATTGCGCAGCCAGCCGCCGCGCCTCGAGTACGTCTTCGATCACGTAGCTGTGTTTGAGCTTGGGTAGAATCGTCTCCAGCGACCGCCCAAAGCCGTTCAGCACGCGAATTGAATCCTTCAGCGGAGTGAGCCCCGGCGCGTGGATTGTTTCGTCGCTCTCCGCAAAAAGTGCGCCCTGATCAACCGGGTGAATCAGAAAAGTGGCGCGCCCATCCACGCCGGACTTGAGTAGCTTGACGCCTTCTTCGGCGGCCACCCAGCTCTTCACCACTACATAATTCAACTCCTCGCGCAGAAACTCATCCACCACGGCCTCATACGCCCCGCTCACCTCGAGAAAATCCGCCAGCGTTCCCACCGGCGCCATGCCCTCAGCCAGCGCGCCCGGCTTCAGCAGCCGGCGAACCGTGTCGGTGGAGTAGCCGTGGTTGCGAATCAGCGATTGCAGAGCATCGCGGCGTCCGGCCACAGTAGCCTGTTCGCCGCGCAATTGGTTGATCTGCGCGCGCAGCGCATTTTCTTCGACGCGGCGGGTTTGCAATGTTTCGCGTAAAACAGCAATCTCACTCTCCAACCGCTTGAGCGCCTCTGCCGCCGACTCGAAGCGCTGCCGTGCCTCTCCGCTCTGCGCGCCCAGGCTTTCAAGCTCCATCCGCGCCTGGTTCATCTCGGTTTCCAGCCGCTCCGCCTCGCGCTCCAGAGCCGCCAGGCTCTCTTCATTCTGAGTCGTGTTGTTTCGCGCGTTGCTGGCCAGGGTCAGCACGTGCATTGCGTGACGGCGGCTGGTCTCCAGCTCCCGCTCCGCTGCAAAAACCTCTTCGGCAGCCGTGCGCGCCTCCTGCTGCCGCGCCTCCACCTGCTGACGAAACGCATGTGCCTCTTCAGCAGCCGTCGCCATGAACGAGCCTTGCTGCGCCCGCTCCTCGGCAATGCCGCTCAACTGCGTCCGCGTCTGCTCCAGTTCGGCGCCCGTTGCCGTAATCCGCGTCTCCAGCTCGCTCACGCGCTCCACGTTGGCGCGCTTCCGTGCCGCGGCCCGTTCCAGTTCCACGGCCGCCGTATGGGCGCGATTCTGCGCATCCTGGCCCTCGCTGTCCAGTTGGTAGCCCCGCTCGGTAAGCGCGTGATAGCTGCCTTCCTGCTCCTCAATCCCCGCCGCCGAGCCGTTGATCTGTTCCGTCAGGCCGGAAATCTTCGCCTCCAGCCTGGCGCGCTCGGCGTCCATCAGCGCCATGCGGCTGGCCAGCACCACGCGCATCCGCCCGCGCAGTTCGCCATGCACCGCGCCGTAGCGCTCCGCCTTCGACGCCTGCCGCTTCAGCGAGTTCATCTGCCGCGTGACTTCTTCAAAAATGTCGTCCACCCGCGCCAGGTTCTGCTTGGCGCTCTCCAGGCGCAGTTCCGCCAGCCGCTTCCTGGTCTTGAAGCGTGTAATTCCCGCCGCCTCCTCGATGATGGCCCGCCGGTCGTGCGGCTTGGAGCTGAGCAACTGCCCAATCCGCTCCTGCCCGATAATCGCGTAGCTCTCCGGCCCCAGCCCCGTGCCCATGAAGATGTCCTGAATGTCGCGCAGCCGGCACAGCTTGCCGTTCAGCAGGTACTCGCTCTCCCCGGTGCGAAACAGCCGCCGGGTTACCTCGACCTCGCCCTTTTGCAACGAGCGCTGAAACTTGCGCCTGCGAATCTTCAGCACCACCGCCTGCGGACCCTCGCCTGTAGTAAATGTCTGCGGCTGGCCAGCCCCCTGCGGCGCGCCTGCTCCCTGCTGCTCTCCAGCCCCATCCGCGGAATCCTCATCGAGCGCGCGTCCCGGCTGTTCGTTGGCAATAATCTCCTCAGCCTCAGCGGCTCGCTGGCGGCGTGCCTCGTCCTCGTCCCAGTCGGTAGGGCCGTCGTGGTCGATCGTCACATGCGGCTCCACGGGAATCGGTCCCTCGTAAGCCTCCGGATCGACCATGGTCAGCGTCACCTCGGCCATGCCCAGAGCCTTGCGCTCGTGCGTTCCGGCAAAGATCACGTCCTGCATGTGCGTGCCGCGCAAGGTCTTCGCGCTCTGCTCGCCCAGCACCCAGGTCACCGCGTCCAGGATGTTTGACTTCCCGCACCCGTTCGGCCCCGCCACCACGGCAATGCCCGCTCCCGGCACGGTCAACTCCGTGCGGTCGCAAAAGCTTTTGAAGCCGAGGATGTGTATCTTCTTTAGTTTCAGCATTTTCTCTCCGGGTGATTGGTACTGCGCCTGGGTTTCTTTGGATCAACGGGCAACCCGCCGCCTGCGCTTCTGGCATGGCGATCAATTTACCCTCCGATTCAAACTCTACGGTCCCTGGAGGGCAGGGTCAACGGGGGGAAAAGGGGTTTATGTGGATAAGAGAGTCCAGAATTCCTGTTCTTGGAAAATCCTAAAAAAGGCGTGCGAAATTGGGATTCTCTCAGGAGTTTTGGCAGGGTTTTACACAAGCAGCGGACGCCGGGCTTGCAGGCTACGTTGCCGGAACCGTAAGAAGCGCTTGCTCTGGAATGCGGGTCGAGGCCGCCATCCATCGCATCGCATTCGGGAAGAGCGAATAGAAGAAAGGCGTAAAAATGTGGCCGGCGCCGCTCACCATGGCGCGCGAGCCCCATGTTGCCAAAAGCATTCCGCGGCTTAGCTGCGCGTGGAGCGTGCGGTAATACTCATCCACGCTTTCGCCTGTCAGGTACATCTGTGCGGCAAGCGCCGCGCTGTGCAACGCAATCGACATGCCGTCTCCGGTGAAGGACGGAATCACCGCAGCCTGATCGCCCACACACCAGAGGCCGGAGGGCCGCGCCGCCAGATACCCATACGGAATGCGGGAGATTGCCAATGGCCGCTCCCATAGAGCCTTGGCGCCTTGCATAAGCTGCTTTAAATGACGGTTTTCATCGAGGATAGATGCCAGCAGCGCCGCCCATCCGGCCTTCTTGCGCAACGCGGCGCGCCGCACCACCCAACATAGATTCGCTACGTCGCCTTCGACGAGAGAGAGTCCTCCATATCCGCCGGGGAATAAAAATACCTCGATGAAGTTTCTCAACGCTTCGGTTTGAGCAGGCGTCAATTGCCAGTGCATCTTGAAGCCGACGAAATCGGCTTGGCTGGTGGTAGAGCGCTCCCACTCGCGAAGGTCGTGTTTGCCGGTGGCCAGGAATACAGTGCGAGCGCACAGCGATTCGCCGCCGCGAAGCTGTGCAACAGCCATCTGGCCGTGCGTTGCGAGCTTTTCAACCAAGACGCCGCGCTCGACGTTGCAGCCGCTCTCGGCGGCGCGCACAAGCATTCGCTCGTCCAGGGCGTACCGTGAAAGCGAGAGCGCGGTGAAGGGCAGCGTGGTTTCCACCACCGTGCGCTTTGAAGACATCCGCAAAAAACGTATCGTCGCCGCGCCCAGA
>Ga0302320_10009046_pt1 | contig 21491 bp, 22 predicted proteins | sample Bog_T0_3_FD_202130 | JGI IMG/M metagenome (GOLD analysis project Ga0302320, IMG submission 202130) | Peat permafrost microbial communities from Stordalen Mire near Abisko, Sweden - Bog_T0_3 | ecosystem: Environmental > Terrestrial > Soil > Wetlands > Peat | place: Sweden: Abisko, Stordalen Mire...
CCTCCGATTCGGGCCAACCGAGCATGACATTCAGATTTTGCACGGCCTGGCCGGACGCGCCCTTCAACAAGTTGTCCAGGCAACTGACAAGGACCGCGCGCCGGCCGTCGGCGGCGAGTTGAAAGCCAATGTCCGCATAGCAGGTGCGGACCGAGTATTGAATTTGAGGCAGCGTTTTGTCGTAGAGCCGGACCAATGGGCTGCCTGCAAAAAAATCGTGATAGACCTTGGCGATGCCGGCCTTGGTTTGCGGTTCGCGGAAATGCACATAGAGGGTAGAGAGGATTCCACGCGGAATGGGCAGTAAATGTGGCGTAAAAATGATTTCGCTCGCATCTATGCCGATCTGCTCCAGCAACTCCCCGGTATGACGATGAGTGAATACGCCATACGCTGAGAGATTGTCAGCCGCATACATGAAGTGCGTTTTGGCGGAGGGCGCTTTGCCCGCGCCGCTTACGCCGCTCTTGGCATCCGCGACGATACCGTGCTTCAGGTCAACCATCCCGGCAGCCACCAGGGGCCGCAGGGGGAGAATGATGGAGGTTGCATAGCAGCCGGGATTGGCAATGAGGCGCGCGCCGGCAATCTTCGCGCGATGCAATTCGGGCAAACCGTAGACTGCCTGCGCCTGAATATTATCGGCCAGTTCGGATCCGTCATCCTCGAAGGCATAGACAGCGCGGTTGGCCGCTTCATTCAACCGCCATGCACCGCTGAGGTCGATTACGCGCAAACCGCGCGCCAGCGCCTCCGGCACCCATTCCCGCGACTGCTCGTGCGGCGTAGCGAGAAACAGAACATCAACGCCGCGGCTGGCCAGCAACTCCCAGGAAAAAGGTTCCAGCTTGAGGTTGCCACTACCGCTGCAATCGGCCAGTTGCGGGTGAATCTCGCTCAGTGGAACACCGCCCCGCGCCGCGTCCTTTTCGTCTACGCGCCCCGCGAATACCGGCGGCGCGCCCTTGAGACGAGGGTGCTTCAGCAGCAGCCTGGCCAATTCAGCGCCCGCGTACCCGGTCACTCCCACAATCGCTGTTTGAATCGTCCTTGTCATGATTCCAGCATCGCCTTCAATCGGGATTCCACAACGCCTGCGCTGTGATTGTCCGAACAGATAATCAGCACTGTATCGTCGCCAGCCAGGGTGCCCACAATATCGGCCCAACCGGCATGGTCAAGGGCCGCAGCCATGGGCTGAGCGCCGCCAGCCACAGTGCCCAGCACCACTTGGTTCATCGCCCTTCGCACACGCATTCCAAAGCTTTCCAGCATCTCTTCCAGCAAGGGCGGACTATTGTCCTCGGTTGCCAGACCGGCACCCTTCGCGAGTGAATAGCCGCCGGGGCCCTTGGAGAGGCCCAACTCATGAATGTCGCGCGAGAGCGTAGCCTGGGTTACCGCAAAGCCACGGCGGCGCAGCTTGCGCCGCAACTCGTCCTGGTTGGCCACCTGGGATTGGGCCACCAGTTCACGAATCGCATTGTGACGCAGAGTCTTCATTAATTATTACCGTACAAATCACTGTGCGGAAGAGAGGAGAACAACCGCACACGTATAAATATACATCATAGATGTATAAGTATGCAAGATTATGATGCTGCCGGTGGAAAACCGGGCAGTACTTCAGTTTTTGTGGGACTGTGTCCCGTCCGTGCTGATACACTCTCGAATATTCGCAGCAGAGGAATAACGCGTGACACAAGCGACCAAAATGACACAAAATACCCCATTAAGCACCATCAATGATCTGTTTTTCCGCGTTGCCGCGGCTGCCAACCCCAGCGCCATCCTGTGGCAGGACGAGTTTGGACTATGGCAACCCATTTCTTCCGACCAGATTTACCAGCGTGTGCGGGCCCTGGCCCAAACATTTCTTAGCTGGGGAGCGAAAAAAGGCGACCGCATCGCTCTGATCAGTGAAAATCGCTGGGAGTGGGCGATTACCGACTTCGCCACGCTGGCCATTGGCGCCGCGGATGTGCCGATCTATTCCACGCTTACAGGCGAACAGGAGGCAGAGCTGATCCACGACGCCGGTTGCCGCATCGCCGTGGTCTCTACCCGCCAGCAGTTTGACAAGCTGAATGCTGTTCGCGATCAGACGCAATTGGAACGGATTCTCATCATGGATCCCGGCGCTGTTCCAGAGGGCGCCATCTCCTTCAGCGAAGCCATAGCCGGAGCCGATGCCCACGGCAGCGAGCGCGACCCAATTTTTGACGCGTTGGCACGCACTGTGGGGCCGAACGACCTGGCCACGCTGATTTACACCTCCGGGACCACGGGCGAGCCCAAGGGAGTGGCGCTTACACACGGAAATATTGCCACCAACCAGAACAATGCCGCTGTTGGTTTTGACTTCAATGCCACGGACGCCCTGATCTCCTTCCTGCCTCTTTCCCACGTTACGGCTCGCGCGCTGGACTATGTCATGTACACCTACGGGGTGCAGATGGCCTACTGTTCCAAGTTCGACAAACTGCCACAGGCCATGCGCGAGATTCACCCGACAGTTTTTGTTGGCGTGCCGAGAGTTTTTGAGAAGATTCGCCAGGAGATCGAGCGGCAGGCCTCCCTGTCGCCGTTTAAGAAACGCTTGCTGGCATGGGCATTGGGGGTGGGCGCGGACCATCGTGACACGGTTTATGACGGCCGCCGGCCATCTTCCATGCTATGGAAGTTGGTCGACAAGCTGGCCTATTCAAAGGTTCGCGAGGCTTTTGGCGGCAGGGTCAAGGTATTCGTATCCGGCGGAGCGCCGCTGGGCATCGACACCGCCAAGTGGTTCGCCTCGGTCGGGATTGCTCTCTGGGAGGGTTACGGCCTTACAGAAACCTCGCCGCTGATTGCCGTAGACAACCCCGTCACTCATCGCATGGGTTCCGTGGGAAAGCCGCTTACGAACCTGGAGTGCAAGATCGATACCGATGGGGAGTTGCTGGTTCGCGGGCCTTCAGTCTTTGCGGGCTACTGGCAGAAACCGAAGGCTACTGCCGATTGTTTCGACAAAGGGGGCTGGTTCCATACTGGCGACATTGGTCATATTGACGAAGATGGATTCCTCTTCATTACCGATCGTAAAAAAGAGCTGCTGAAGACCTCGGGAGGCAAGCTCGTTGCTCCTCATCCTATTGAAAACAAACTGACAAACAACTCGTTGGTAGCCCAGGCCGCGCTCATCGGCGACCGTCACAAGTTCATTTCCGTGCTGATTGCGCCCAACTTTGCCGCGCTGGAGCAGTGGGCCAAGCAACATGGCATTCAGGCGAATTCCCGTGTGAAACTTGTGGCCGACAGCCGGGTGGTAGCGCTTTATGCCGAAATTGTGCGAGAGGTCAATGGCAGCCTGGCGCACTTTGAAAGCATGAAACGCTTCCGCGTAGTGCCCGATGAGTGGACGCAGGAAACGGGCGAGATGACGCCCTCGATGAAGCTCAAGCGCCGCGCGGTTACAGCTAGGTACGCGGCCCTGATCGACGAACTTTATGCGGACGAAGCAACCGCGCGCGGCGAATTGGAAAGGTGAGGCCTCGTCCCAACTCCTTGCCAAAGTCAGCGCGCTTGTCCCAAAGGATATGCAGTCCGCGAAAGAACGGCGCGCCCCAGGCGCCCACCGCCAGCAGGCTGCCAAAGAGGATGACGGCGTCAATGTTGAGACGCCCGGCGCTCGACCAGTAAGAATCCGGCTCCAGGTCCAGCCAGACCGAGAACTCATCCAACGTGAGCGCCGCGCCCACTCCGAAGCCGACTGACATCAGCCGGCTAAAGAAGATGGAGAGCGGCGAATGAGATCGTCCCAGGTCCATCAGCCAGCCGTAACCGACCAGCAGCAGGATCAGAATCCCCCAGACGAGGTGATGAATGTGCTTTCCGTGGATCATCACCCACTGTAAGTGTCCCTCATGCTGCACAATCCGGTGGACCAGGATTCGGACCCCCACAAAGGTGAGCAGGAAGGAGACCGAGGCGATGAACATGCGCCGCCGCGGGCGGTCGGGGATGGTGGCGCGCACCAGATAGCCCAGCCGGGTCAACTGCAGCAGGATCAGCAGGACAACGACGACCACGCTGGCGAAGGCCAGCAGAAATAGAGCTCCGGTTCCGGGCATACCCTATTGAAGCATTCCGCGCTTATCGTTACAAGGAAAACCGATTTGGGATTCATTGGGGGGAAGCGTGAGCGCGGTCACGATTTATCAATAAAGCGACAGCGTAAAATGAGTAAGGCGTCTGGACTGGTCTCACCGTTCTGGACGCACAATTCAGGGAAATCTTCCCGGCCCGGTCCAGGCGACCGTGCAACATACGATCAGGAGATTGAACGATGCGAATTGCTTTATTGACCGGCGGCGGCGACTGCCCCGGACTGAATGCGGTGATTTATGCGATTGTACGCAAAGGCATCAACCACTATGGCGATGAATTCATCGGCTTCCTCAATGGCTGGCGCGGAGTTCTGGACAACAACTTCATACCGCTGACGCTGGAAAACACCGACGGCATCCAGTTGAAGGGCGGCACCATCCTGCATTCCTCGCGCACTAACCTGAAGAAGATTCCCGGCGGCATTGAGAAGGTGCAGGAAGTCTTCAAGGCCAACAAACTGGACGCGTTGATTGCCCTGGGAGGCGACGACACCCAGTCTGTCACTCTGTTCCTGAATGAGCATGGCGTACCCGGCGTGGGCGTGCCCAAGACTATCGACAACGACCTCAGCGGCACCGACCAGACCTTCGGCTTCGACACCGCCGTGATGATCGCCACCGAGGCCGTGGATCGCATTCGCACCACCGCCGACTCGCACAATCGCGTGATCGTGGTCGAGGTGATGGGCCGCGACGCAGGCTGGATTGCCTATGCCTCAGGTGTTGCCGGCGGCGCGGATGTCACCCTGGTTCCAGAAAAAGAGATCGACATCGACTACGTCTGCAAGCTGCTCAAGTACAACTACGACCACGGCAAGCATTACGGCGTGGTGGTTGTCTCCGAGGGCGCTCATCTGCCCGAGGTTGGCCAGGTGATCAACGAAAACGCGCAACTGGATTCATTCGGCCACGTGCGTCTCTCCGGCATCGGCGAGGCGCTTGCCAACCTGATCGAGAAGAAAACCGGCTACGAGACCCGCTCGGTGAACCTGGGCCACACTCAGCGCGGAGGCGTTCCCACAGCCTACGACCGCCTGCTTGGCCAGCGCTATGGCCTGCACGCCATCGACATGGTTCACGACAAAAAGTGGGGGCGCATCGCCGTTCTCAGGGGCCTGGACATCACCGACATCCCCATCAAGGACGCCATTGCCACCAACCGCCGCCTCGATCAGCGGTTCTTCGACGTGATCAAGGATTTGGAAGTCAAGGTCTAGCTTCTTTTCTTCTGAAATATGCAAAAGCCATTCTCATTACGAGGATGGCTTTTGCTTTCCGCCTGTCGTAGATTTGGATAGTGCTCTATCGTCCATACAAGCCCGAAGATTTCGACCTGCTCTATGCCCTCGAAGAACTTTGCTTTGAGCCACCCTATCGCTTTAGCCGCCGATACATGCGCCAACTTGTCAACTGCGCGAATGTGGCGACGTGGATTGCGGAAGAGGATGGGCAAATGGCCGGCTTTGCGATTGTCGAATGGAATCAAGAGCCGGGCGAAATGACTGCCTATATTCAGACCATTGAGGTAGCCCCGGAAAAGCGAGGCTGTGGCGTTGGCCGTGAGCTGCTCAACCGCATCGAGGGCTCAGCGCGCGATGCGGGAGCTGGCATGATCTGGCTGCATGTTGAGGTCGCAAATGCGGGAGCGATTCGGCTTTACGAGGCGCACGGCTACCGCTGCGAAGGCCGGCGGGAGAACTATTATCCACGGGGCCGCTCGGCGCTTATCTATATGAAACGGCAGTGGAAGGGGATACCCGGCGTGAAAATGTCTTGACTTTCATATCGTCATATATCATGCTATATAGCAGAGGTGAGCGATGCCAATTCTTGAAAAAGCAAAGGTATTTATGAGCGGCCGGAGCCAGGCAGTCCGCATACCGGCACAGTTTCGCTTTTCCAAGAGCGAAATCTACATTCGGCGTGACCCGAAGAACGGAGACCTGATTCTCTCGCAGGCGCCGGCTAGTTTGGCTGACATCTTCGCTGCGCTCGATGCGGTGGGAGTGCCTGAGGACTTCCTTTCTCCTGCTGACCGCGCCCAGGAATTGCCACAAGAACGGCCTGAATTATGACATCTCTTTATATGCTCGATACCAATATGGTGAGTTATATCGCCAAAGGCCAGTCCAAAGCCGCTCGTACACGAATGCTCAACCTGGAGGAGGATGAGGTTGCCTGCCTCTCGGTGATTACGGAGGCGGAGATTCGCTTTGGTCTGGCCAAGCGGCCGGAAGCGGTAGCGCTGCGTGAGCGCATGGAGTGGTTTCTCGCGGCGGTGAAGGTGCTGCCGTGGGGCAGAGAAGAGGCCAAGGCTTATGGAGCACTCCGGGCCAGGCTGGAGTGCTCCGGGAAAACGCTGGAGAATATGGATTTACAGATTGCCGCTCATGCTGTTGCCACTAGCGCGGTATTGGTGACTAATGACAAGGCTTTTGCGCAGGTGGATGAGCTTCATGCAACGGTGAATTGGGCTACTGATCTCATATAGCCTGCGCATACATCCAATTAGTTCCCCTCCGCCTGCGTCTTCTTGATGAACGCCGCAACGCGGTCGTGGAGCTGCTTGAGGCTATCGTCAAGCACGTAAACCATGTGCCCGGATTCGTACCAGTCATACTCGATGTTCTTGGCCAGGGACTGCGGAATCGGCAGATGCTTGTCTTCGTACTCGGCGGCGAAGAAGGGCGTGGCCAGGTCGTAATAGCCGCCGTTGATCATGATCTTCAGGCGGGGATTGGTCTTGAGAGCCTCGGCCAGGTCATTGGATACATTGAGGTTGATAGGGTTGTGATCATGCACCAGATTCCATTGCGCGCCGCCGAAGAGCGCCATTGGCAGGTAGGTCTGGCCATCGCCGTACTTCAGATCGCGGCGCACGTAGTCATTGAAGAGCGAGACGTAGGCCGAGGAGATGGCTGAACTTTGCGGGTCGTACTCCGCGCCCTGGCTCAGAGAGTCGAGGTTGGGTCCAGAGAAGCGCGTGTCCAGCCGGCCGGTGGTCAGGTCCTGGTCGTCCTGCAGGGTCTTCTCAAACTCGCCGCCGTTTACCCGGAGGTTGGCCTTGAGCAGGTAGGCCACGGGCAGGCCGGTGTACTCATGCAGCTTCTCGGCCACCTGCTGCTTTTCCGCTGCGCTTAAATCCGTGCCCAGGGCCAGCGCGTGGGCGTAGGGGCCCATGGCGAATTCCTCCACGTCCTTGAGAAAGGGCTCAAGTGCTGCCGGCTGTTGGGGCAGCTTCTTGTGGTACCAGGCCGTGGCCGCATAAGTGGGCAGCGCCAACTCGTAGGGCAGGTCAACGCCGGGATTGCTCGTGGGCATGTCGATGTCAGTGGTGAAGTTGAAGATCTGCGAAAGCAGGATTACGCCGTTCAGGTCGATGTTTTTACGATTCTCCAGGATGTTGGCCAACACGGCGGAACGGGTAGTGCCGTAGCTCTCCCCAAAAATGTACTTGGGCGAGTTCCAGCGGTTGTATTTGGTGATGAACCGGGCGATGAAGCGGGCGAAGGCATTCGCGTCCTCATCCACCCCCCAGAAGGCCTTTTCGGCATCCTTCCCGACCAGCCGCCCAAAGCCTGTGCCGGGCATGTCGATGAAGACCAGGTCGCTGGTGTCGAGCAGGGAGTAGGCGTTGTCGACCAGCTTGTAAGGCGCAGCGGGCAGGTGCTGGTCGCCGCTGGTGACCACGTGCTTGGGGCCGAGTGAGCCCATGTGCAGCCAGACGGTCGAACTGCCCGGTCCGCCATTATAGAAGAAGGTGATGGGGCGGTCTTCAGCCTTCGCGTCTTTCTTGAAGTATGCGACGTAAAATATACGTGCGACAGGTGTTACGTCTTTTGGATCTTTCGGCGCATCGAGTGCTAACTGGCTGCCGGCCTGTGGTTTGCCGTCCAGGCCCAATTGCGCGTCCTGTATGTCGGTTGAGCCAACGATAAGCGTGCCAGTGATGGCCGTGTAGGCGATCTTCTGTCCACTGACTTCCACCGTGCCCTGGGTTGTAACTTCAGCGGGAGGAGCCTTTTCGGCGGTCTTGTCGGCGACTTTGTCGGCGGCGGGCTTGGCGGTCGCTTCGTCGTCAGCTTTCAGCAGAGCAGGAGCAAAGATAAGGCAAGCCGCAAGTAGAGCGGCTGGGAAGCGATGGATACGGGACATGAGGAATCTCCAGATAAGGGGATGGGGTGAAAAGCCAGTATAGACCTGCGTTGATGCCTCAATCAGGAGATGTTCCGCCAATCGAGGATCACCTTTCCCGAGTTTCCCGCGTGCATTGCGTCAAATCCCTCTTCAAATTGATTCCAGGCCAGGCGGTGCGTGATGACTTTGCTGATATCCAGGCCCGACTGCAGCATGACCGTCATTTTGTACCAGGTATCGTACATCTCACGGCCATAGATGCCGCGAATTGTGTACTGGTTAAAGATCACATTGGCCCAGTCAATGGACATCTCGGAGGGAGAAGGGATGCCCAGCATGGCTACCTTTGCGCCATGGCTCAGGTTGGCCAGCAGATCGCGAAAGGCATGGACATTGCCGGACATCTCCATGCCGACATCGAATCCTTCCTGCATACCGAGTTTTTTCTGCACCTCTTGCAATGTTGTATCGCGGGGATTGACGGCCTCTGTGACGTGGGCGGCATTTTTAGCCAATTCCAGCCGATAGGGATTCAAATCTGTAATCACAACTTTTCGCGCGCCGGCATGCCTGGCAACCGCGGCCGCCATGATGCCGATAGGGCCCGCGCCGGTGATCAATACATCCTCGCCGAGCACAGGAAAGGCCAAAGCCGTATGCACGGCGTTGCCAAATGGATCAAAGATGGCCGCGATTTCCAGCGGAATATCGGCGGCATGTTGCCAGATGTTGGTCATGGGCAGGACGATATACTCCGCGAATGCGCCGGCGCGATTGACTCCGACTCCTTGCGTGTGCGCGCAAAGATGCCGCCGGCCGGCCATGCAGTTGCGGCAGCGTCCGCAAACGACGTGACCCTCTCCACTGACCCGGTCGCCAATCTTGAAGTCGGTGACGTTCGAGCCGATCTCCACAATTTCGCCGACAAACTCATGGCCGATCACCAACGGAACGGGGATCGTCTGCTGCGCCCAACTGTCCCACTCATAGATGTGCAGGTCAGTGCCGCAGATTGCCGTCAACAGAACGCGGATCTTGACGTCGTTGATACCTATTTGCGGCTCAGCTACATCTTCAATCCACAGGCCACGCTCGGCGCGGGACTTAACAAGAGCTTTCATCTCATTCTCCCTTTCAGATTATTGAGGCACAAACGGCGGCGGACCGAATAGGAGTCTCCTCGAAAGAAAATCGGTTGAAGAGTCAGTATAGAGCCTGTGGTCTAGAATCTATCCCCAGACTTTCGATTCAACATTTGATTGCGAGGATATGCCCCTCACGCGCGTAGTCCAGTAGTTTACTGTCGCGGGTGATAAGGCGAAAGCCATGGAGACGCGCCGTGGCAGCGATGATTCGATCTGCAGGGTCTCTAAGTGGTTTTCCCGGTAATGAAGTTGAACTTATGAGCAGCTGGGGAGTGAGTGTTGACAGTCTAACGCCCGGCATCGCCAATAAGGTTTCAAACCAAGCTTCGGGCGAGAGTGTCAGATGCAGCCGTCCTTTGGCAACCAGAGTGCCAATCTCCCAAGCTGTAATCGGCGAAAGATAGACTCCGAGGTTTTCCGTTCTTGCGGAGCGCATGGCTGTTTGGCTGGGCACTGAAAGCGGATCTCCTCCCATAAGCCAGATTGCCGCGCAGGTGTCGAGAAGAACCGGGCCAGCCATTTATTGCTCCGCATCCCAGATTTCGCCTGTGGGTTCGGTCAGATCAACGCCTGGAGGAATCGTTACCGTTCCCCGCATTGCGCCCCAAAGGTCAAAATCGTCTTCCGCATCTTCATAAATGGGAACGATGGCGGCAACTGGGCGATTGTGCTTGAGCAGAACAATCCGGTCGGTCTTGCCTTTAGCCACATCGTCGATCAGCCCCAGGCACTGCGACTTGAATGCGGTTACGCCGATAGATGTTTTGTTTGTCGAAACAGCAGGCATGATCGTCTCCAATATGGTCCATTCTACATGGTACATATTGTTGTTGCAAGCCTATTCGTTAGCCGTTTCACAACCTCCTATTTCTGCACTTTATCAAACGGCTGTTTCTCGCTGATTCTAGGCCGGTTTTCGGCTTGAAGCTCTTTGGCCACCTGCTCCACCTCGCGGAAGACGCGCAGCAGGTTGCCGCCCAGAATCTTGCGGCAGTCCTCGGCCGAGTAGCCACGGGCCATCAGTGCCTCGGTGATTTTGGGCAGATCGGCGGCCGAGTCGATCCCTTCGGGAAGCTGGCCGCTGATGCCGTCAAAATCCGAGCCAAGGCCCACGTGGTCCACGCCGGCCACCTTGGCGATATGGTCGATGTGGTCGATGAGCACCGAGAAGGGCGGGCGGGGGATGCGGTCGCCGTATTGTCGCTGGAGCTTTTCAATCTCGGCGTAGGGAACCGGTTTGCCTTCAGCAATAGCCTTGTCCTTGAGCGCCTGGATGGCTTTTTTCATCTCCGGCTCGAGTGCTTTTGCGGCATCGCTATAGGCTTGCGACAGGAATCCGGAGTAGAAGTTGACCTGGACGACGCCGCCTTTGGAGTTGGGACCACCGGAGCGGGCAACGGCGCGCAGCATGTCATCCGTCATATTGCGCGGAACATTGCACAGCGCCCTGGCATCTGAGTGGGAGGCGATCACAGGCGCGCGACTGATGACCAGGGTGCGGAAGAAGGTGCGGTCGGAGACGTGCGAGATGTCCACCATCATGCCCAGCCGGTTCATCTCGTAGACCACGTCCTTGCCAAACTCTGTCAGGCCCTCTTTGGTGTGAGGGATGGAAGTGTCGTCGATGTCACCGGAGCTATCGGCCCAGTCGTTGGAGTTGGCCCATGTGAGGGTCATATAACGCACGCCGAGCGCATAGTACTGGCGCAGCAGGGGAATGGAATTCTCTATGGAGTGGCCGCCCTCGATGCCCATCAAAGCAGCGAACCGATGATTTCTATGGGCTTCCTCGATGCCGCCGGGAGTGGCCACGAACTCGATTTGTCTGGGGTATTTGGCCACCTGCTGCTTGACGAAGTCGATCAGTTCGAGGGTCCGGCGGGCATACTGTCCCTTGAATTGCACGGGATCAACCCAGATGGAGAAGAACTCGGCGCCCAGGTTGCCTTTGTGGGCGGAGTCCAGATTGAGCTGACCGCCCTGGAGGGGGTTACCCAAGTCAAAGTGTTCATCCACAAAGCGTTGCGGGGTGTCGGCGTGGGTATCAATGACCAGGGCGGAGCGATGGAGCCCTTCGGGCGTTTGTGTCTTGGTTTGCATATGCGGAGATAGATGAGCTGGGGTTTGGGCGCAAATCAGCGCCGGGGCGGCTATGAGCATCAGGGTGAGCGAAAGATGGGCAGAAGACATAGGCTTGGGATGAGTTTATACCCGAAGAGCAGGGGCAGGGAAAAGGGAACAATGAGATGGATGGCACGGGCACCAAAAGCCAGGGCCTGACGCCGCCAGCCCGTTAAAGCGGGAAGGTCTAAGCTAGTGGATGGAGGGCCCTCATCGGCAGAGGTTCATGGGATGGCACCAGGAACGCAAACGAAGGCCCCACATCGATCCGATTCAAAACTGACCTCTATTTGCCGGCTACGTTTTGACGGAGAAATGCGACAACTTTCTTGACGGAATCAGTTGCCGCATCCGGATCGAACTTAATAAAGGCTCGGCGGCCCTCCGCGGCGGGATCGGTGTAGCTGAAGGAAGGACCGCTGCGATTGAAGTCATGCGTGGCGCCGGGGTATTCGACGGTCATCATGTCGAATTTGAACTTCTTCATCATCATCTGCTTGAGTTCGGGGACCCCTTTGCCTTCACCGTAAGAATCCTCGGTCCCGTACAAAACAAGGATCGGGGCTCCGGTGATGCCGCCATGTTCGAACTTGGAGATGAGCGGCTTAGAAACCGGATAGAAGGCCACGTGAGCAATAAATCCCTTTTCGTTTCCGATCCACTGCTTGCGGTTTTCTTCGATGGCGGTTCTCATCGTAATGCCACCGCCCATCGAGAAGCCCATGATACCGATGCGCGTGGCGTCGATGGCAGGATTTTTGCGTAGTTCCTTCAGCGCGGCAAAGGCCATGGGAACAAAAGTATCGACAACAGGGCGATCCATGGGCGAGGTAAAGATTCCGGTCTTGAAATCTACTTCGAAGATCGCGATGCCGGCATTGAGCACAGGTTCCCGATAGAGCCGGCCAACCTGATTGATGCCCGAGGTTCCGTGAACCATTACGATGGCGGGAACGGGGCCGGAAGTGTTGTCGGGCAGGTAAAGAGTTCCAGACAAGGTGTAGTGCTGGCTCTTGTCGAGTGAGGGAAACTCGATCTTAGTGGGCGATGAAGCCGCATGAAGATTCAAGACGGAAAATGTCAGAAGAGCCGTTGCAAAGTAACCGAAGCGTCTTAACGATCGCATTACGTAACTCCTTTCGTGCGGGTAAGTACTGCGGTTGGAAATGCGCTTCTACTCCGGATCGGTTTCATCCACAGCGTTATCCGACTGTTCCCCAATCGGAGAGCAGAGCGCTTAGCCGGAATCTCCTGTTTAGGCAGATTCCGTATCATCATACCGCTCATAAGACAAATTGCAAGGCCAAAAGAATGTGTGCCTTGAAGGAGCCGGCGATTGAAGGGCTCGGCTTCAGCCTTCGAGGTGTTGCTTGATCAGCCGGTCGACCAGCGGCATGAGCTGCTCGCCAGTGCGCGGCAGTGTGAACGCCGTGGCAGCCTCATCCCAGTCCAGCTTGAAACTGGTTGAAAGCGCCGAAATCCAGATCTGACGTACCGGCGCATTCGGAGTAATCACGAACTTGCCCGCCGGTTCCTCGAAGGTAATGTTCAGCACGCCGTTCTGCTCGTCAACCTCAAAACCGGACTCCGCCTCTTCCTCTCGTGCGATTAAGTGCTGCATAAGAGCGTTTAGAGCAATTTCAACCAGACGGCGGAACTCCAGTTCATCCAACATAGCGCTAGTGTAACAAGTCCGGAAGGATCACCAAATGCGTGTGCAGTGGGTGACGGCTGGGATTATGGCTGTGGCGATGGGAGCTTGCTGTGCGCATGCTCAGCCGCCGATTCCGGTCAGTCAACTGGTTCGTGAGGTCGCCTATAACGAGCTCAACGACCACGTTAGCCACGGCTACTGGCGCTATTGGGTTGAGAGCCATTCGCCCAAGGAATCGCTCCGTGAAGAATTTTTAGAGACCGCCGAGGGGCCCATCTCGCGGATCGAGTTGAGCAACGGCCATCCGCTCGATGCTGAGGGGCGCCAATTGGAGCAGGCACGCCTACAACGTCTGCTCAGATCCCCCGCCGAGCAGGCCCGCCATCGCCAGGAGTACGACGACAATGAAAAGCGCATCGGCCGCATCGTTGCGCTGTTGCCGGATGCATTCCTCTATGAATATGCCGGGGAGGAGAACGGCTGTTATCGTTTGCGCTTCCGCCCCAAACCTGATTATCCAGCACACTCCATCGAGGCCCGCATCATCCACGCCATGAGCGGGGAATTGTGGGTTAGCGCCACATACAAGAGGCTGGTTCGCCTCGACGGCCGCCTCAATCAAGATGTGAGCTTCGGTTTTGGTATTCTGGGCCGGCTTTACCAGGGCGGTTGGTTCAGCCTGCAACGGACCCAGGTCAGCTCCACGGACTGGAAGACGGAGCGATTCGAGTTGCATATGAACGGTCGCGCCATACTCTTCAAAATCATCACTCAGGAGATCAGCGAACTGCGAAGCGGTTTTTCTCCGGTGACTGCCAGGCTGGACCTGGTCAAGGGAGCGGCACTGCTGTATCAGATCGAACCTGAAAGCGCCCGTGTTGCGGCAACCGGCTTTTCCGCGGATCGTAATTCCTCAAATCCGTGAAGGTAAATGCTTGATTTTCAGTAAACTGTCTCATAATCAGACACAATATATACCAAAAGTAACCTCATCCGTGCCGGATGTGTCACTTTATCTGACTGAAAGAAAAGAAGATGCACAAGGAGCGCGCTGAGTGTCCTGAATTCGTACACAAATCACCGGATGGATTCATGCTTTCGTTCAGTCAGCCGATAGGTTCCGTCAGGGAGAGTTCCCGAGCGGGAGCAGACAAAGATGGAGATCGGCCCGGTAACTGGTGTCCGCATTGCACCGATGGTCAGGCCCAAAGAGGCCGATCTGGGGCTGACAGATGTGTACGAGGTCGAGCGCACAACCCAAATCGGCGACGAGATCTATATTCCCAGCGGCACAAGAGCCGCCAGCGGCTTTGAAGACGATGAGGACAAGTACGACGAGATGGAAGAGGATTTCGATGCTGACATGAAGATGCGCATTCCCGGCAACGGAAAAATCAGCCGCTTTGCCTGAGCAAAGCGCTGAGGCGGCGCAAGCGCCGCCTCAGGCAAATCTATGAGTTGTGCGTCCCTTGCTTTCTCAGCCTTCGGGGATGGTCGGTTAGAGCGTATCTTCATACGCATGTTCGCCATGCAGACCGCTGTCCAGTCCCATCATCTCGGTCTCAGCCGTGACCTTCACCGGCGTGATCTTGTCGATGATCCACAACATGCCCAGCGTGAAGGCGAAGGCCCAGACGGACGAGAAGACGGTCGCGCCCAGTTGCAGGAAGAAGAAGTGCGAATTGCCCAGCATCAGGCCATCCGCGCCGGCCGGGTTATATGCCTTTTCGGCAAAGACGCCCAGCAGAACAATTCCCAGGAAGCCACCGACGCCGTGAACGCCCCAGACATCCAGAGCGTCATCCCACTTCAGCTTGTTCTTCAACTCCACGGCGAAGTAGCAAACGATGCCGGAGACGATGCCGATGATGACCGCAGTGGTGGGCGAAACGTAGCCCGAAGCAGGAGTGATCGTGGCCAACCCGGCTACCGCGCCGGTGAGCAGGCCGAGGAAGGTGGGACGCTTCTGTTGGATCCAGCCGACGATCATCCAGGTTACGGCGGCAAAGGAGGCGGCCACATCGGTGTTCAGGAAGGCGCTGGCGGTGACGGAATCCACCTTGAACTCGCTGCCGGCGTTGAAGCCGTACCATCCGAACCAGAGCAGGCCGGTGCCCAGGGCGACCAGCGGAATGCTGTGCGGTCCGCTGTCGGCGACCTTGCGCCTGCCAACGTAAAGAACGCTGGCCAGAGCCGCAATACCGGCCGTATTATGCACCACGATGCCGCCAGCGAAGTCCAATACGCCCCACTGCGCCAGAATACCGCCGCCCCAGATCATGTGGACGAAGGGGAAGTAAACAAAGGTCAGCCATGCTGTCAGGAAGAGCATGTAGGCTTTGAATGTAACGCGGCCAGCGAAGGCTCCGGTGATCAGCGCCGGGGTGATGATGGCAAACATCATCTGGTAGGCGACGTGGACGAAGAGCGGGATGCCGGCATCGCCGGGAAACATGCTGCTCAGATTGATGTTGCGCAGGCAGGCATAGTGGAAGTCGCCGATGATGCCATGCCAGTCGCCGCTGAAGCACAGCGAGTAGCCGTAGAGGTACCAAAGCACCGTGGTCCAGCCCATGGAAACGAAGCTCTGGATCATGATAGCGAGTACATTTTTACGGCCTACAAGACCGCCGTAAAAGAAAGCCAGTCCTGGGGTCATCAGCATGACCAGGCTAGTGCATAACAGCATAAAACCGGTGTTGCCGGTGTCGAGATGGGGCATGAAAGTTCCTTTCGGTAACTAGAAAACTGAAATTTACGCAAACGGGATGTGAAAACGAGGAAGAAACAAAAATTCACTCTTCCGCATTTACACTCGTTTGACCGCTCGGAAACTATCCGTTTTCACATGCAACACAGTCTGTGCGCTTCCTCACACCACGAAAGGAATATTTCAAGTCCATACTGAGTTGCGGATTGTTATGTAAATGCATGAATCTCAATGAAATTATTCGGTAAAGGTGGCAATTTACCGATGATTGTGATAACTTACTAACCAGTTAGTCAAATATGACTATCCATACTCCAACTCGCACCCAGGCCGAGCGCGCCGACCAGACCCGAGCCCGCATCCTCGCCGCTGCTGTTCGCCAGTTCAGCGCTAACGGACTTGCCGGCGCGCGCACCGAGCAGATTGCCGAGGAAGCTGGCGTCAACAAGGCGCTTCTCTACTACTACTTTAAGAGCAAAGAAGATCTCTACGCTGCCGCGCTGGAGTACGTCTTCGAGGGAGTGCGAACGGCCAGCATCGCACTGCTGGAAACTGGGGCCTCTGCCGGAGAGCGATTCCTGCAGATTGTATTGAGCAGCTTCGACCGCTCCTACTCTCATCCCGCATTGCAGTCTCTGATGCATCAGGAGATGGTTCGCCTGCACCGCGGCGAGGAGCACAGAATGGCGCTGATGACGGAGAAGTTCTTTCGGCCGATGTGGGACAAATTGGAGGAGGTGCTTGAGGAAGGCATCGCTTCTGGAGAGTTAATCCGCGTTGATCCCGCGCAGATGCGCTATGCCGCGCTGGGAGCGAACCTGTTTTATTTTCTCTCCGCGCCGCTGACGCGGCTGGCTTTCGGCACGGAGCCGCTGGAGCGAAGCGAACTGGAGCTTCGCCGCAAGGCGGCTATAGAGTTTCTGGGCCAGGCGATCTTCATTGACCGGGAGCACGGCGCTGGGGTGGCCGCGCGTGTGCTGGCGGAGACGCCTATGCCGGAAACTGGTGGAATCACGCAGCTTTCGCGGAATATCCGCGCTATTAAGACATACGAAGTGAGGCACATGTGAACGCACGCAATCGAGTATTTCTGCTTCTGGGTTTGCTGACCTTGGGATCTCTCATCTGGTACCTGTTCTCGGTGCGACCCTCCGCCGATCTGCAAATTATTGGCACGGTGGACGCCAACGAGGTGGTGGTGAGCAGCAAGATTCCTGGCCGCATTCAGACGCTGCTGGTCGACGAGGGTCAGGACGTGAAGGCCGGCCAGTTGATCGCCATCATCGAGAGCGAGGACCTTGCCGCGGCGCGCAAGGCCGCCGAGGCTAACGCTTCAAGCCAGACGGGCAAGCTTGGCGGGAGCGTCGAGACCGAGCGCCAGGACCGTGGCGAGACCAGCAGCGCCACCGTCAACGCCGAGGCTCTGCTCAAGGCCGCGCGCGCAGCACAAGCGCAGGCGCAGGCCAATTACGACCATCAGCAAGCCGACACCAGCCGCGCCGTCGCGCTTGCCCAGCAAGGTATCATGAGCGAGCAAGCCAGGGACGACGCGGCCACCAGCCTCCAAGCCACTAAAGCCGCCGTTGATGCAGCCCGCGAGAATGTCGCCGCAGCCGAAGCCTCTCTGCGTCAAGCCCGCGCTCATGAACTGCTTACCAATGTCGCGGCCCGCACCGTGGACTCTACTCGCGCTGATGTTAAAAACGCCCGCGCCCTCGCAGAACAGGCAAATGTCCAACTGGGATATGCCCAGGTTTATGCCCCGGTCAGCGGCAAGGTCAACGTCCGCGCCGCACGTCAGGGCGAGGTGGTGGCCGCCGGCGCTGCCATCGTCACCATCATGGATCTGACCGAGACCTGGATTTACGCGCCGCTGCCTGAGACCCAGGCCGACGCAGTCAAGCTTGGCGACTCGCTGCGCGTGGTGATGCCCAGCGGCGCTACGCTCCAGGGTAAGGTCATCAATAAAACAGCTCAGGCTGACTTTGCTACGCAGCGCGACGTCAGCTCCCGCAAGCGCGACATCAAGACTGTTCAGTTGAAGCTGCTCATTGAGAATCCCGGTGAACGTTTCGTCCCTGGCATGACCGCCGAAGTGTACATCCCCAAAGGCAAGCTGGTGAAGCAATGAGTACGCCAGCTATCGCCGTCGAGCACATCTTCAAGCGCTATGGCGACTTTGAAGCGGTCAAGGACGTTAGTTTTTCGGTTGCCGAGGGTGAAATATTCGGTCTTCTGGGCCCCAATGGCGCTGGAAAAAGCACCCTGATTCGCATGATGACTACGCTCATCCCGCTCACGGCAGGCCATGCCACCGTTGCAGGCCACGATGTGGTTAAAGATCCTGACGCTGTTCGCCGCATGATAGGAGTAATTCCCCAGGCACTGACCAGTGACCCCGACCTCACCGTTGAAGAAAATCTCAGCATCTACGCCAAGCTTTACAGCGTCCCCAAGCACGAGCGCGAGAAAAACATAGCGGAGGTCCTCGAAGCCGTTGACCTTGTCAAATGGCGTGGCGCGCAGGTCAAAACACTCTCCGGCGGAATGCGCCGCCGCGTAGAAATCGCCCGGGGCCTGGTGCACAATCCCAGCATCTTCTTTCTTGACGAGCCCACCACCGGCCTCGATCCGGTCTCCCGCATCGCCGTCTGGGAGATGCTCAACAACCTGCGCAGCACTCGCAACCTGACCATCCTCCTCACCACCCATTACATGGAAGAGGCTGACAAGCTCTGCGACCGCATCGCTATCGTCGATTACGGCAAGCTTGTCGCGCTGGGCACGCCTATCGAACTCAAGCACAGCGTTCCCGGCGCCAACGTCGTCGAAGTGCACTTTGACCGCGAAACCGAAGAGTGGCAAAGCCGCCTGGAGAAACTGGACGGAGTGACCAGCGTGCAGGCGGAGAGCGCCGGTTTTTATCGCGTACTCACTTCGTCGGGATCAAAAACCACCATGCAGTTGGTCGAGCTAGCCGCCTCCCTGGGCGAAACTCTCACTTCCCTCAGCGTTCAGAACACATCACTCGACGACGTTTTTGTTCACTACACCGGCCGACAGCTTCGCGATGAACAGGTCAAACCGCCCGCCTTTACTATGCCGCCCAGGCCGGGAGTTCAGCCATGAACAGAATGTTCGCCATTGTCGAGCGCGAAATGCGCAAGTTTTTCCGCTCGCCTACGCTGATGATCATGTCGCTGATGATGCCGCTTTTGATGCTGGTCATCATGGGCAACGCCTTCGGCGGCAAAATCGTCGGCTGCCGCGTCGCCGTTGTCGATTACGACCATGGCCCTGAAGCCGTCAAACTTCGCGAAGCATTCGACTCCATCGCCGTTAACATCAAGACATTCACTACCGTTGAGTACACCTCCGAGGTGCAGGCCCGTGAAGACGTGCGCACCGGCAAAATCGACGCCGCCGTCATCATTCCCGCTCAATACTCGCGCCGCGTTTACTCGAAAGACGCGCCCGTCATTGGCCTGGTCGTCGATGATACGGACCTGTTCACCTCCGGCAGCATCGAGGCAGAGATGCAGTTGGTGGTTACCGCGCTCACCACTCCCGTCATCCAACCCCGCCTCGCCAGCCAGGTTGCATTGGAAATTGTTGAACTTTATCCCTATGTGAATTACATGAAGTTTCTGCTTCCGGCAACCATTGCAATGGCCATGTATATTTCGGTCATGGTGGGCGGCGGAATGTTATACATCGACGACAAGGCGCGCGGCGTTCACGAAGGCTATCTTGTTACTCCCATTACCAAGCTGGAGTTAGTCTTCGGAATGAATCTGGCCGGCGCCATCAAGGCTGTACTTTCCGGCATCTGCCTCACGGTGATTGGTTCCCTTATGGCAGGACTCGGCATTATCTTTCACCCCGTGGTGATGCTCGAACTATTTTCCCTCATTTTTGTCACCGCCATCGCCTTCAACGGAATGATGTTCCTTTTCATGGTCCGCGTCGATGACCCGCTCGTGCCCCGCGCCATGTTCGGCGTTCTCAACACGCTGCTTTTTTATCCCTCTGGCGCCATGTATCCGGTCGCCTCCTTTCCCGCATGGCTGCGCGCCATCGCCATTGTTGATCCCTTTACATATGCTATTCACGGATTCAAGTCCATTATCCTCAAAGATGGCGGCTTTGAAGCAATCCGGTTTGATCTGATCTTTCTTTTTGTCTTCGGCATCAGCGCACTGCTCATTGCCACGCCGCTGTTCAAGCGCACGTTGTAACGCAAGGCACAGAACAGATGTACACTGACCCTGTGATGCGACGATTGCTTGCTTTCCCCTTGCTTGCCCTTATCGTGCTGGCCGGTTGCCACTCCGGCCAGAAGCCACCCTCGCAGACAGCCTCCAGTCAGAATCATCCGATCGGCGAGTTTGAGCGAAAGGTCTACAAAATGCGTGGCAAGGTGGTCTCCACCGATGCCGCCAAGGGCGAGGTGACGCTGAACCATGAGGCCATTCCCGGCTTCATGGAGGCCATGACCATGCCCTACAAGCTGAAGGACGCGAGCATCCTGGGAGAGCTGCATCCGGGCGACGTGATTACCGCCGACGTGCTGGTTTCGCAGGATGCAGATGCGGAGATTCTGCTCGATCATATTGTGGTGGTGGCGCAGGCCAAGCCAGATTACAAACCAACAGTTACCTATCATGTGCCCGCTCCGGGAGACGCGGTGCCGGATTTCAAGCTGCGCAATCAGGATCGCCGGCCAATTCATCTCAGCCAGTTCCGGGGCAAGGCGCTGGTGCTCACCTTTATCTACACGCGCTGCCCGTCGCCTGAGTTTTGTCCGCGGGTGATGCACAACTTTGCTGTGCTGGAAAAAATGATGGCGGCTAATCCCGGGCTCTATGCCAAGTCGCATCTGCTCTCGGTCAGTTTTGATCCGGAGCACGACACACCGGAGAGGCTGCGAGCCTATGGCATAACGTACATGGGCAGCGACTCAAAGAATGCCTTTGCCCACTGGGAGTTTGCCGTGCCAGAAAAACCGGTTCTGGCCGAGATGGCAAAATTCTTTGACCTGGGCATGACAGAGACTGCGGATACGATGATTACCCACACACTCTCGACGACGCTGATCGGTCCGGATGGCAAGGTAATCCGCTTTTACCCTGGCAGCGAGTGGACACCGGAACAGGTGCTGGCCGATGTAAAACAGTTGGCCGCAAAGGCCGACTGAAGCAGAAGAATCACACCAGAAAATCAGAAAATCGCACAAAGTTTTGCGAAGGCATCCAGTTCAATCAACTGCTGTCCCTCTGGCGCCGCGTCAAGCGTGTCGTGTTCCAGAATCCAGGTGTCTTTGTGGAAGAGGAAGACAGAATTGAGGCCAGCGGCGAGGGCCGGGTTGATGTCGCTTTTGGGGCTGTTGCCAATCATCCAGCTTGAGTGCGGAGACAACTGATGGCGATGGAGGACTTCGCGGTAAGTTGCGGGGTCTTTTTCGGCGGGGATCTCAACGGCTGAGAAGTAACCGGCAACGCCGGAGCGGCCCAGTTTGTCGGCCTGTTCGGCGTGGTTGCCCTTGGTCATGAGGATGAGCCGGTGGCGCGTGGCCA
>Ga0302320_10009047_pt1 | contig 21488 bp, 14 predicted proteins | sample Bog_T0_3_FD_202130 | JGI IMG/M metagenome (GOLD analysis project Ga0302320, IMG submission 202130) | Peat permafrost microbial communities from Stordalen Mire near Abisko, Sweden - Bog_T0_3 | ecosystem: Environmental > Terrestrial > Soil > Wetlands > Peat | place: Sweden: Abisko, Stordalen Mire...
ATCGCCCCCTGGAGGTCCTGGTTCGAGGCGACGGCCTGCTCCTCGAGCTGATTGAGGACGGGGTCGTTGAAGACAGTCCACCAGGCCGATCCCGCCGTGGGTCGGGTCGTCGGCGAGCCGCCCTCCTGCGGGGAGAGTGAAGGCGACTTGAACTGCTCCGGTACGGCAAAGCCGGCCGGGGGCTGCGGGTCACTGGCCATGGCGGCCGCCGCGATGCTGGCGGCGGAAAGGACCAGGAGGTGGCGGCGAAGGGCCGCTATGTGAGAGCGCGGGTTCATTTTACCTTTACGCTCACGACGGCGGAGAGTCCGGGCCTGAGGCGGTCCTCGAAGCCCTGGACGCTCTCCTTGTCGAAGATGATCTTAACCGGGACGCGCTGGACAACCTTCGTGAAGTTGCCCGTGGCGTTGTCGGCAGGAAGGAGCGCGAACTGCGCCCCAGTCGCTGGGGCCACGCTGTCCAGCTTGCCGGTGAAGACGTGGCCGCCGATGGCATCGATCGTCACCTCGACCTCCTGGCCGGCGGTCATCCCGCGCAGCTGGGTCTCCTTGAAGTTGGCCGTGACCCAGTAGTCGGGCTCGACCAGCGCGAAGAGGGGCTGGCCCACCTGGACCCTGTTGCCGACCTCGACGTTCTTGTTGCCGATCCGCCCGTCGGTGGGCGCCGTGATCGAGGCATAGGTGAGGTCGCGCTCGGCGTCACTGACGGACTCCTGCTCGGCCTTGACCTTGGCGTTGGCGGAGGCGACGAGCGCCGCCGCGGACTCGATGGCCGCGCTGTCCACGCTCACCCGCGCCTCGGCCGCCTCCACGCTGGCCTTCATCGCGGTGACCGTGGCCTCGGAGGCCGCCTTGGCACTCTGCGTCGTGTCGACCTCGGACTGCGATACGGTGCGCGTGTCGGCGTGGAAAAGCTTCTCGCTGCGGCCGCTGTTCACGTTCGCGAGGTCAAGCTGCGCGATGGACTGCCCCACCTGCGCCCGGGCCTCCGCGACCTGCGCCTTGGCCTGGATCTCCTGTGCCCTGGCCTGGTCGAGCGCCGCCTGGGCGCGGAGCGCATCGGCGCGGGCCGAGTCCAGGGCCGCCTTCGCCTTGTCGAGCGCCACCTGGGAGGAGAAGGGATCGAGGCGGGCCAGGAGGTCGCCGGCCTTCACCGTCTGGTTCTCCTCGACCAGCACCTCGGTGACGGAGCCGTCGAGGCGGGAACTTATCATGTGGACGTGGCCGGACACATAGGCGTCCTCGGTCTCCGTGTAGACGATCGCCCTGTGTATGAAGCTGGCGAGCCATAGGCCGCCGCCCACCGCCACGACGGTGACGATGCCCCAGAAGAAGGGTCCGCGCTTTTTCTTCGCGGGCGCGATGGATGAAGGGGCCTTGGTGTCGGTGTTGCTCATGGAATGTAGTGGCGGGTGGGTTGCCTGTAAGATCAGTGGACCGCGGCCTCAGCCTCGGCCTCCTCGGCTTCCTCCTCGGCAGCCGCCGCGGCCGGGACCGGCTCGGGCTTCTTGTGCTGGTCGCCGAGAAGGAGAATGAGCGGCAGCGACGCGATGAAAAGGACCGCGACGTAGAGGAAGATGTCGGAGTAGGCGAGGAGGGCGGCCTGGCCGTTTATGCTCCGGTCGACGACGGCGAGCGCCACCTGGCGACCCGCCATGCCGCCGTGGTGGCCCAGGCTTCCGCCGAGTATCCCCAGGCGCTGGATCGTCGGCTGGCTGAAGTCCGTCACCTTCTCGACCAGGATCGCCCGGTGGAGGCTCATGCGCCGCGCCAGCATGGTCGTGATGAGCGCGATGCCGATGCTGCTTCCGAGCTGCCGGGTGAGGCTGTAGAAGCCGGCGCCCGCCGGGATGTCCTTCTTGGGAAGCGGCCCCAGGGTCGCGATGCTGAGCGGCATGAACATCATGACGCTGCCAAGGCCGCGGACGACGAGGGGCCAGAAGAGCTGGTGCGTGCCGGTGCCGGGGTTGATGCCCATCAGGAGGAGGCCCGTGCATGCCGTCAGCGTGGCCCCCATGCCGATAAGGAGCTGCTGGGGCAGGCGGTTCGCGATCTTGCCGTAGGCCACCATGGCGACCGCCGAGGCGAGGGCCCCGGGCACGAGGACCAGGCCGCTCTGGAGCGCCGTGTAGTGGAGGAAGTCCTGAACGAAGATCGGGACGGCGAACATGATGCCGTAGATGCCCATGCCGAGGATCGCCGAGTAGATGCTGCCGCCGACCATGGACGGGAACCTCAGGATGCGCAGGTCGACCGCCGGGTGCTCCGTCGTCAGCTCGCGGTGGATGAAGAGCCCGAGGCCCACCACCGCGCATACCGCGGCCCACACGATGAAGCTCGAGGCGAACCAGTCGTCCTGCTGCCCCTCCTCAAGCATGATCTGGAAGGCGGCCAGCCCGACGGTCAGGTAGCCGATCCCGAACCAGTCGACCGAGGTCTGCCTGCGGGTCGAGGCCTTCTCGTCCCGAGGGAAGAGGACCAGGCAGAGCCAGACGGCGAGGAGCCCGAGCGGCACGTTGATGAAAAAGATCCAGCGCCAGCCGAGGTTGTCGGTCAGCCAGCCGCCGAGGACGGGACCGATCGCGGGGCCGGCGATGACACCCAGGCCAAAGAGTGCCTGCGCCATGGGCCTCTCCTCGCGGGGGAAGGCCTCGAAGACCAGCGACTGCGCCTTGGCAAGGAGGCCGCCCCCCGTGATTCCCTGGACCACGCGGGCGAAGATCAGCATTCCCAGGCTCTGCGAAAAGCCGCACAGGAGCGACGCGACCGTGAAGCCCACGAGGGAGAAGAGGAAGTAGTTCTTCTTGCCGAAGCGGATGCCGAGCCAGGCGGACAGCGGGATGATGACGACGTTCGCGCAGGCGTAGCTCGTCGAGACCCAGCCGGCCTCCGAGAGCGTGGCGCCCAGGTTTCCGCGGATGTCGGGCAGCGCCACGTTCGTGATCACAGTGTCGATCACCTCCAGGATCGCGCCCAGCGAGGCCGCGAGCGTGATGGCCCATTTCAGGACCCCGCGCTCCAGGAGGCGCCTCGCGATCGGCGAGAGGTACCCGGGGTCGGACCCGTAGAGGGAGCCGGCGTGGGAGGCTGGAGCAGCTTCGGCCAAGGGATTCGGGTCTCCTATCGGACTAAGCCAGGGGAAATGCGCTTCACGAGGTAGGCGGCCAGGAGGACCTTGTACTCGGCGACAACGCTGGGACGTTCCTTGGCGCGCACCTCGGCGCACAGCATGATCAGGCCCCGGATTGTAAGGAGCGTCACGGTCGCGACCTGCATGGCGTCCTCGTCGGAGAGGCTCGGGTCACGGAACTTGAACAGGGCCGCAAACTGCGCGCGGAGGCGCTCCCGGACGGCCGGGTCCTTCTTGATCGTGACCGGTGCGTTCATGATGGGGAAGAAGGCGGGCATCTCGTTCGCGTAGGCGAAGAACTTGTCGATGATCGCCGAACCCAGCTCCTCGGTCCCGATCCCCTGTGTCTCCGCCTGGAAATTGCTCCAGCGCTCCACGAAATTGGCGCCATAGGTCGCGTAGAGGGCGGCCGTGATGGCCTCCTTGTTCGGGAAGTACTGGTAGACCGACCCGATCGAGGTCTTCGCCCGCGCGGCGATCTCGGTCATCGTGGTCGCCTCGTAGCCGACCTTCGCGAGCACGGCCTCGGCGTGCGACAGGAGGCTCGCGACCCTCTTCTCCGATCGGTCCTGCACGGGCACACGACGGGCGGTCAGAGGGGAAAGTGAGGGGGTGCTCATGTTAGGATTGACAAAGGTGAGGACGGGCTCACATATTTGTCAACATGATCGCCGCGATCACCGTCCTTTCCCTCATGACCCTCCTCGTGCTGCTCGACACCACGGGGGGCTGCGACGACGCCCGGTAGGGCGGAACTCGTTGGCGCCCCGCGGCTAGCGCCCCACCACAAGGACCTCGAAGGAGCCGGGAACACCCTGCCTGCGCGGGTGCGGGTTGTCCGCCGTCGGAGCGGGGGCATCGGTGTACTTCCCCGTGCAGAGGTAGACATGCCCGGTCCTGGAATCCAGGGCGATGGTCCTGGCCCCGGGCTCCGTGGTCACGGTCTGCACGAAGCTGAAGCTGCTCGCACTGTCCTCGCGCAGCACAGTCACCGTGCCGCCCGCGCTTGAGGTGTAGATGAGGCCGGTCTTGGGATCGAAGGCGTCGCCATCGGGGTCCTCCCCGATCGCGGGCGTGGCGACGACGGCGCCCGTGTCGCTGTCCACGACCGCCAGCATGCCGTTGCCGCCCGCAGAGAAGAGCCGGTGGCTCTTCGGATCGATCGCTAGCCCTGTGCCGCCCTCGACGGGCGCGATGCTCCACTCGGCCAGGGGCTTCAGCGTGTGCGTGTCGATCACCTGGATCTCGCTCTTGTCCTCGGTGTTCACGAAGAGGCGCCCCTTCCCGTCGAAGGCCAGGCCCTCGAGCTTGCCCTGTATCGGCACGTTGGCGGCAATCTCGCCCTTCACCGGGTCGATCACCGTCACGCCGCCCGACTGGCCGTTGGCGACGTAGATCATCTTGGTCTCCGGGTCATACTCGATGGCGTCGGGCTTCATCCCGAGGCCGCCGATCACCTTGAGGACCTTGAGGGTCTCGACGTCGAACATGACGACCGTGCGGTCGCCGCCCGAGGTGATGAATCCCTTCTTCAGATAGGGCACGATTGCGATCCCGTGGACGCCCTTCATCGGAGCGATGGTGCCGATGAAGGTGCCTTTGTCGGCATCGAGAACCTCCACCTGGGTTGCGTGGGAAACATAAAGGCGGCGCATGTCGGGATCGACGCGCAGGTAGTCGAAGCGCACCTCGCCTCCGACCGGGAAATGACTGAGGACCTTAAAGTCCTCTGCAGCCGCGACTAGGGTTGTTGCCGCGAGGAGGGGTAGGAGGGCGAGGATAAAGGGATTTTTCATGGGATCGGATGAAAGACGGTTTGACCCTGGCCAAAGTTCCATTGGCCAACGAAAACTCGACGATGCGGTGGTACCCGTGGTAATTCTCGAAAGCGATGCCCAAGAAAAACACTACCCAGTTTTTTGACGTACCCCATATCCGCTTCGAGGGCTCCAAGTCCTCGAATCCCCTGGCCTTCAGGCACTATGACCCCGCTGAGGTGATCGACGGCGTGACGATGAAGGACCACATGCGGTTCTCGATCGCGTACTGGCACTCATTCAGGGGCACCGGCAGCGACCCCTTCGGCCCGGGTACGATCCAGAGGCCCTGGGAGTCGGGCAAGGACGCGGTCTCGGTAGCCAAGAAGCGCATGGACGCGGCCTTCGAGTTCTTCCTCAAGATAGAGGCGCCGTTCTGGGCCTTCCATGACCGCGACATCGCGCCCGAGGGCGCGACGCTCGCCGAGTCGAACAAGAACCTGGATGCCATCATCGCCCACGCTAAGGTCCTGCAGAAGGCCACCGGCGTTAAGCTCCTGTGGGGCACCGCCAACCTCTTCTCCAACCCGCGCTACATGTGCGGCGCGGCCACGAACCCCGACGCCCATGTCTTTGCCTACGCCGCCGCGCAGGTGAAGAAGGCGATGGAGGTCACCCACGAGCTGGGCGGCGACGGCTACACCTTCTGGGGCGGCCGCGAGGGCTACGAGACGCTGCTCAACACGAACCTGAAGCGGGAGCAGGACCACCTGGCCGCATTCCTGCACATGGCGGTCGACCACGCCAAGCGCATCGGATTCAAGGGGCAGTTCTACATCGAGCCGAAGCCGAAGGAGCCGACGAAGCACCAGTACGACTTCGATGTCGCGAGCGGAATCGCCTTCCTGCGCACCTACGGCCTGGAGAAGCACCTGAAGTTCAACATCGAGACGAACCACGCGACGCTCGCCGGCCACAGCTTCCAGCACGAGATCGAGGTCGCGGCCTCGCAGGGCATGCTGGGATCGATCGACGCCAACTCGGGCGACATGCTCCTCGGCTGGGACACGGACCAGTTCAACACCGACGTTAAGGAGATCACGCTCGCGATGGTCTCGATCCTGAAGGCCGGCGGCCTCGGCAAGGGCGGCTTCAACTTCGACGCGAAGCTTCGCCGTCCCTCGGTCGACCCGCAGGACCTCTTCTACGCGCACATCGGCGGCATGGATACCTACGCCCTCGCGTTCAAGATCGCGCGCAGGATCATCTCCGACGGCCAGCTCGGCGGGTTCGTCGCCGACCGCTACTCGAGCTACGATTCGGGCTTCGGCAAGGACATCGAGAAGGGCAAGGTCGGGTTCCGCGAGCTGGAGAAGCTGGTCCTCGGCAAGCTCGGCGAGCCGAAGCTCAGGAGCGGCCGCCAGGAATACCTCGAGAACCTCGTCAACAAGTACATCCACGGGGCCTGACGCGCTATGAGCCTCTATGTGGGCGTCGACAGCGGCACGCAGAGCGTCAAGGCGATAGCCCTGGACCTTGAGACGGGCCAGGTGGTCGCGGAGGCGAAGGCGCCCCACCACCTGATCACCGGGCTGCCCCCGGGCCACATGGAGCAGCACCCCGAGGAGTGGGTGTCCGCCATGGATGCCGCGATCATGGGCGTCGCCGCAAAGATCGACGGTTCCCGCGTGCGCGGGATCGGCGTGTCCGGCCAGCAGCACGGCTTCGTGCCGCTGGACGAGAAGGGCCAGGTGATCCGCCCCGCCAAGCTCTGGTGCGACACCAGCACGACCGAGGAGTGCGCCATCATGACGCGCAAGCTCGGCGGCACCGCGGCCGTCATCCGCAAGACGGGGCTCCCGTTCCTTCCCGGCTACACCGCGCCGAAGGTGCTGTGGCTCAAGCGCAACGAGCCCGCGAATTTCAGGAAGCTCAGGCACATCCTGCTGCCGCACGACTACCTGAACTTCCACCTCACCGGGAACTACTTCATGGAGTACGGGGATGCCTCCGGCACCGGCTTCCTCGACGTGAGGAAGCGCGTGTGGTCGAAGGCCGCCATGGATGCGGTCGATGCCCGCGTGGCGGGCTGCCTGCCGGCGCTTTCGCCGTCGCACGTGTCCTGTGGCACGCTGCGGGCCGATGTGGCGAGGCGCTACGGCTTCCCGACTTCGGTCATCGTGAGCGCCGGCGGCGGCGACAACATGATGGGGGCCATCGGGACCGGCAACGTCGTCCCCGGTGCGGTCACGGCCAGCTTCGGGACGAGCGGCACGATCTACGCATACTCGTCGAAGCCCGTTGTCGACCCAACGGGCGAGATCGCGGCCTTCTGCTCTTCCACCGGCGGCTGGATGCCGCTCCTCTGCACGATGAACGTCACGGGCGTCACCGAGCAGGTGCGCGCGCTCTTCGGATGGGAGCTCTCCGACCTGGAGAGCGCGGCCTCGGCCGCGCCCGCGGGAGCGGGCGGCCTCACGCTCCTGCCCTACTTCGACGGCGAGCGCACGCCGAACCTTCCCAAGGGCACCGGCACGTTCTTCGGGCTCAACCGCACGACGCTGCAGAAGGGCCACATGGCCCGCGCGGCGATGGAGGGGGCGACCCTCGGCATGAACTACGGCCTCCAGCGGCTCGCGAAGCTGGGCGTGAAGGCGAAGGAGATCCGCATGACGGGCGGCGGCGCCCGCTCTGCCCTCTGGCGCCAGGTCTCGGCCGACATCTTTGGCGTCCCCGTGGTCGCCATGGCCCAGGATGAGAGCGCGGCCCTCGGTGGCGCGCTCCAGGCCGCCTGGTGCGATTCACCGGGCCGCGGCTCGGCAAAGGCTCTCGCCGCACTTTGCGCGAAGAGCGTCTCCCTGGACGAGAGGACGCGCTGCGTCCCGGACAAGAAGCGCGCGGCACTCTACAAAGCGCTGCAGAAGTCGTTCGACGCCCTGACGCTCGATTTGAGGAACGCCTTCGAGGCGCGCTGAGAAACCCAGCGGAGCCACCCGATGTGCGTCCGCTACACGCTCCACAAGACCGACGCCGCGCTGAACGCGATCTCGCGGGCGCTGGGGGTTCCCCTCGACACGCCTGACTGGGCCTCCGAGCCCAGGTACAATGTCTCGCTGACGAGCACGATGCCCGTCGTCGCATTGTCGGAGGAGCGGGTGCAGGTGCGGCCGATGAGGTGGGGTCTGGTCCCGTCAAACGAGAGGTCGAACCCAAGGCCGCGTCTCCTGGCGAACGCTAGGTCGGAGACCGTCGCCAGCCTTTCGGCCTTCAAGAAGGGCACGGCATCCCGAAGGTGCCTTGTTCCCGCGAATGGGTTCTACGAGTGGAAGACAATCGGAACGCTGAAGCTTCCCTATCTCTTCACGCTGGCAGGGGACGAGCCGTTCGCCTTCGCGGGCATCTGGGACCCGGCGGGCAACAACTTTCCGGAGACCTACTGCCTCCTGACAACGGAGCCGAACGCGCTCGTCGGGCAGGTGCACAACCGGATGCCGGTCCTCCTGACGCAGGAGACAATGCGGCGGTGGATCGGCGACAAGCCCCTGCCGGAGGAGGAGCTCAAGCTGCTCTTCCAGCCCCTCGACCCAGCGCTCATGGCGTCACGGCCGGTCAGCCGGTTCGTTAGCAGCACGCGCAACCAGGGGCCGGAGTGCCTGGATCCTCCCAAGGAGGAGCCAAGGGAGCCCGAGCTCGACTTCGGCTGACGCCGTCAGTCGACGTAGCGCTTCAGCATCGTCGTGACTTCCCTGAGCTGGCGGCGGCGCTCGTCCTCGCGGACATTGGCCAGGAGGCAATGCTCGAGGTGGTCGGTGATGACCTTCTCGGCGAGGGACTTTAGCGCCCTCCGTGCCGAGACCAGCTGGTTCATGACCTCGGAGCACTCATAGTCGCCCTCGATCATCTTCTGCACCCCGCTCAGCTGGCCGGTGATCTTGCTGAGGCGCACCTGGAGCGCGCGACGGTCGGCATCTGGATCTTTGGGCGAGTGGGACACGGGCACACTTGTCTCAAACAGGGTGCCGTCGCACAACACCCTATTTTCCCCATTTTGCATTGATAAGGGGGGTGGGGGCATCATCCTTATGATTTGAAGACCACCCATGCCCAGCGCCCCTGACATCTCCCGGTACCGGCACTCGCACGATTTCATCCCTGAAAATGCGACGGCCGAGAGGAACACCCGGAGGGTGATCGCCCTCTCGGGCGCCATGATGGCGATCGAGATCGCCGCCGGCCTGCACTACAAGTCGATGGCCCTCCTAGCCGACGGCTGGCACATGGGCACGCATGTCGCGGCGTTCATGATAGCGGCCCTCGCCTACGCGATGGCGCGCCGGCACCGGGGCGACGAGAGCTTCTCGTTCGGCACCGGCAAGATCGAAGTCCTCGGGGGCTACACGAGCGCCATCATCCTCGGGGTCGTGGCCCTCCTCATGGCATTCGAGTCGGTGCAGCGCCTCTTTGACCCCGCGGCCATTCATTACAGCGAGGCCATCGCCATCGGCCTCATCGGACTCTGCGTGAACCTGGCAAGCGCCCTCGTGCTGAAGCACGACCATGGCCACGGCCATTCCCACGGCCATTCCCATGGGCATTCCCACGGGCACGATTGCGGGCATGAACATGGCCATTCCCATACCCACGGGCACGAGGATCTCAACTTCAAGGCCGCCTACGTGCACGTCCTGGCGGACGCGGCGACCTCGGTGCTCGCGATAGGAGCGCTCCTTGCGGGCAAGTACTTGGGATGGGCCTGGCTTGATCCGGTCATGGGCATCGTGGGGGCGGCGGTCGTCGGCCAGTGGGCCTGGGGCCTGCTCAGGGACACGGGCATCATCCTCCTTGACCGGACGCCGAAGACGGATCTCTGCGATGAGATCCGCAGGGCCTTGGAGTTGGAGGGCCAGACCTTCCTTACCGATCTCCACATCTGGCAGGTCGGGGTGGGCCAATTTTCGGCCATCGTTTGCGTTGCGGCCCGCGACCCAAAGGAGCCTGAGCATTACCGGCGTCTATTCAGCGAGCACGAGGAGTTGAGGCATGTCACGGTCGAGGTTCGCCGCTTGTCCGCCGACGAGGGCTGACTTGGCCGATGCCCACTTAACGCAGCTCGGAAAGCATGAAGGCGTAGTCGAACGCCGTTTCGCGCAGCGCGTCGTAACGGCCGCTCGATCCGCCGTGGCCGGCTGGGTCGAGGCTGATCTTCAGCAGGAGTGGGTTCGAGTCGGTCTTCAGGGACCGCAGCTTCGCGACCAGCTTGCTGCCCTCCCAGTACGGGACCTGGCTGTCGTTGAGCGCGGTCGTGACGAGGATGGCAGGATAGGCCTGGACCTTCACGTTGTCGTACGGGGAGTAGGCGCGCATCCATCCGTATTCGGTGGCCACGTTCGGGTTACCCCACTCGATGTACTCGCCGGTCGTGAGCGGCAGCGAGGCGTCGAGCATCGTGTTCAGCACGTCGACAAAGGGGACCTTGGCGACCGCGCACTTGTAGAGGTCCGGCCTCATGTTAAGGACGGCGCCCATGAGGAGCCCGCCGGCGCTTCCGCCGTAGATGCCGAGCTTTTCCCGGGTCGAGTAGCCGGAATTCTCCAGGTACTCGGCGCAGGCGATGAAGTCCGTGAAGGTCGTCATCTTCTTCTCCATGCGGCCCGCGTCGCGCCAGGGCTCGCCCAGCTCTCCGCCGCCGCGGATGTGCGCCACGGCGTAGATAACGCCCCGGTCAAGGAGGCTCAGTCGGGCGCTTGAGAAGCCGTCGGGGATGCTTATGCCATAGCTGCCGTACCCGTAGAGGACGAGCGGCTGTGGGCCGGCCTTCCGAAGATCCTTCCGGTAGACGAGAGTCACCGGAATCAGGGTCCCATCGGAGGCGGGCGCCATCACCCGTTCGCAGGCGTAGCTGGAGGGCGAGTAACCTCCGAGGACCTCGTCCTGCTTCACGAGCACGGTGGTGCGATTGGCCATGTCGTAGGCGAAGACGGAGGGCGCCGTCACGGGGGAGGCGTAGCTGTACCGCAGCTCGGACGTGTCATACTCCGCATTGACCGCGAGCGAGGCCTCGTAGGAGGGCTCAGGGAAGGTGATCTTGTGCCGCTCGCCCGTCTTGAAGCTGATCACCTCGAGCAAGGGCAGGCCCGCCTCGCGCTCGCTCACCACGGCATAGTCCTTGAACACGTCGATGCTGCTCACTTTGACCTTGGGGTTGGCGGCGACGAAGTCCGTCCAGTGGGACTCATCCGGGGTGGCCACCGGCGCCGTCACCACCTTGTAGTTCTCGGCGTCCCTGTTGGTCACGATGTAGAACAGGCCATCGCGGTGCTCGACCCTGTACTTTTGCTCGGGCTTCCTGGGATCGATGAGGGTCCACTCGCCGAGCGGGGTGTCCGCGGCGAGGGCGCGCACCTCGGACGAGCGCTTGCTGAAGGTCGAGCAGAAGACGTACTTTCGATCGTCGGAGCGCGACACCTGCACGGAGAACCACTCGTCCTTCTCGTCCAGCAACTGCACGACCCTGCCCGTCGAGAGGTCGCAGCGACCGAGCAGATGCGAGCGCTTGGAAACCGGGTCCTCCTGCGTGTAGAAGAGGGTCCTGTTGTCGCCCGCCCATGCGATCGACGAGGCCTTGCCCACCGCCTGGGCCACGAGGGCACCCGTCCGCAGGTCCTTCACATAGAGGTCATAGTCGCGGTGGCCCGTCGTGTCGGTCGTGTACGCAAGGAGGTTGCCGTCGTCGCTCACCTCGTAGTCATTGAGGCCGATGAACTTGAGGCCGGCGCCCAGAACGTTCAAATCCAGGGTCACGATCTCCTGTGCGTCGGCCACCCCCCTGGCCTTGCGGCAATAGATACGGTACTGCTTGCCCTTCTCGGTCCTCGAATAGTACAGCCACGCGCCGTCGGCATACGGGGCGCTGGAGTCGGTCTCCTTCATGCGGCCGACCATTTCCGTGTAGAGCGCCTCCTGAAGGGGCTTTGTCTGCGCCATCACCGCCGCGGTGTAGGCGTTCTCGGCCTTGAGGTAGTCGATGACCGCGGGGTTGGCCTTGTCCCTGAGCCAGAAGTAATCGTCGATCCGCTTGTCGCCGTGGACTGAGACGTCCTTCGGAATCTTCGCGGCAAGGGGAGGTGTCAGGCCTTCCGTCACCAGCTGTGCCGAGGTGATGTCCAGGGATGAGGCGAGCACGAGAGCGGTCAGGATGGGCAGCCGAAGTTTGTGGTCCATAGGATTCGGGTTTTCCGAAGTACGTGAAGCCGACGCCACCCATTACTATCACCCGGCCGGGCAAAGGGAAGCCCGGCGCCCGCGGCCTATGCCGAGAAGTTCGGGTCGATGTCCCCGTAGTCCCTGCGGATCTTCTCGACGTTCTCGCGGTACTCCTTGGCATCCCCGAACTCGACGAACTTGTCGTAGCGGCTGTGGGTGCAGTGAGAGCAATTGAGGTGCTTGATGGGGCACCAGTGCTGCTCCGTCCTGGCCGCAATTTCCGTAAAGTAGCCCAGGATGCCGTTCACGTAGGCGCAGTACTCGCAGTTGGCCTTCTCGAAAAAGTTGAGGTAGGCGAGATGACTGCGGTCGAATTGGACGTATCCCCTGCGGTGGACCTTCGGGATCCCGTAGATTGGAAAGCAGATCGATTGGTAGATCGTCCCCACGATGTCCGTGAAAATGATCGGGATCGCGCACATCCAGATGACGGGCGAGCTGATGAGGACGAAGAACCGCGACTCAAGTAGGTAGTGGCGCCCCTTCTTTTTGAAGTTCCTGTGCTCCTCGAGCTCCGCCTCGGTGAAGTGGGTCTTGATGTCCTTGTACTTTGAGCACCCTGTCGCGGCGTGGGCTGCGGGGGGGCTGGAAGGTGCGTCTGGTGGATTCATATGGGGTTGGCCTTTAGGGGTATATGGACGGACACGGCTGGCGGGGAAAAGTGACGCCCATTCCTGGTCCACCCTCAGTAAGGGTTCAGTTCTTTGGCTTCGGAAGCAGCTTTGCCACCACGACAAGGAGCACCATGACGACAAGGGCAAGGGCACCCCAGAAGACTACGCCCCCGTTCAGGCTCGCGAATGGATTCGCCGAGGCCGTGCTCGCCTCCTCCGCACCGAGATGGGCGACATTCCTGGCAGAGGTCAGGAGGCGTCCGGCCACGAGCCCCAGGTCGTAGCGCGGCGGGTTCGCATCCTTGTTTCCGAGCGCGAGGGTGAATCCATCCGTGTCCGCCACCTTGAACACCATCCTGACGACGGGGTAGACCACCTGCACCGCACCCAGGGCGATGGCCGGATTGTCCCCGTTGTCGGTCTCGATCCACAACGTATCGGAATTCGTCCGGTCGGGAAGGGCCACGACCCTGTTTTCCGGGGCTCCCGGCGTCGGCGTTCGGCTCCAAGCCCCCGATGCCAGGGTATCCTCAAAGGAACCTCCGTCCTGGGCCGTGCGCTTCTCGTACACCCTGAATTGCCGCTCAAAGAGGGTGGTCGTGGAGGTGAGGACGATGCTGCGGACGGGAAGCCCTGCCTTCGGCAGCTGGACCTTCCAGATGCTTACCGAGGGCCGCTTCGGGTCCGGGGCGGCCTCGGGCACGATGCTGAGCGAGCGGGCCAGTGACGGCTCCTCGAGCACGTAGGGAATCTGGTTGCCGCCATGCAGAAGCCGCAGGTCGCCGTAGTCGAACCGAGCCTTGGAGAGGACGCCCAGGTCCATCTCGAGCTCCTGCACGCCCGGAGCGGTGATCTGAACCGTGCGCCGCAGCGTCCAGGCGGTCGCGTCAAGGGGAGCCCCTGAAAGCGGCACATCTGGCATGGGCGGCGTCCCGAGGGACTGGGGCGGCTGGTAGTTGGGCGTGTCCTCGATCGGGCCTGGCGTGACCTCCGCGGCGTTGGCCCCGCGCATCTCGCCGGCAAAGCCCGCAAGATCGTACTGGGGCGCCATCGCCTGCGGATTGCCGGAAAGAAGCGAATAGGCTCCCGCCACGGGAGCCACGAAGAGGAGGCTGACCGGCCACTCCCGCAGCTTCACGTCGTCAATCGCCAGCGGCTGGGAGTCGGCGTTGTGGATGTGGATCAGGAGCTCGCGGGTCGCCGGGCTGACGACGAAGGGCAGCTCGAGCTGCTCGCGCGCCTTCGCCCCGTCCAGCGCAACCCGGAAGATCGTGCCGCTTCCGATGACGCGCTCGCCGGGCACGGCATCCTTCATCTCCCGGACCGAGACGGTGACCCGCCGCATGAAGAGCGGGTCCTTCGTCTCGAAGTCGATCGCCGACACGGGCAGATTGCGGCCGTCGAGCATGAGGGTGAGCACGGTCTCGCCCGCAAACTCGTCGCGTCCCGTGATGCGGGAGCCGACGGGCACCGAGGCGGGGGCGGGAGCGGCCTCGGCCGAGATCCAGGCGCCCGTGAACGGCAGCGGCGCGTCGCGGCTGTCCGTCACGCTCACGCGGACGAAGGCGGCCAGGTGGCCGCCGAGCGCCAGGGAGAGCCTTTCCGCCCCCCACTCCCGGAACAGGGGCACGCCCTCGTCCAGTGTCGTCCAGCTGGAGCCTGTCTCGGACACCTCGATCCGCGCGGCCCGCAGGAAGAACGGGGCCGGTGTCTCGAGGGTAAGCGAGGAGAGCTTTTCGGTGGACCCCGTCGTGATGAGGATCTGCGTCGTGCCACTGCCGACCCGCACCTCGAACGCGGCCGGATGGACGATTTGAGCCAAAGGAATGGGAGGCCGGTCGACCAGGATGGCCGTCTCGCGTCCGGAGGGATCGAGGATCCTGAAGTCCTCCTGGCGTGGGGAACCCGAGTCGAACGAGGCCGCCGGAAGCTCCACGCGCACGAGGCCGGGTGCCGCGACAACGAGGGCCTGGCGGTGCTGCCACTCGGTCGGGGTGAGGGCAGCGCAGCTGGCGGCCCCCGCGAGGGCGATCGCAGCGGCCAGGCTAAGGCTGCGGGGCGACGGTCTTTTCATTGCTGGGCAGGAAGCGTTGGTAGGCAAAGGAGGCCACGATCGCGATAACGGCGACGGCGAAGAGGGCGCCGACACGGTAGAGCGCCTGGAGCTGGGCCAGGTCGCTCAGGAAGAGCTTCAGAAGCGCGACGCTTAAGAGCGCGATCGCCGCGTAGCGCACGTAGCGCTGCTTTTTCCATATCCCCGCCGCCAGCAGCCCAAGGGCGAAGAGCGCCCAGCCGATCGTGTAGCACATGTCGCGCGCGAAGTTTCCGGAGAACTCAAATGCGAGCGACCTTGCGCCGGGCGCCGTGAAGTAGTCGGCGATCTCGATATTGAGGAGCAGGAACGCGAGCACCACGCCGAGCGCATACGTGACAGCCTGCGCGTTCATCCCGAAGACCGTCTCGCGCGGAGGGGAGAGGAGCCTCGAGGCGACGAAGAGCGAGGCGATCGAGAGGCCGTACGCGTAGAGGTACCAGTTGAGGATGGGTGTGCTCCCGCGCAGGTGGTACTCGAGGACGGCCGGGTTCAGCGCGAGCCTCGCAAACGCGACGACCAGGAGCGCGACGCCCGTGCCCCGCAGGCCGCCGTGGGGGACGCGGTGGTACAGCCAGAGGAGCGCCGCTCCCTCGAGGGCCCACGCCACCGTGAGCCACTGGCGGTCGAACTGCACCGGGAAGATGAGCGTGATGAAGAAGAGCGCCACGCCGCCGAACCAGGCAATCTGGTTCAGGCGCTTGGGGTTGTCCTCCCGTTCCAGGCGAAGGATCAGTGCCAGGCTCACGAGGGGAGCGATGGCGAATGCCGCGGGCACGAGCCCCAATGCCGGGGTCTTCCAGCCTGCCTTGATCGCCTGGTAGGCCATCCAGAAGTGCGCCACGCCGCTCAACGCCGCGACGGCCCAGGGTCCGGTCATCGCGCTGAAGCGGCGCCTGAAGACGAACGGGTACAGGGCGAACAGGGCGTAGAAGAGGACGTACCAGACCAGCGGAACCGGCGCGGCTGCAGGGTGGAAATGCCGCACATGCCAGACGTACTCCAGGGCCGCCACGCCGACCAGGGAGCAGGCCGGCAGCCATTCCACCGTGAGGATGACCGATAGTCCGAGCGTCAGGATGACGAGAAGGAGCGCCAGCCCGAACACCATCGACGGGTCGGGCACGGGCAGCCGGGCGCACACCATGATGAGGAGCAGGAAAGGAAGGATCGACGAGAACGCGGGTATCTGGGCCTGGGCGTTCCCGATCAGCCCCTGGTACTGGGCGTCGATGCTTGGCAGGCCGCTGCCAATCCTGCGGGCGAGCCAGAGGCCGCCGATAAAGAAAAAGATCGAGAACCCGCCGATCACCAGCAGCAGGTAGGGATCGAACACCGCCTCGGTCGGCACATTGAAGATGCACATTCCCGTGGCGCCGAGCGTCAGGACGAGCACGGCCGCGACCGAGGTCAGCGAGGCGGTGGCGACCGCGAGCGCAATCGCGATGGCATCGACGAGCAGGATCGCCGGCCAGACGAGGAACGAGACCGCCTCGAACCTGTAGATGGGGAACATCATCAGGATGAGCGCCAGCGGCGGGAAGAGCTGGTTCCAAAGGGGGAATGCCGCCTCCGGGCGCCGCCTCGCGAGGACCAGGGGGAAACCGGTGTGGAGCGCCGCGAAGAGCAGGTTCGCGCCCAGCGCCCACTTCAGGAGCGGGTCGGTGAGGTTCTCCGTGGTCCAGAATGCGAGGAGCGCGAAGACCACGAGGCCCGCGGCGACATGGATCTCGGGGATCCGGTCGTCCAGCCAGGCGATCGCAAGGAGGATCGCATCGCACCCGAATATGAATCCAAACACCAGGGCCGCCTGCGCCCCGACCACGGGGAACCTCATGATATAAAGCGCGACGGCCAGGGAGACGGCAGGCATGCCGATTGCAGACCAGAGGACCGCGGGCTCGGCACGGCCGATGCGGCGCGCGAAGAGGTAGGCCGCGAAGAACAGGGCGCTGAAGCCGAGGCACACGGTCACGACGACCCTTGCCTCGTCGGGAGTCACGTTTGAGGCGACCCACCTGGCGATGATGATCGCCGTGAAGGCCGCGGCACCGGTGACCAGGTGGTCCATCTCCTCCCTCCAGGCCAGGAAGAGGGTGAAGAGCGCCGCGAGGAAAACGAAGGTGAAGACAAGGCCGGTCCTCAGCGCGACCTCCGGGAAGCCCAGGAAGTAGAGGGCAAAGCAGAACGCCACAGCGGGCAGGGCGACCGCGGTTCGTCCGAGGACAAGCGTGTCCTTGCCCGCCCGCCGGGCGATCTCGGTAGCGGCGACAAACAGGCCGCAGTAGCCAAGGCACACGATCATCGCGGTCACCGTCTTCTCGGGCGCGTAGAACTTGTCCGCCCAGGCGGCCATCATGAGGACGGTCCCGATTGCGCCCAGCGGGATCAGGTAGAGCCAACCGCGGTGAAGCGCGACCGCGATCAGTCCCATGACGAGGAGTGCGATGTACCCGAACAGCCCCGCGGGATTATCGTGGCCGGTGCTTATCAGTAGGGGCGTCAGGAAGCCGCCGAGGATGCCGAGTATGGCGATCACCTGGCCGTTCAGCCTCACCGCGAGGACGAAGGCCGCCGCGGTGATGAGCGCCATCATCAGGAATGTCGGGAGCGGGCCGAAGAAGGCGAAGTGGTAGATCGAGTCCGAGGCGAAGGTGACGGCGTAGAGGGAGACGACGCCCGAGGCCACGAGCGTCTGGGAGGTGACCCGGTACTTCTCGGTCGACATCTTGAGCCCGCCAATGATGAGCCCCACCCCCAGGACGAACCCGATGGCGACCCGCACCTGCGCCGGGATGAGGTCGTGCTCGAACGAATATTTGACGAAGAAGGCGACGCCCAGGAAGAGCGCCAGGCCTCCCAGCCAGGCAAAGAGCTTGGCGCCCATGAACTGCTCCCAGTTGATGGCGGCCCGGGCCGGCGGCGGCTCGTACTGGAGCACGGGCTCCCGGACGGGCTCGGGGAGGATAGGAGGCGGCTCAAAGGCCGGTTCCATAGACGTCGGCACCGATTCCACGGCAAACTGGGGCACCGCCGCCATCGGCGGGACCGACTCCTCGAAGGTCTCGACCCGCTCTTCAGGCGGCTCGGGAGTCACCACCACGACTGGGGCGGGGGACGAGGCAACCTCGGTTGCCCGTCCAAGCTTCTCCACCGGTATTTTGGACAGCAGCGACTTGAGCTCCCTCAGTTCGTCGGCCTGGGCCTTGAGCCGTTCCCGGAGGGCGGCGAGTTCCTCGTCGTGGCCATTGATCTTAACGATGTTCCAGAGCGGAAGAATGAGCAGTACCGCGACCAGGTAGAGCACGAGCACTACTATAAGGGCTGCCATTCGGGCGGTATTTAATATTGGTCACCGCCGCCGTGCGACCTTTTTACAATAGGCGCTATATATAGAGACGGATCGCCCTATGGTTGAAAGGCCCCGGTACCATGGTCTCCTGGCCCTCCCTTTGCCTGTCGAACAACCGCTTGGATATTAAGGACTAAGCCGCAGCAGTGCCTATTGCGTGGCGGACATCCACCGTCGACCGGACACCGCCCTTGTCCTGCATCTTCTCGCGGTATTCGCCCGGGGGGCTTCCGGTGAGGCGCTTGAAGAGGACGCTCATGTATTCCGTATATTCAAATCCCGTCAGCTCGGCCACCCGCTTCAGCGGGTAGTCGGTGTCTACAAGGAGCTCGGAGATCCTGTTTACCTGCACGCGACGGATCTCGGCCTGCGGCGAGCGGCCGATGTACTTCCTGAACTTCTTCTCAAGGAGGCTGCGCGAGATGTGGGAGTTCTCGGCCACTTGGTCGGGCGTCAGTCCGGTGCAGGCGTTTTTCCGGATGAAATTGACGGCGGCGGCGATCTTCTCGTCGTCGATGGCGAGCGAATCGGTCGATAGCCGTGTGACAACGCCCAGGGGTTCGACCCTCTGGTCGAGTACCTGCGGCTTGCGGCCCGCCAGCATCTCGCCGAGGAGGGTCGCCGCGCGGAAGCCCGACTGAAACGCGTTAGGGGCGACGCTCGAGAGGGCGGGTATCGTCATCTCGCAGCGAAAGGTCTCGTTGTTGGCGCCCAGGATCGCGAGGTCCTCCGGCACTTTGATGTCGGACATGCCAGCGGCGTTGATCAGCTGCTGGGCCCTCATGTCATTGCATGCCATGACGGCTGTGGACTTTGGCAGCGACTTAAGCCACTCGGAAATTTTGCCGAGCTGCTTGGAATTCCAGAAGGGCGTGGAGGATTCCGGGAAGTGCACGTCGAGGACGTTGCAGGAGTGCCCGGCGCGCCGGAGCGCATCAACGAACCCGTCGCGGCGCTCGGCGGACCAGCCTTGGCTCGTGAAGCCCGCGAAACCGAAGCTGGTGTACCCGCGTTCCAGAAAATGATCCGCGCCCAGCCTTCCGACCTTCGCGTTGTCGGGCCGGATCTTAGGCACACCCTTGAAAACCGGCACGTCGTTCAGGTCGACCAGCGGGATGTCCAGGTCCCTGCAGGTCTTGACCAGGAGGGGGGTCGTGTGGCGGCTGATGACGCCTTTCCAGTTTCCGCTCCGAACCCACTTGGGGTCCGTCTCGGCCACCGCGACGTCGTCGTGGAATGCTATCCATGCGCCGTGGCTTCGCTCGTAATGGGCTATGCCCTTCAGCATGGCCGAGCACTCCTCGAAACGAGGACGGAAGATGAGAAGCACCTCGGGTCTCTTCAAGGCACCCATGGCTTTATGCAATGGGCGCCGGCGCCCCCTCGAGAATCACAGCGGAGATTGCCGGTTGCATAGAACAGCCCAGACGGAGCGCGGCCGGTAGGGTTTCAAATTTTTTTGCGAGGCTCGAAAATCTTTATTGAATCAATTTCCCAAATTCTGCGTATAAGTTGCCCCACTTCACTCGTCCCGCCGTCTGGAGGGTGGAGAAGGCGAATCCCAGAGGGTGGATGAGGAGGCGCCTCAAGAATACCGGGGAAAATGTTTCGAGGCTGTTACGTTCAAAATTTACGCCCGTTTTCCCGGAATTCTCATTTTTCATACAAGCGTCCACATTTCCTCGGCGCCGGAAAAGGGATATAAACAGCGCGCATCGCCCAACTGCCCCGGCACAGCCTACCCCTGCGACGCGGCAGATTGCCCCCGATCCTGACGATTCTCCCCCGAGAATCTCTGCCCCTGTCATAACCCCAGTCCCCCAACACCAAACCATGCCTGCTAAACGAACACTGGCGCTGCTTCGTGCCCTCACGGTCACTTCCGCGCTCGGTCTGTCAGTAGTGCCTCGCATCGCGGTCGCCCAGACCGCTCCGGCAACCGATACAACAACCACGACGACGACGACGACAACCGCGGCACCTGCGGCTTCGGACCAGGAGGAGCCGACCGTGCTCTCTCCCTTCGTTGTCGATGCGGCCGAAGACAAAGGAAGCTATCGCGCCAACAGCACGCTGGCCGGTACCCGCGTCCGCACCGACCTGAAGGATGTCGCCTCCGCGATCTCCGTCGTCACCGCGCAGTTCCTCCAGGACACAGGCGCGAAGAACGCTTCCGACCTCCTCGTCTACACGCCGAGCACGGAGGTCGCAGGCCTTCGTGGTAACTTCTCTGGCGCCGCGGGCAGCGCGGTCGTCCAGGAAAACACAGTTTCAGCCACGACCCGCGTTCGTGGTCTGGATTCCGCTGACAACACCCGCGACTACTTCCTGACGGACATTCCGTGGGACAGCTTCGACGTGGGTCGCGTTGACCTCCAGCGCGGACCGAACTCGATCCTCTTCGGAACGGGCTCGCCGGCCGGTATCATCAACATCTCGACGAACGGTGCCTCGTTCAACAACTCGTACAACGTCACGAACCGCTTCGACCAGTACGGCTCGCTGCGCGACTCCGCGACGATCAACCAGGAGCTTATTCCTGGAATCCTCGCGATCCGTCTCGCGGCGCTGCAGGACGACGAGAAGTTTGAGCAGGCTGACGCCTTCGAGAACACCAAGCGCTACTACGGCGCGTTCCGCTTCGATCCGAAGCTGTTCGGCAAGGACAGCCACACGACGATCCGCGGCAACTTCGAGCGCGGCCAGCAGACCTCGGACGAGCCCCGCACGCTCCCCCCGACGGACGAGATTACGCCTTGGTTCTCGACGTCGCTCGTCATCGGCGGCGTCACGAACCCCGGCTACAACAAGATCACGGAAAACCAGTTCTCCAACACGAACCCGACGGCTGGCGGACCCGCTCCTGGTGCCTCCGGTGGTCCCGAGTCGGCCAACTACTTCCAGCTCGGTGGCTGGTCGCAGGGTCGCTCCTACTGGCCCGACGTCATCAACTACTACGAGGCGACGCCGCTCTCGATCAACCCGACGGCCGGCGCCCTCGCTCCTGGTGGCACCCCGATCAAGGTGATCACCGCCCAGGCCAACGAGGGTCTTGCTCCTGGCGCGACAATCTCGGGAATCAGCACCTTCCGTCCCGACGCCATCCCGCCGTTCAGCTTGATCGCTGATTACATCGGCACGAATGACACGGTGAACAACGGCAACGAGCCGTTCACGGCCATCCCCGGTGGCGTGTACTACACGGACAAGGTCCTCACGGACACGTCGATCTTCAACTTCTACAAGAAGCTGCTCGACGGCCCGAACAAGCACGAGTGGAA